>WNGL01003114.1_pt1 | contig 33070 bp, 31 predicted proteins | sample 5400591 | NCBI WGS metagenome assembly WNGL01 (sample SAMN13153377, study PRJNA577476) | soil metagenome | isolation source: 80 cm soil or saprolite under Garry oak tree replicate 1 | place: USA:California | collected 2016-06-15
GCCGGGTGGCTGTCAGGGCACGGCGAACCGCGCCCTGGCCTTTGCTGCCCAGTCGGACAGCGCCTCGGCAATGACATGTTCACGGCCGTAGAACCGCTGGGCCGGCACCGGTATGGAGACGGCTGTGGGGACATCGGCCACAAGGCCCAGGAAGACGCCCGCACCGCAGATGCCCTCGGTGTGCTCCTCGCGGTCGAGCGCGTACCCGCGCCCCCGGATCATCGCGAGCTCTGCCGCCAGGACTGACCGGTCAGTGATGGTGGCCGGGGTCAGCCGGGCGAGCGTGCCGGGCAGCGCCCGGGCCAGTCCGGCTTCGTCCATCGCGGCCAGGAGCGCCTTCCCGTTGGCGGTGCAGTACGGCGGGACGGACTCGCCGATCATGCTCACCGCGCGGAGCCGCTGCGAGCTGGTGATCTGGTCGGCGATCGTCACCCGGTCGCGGTCGAGCACGGACAGGTCTACCGTCTCGTTGACCGTCCAGGCCAGTTCCTCAAGGAGGGGATGCAGGCCGCCGAGACTGCTCCGCCAGGCGGCATCCGCCATCCGGCGTATCGCTGGGCCGAGCCGGTACCTGCCGCGCGGGCCGGACGTCTGCACGAGGCCCTCGCTCCGCATGGCGTGCAGCAGCCGGTGCACGGTCGAGCGGGCCAGGCCGATCTGCTCGCAGACTTCGGCCTGGGTCATGCCGCCCGGCGCGGTGCGCAGCAGGCGGAGGATTTCCGCGGTCCTGGCGATGGCCTGGATGCCCCCCTGGCCAGGTTCCTCCGCCGGCCTGCTGGCCGTAGATCGGGCATGGCCCGCGCTCATGCCCGGGACGCGGTGGGCCGCTCGTCGGCGCCGCCGCCGGGCAGGCAGCGAGACAGGCCGATCCAGAAGCCCGATGGCGGCCCGGCCGCACGTCCCTGCAGTCGTTGCGCCACGACCCCATGATGCGCGGCCGCTTCGTACGTAGGCGCCGACGACAGCCGGGTCACCCGCATCGTCATCTGCCCTCCCGTCACGGAATGCCCGTCCGCCGCCAGCCCGGCGGTCCCTGGTCAGAACGAGCTGCGGCACCACCGCTGAGGCAGCTGCCTCAGCGGTGAAGCGGTGAAGCGGTGAAGCGGTGAGAAGTTCAGCCACTGTGTCCCATCATGCGGACAAATAAAACCGTATCCCGGTACAGTAGCTATCGGCCGGGCACCGGTCAAGGGGTCGCACTGTCGAGCGCCACGCCACGAACGTACGGCCGCTGACCTACGGGACACGCCTTGACTGGGCGGACGGCAAGGGATAACTTTCACGGGTCCCACGATACGGATATAAAAAACCGTATCGTGGGACATGGGGAGCTGTCAGGGCGCCAATCACACCCCGGAGGTACACGTTTTCATGAGACATAGAGGCTTCGCCTCCATGAAACACCAAGGCTCCGCCGCACGTGCGGCTGCCGCTGTCGCGCTGGCCGCCGCACTCGCGGCCTGCAGCAGCGCGGGTGGCTCATCGGGCGCTTCAGGCTCGCCGGACGACATCGTCATCGGGGCTTCCATTCCGCTGACCGGCGGCCTGGCCGGCTTTGGCTACTTCGAGAAGTGGGGCTACCAGCACGCCGTTGACCAGGTGAACGCCGGCGGCGGCATCGCGGTCGGCGGCGTCAAGCACAAGGTGAAGCTCGTCGTGCTCGACGACCAGACCAACCCGAACACGACGGTGACGAACGTCCAGCAGCTCATCACCAAGGACCACGTCAGCGCGCTGCTCGGCTCGTGCACCAATACCCTGGTCGTCCCCGGCGCGCTGATCGCCGAGCGGAGCGGCGTACCGATGGTCACGCCGTGTGCCGTCACCGACGGCTTCGCGTCGGTCCGCGCGTGGAAGTGGGTCTGGGACATCTTCTTCAATTCCGCGGACCTGACTCAGGCGCCGTTCAAGATGATCGACGAAGACCACCTGGCGACCAACAAGAAGCTCGCGATCTTGCACTCGAACGGGGTGGCGGAGAACATCATCGGCGGGACGCTCTGGCCGTCCTGGGCCAAGCACTACGGCTACCACGTCACCGGCAACGTCGCGTACCCGCCGACGAGCACCGAGTTCACCTCGGACTTGCAGGCGGCCAAGGCAGCCGGCGCGCAGATCCTGCTCGCCATCGGCGAGCCGCCGTCCATGATCGCCATGCGCAAGCAGATGGCGGCGGTCGGCTTCCACCCGAAGATCGTCGTCATGGAGGAGGGCGGCGAGCCGCTGGCGTTCGCCAACGCCCTGGGCCCGCTCGCGAACGGCGTGCTCGTGGGCGGGTACTGGGACTCCACGTTCCCGTACCCCGGCGCAGCGCAGATCCGCACCGAATTCGAGAAGCAGACGCACACCACATACTCCCAGCACATCGCGGACACCGACGCGGCCGCGACGGTCCTGCTCAACGCGGTCGCGCGGGCCGGCTCGCTCGACCCGGCGAAGATCAACGCGGCGATATCGCAGACCAGCCTGATGACCGTGGTCGGGCAAGTCAAGTTCACCGCGCAGCACACCTACACGCTGCCGATGGTGGAGATGCAGTGGCAGAACGGTCACTGCTATGTCGTCGCCCCGGCCAGCCGGGGGAACGCGAAGCTCATCTTCCCGATGCCGACCGGCTGAAGCCCGCACGAGGCGGACAGGAGTGGCGGCGGGCGGCCCGGACCGGGCCGCCCGCCGCGATGTCATCCGTGGTAGATCATGCTCCTGATATCGAAATTGCGGAACCTGGGGCTGAGGATGCCGAAGTGAAGCATCGCGCTGACGGTGCGCTGCAGCCGGACCGCGTCCACCCCTTGCGGGAAGGCGGGCAGCGAGACCAGGGCCGCCGCTCGAGGACGTGCTCCACCTTGGCCCGGTCAGTAGCCGCGATCGCCTGGCCCTGGTTATAGGCGCGCAGGAACGCCTGCAGGGTCCCGGGATTCCGCTGGGCCCAGGACTTGGTGGTGGCCATCCCCTGGATCGGGAAGTTGGTGGTGGCACCCTCGTCCAGGTCGGCTAGCTCCTGCACCCCGCCCTCGGCCAGGAAGGTGACGAACGGCTCGGGCGCGAAGGCCGCCACCATCTTCCGTTGGCGGAATGCCGTTCCGATATCGGGGAACGCGACATAAGGAAAATGCTCATCGGCGAGCGGGATGCCGTTCGTCTCGAGCAACGAGTCGACCAGGATGTCCCCGATGTTGCGCGGTGCGAGGACGGAGATCGCCTTCCCCTTAAGCGCGCGGAGAAGGACGACTCGCTGATGATGCGCAGATCCGGCTTGCGGTTGCCGAGGTCGGGGTCACCGCTCGTCTCGTTGTCGATGAACGTGACGTAGTCCCCCGAGGCGATGTCGGCCTTACCCGACAGCAGGTCATCGACCTGCGGCTGGACCAGGATCTGCATGCGGAGGTTCACTTTCAGGCCCTGGGCGGCGAACAGCCCGTCCTGCTCGGCGATGAACAGCCCGGCGGTGTCGATTGCCCCGAAGGCGTCTACGGTGATCGTGGTCTGTTCCAGCTGACCTGGCCCCGAGGACCCGCCGGTGCAGCCCGCGAGCAGCACCAGCGAGGTTACTACCGTCGTCCAGTGCGCCCTGGATAGCGGGATAGGCATGACGGACCTCCGTATCATTCCGGCTAAAGTGTTGGCATCGAGCGTTCTCGAGGCGGCGCAGCCGTCCTGGTCAGCGCGGTGGGTGATATCCATGGCCTTCTTCCGCCGTGTCCTGCGCCCCGCCGACGTAGAGAGAGAGCAGGCGCTCGTCGGAGCGGATGCCGGCAGGCGTGCCGGCCAGCGCCACCCGGCCCTTTTCCAGGACCGCGACGTGGTCGGCCAGGGCGAGGCCGCGCTCGACGTTCTGCTCGATGACGAGCATGGCCGTGCCGTTGGCGTTGATCGCGGCGAGCGCTTCGTACAGCCGGTCGACCATGATCGGGGCCAGGCCGAGCGAGATCTCGTCGAAGATCACCAGCCGCGGGGCCGCCATCAGGGCCCGGCCGATCGCCAGCATCTGCTGCTCGCCGCCGGACAGCGCCACACCCGAGTTGCCGCGCCGCTCCCGCAGCGCGGGGAACACGTCGTAGACCGAGCCGAGGCGCCGGGACCGCTCCGCCGACGACGCCGCGGCCCGGGCGCCGAGCAGCAGGTTCTCCGCTACGGTCAGGTCACCGAAGACGTGGCGGCCTTCCATGCAGTGCGCCAGGCCGAGCCGGGCGATGTCGTGCGCGCGGAGCCGGTCGGTACGCCGTCCGGCGAACCAGATCTCCCCGGCGCTGACCGGCAGCATTCCGCTGATCGCCCGCGCGGTGGTGGTCTTGCCCGCGCCGTTCGCGCCGAGCAGCGTGACGACCTCGCCCGCCGCGACGCTGAACGACACGTCCTCCAGGGCGCGGAACGTGCCGTACCGCGCGGCGATTCCGCTGACCTCGAGCAGCGGGCCCGAATCACGGCGCGGCCTGCCGTTACCGTGCCGTACCTGCGCACCGCCCGAGGTGCCCAGGTAGACCGCCGCGACCCGCTGGTCGCGGAGCACCTCGCCGGGCGGACCGGAAATCAGCAGCCGGCCGCCGTCCAGGACCAGCAGCCGGTCGCAGCACCCCCGGATCAGGTCGAGCACGTGCTCCACGATGAGGATGGCCTCGACCTCACCGCGAAGCGAGCCGATGAGGTCTATCAGCTCGCGCAGTTCGGAGTCGATCAGGCCGGCGCCGATCTCGTCGAGCAGCAGGATCCGCGGCCTGACGGCAAGCGCCCGGGCCAGCTCCAGCCGCTTGAGGCGGAGCAGCCCAAGCTCGCTGGCGGGCGTGCCAGCGAATTCATCGAGCCCGCAGCGCGCCAGGATCCGGCGGGCTTCGCGCAGAGCGGCATGGCGGCCGGCCCGGGCTCCGTGCCGCTGAGCGACCAGCAGGTTCTCCAGCACGGTCATCCGGCCGAACGGTCGCGGTACCTGGTGCGTGCGCCCCACGCCGCGCCGGGCGCGGCCTTGCGCTCCGATGGCGGTCACGTGCTCGCCGAACAGTTCCACGCTGCCGTCACCGGGAATGGCGCCCGACAGCAGGCCGATCAGAGTCGACTTGCCCGCGCCGTTCGGCCCCACGATGCCGAGGACCTCGCCGGCCTGGAGCTCCAGGCTGACGTCGTCGACCGCGCGCACGCCACCGAACGTCTTGCCGACCGCCGCGGCGCGCAGCACGGCGCCCTCCGGGGCAGGCTTCCCGCCGCCCGGCCGGGCCGCAGCAGCGGGAATTACCGAACGGGCCTGGGCTGACGCGCCCGCGGACAGGGCGGGCCGCAGGCCTGCCGGCACCCGGATCGCGGCGCGCCGCAGGCCTGCCGGCAGCCGGATCGCGGCGCGCCCGGCGAGCTGGCAGGCCAGGCCCCACAGCCCGGCCGGGGCGAGCCGGATGATGACGATGAGCAGGACCCCGAGGATCGCCAGGTGAATCTCCGGGTAGTTCGCCAGCCACTGCGAAAGCTCCACCGAGACCACCGATCCCGCCAGCGGTCCCGCGATGGTGCCGAGTCCCCCGATGATGGCCGCGTTGACGGCCTCGATCGTCCAGTCGAGGGCGAACGCGCCGCTCGGCTCGACGTAACCGGTGTGCTCGGCCTGGATGCCGCCGACGATGCCCATGACGAACGCGGCGACGGTGAACGCCGCGAGCTTGGTGCGGAAGGTGATGACCCCCACCCGCTCGGCCACGTCCTCGTCGTCCCTGATCGCCTTCAGGCCGAGGCCCAGCCCTGACCTGACCAGCCATGCGACCGCCACAGTGGCCGCGACGGCCACGCCCGCCGACAGGAACCAGATCTCCGACTGGCTCGGCGCGGAGCCGGCCAGGAAGATACCCTGATTGCCGCCGAGGCCGTTGTAGTTGGACATGAAGATGGCAAGCGCCTGCGCGAGCACCAGCGAGGCGACGGTGAAGTAGAGCGCGCGGAAGCGGAACATCGGCACGGACACGGCCAGCGCGAACAGCGCCGCGACCACGCCGCCGGCCAGGATCGACGGCAGCACGCCCAGGCCGGCCGATTCGGACAGCTTCGCCGTTCCGTACGAACCGGCGCCGACGAAGGCGGCTACCGCCAGCGAGACCATGCCGCCGTAGCCGGCCATCAGGTTCCAGGCTTGCGCCAGCGCGGCGAGCTGCGCCATCTCGAACGCCACCAGCAATCCGTACTGGGTGGTGAGGCCGGGCAGCGCGCCCAGGATCGCGACCGCGGCCAGCGTCGCGCCGAGTGCGGTCATCCGCCGCCGGGTCATCCCGCCGGTCATCGAGGGAGCACCCTTCCGAACAACCCCTGCGGCCGGAGCGAGAGCACGACGAGGAATACGGCGAAACCAATGAGGTCGCGGTAGCTGTCGCCGAAGAAGGCCGCGCCGACGTTCTCGGTGGCGCCGAGACCGATGGCGCCGAGCAGCGTGCCCTTGACCGAGCCGAGCCCGCCGAGCACCACGACCGCGAAACCGCTGATCAGGTACGTGATGCCGGTGGTCGGAGTGAAGTCGAAGGTGATGCCGACAAGCACGCCGCCGATGGCCGCGCACGCCGCCGCGAGGCCGAACACGAACATGTGCACCCTGGCCACGTTGACGCCGAGCACCGAAGCCGCCGCCGCGTCCTCCGAGCTGGCCCTGATCTGGCGGCCGAGGCTGGTCCGCTGCAGCAGCAGGTGCACGGCGGCGGCGAGCACCAGCGCGCACCCGAACGAGATCAGGTGTGTCACCGGAACCCGGATCCCGGCCGCCGTGACCGAGCTGGTCACGTAGGAGCCCTGCAGCGCCTGCGTGTCGCCGGACCAGATCAGGATGAACAGGTTCTGCGCGATGACGGAAAGCGCGAACGTGGTGAGCAACGCCGGTTCCGGTCCGCGCGACATGAGCGGTTCCAGCAGCACCCGGTGCACCGGCACGGCGATGGCGAACAGGACCGCCGCCACCACCGGGATGGTCAGCAGCGGATCGAGGCCGCCGTGCCGGCTGAGCTCAAGGGCCAGGTAGGCCCCGAGTACCACCAGTTCCCCGTGCGCCAGGTTGACCAGGCGCATCACGCCGAATACCAGCGACAGGCCGAGCGCGGTAACCGCCAGCAGCCCGCCGAGCAGCAGGCCGGATACCAAGGCCGTCGCCAGGATGCTTCCGGACGGGATCGTCATGCCGCGGTGTACCCGCCGTCGACGTAGAGGATCTGGCCCGTCACCCAGTCCGAGGCGGCCGACGGGACGAAGATCAGGCCGGTATCCGGCTCCGTCACAATCCCGGACATATCATCCGCTTTTCCGTAGAATTGCCTGCGATGCGGGATGCAGAAACCGCATTCCGGGACATTAGGGTCGTTCAGGGCACCTGTCAAGCGGATCAGCGCTTGCCGCCAGACCAGCCTGACCAGACCAGCCAGACCAGCCAGACCAGACCGGGGAGAGCCGATGGAACTGGGGTGCCTGTTCGCGCCGACCGCGCAGACGGCGGAGCACATCGCGCTCGCCGAGGCACTCGGCTACGAGCGGGCGCTCGTGTACGATTCGCCGACCTTCCTGGCCGACCCCTGGATCACGCTCGCCCTCGCCGCGGCCCGGACATCGGTGATCAGGCTCGGCGTGGCCGCGATAACCCCGCGCCTGAGGCACGTGGTGGCGGCCGCCGGCGCGCTGGCCACCCTGCATGCGCACGCACCCGGGCGGGTGGAGGCGGTCATCGGCGCGGGCTTCACCGCCCAGCTCATGCTGGGCCGCAAGCCCGTGCCGTGGGCCGAAGTCGAGCGGTACGCCGTCGCCCTGCGCGCCTTGCTGGCCGGCCGGGAGATTCACTGGGACGGCGCGCTGACCGGCCTGAAGCACGGCGCCCGGACCGGGATCACGCCGCCCGGCCCGGGCATCCCGCTGTACATCGCGGCGCACGGGCCGCGCGGCTACGGGGTCGCGGAGCGGGCCGGCGACGGGATCGTGACCAACGTGTCACACCGCGGCGGTAACCCGCTGCCGACGGACATGGGCCAGGTGCAGGTGCTGTACTACGGAACCGTGCTGGCGCCTGGTGAAGGCTATGACGACCCGCGGGTGCTGTCCGCTGCCGGGCCGTACGCCGCGTTCCAGCTCCACCTCGGCGAACTCGGCGTGGCGGGCGACACCGCGGAGTGCGCAGCGTTCGGCAAGGCGCTCGCCGAGGTCGCGGAGAACCGCAGGCACCTGGACCTGCACCGGGCGCACCTCATCGACCTGACCGAACTGGACCGGCCGTTCGTCACCGGCGAGCTCATCGCCCGCACGACCGGCAGCGGAACCCAGGGCCAGGTGCGCGCGGGGCTATCGGACATCGCCGCCTGGGGCGCGCGCGGCGTGCTCTACGGGCCGATGGGCGACGACATCCCAGGTGAGCTGCGAGCGTTCGCCGAGGCGGCGGCGCCACTCCGTTCGGCCTGATAAGGGTTTGATCGTGAAAATCCGCCGCGTTGTCACCGGTCATGATCACAGCGGCCGGGCGACGGTGGTCAGTGACGGTCCCGCGCCCCGGACCCACGACTTCCGGCACGTGCCCGGCATGTCCACCACCATGCTCTGGTCAACCGTCCCCGGGCTGCCGGCGGACGCCACGGATCCCACGCCGGGGCTGCGCAGTCAGCTGCCCCCGCCGGGCGGTACCTGCTTCGTGATCGTGCGCTTCCCCCCGGATGACGTGCTACGTGACGTGGATCAAGGGGCGGCTGACGCCGAGCAGCGGATGGCCTCCCCGGGCATCGCCGAGCGCTTCGAGCCGGGCAACCCGGGCATGCACGCCACCGACTCGGTGGACTACGTGCTGGTGCTCGACGGCGCGATCTGGCTGGACCTCGACGACGGCACGATGGTCCGGCTCGGTCCCGGTGACACGGTGATCCAGAACGCGACCCGGCACGCATGGCGCAACCTCGGCCGCGAGCCGGCCACGCTCGCCGTCGTCCACGTCGGCGTCACGCGCTGAACGCGGCGAGCGCATCGTCCCGCGCCTGCTGCAGGGCGCCGGTGATCGCGGCCTGGGCGCCCAGGAACCGCTGGGCAGGCACCACCACCGAGATCGTCAGCAGCATCCCGGCTGGTTCCCGGACCGCGATGGCGGCCGCGCAGATACCGAGCGTAGCCTCTTCGAAGTCGTACGCCACGCCCGTCTCCGTCACCTTGTCCAGGTCCGCCTCGATCGCCGCGGCGCTGGTGAGCGTCCGCGCCGTGTACTGGTGCAGCACGGACGGCAGCATGCGCAGCGCGGCCCGCCGGTCCAGGGCGGCGAGCAGCGCCTTGCCCTTCGCGGTGCAGTAAAGCGGGAAGGACTGGCCGACGTCGGCGATCGCGCGGAGCATGTGCCGGGTGGTCGGGATCACATGCACCACCCGGACCTGGTGGCCGTCCAGTATTCCGCAATCGACTGTCTCCCCGAGCTGGTCGTGCAGCCGCCGCATGAACGGCTCGACCGGGCGCCAGAACTCGGCCGCTCCCGCCGCCAGCCGCGCGAACTCCGGCCCGATGCGGACCCGGCCTGTCGGCGACGCGCTGGCGACCAGGCCCTCGGCCGCCAGCGCGGTCACGATCCGGTGCACGGTGGAGCGGGGCAGCCCGACCCGTTCCGCCAGCTGCGCCAGGCTCAGCCCCTGCGGCTCGCCCTCCAGGGCCCGCAGCACCTGCGCCGCCCGGGCGATGACCTGCACGCCGCCAGCCGATTCCGTACCCGTCACAGCAGGCAGAATACCCATCAGGTGATCATGAATTCACTGGCGGCGGCATTGGCTGGACGCAGCGATAACGTACCGGCCGGGAAAGGACGGGAAATGCGCGCTGAGCCGCCGGGCCGGCTGGTCAGCCGGGCCCTTGACTGGGAGCTGAGCGCGGCCGACGCGCTGCGGCTGCTGAGGGCCGACCCGCACCCGGTGGCGCTGGTCGGCTCCTGGGCCGGCGGCAGCGACATCCTCGCCTCCGATCCGGTACGGGCCTGCGGGCCGCCGGCACAGGTCGGCGAGGTGCTGGACGACGCGCCGCGGCCAGGTCCCGGATATTGTCCCGAACGGTCCGGGGGTGCCTGTTTCGGCGGCGGCTGGATCGGCTACCTGGGGTTCGGCGCGAGCGGCGCGTTCCTGCCGGTGCCGCCGGCGCCGGGCGAGCCCCGCCGCCTGCCCGCCTGGTGGTTCGGCTTCTACGACCATGTGCTGCGCCGCGACCGGGCCACCGGCAGGTGGGTGTTCGAGGCGCTGTGGACGCCCGGCCGCGCCGATGCGCTGGAGCGCCGGTTCGAGGAGCTGGCGCGCCGTCCGCACGCGGCCGGCGGCCGGCCGCGTGGTTATTCCCTGGGCCGCTTCGCGATGATCCCGTCCGCGGCGGAGCACAGGTCCGCGGTCCGCCAGGCGGTCAGCTACATCCGCAGTGGCGATATATTCCAGGCCAACATCTGCCTGCGGCTGGAGGCAGACTTCGCGGGCGACCCGCTCGACGCGTTCTGCCGTGTGATCACCCGGCTGGACCCGCCGTATGCCGCGTTCATCCGCACACCAGGCGGCGCGGTGGCGAGCTTGTCGCCCGAGCTGTTCCTGCGCCGGACCGGGACACGCGTGCTATCGCGGCCGATCAAGGGCACCCGGTCCCGCCCCGCGGACGAAGCGGCCGCGTCGCGGCAGCGGGCGCGGCTGGAGCGCTCGGCCAAGGACCGGGCGGAGAACGTGATGATCGTCGACCTGATGCGCAACGATCTCAGCCGGGTCTGCGCGCCGGGCAGCGTGCAGGTGCCGGCGCTGCTGCGGGCCGAGGCCCACCCCGGTGTCTGGCATCTGGTCTCGGACGTGCGCGGCGCGCTCACGCCGGAGGCAGCCAGCGCGGGCGACGGGCAGCTGATCGCCGCGACGTTCCCGCCCGGGTCGGTCACGGGCGCGCCGAAGGTCCGGGCCCTGGAGGTCATTCACGAGCTGGAAGCCACGCCGCGGGAGGTCTACACGGGGGCGGTCGGCTACCGCAGTCCCGTGGCCGGCCTGGAGCTGAACGTGGCGATCCGCACCTTCGAGTTCGGTGCCGGGCGCGTGTGGCTGGGCAGCGGCGGAGGGATCACGGCACGCTCGGACGCCGGCGCCGAATACCGCGAGTGCCTGCTGAAAGCCGCCCCCCTGATCCGGGCGCTTGGCGCCAGGCTCGGCGAGGAGCCCGCCGCGGCAGCGCGCGGTTCCGTCCCGCCGGCGCTGCGGCCGCGGCCGGCGACGGGTGTGTTCACCTCGCTGCGCGTCCGCGGCGGCCGTGGTCACGACCTCGACGGGCATCTCGCCCGCCTGGATGACAGCGCCTGGCGGCTGTTCGGCAAGCATCTGCCGCCGAGCCTGGACGCAGACCTGGCCGCCTGCCTGGCCGGGCAGCCGTCCGGCCGCCTGCGGATAACGGCCCGGCTGGCCGGCGGCCCGCTGCGGGTCACCATCGAGGTGGTCCCGGCGGGCCCCGCCCCGCGGATGGTCGCGCTCCGGCCCGTCACCATCCCGGGCGGCCTCGGGGCGCACAAATGGCTGGACCGCCGCCTGCTCGCCACGTTCAGCGGTCAGGCCGGCCTCGGCCCGGATGAGCATCTCCTCATCCAGGACGGCAACGGGGACGTCCTGGAGACCGACCGGGCCAGCATCTTCGCGGTGATCGCCGGCGTCGTGCACACGCCGCCGGCGGACGGGCGGCTGCTGCCGGGAGTCACCCGGGCAGCCGTCCTTCGCCTGGCCCGGGATGACGGCATCACCGTCAGGGAGGAGCCCCTCAGCGGGCAGCAGTTGCTGGCGGCCAGCGAGGTATTCGTCACCAATTCCGTCTATGGCGTGCGGCCGGCCCGGCCGCCGGGCGGCCCGGCCGCCATGCGGGCAGCCGCACCGGTCACCCGCCGCCTGCAGGCCGCCCTCACCCGCACGTGGCCCGGCCCTGGCCGCGCGGCCGCCTGGCCGGCCTCCCTCGCCCGGCCGGCGCCCTCCGCCCGGCCCGGATCAGCCCCCCGCCGCCGGGCAGGCAGTGCCCGCCCGGCGATCGTGGTGATCGACAACTACGACTCTTTCACCTACAACCTGGCACACCTACTCCTGAGCGGCGGATGCCAGGTAGAGGTCGTCCGCAACGACGAGATCTCCGCGCAGGACATCGCGGCATCCGGCCCGGCCGGCATCGTCATCTCGCCCGGCCCGTGCGCACCTGCCGATGCCGGCATCAGCATCGCCGCCGTCCGTGCCTGCGGGGCCGCCACGCCGCTGCTCGGCATCTGTCTCGGGCACCAGGCCATCGCCGCCGCCTACGGCGCCCGGATCACCACGGCCCTGACGCCCGTCCACGGCCGGGCGTCACCGATCACCCATGACGGCCGCGGTCTCTTGTCCGGCCTGCCACGGCGCTTCCACGCCGCCCGCTACCACTCGCTGATCGTCGAGGAGGATTCGCTGCCGCCGGACGTCGTGATCACCGCCCGGGGGCCCGGGGGGATCCCGATGGGCCTGCGGCACGCGCAGCACCCGGCCGAAGGCGTCCAGTTCCATCCGGAATCCATCCTCACCACATGCGGCGACACCATCATCCGCAACTTCATCGCGGTCGCGCGCAGCCGGACCCGGGTCCGGGAATCGGCTGGACCTCCGCCGGCACGGTAGCTCCGGCCTCCGGCCCCGGCGTGCTGACGGTGCTGCAGAAATGGGTTCCCCCGGGACTGCTCGGGCGGGTGATGGGGGCGGTGATGCTGTGCGCGTTCGGCACCTTCCCGCTGTCGGTGGCGGTGTCCGGGGTGCTGGTCCGCCACCTCGGCCCGACGCCGTTCTTCCCGGTGGCCGGCGCGCTGGTCGCGGTGGCCATCGGCGGCGGGCTGACGCAGCGGGAGTTCCGGGCGTTCGGGTCCGCCGGGGATCACGGCAGTCAGGCTGCTGCCGGTAATGCCGCGGACGACCCTAAGGCAGCAGACGACCCTAAGGCAGCAGAGGGCTCACGCAAATAGGCGGCCCACTGGGGGTCGCCATCGTGGTGCGCGCCCACTAGCCTCCAGTGGGCGCCGCGTGGTACCACTGGCGGTACCGCCAGCGTCCAGCCGAGTTCCTCGAGCAGCCGGTCGGCCTTGCGGTGGTTGCAGATGGTGCAGGACGCGACGCAGTTTTCCCAGACGTGCTGGCCGCCGCGGCTCCGCGGGACCACGTGGTCGATGGTCTCGGCGCGACGGCCGCAGTAGGCGCACTTGTAGTTGTCCCGGCGCATCAGCGCGGCCCGGGTCAGCGGCACCCGGTTGCGGTACGGGACGCGGACGTAGCGGCTCAGCCGGATCACCGACGGCGTCGCCAGGGCCACTCGTCGTGCACGACCTCGGCCTTGCCACCGAGCACGAGGCACACAGCTCGGCGCAAGCCCACAGTCGTCAGCGGTTCATACGTCACGTTGAGCAGCAGCACTCGTCGCACCGCACCTCCCGCTGCGCCGACCGTCTATCTGAACCTCATGCTCCCAGTGTGTCGCCTGGTACGCGCATCCGCCACCACATAAGCCTACAAGTTGCCGGAGACCGTAAAGTGCGAGGTATGGCGAGCGGGGAGACAAGATGAGCGAGTTCGGGTACCCGCGGGCGCGCCGGCTCGACCTGACCGAGGACGTCCAGGGGCATCAGATCAGCGACCCCTACCGGTGGCTGGAGGACGACGCCAGCGCCGAACGGGCGCAGTGGCTGGCGGCCCAGCATGAGGTCTTCCTGGCGTGCCGCGATGAACTGCCCGGCCGGGAGCGGCTGGCGGCCCGGGTGCGCGAGCTGCTCGGCACCGGGCACGCCGGGACGCCGGCCTGGCGGGGCGAGCGGTCCTTCTTCACCCGGCGCGATCCCGGCGCCGAGCACGGCGTGCTGTGCACGCGGCTGGGCGACGGCCCGGAGCAGGTGCTCGTCGACCCGGTGGCCATCGACCCGTCCGGGCTGACCACGCTGGACGCCTGGCAGCCGGACAAGGAGGGGCGGCTACTGGCCTACCAGCTGTCCGAGGGCGGCGACGAGGAGTCGCTGCTGCGGGTGATCGACGTCACCACCGGCGCCCTGGTGGACGGCCCCGTCGACCGCTGCCGGTACTCGAACGTGGCCTGGCTGCCCGGCGGCAAGGCCTTCTACTACACCCGCAGGCTGCCGCCCTCGGCCGTGCCGGACGGGGAGAGCCAGTATCACCGCCGGGTCTACCTGCACCAGCTCGGCGCCCCGGCGGACGAGGACGTGCTCATCTTCGGCTCGGGGCGGGACAAGACCGATTACTACTCCGTGTCGGTCAGCCGGGACGGACGGTGGCTCACGATCTCGGCGTGGCGGGGGACCGCGCCGCGCAACGACCTGTGGATCGCCGACCTGTCCGAGTCCGACCCCGCCTCGCCCGAGCTGCGGGTGATCCAGGAGGGAGTCGACGCGCAGACCGGCGTCCGGGCCGGCCGGGACGGGCGGCTCTACGTGTTCACCGACTCCGGCGCGCCGCGGAGCCGGATCGCGGTGACCGACCCGGCCGACCCCGGCCCGGCGACCTGGCGGGACCTGATCGGGGAGGATCCCGAGGCGGTGCTGCGCGGGTACGCGATCCTGGACGGCGCCGAGCTCAGCCGGCCGGTCCTGCTGGCCGAGTGGACCAGGCACGCGCTCAGCGAGATCACCGTGCACGACCTGGCCACGGGCGAGCAGGTGGGCCGGGTGCCGCTGCCCGGGCTTGGCACCGCGGGCGGGGCCAGCGAGCGTCCCGAGGGCGGCCACGAGGCCTGGTTCGGGTACACCGACCACACGACCTCCTCGGTGGTGCTGCGGTTCGACGCGCGGGATTCGTCGGTGACCACCTGGGCCACGGCGCCGGGCAGCGTCCAGGTTCCGGCCGTGACGGCGCGGCAGGTGACGTACCGGTCCAAGGACGGGACCGCGGTCCGGATGCTCGTCATCAGCTCCGACGACGCTCCGGCGGGCCCGCGGCCGGCCATCCTGTACGGCTACGGCGGCTTCGACATCAGCCTCACGCCCGCGTACTCGCCGAACATCCTGGCCTGGGTGTCGGCGGGCGGTGTATACGCGGTCGCCAACCTGCGCGGCGGCAGCGAAGAGGGCGAGGAATGGCACCGGGCCGGGATGCTCGACCGCAAGCAGAACGTCTTCGACGACTTCCACGCCGCCGCCGAGGCGCTGATCCGCGACGGCTGGACCACGACGGAGCAGCTGGCCATCTCCGGCGGCTCGAACGGCGGCCTGCTGGTCGGCGCGGCGCTGACGCAGCGGCCCGGGCTGTACGCCGCCGTCATCTGCTCCGCGCCGCTGCTTGACATGGTGCGGTACGAGCGGTTCGGCCTCGGGCAGACCTGGAACGTCGAGTACGGCTCGGCCGCGGACGCCGAGCAGCTCGGCTGGCTGCTGGCCTACTCGCCGTACCATCACGTGCGGCCAGGGACGCGGTACCCGGCCGTGCTGTTCACCGTGTTCGCCAACGACACCCGGGTGGACCCGGTGCACGCGTACAAGATGTGCGCCGCGCTGCAGCACGCCACCGCGTCCGGGCCGGGGCGGCCGGTGCTGCTGCGCGCCGAGGGCCAGGTCGGGCACGGAGCGCGGGCGGTGAGCCGGATGGCCGAGCTGGCCGGCGACACGCTGGCGTTCGCCGCGCGGCATACCGGGCTCAGGATCTGAAGAACGATCCCGGGGTCTGGCCGGTCTCGCGGCGGAACGCGGCCACGAACGCGCTCGGGGTGTCGTAGCCGACCCGGCCCGCCACCCGGCTGACCGGCTCGCCCGCGGCGAGCATGGACAGCGCCGCCTGCAGCCGCAGCAGGGTCCGCCAGCGGCCGAACGGCACGCCCGCCTCGGCGGCGAACGCACGGGCCAGAGTGCGCTCGCTGGCGCCCACCTCGCGGCCCCACTCGCGCAGCGTGCGCCGGTCCGCCGGGTCGGCCCGCAGCGCCTCGGCCACCCGCCGGGCCGTCACCGCGGACGGCAGCCGGACCCCGATCGTGGTCACGGGCACCGGCGTGAGCAGGTCGGCGAGCAGCACCTCGGCGTGCGCGCGGCGGCTGGCGCCGAGATCCGGCTGGCCGAGGTACCCGATGAGTTCGGCGAGCAGCGGGCTGGCCGCGACCGGAGTGGGCTCGCCGGCGCCGGCCCAGCTGACCGGGAAGAGCCCGGGCCTGATGTACAGCGAGCGCATGGTGGCCCGGCCGCCGTCGGAGGCGGTCTCGTGCGGCAGGCCGGCCGGGATCCACAGCGCCCGGGTCGGCGGCAGCACCCAGGTAGCCCCGGCGGTTAGCACGGAGAGCACCCCGCTGGCCGCCCAGGCCAGCTGGTGGTCCTCGTGGGTGTGCCAGTCGAAACGGGTGCCCGCGGGCATGGGGAAGGTCGCGACGAAGACCGCCGCCGGTTTCTTGTCCGGCTCGCGACACAACATGGCAGCTTACGCGCTATCTCCGCGGCGGCCCGGGGCCTAGCGTCGGTCGCGTGAACGAGAACCACGCGAAGCTGATGCCGAGCCCGCAGTGGGCCGCGCATATCCAGGACGAGGTACTGCCGCTGGCGACGGCGGGCGTCGAGCTCGGCGCCGACCTGCTCGAACTAGGGCCCGGGCCGGGCGCGGCCACCGACTGGCTGCGGCACCGGGTCAGCCGTCTGGTCGCGGTCGAGCAGGAGGAGGAGGCCGCCGCCCGGCTGGCGGACCGGTACGCGGGCACCAACGTCGAGGTGGCCTGCGGCGACGCCGCCGCGCTCGGCTACCCGGGGCTGGGCTACCAGGACGCGTCCTTCGACACCGTCGCCACTTGCACGATGCTGCACCACGTGCCCACCCGCGCCGGGCAGGACCAGGTGCTGGCGGAGGCGTTCCGGGTGCTGCGTCCTGGCGGGGTGTTCCTCGGCTCGGACAGCCTGCCCAGCGACGGCCTGCACCACTTCCACGCGGGCGACACCTACAACCCGGTCGAGCCGGCCGCCTTCCTGACCCGGCTGCAGACCGTCGGCTTCGCCGCGATCACCCTGCGGGTCGCGCACAACCTGATCTTCACCGCACGGAAAGAGAGCGGGTCATGACCCTGCCCTTGCGGCGGGCCGTCACGGGCTTGCTGAGCTTCGCCGCCGCCGAAGAGCAGGCACTGCTCGCCGCGGCCGCCTTCTGTCCGGGCTATGACCGGGGCAGCCCGGACAGATGGCCGCCGTACCCCGCAGCTCCAGCCCGCAGCCCGCAGCTCCCAGCCCGCAGCCCCAGCCCCGACGAGGACCTGCCCGCTTGCCCCACGCGCCCCGCCTGCTCCATGCCTCTCACGAGCGAGGAAGCCGGCATTGGCATGGCCGGCTGCAACCTGGCCTGTGCCCAGGCCCAGGCCGGACGGCCGGACCAGGCAGCCCGGACGCCGGCCGAGGCCATCGAGGCGAATCCCGATCTGCGGCCAACGCCGACCGCGACCCCGACCTGCGGGTCCTTCGGGAAGTTTCCCCCTGAGGACGGACTCGCCGGTAGCCTCGGCGTGGATCGGCACCCGTCGGAAGGAGTCCTGTGTTCCACGCCCCCGGCTTCAGCGTGGCCAACGTGCAGGACACGCTGACCGGCAACTGCGGCAGCGACCCGGGGATCGCCTGCCGCCTCGCCTGGGACCTCAGCCACAGCACGACCGCCACCCAGATCGTCAAGGTCTACCTGGCCGGCCCGGCCAGCCAGGCCGGGCGGATCGCATTCGTGCTGGTGCTAGCGCTGCTCGTGCGGGCTATCTTCAACCGCCTGATCAACAAGGTCACCGAGCGTGCGGCGACGGCCACGCTGCCCGCGGCGACGGCCGGCCGCGTGCAGAAGGCGGCCGTGCACATAACCGGCAATGAGCGCCGGGCGCAGCGGTCCCGGGCGCTCGGCTCGATCCTGCGCAGCGCGGTCTCGGTCATCGTGTTCGGCATCGCGGCCCTCTCCATCCTCGGCATCCTCGGCTTCAACCTGGCCCCGCTGCTGGCCAGCACCGCGGTGCTCGGCGTGGCCCTCGGCTTCGGCGCGCAGAACCTGGTCCGTGACTACCTGGCGGGCCTGCTGATGCTGGTGGAGGACCACTACGGGGTCGGCGACACGATCAACGCCGGGGTCGCCACCGGCACGGTGGAGGCGATGACGCTGCTCACCACCCGGCTGCGGGACGTCAACGGGGTGGTCTGGCACCTCAGGAACGGCACCATCGACAGCGTGGGCAACGAGTCGCAGGGCTGGTCCCGTGCGGTCATCGACTACCCGGTCCCCTACGGGGAGGACCTGGCCCGGATCCGGACGCTGATGGAGCAGGCCGCGAACAGCCTGTACAGCGAGCGCGGCTGGAAGAAGCTGATGCTGGAGAAGCCCGAGGTATGGGGCGCCCAGGAGCTATCCGGTAAGGAGGTGACCATGCGGCTGGTGGCCAAGACCACTCCCATGCGGCAGTGGGAGGTGGCCCGCGAGCTGCGCGCGCGGGTGAAGGCGACGCTGGACGCGGCCGGCGTGCAGCCGGCCAGCCCGGACACCATCGTGGTCACGGCCCCGCCGGCCATCACGCCCGCGGCCGCGCCGCAATCCCAGCCCGCCGCCGCAGCGGCGGCCGAGGCCGAGGCGGCATCCGAGGCCGAGGCGGCGGCCGAACTCCCGCCGGAGGACGGCGAAGGCTCGCAGGGCACCCCGTAAGCTTTCGCTATGAGCCAGCCGGTCAGCTTCTACGAGGCGGTGGGCGGGGAGGAGTTCTTCACCCGCCTGGTCCACCGGTTCTACCAGGGAGTGGCGGACGACCCCGTGCTGCGGCCGGTCTACCCGGCGAAGGATCTCGGTCCCGCGGAGGAGCACCTGCGGCTGTTCCTCATGCAGTACTGGGGCGGGCCGCGCACCTACGACGAGCTGCGCGGGCACCCCAGGCTCCGGATGCGGCACGCCCGGTTCACCATCGGCGAGGCCGAGCGGGACGCCTGGCTCCGGCACATGCGGGACGCCCTGGACGAGCTCGGGCTGGACGAGGCGCCCGCCGCCCAGCTCTGGGACTACCTGGTGATGGCCGCAAACAGCCTCATCAACGTCGATCCTGCGCACGGACGCCCCGACCTCGGGCTGAGGCCCGCCTGAGATGGGCCCGCCCGATCCGCTGCTGCGGAAGATCGACTGCGTGCAGATCCCGGTGCCGGACCTCGACGCGGGCCTGCGCTTCTACCGTGACGGGCTCGGGCTCGAGCTGAAATGGCGGCACGCGACCCAGGCCGGACTCCGGCTCGGCGACACCGAGCTCGTGCTGCAGACCGAACGCCCCGAACCCGAGACCGACTTCCTCGTCGATTCCGCCGAGGAGGCGGTACGACGGGTCGAGGCGGCGGGCGGGCGGATGCTGGCCGGGCCGCAGGATATCCCGGTCGGGCGGCTGGCGGTGGTGGCCGACCCGTTCGGCAACCCGCTGGTGCTGCTCGACCTGTCCAAGGGCACCTTCATCACCGACGACGACGGCCACGTGACGGGAGTCGGGTAGCCAGGGCGCTGCGGTCAGGCCGGTACCGCGCGCTGGCCGGTGACGTCGTGGAGATGGTGCACCGGATCGTGGATGAAGTAGCGGGCGAAGGTCTCCACGGTGAAGCTGGCTCCGTCGCTGCGGCGGCCGGTGCGCTGCCACTGGGCGCCGGTCACGCCCTCGAACCGGGCGGCGATGGCGGACGCCGCCTGGTGCAGCGCCGCGGCGACCTCGGCGGGGTCCTGCTCGGCGTAGCGGTCGGCGACGGCGGTCTCGTCCTGGTCCCAGTTCGGGAACAGCGGGTCGTCCTGGCCGAGCATCAGCTCGAGCCGCCGGTCGTACAGCCGGAATACGTCGCGGACGTGGCAGGCGTACTCCAGCGGCGACCACGTACCCGGTTCCGGGCGGGAGCGGGCATCGTCCGGGCCGTTGGGTCCGGCCAGCGCCTGCGGCCACGCCGCCGCGTTCGCCATGATCATGCCGGGCACGGCTGCGACGGGAAAGCTCTGGGTGTCGAAGCCGCACTCCGGGCAGGGCCGCTGCAGGACCCAGGTCCAGTCCTTGGTGTCCGGAATGATCGTCATGCCCGCATGCTACTGGCGCATAGGGTCGGGCCCATGGGGTCAGAGATAGCGCCGTTCCGGATCGAGGTTCCGGAGGCTGAGCTGGCGGACCTCCGGCGGCGGCTGCGGCAGACACGGTGGCCGGAGGCTGAGCTCGTGGCTGACTGGTCGCAGGGCGTGCCGCTGGACTACCTGCGGGACCTGTGCGAGTACTGGGCGGACGGCTACGACTGGCGGGCGGCCGAGGCGCGGCTGAACGCCTGGCCGCTGTTCCAGACGGTGATCGACGGGGTCCGGATCGTGTTCGGGCACGTCCGGTCGCCGCGCGCGGACGCGCTGCCGCTGGTGCTGACCCACGGCTGGCCTGGCTCTGTGATCGAGTTCTCGAAGGTCATCGGGCCGCTGTCGGACCCGGCCGCGCACGGGGGTGACGCGGCGGACGCCTTCCACCTGGTGTGCCCGTCGCTGCCCGGCTACGGGTTCAGCGGCAAGCCGCGGGAGACCGGCTGGGGGGTGGAGCGGATCGCCGGCGCGTGGGCTGAGCTGATGGCCCGGCTGGGCTACGCGCGGTACGGCGCGGCGGGCAGCGACTGGGGCACCAGCGTCAGCACCATCCTCGGCCAGCGGGACCGGGCGCACGTCGCGGGCATCCACCTCGTGCCGCCGCTGGCCGGGCCCGACCCGGCGACGTTCGGCGACCTCACGCCGGGAGAACGCGCGGCGCTCGACTCGCTGCGCGTGTCGGCCGAGTGGGATGCGGGGTACTCGACGGAGCACGCCACCCGGCCGCAGACGATCGGGTACGGGCTGGTGGACTCGCCGGCCGCGCTGTGCGCCTGGATCATCGAGAAGTTCTGGTCCTGGACGGATCACGACGGGTCGCTCGACGCCGTGCTCAGCCGGGACGACCTGCTCGACAACCTGATGCTGTACTGGCTCCCCGGCACCGGCGCGTCGGCGGCGCGGCTGTACTGGGAGAGCATCCGGCAGGTGAACGAGTGGATCGCCGGGGCCGACGCCACGGTGAACGTTCCCGCGGGCTGCTCGGTGTTCCCGAAAGAACTGCAGCGGCCGTCCCGGCGATGGGCGCAGCGGCGCTTCACCGACATCCGGTACTGGGGCGAGCCGCCGCGCGGCGGTCACTTCGCCGCGTTCGAGCAGCCCGCGCTGTTCGCGGACGAGGCGCGGGCGTTCTTCCGGCTGGTTCGGTAGCTCCCGGCCGGTCCGCGGAAGCGAGAACCGATCCTGACGACCTGACCCGGCTCGCCCTGGCCGCGGCTAACCGGGCCGTCATCGTCGCCTGCTGATGGCCCCGGCTCGCCTGCGATTTAGCCGCGGCCCAGCTTGCGGTAGGTGACGCGGTGCGGGCGGGCGGCCTCGGCGCCGAGGCGCTCGATCTTGTTCTTCTCGTAGGCTTCGAAGTTGCCTTCGTACCAGAACCAGTTCGCGCCGCCTTCCCAGGCCAGGATGTGCGTCGCCACCCGGTCCAGGAACCAGCGGTCGTGGCTGGTGATGACCGCGCAGCCGGGGAACTCCAGCAGCGCGTTCTCCAGCGAGCCCAGCGTCTCCACGTCCAGGTCGTTGGTCGGCTCGTCCAGCAGCAGCAGGTTGCCGCCCTGCTTGAGGGTGAGCGCCAGGTTCATCCGGTTCCGCTCGCCGCCGGACATGACCGCGGCCGGCTTCTGCTGGTCCGCGCCCTTGAAGCCGAACGCGGCCACGTACGCGCGGCTCGGGATCTCCACGTTGCCGACGCGGATGTGCGCCTCGCCGTCGGAGATCGCCTGCCACACGTTCTTCTTCGGGTCGATGCGCTCCCGGGACTGGTCCACGTAGGAGATCGTCACCGTCTCGCCGACCCGGATATTGCCGGAGTCCGGCTTCTCCTCGCCGACGATCATCTTGAACAGGGTGGTCTTGCCGACCCCGTTCGGCCCGAGCACGCCGACGATGCCGTTGCGGGGCAGGCTGAAGGAGAGGTTCTCGAACAGGCAGCGGTCGCCGAAGCCCTTGACCAGGTTGCCGACCTCGACCACGACGTTGCCCAGGCGGGGCCCCGGCGGGATCTGGATCTCCTCGAAGTCCAGCTTGCGGTTCTTGTCGGCCTCGGCGGCCATCTCCTCGTACCGCTGCAGCCTGGCCCGGCTCTTGGCCTGGCGCGCCCGCGGGCTGGACCGGACCCACTCAAGCTCGTCTTCCAGGCGCTTGCGCTTCTTCGCGTCCTTGGCCCCCTCGACCTTCAGCCGGGCCGCCTTGGTCTCCAGGTAGGTGGAGTAGTTGCCCTCGTACGGGTAGGCGTGGCCGCGGTCGAGCTCGAGGATCCACTGGGCCACGTCGTCGAGGAAGTACCGGTCGTGGGTGACCGCGACAACGGTGCCCGGGTACTTCTCCAGGTGCTGCTCCAGCCACTGCACGCTCTCGGCGTCCAGGTGGTTGGTGGGTTCGTCGAGCAGCAGCAGGTGGGGCTGGGACAGCAGCAGTCGGCACAGCGCCACCCGGCGCTTCTCCCCGCCGGACAGGCTGGTGACCTCCGCGTCCGGGGGCGGGCAGCGCAGCGCGTCCATGGCCTGCTCGACCTGGCTGTCCAGGTCCCAGGCATCCTTGTGGTCGAGCTGCTCCCCCAGGCTGCCCATCTGCTCGAGCAGCTCGTCGGAGTAGTCGGTCGCCAGCTTCTCGGCGACCTCGTTGTACTGCTCGAGGAGCTTCTTGGTCTCGGCCACGCCGTCCTCGACGTTGCCGAGGACGGTCTTGGTCTCGTCCAGCTGGGGTTCCTGGTCGAGCAGGCCCACGGTGAAGCCCGGTATCAGGCGCGCCTCGCCATTCGACGGCTGCTCCACCCCGGCCATCATCCTGAGCAAGGTCGACTTGCCGGTGCCGTTCGGGCCTACGACGCCGATCTTGGCGCCGGGCAGGAACGCCAGCGTCACCTCGTCGAGGATGACCTTGTCGCCGTGCGTTTTGCGCACAGCGCGCATCTGGTAGATGAACTCAGGCATGGACTCAAGCCTACGGGCACGCGTCCGTTGCCTTGTCCCCCTCCCCAGCTGCCTTGGGTTTCCCGGACGCGTGGGCAGACACGCGCACTTGGTCGCGGCCGGCGTCCTTGGCCTTGTACAGCGCCATGTCGGCGGCGGCGAGCAACTCGAACAGGTCATCGCCGTGCCGGCCGAGCACCGCGACCCCGATCGAGACGGTGACGCTGATGCGCGCGTCGGCGGCGGCCACGCTCAGCCGCCCGGCGCTGGTACGCAGCCGCTCGGCGATCCCGTACGCGCCGGCGGCGTCGGTGCGCGGCAGCAGGACGGTGAACTCCTCCCCGCCGAACCGGCCTACCACGTCCGACTCGCGGACCTGCTGCCTGAGCTCGGCCGCCAGCGCGCGCAGCACCTCGTCGCCGATCAGGTGGCCGTGGCTGTCGTTGACCCGCTTGAAGTGGTCGACGTCGACCAGCAGCAGGGCCAGCGCCGCGCCGGTCCGCAGCGCCCGGGCGACCTCAGCGTCGGCCTCGCGCTGCCAGGCGGTCGCGTTCAGCAGCCCCGTCTTCGGGTCGGTGCGGGCGGCGGCAGCCAGCTGCTGGTGCATCAGGCTCCGCTGCAGCAAGATGACCGGCGGCAGCGCTACCAGCAGGAGCAGGTAGCTGATCACGCAGGTGACCGCGACGAGGACGCCGACGCAGGTTTCGGTGAGGTCGAGCAGCAGCGTTTCCCGGTCCCAGAGCATCGTCCTGATGGGTTCGTCGGGCTCGGCCAGGTGGGCGGCGACCGCGACGGTGAACGAGTTCACCACCGCGAACACGACCGCGCAGGCGACCGCGGTCAGCACCACCGACGGGCGGGTCAGCCAGACCCGCGAGGCAGTCAGCGTGGCGAACACCGCGTTCGGGAGGACCAGGTGGAAGGTGGCCGAGGTGGCGGCGCCCGCCAGCCCGAGCGCGGCCGAGCTGAACACCCGGCGGTAGACGGCTATGCGGCGGGCGCGCAGGTACAGCACCGCGCCGACGACACACGGCGCCAGCAGCGCGTACAGCGGCGGAAGCAGCAGCGCGATCGGCAGCCACCACGCCGAGAGCAGGTCCCGCGACACGCCAGACGGCTGCCCGAGCCGCCGCATTGCCTCGATGCAGATCACCGCGGCCACGAGCAGGGCGCCGAACAGCATCAGGTCCGCCGCGTGCGGCGGGGTGCTGGCCAGCTCCCAGCCGATCAGGGCGAGGTCGCAGCCCAGGACGGCGAGCACGTACACAATGAGTGACGTCGGCATCGAGAGCAGCGGCCAGCAGCACGGCCATCGCAGCAGCCGCCGCAGGGCCCGATCCCCTTGCCCTATCGCCTCTTGCACTGCCGACATGTCCCCTGCCCATCATGAGCCAGGATTCTGCGGCCGGGGGCCGCCCATCACGTTAGGTAACATAATAGATGCGATCCGCGTCAGCGCGTTGTGAAACCGGCATGTTGCCCGGCGTAGTTTCAGGGGCCTCCGCCCCGGGTGAGAACGCATGATCGCTACGGACAGATATGTTGCCAATACGGACGGAGATTTCGGCAACGGGAGCCCGGTGAGGTGCCGCACGAATTGATTACGCTATGCTTCCAAGCGTGTTCGCTCCGTGCGGCACCTGACAGACCTAGAACACTGGCCCGCCAGACCCAGAGGAGATGCGAAGGGTAGGAAGAGGTGGATCCGATGCGAGGCGTTATCTGGTCCTGAGGCTCACCGGGGCGTTGAGCCGCACAAACTTACGGGGTTCACGGGCACGGGGCTCGCGGGGCCACATGCACTGGGCCTGGATTCGCGGTGCCGCGTGCCTAGAAGGACGTCGCGGAGACGGGGGACGCTGCGGCCCCGGCCGCGTCGTCGTCCTCGTCCTGGTCTTTGGCGAGGGTTCGCGCGGCGGCGTCGACGTCAATGTCGTCCAGGTCCCGGCCGAATTGCTCGATGGCCCCTTCGTCGATCATCTCGTCGGGCCCGTCCTCCAGGTCCGGGCTTTCGGGCGCCTGATCGCCGGCCGGGCCGTCCTCCCTCGCCGGCGGCTGGGGCCGCTGGCGTATGTAGGTGGCGATGCCCCGGTTCAGGTCATGCCCGACCGTGTCCGCGGTGATCTTCGTTTCGGTCCTGGGGCGGCCCTCCTTGTCCTCGTAGGATTCGGTCTTGAACCGCCCCTTGACGAGGACCGGATCGCCCTTGTGCATGCTGGCGCGCACGTGGTGCGCCAGCCGTTCCCAGCAACTGACGGTGAAGTACGAGGACTGTCCGTCGCACCACTCTCCGGTCGCCCGGTCGCGGTACCTGGGCGAGATGCCGACGCGCAGGTCGGTGATGACCTTGCCGGTGCTGGTGGTGCGAATCCTGGGTTCCTGGGCCACGTAGCCGACGAGGGTCACATATGCGCCCTGGCTCATTTCGATCCTCCTTGGGTTCCCGGCGGCCCCACGCCGCCGGGTCCCCTCCACCGTGCCGCCCCGCGCATCCCGTCGCCGGCCCCGCCGTTTCCCCTGTGGATAACGTGGCCGCCACGCGCCGCCTGTGGACAACCATTTGCCATCCGTAAAGAGATGGGGGAGGATGCCGCCCCTTCAGGCCCGCGGCCGGAGGTGCTGATGAGACGGCGTGAGAGGGTGCTGATGAGACGGCGTGAGCCGGAGGTGCTGATGAGACGGCGTTAGAGGGTGCTGATGCGGGCTACTTCCTCAGGGGTGAGGGAGAAGCTGAACAGATCGAGGTTCTGCTCGATGCGTTCGGGCCGGGCGGACCTGGGGATGACGATCACGCCGATGTCAATGTGCCAGCGCAGGACCACCTGGGCGGGGGTGACACCGTACTTGGCGGCGATCTCGCCCAGCGTGCGGTCGCGCAGCCTGGTGCCCTTGAGCGGGCTGTAGCCCTCGAGGGCTACGCCGCGTTCGGCGTGCGCGGCCAGCAGGTCCGCGTCGTAGCGGGACGGGCTCCACGGGATCTGGTTGACGGCGGGCCGCTCCCCCGTCGCCTCGGTCAGGGCGTCGATCTGGTTCATGCTGTAGTTGCTGACGCCTACCGCGCGGGTCAGGCCGTCGTCCCTGACCGCGAGGAAGTCCCGCCATAGCGGCACCAGGTTACGGCCGCGGGGCGGCCAGTGCACCAGCCACAGGTCCACATAGTCGGTGCCCAGTGCCTTGAGGCTGTCGGCCATGATGGACCGCACGCGGCCCGCGCTGCCGGGCGGCAGCTTGGTGGTGACGAATATGTCCGCCCGGTCCAGGCCGCTGTCGGCGATGGCGCGCCCGACCTGCTCCTCGTTGTGGTAGATGGTGGCGGTGTCGATGTGCCGGTAGCCGACCTGCAGGGCGTGCCGGGTGGCCTCGTAGGCGAGCTGGCCCTGCAGCTGCCAGGTGCCGAAGCCGATCATCGGCATCGCGATGCCGCTAGCCAGGTCCACGGACGGAATCTCGGTCATGCCTCAATTGTCGCAATGGTGTCGAACGTAGGCTAGGGGCGCTAACTGAGGACGGCGCGGATGGTGCGGGACAGCTCGGCGGGGACGTCGGGAATCAGCTGGTGGATTCCGTCCCGGACCACGTCGCGGCCGCTGATGACGACGGTGCGGATGTCGGCGGCGCAGGCGGCGAAGACCGCGGCCTCCAGGGCCAGGTCCCCGGCCGCGCCCGCGGTCCGCAGGCTGTCCAGGGAGACCGTGACCAGGTCCGCCCGCGTGCCGGGCGCGATCTCGCCGGCGTCGGGCCAGCCCAGGCTGGTGTGGCCGGCGCCGGTGGCGGCCTGGAGGAGGGTTTCCGCGGTGAAGTGGCCGCGCGAGCGCTTGCTGAGGCGTTCGGCGTACTCGACCCCGCGGGCTTCCTCCAGGATGTCGATCACGGCGTGGCTGTCGCTGCCGAGGGTGAGCGTGCAGCCAGCCGCGGCCAGCGGGCGGGCCGGGGCCAGTCCGTCACCGAGATCGCGCTCGGTGGTGGGGCACAGGCAGGCGAAGACCTGGCTGCCGCCCAGCAGTTCCAGCTCGGCGGAGCCGACGTGGGTGGCGTGCACCACGGAGGTCCGCGGGCCGAGCACGTCCTCGTCGTACAGCAACTGGGCCGGTGAGACGCCGTAGACCGCCCGGCAGGCCTCGTTCTCGGCACGCTGCTCCGACAGGTGGATGTGCAGCGGGGCGCCGCGCCGGCTCGCCCACGCCACGACCGGGTGCATATGCTCCGGGGGCACCGCGCGGACCGAGTGGATGGCCGCGCCGGCCCGCGCATGCGGGGCGAGCAGGCCGTGCTCATCCGGGCCGAGCGCCTCGGCCCGGGCCGCCCACTGCGATCCGTCGCCGTCGCTGAACCTGACCTGCGGCCCGGCCAGCGGCAGCACGCCGAACCGGTCGAGGCCGCCGGACAGGTAGCAGGTATCGAGCAGGGTGATGCGCAGGCCCGCCTCGGCGGCCGCCTGGACCAGGGCGCGGCCCATCGCGTTCGGGTCGGCGTAGGGGCGCCCGGCCGGCTGGTGGTGCAGGTAGTGGAATTCGCCCACGCAGCTCACCCCGGCCAGCGTCATCTCGGCGTACACGGCGCGGGCCAGGCTGAGGTAACTGTCGGGATCGAGCCGGGCCGCGACGTCGTACATCCGCTCGCGCCAGGTCCAGAACGTGCCGCGGTCCGCCTGGGTGACGCTGCGCAGCGCGCGGTGAAAGGCGTGGGAGTGTGCGTTGGCGAATCCGGGGAGGGTGAGGCCGCGGAGGCGTTCCGGGGTGGCGGGGGCCTGCGGGGTGGCGGGTGCTTGCGGGGTGACGGAGGTGAAGCGGTCGCCGTTGGCTTCGATCAGGACATCGCGGCAGACGCCCTGGCCGGGGAGCCAGGCCAGGTCGGCGAGCCAGCGCCGGGCGCCGCTCACGGGCGGGCCGCCAGGTCGGCCAGGACCAGGGCGAGCGCGTGCACGCCGGCCTCGCAGTCGGCCGGGTCGGCGTGTTCGGCGGGGGAATGCGAGACGCCGGTCGGGTTGCGGACGAACAGCATGGCCGTCGGCACCCGGGCGGCGAGCACCCCGGCGTCGTGCCCGGCGCCGGTAGGCAGCGACGGGACCGGCATCCCGGCCCCGGCGAGCACGCCGGTGATCCGGTCCCGCAGGTTCTCGTCGAAGCGCACCAGAGGAGTGTACGACTCCTGACGGACAGTGAGGGTGACGCCGTGCGCGGCGGCCGCGTCGCCAGCCGCCGAACGGATCGCGGTGACGGTTTTCTCCAGCGTCCCCTCGTCCGGCGCACGGGTGTCCAGCCAGGCCCGCACCGACGAGCTCACCCCGTTGGCGCCGCCAGGGGAGGCGATGATCTTGCCGAACGTGGCCAGCGCGCCGCGTTCCGCCGCGATCTGGCGGGCGGCGAGCACGGTGCTCGCGTACGGCAGCATCGGGTCGTTCCTGTCGGCGAACCGGGCCGTGCCGGCGTGGTCGGCGCGGCCGCCGAAATCGAGGCGCCACCGCCCGTGCGGCCAGATTGCCTCGGCGACGCCGATCACGGCGCCCATCGGCGCCAGGGCGCGGCCCTGCTCGACGTGCAGTTCGACGAACGCGGCGAGAGATGCGAGCAGGTCCGCACGGGGGCCGAGCAGGCTGGGGTCGCAGCCCACGGCCGCCATCGCCGCGGCCAGCGTGACGCCGTCGTCGTCGCTGAGGGCGCGGGCGGCGTCCGGTTCTATCGCCCCGGTCATCAGGCGGCTCCCCAGGCAGGGAACGCGAAACCGAGCGCCTTCCTCCTCGGTCATCAGGGCGATGGCCAAGGCCCGTTCGGGATTAAAGTTCCTGGCTTTGAGCTCTTCCACGGCGGCCAGCGCGGACGCGACGCCGAGCGCCCCGTCGTAGCCCCCGCCGTCCGGGACGGAGTCCAGGTGACTGCCCGTCACGATGGCACCGTCTCTGGCGGCACCGTCTCTGGCGTTTTCCCTGGCGGCGCCCCACCACGCCCACAGGTTGCCGTTGTTGTCCGGCTCCACCGTGAGGCCGAGCTGCTCCGCCTGGCGGGTGAACCAGGCGCGGCAGGCAGCGTCGGCCGGGGTCCAGGAATAGCGGCGGTAGCCGCCTGTACCGGGGTCGCGGCCGAGCGGCTCGAGCTCACGCCAGAGGCTGGCGAAGCTCATCCGCGCGCCATGGGGACGCGGACGCCGCGTTCGGCGGCCACGGCCGCGGCCTTGTCGTAGCCGGCGTCGGTGTGCCTGATCACGCCCATGGCCGGGTCGTTGGTGAGCACGCGCTCCAGCTTGTGCCCGGCTTGTTCGGTGCCGTCGGCGACGCAGACCTGGCCGGCGTGGATGGAGCGGCCGATGCCCACGCCGCCGCCGTGGTGGATCGACACCCAGGACGCGCCGGAGGCCGTGTTGACCAGCGCGTTCAGCAGCGGCCAGTCGGCGATGGCATCGGAGCCGTCGGCCATCGACTCGGTCTCACGGTACGGCGACGCGACCGAGCCGCAGTCCAGGTGGTCGCGGCCGAGCACGATCGGGGCGGCCAGGTCGCCGCTTCTGACCAGGTCGTTGAAGCGCAGCCCGGCCAGGTGCCGCTCACCGTAACCGAGCCAGCAGATCCGGGCCGGCAGGCCCTGGAAGTGCACCTTCTCCCCCGCCAGCCGCATCCACCTGGCCAGCGCCTCGTTCTGCGGGAACAGGTCCAGGATGGCCTGGTCGGTGACCGCGATGTCCTTGGGGTCGCCGGATAGCGCCGCCCAGCGGAACGGGCCCTTGCCCTCGCAGAACAGCGGCCTGATGTAGGCGGGCACGAAGCCGGGGAACTCGAAGGCCCGGTCATACCCGGCCAGCTGGGCCTCGCCGCGGATGGAGTTGCCGTAGTCGAAGACCTCGGCGCCCGCGTCGAGGAAGCCGACCATGGCCGCCACATGCTCAGCCATGGACTCGCGGGCTCTGCGGGTGAAGCCTTCGGGGTCCTCCGCCCGCAGCGCGGGCATGTCCTCGAAGGCCACGCCCCGGGGCAGGTAGGTGAGCGGGTCGTGCGCCGAGGTCTGGTCGGTGACGATGTCGATGGGGGCGCTGCTGCTGAGCAGGGCCGGGAAGATGTCGGCGGCGTTGCCGAGCAGGCCAATGGATTTCGGTTCGCTCTTGTCCTTGGCGGCTTTGGCGCGGCGGATGGCGTCGTCGATGTTCTCTGCCTGCTCGTCGAGGTAGCCGTGCTCGATCCGCCGGGTGATCCGGGACTGGTCGCACTCGACGCAGATGACCACGCCGCCGTTCATGGTCACGGCCAGCGGCTGCGCGCCGCCCATGCCGCCGAGCCCGGCGGTCAGCGTGATCGTGCCGGCCAGGGACCCGCCGAACCGTTTGGCCGCGATGGCGGCGAACGTCTCGTAGGTGCCCTGCAGGATGCCCTGGGTGCCGATGTAGATCCAGGAGCCGGCGGTCATCTGGCCGTACATGGTCAGGCCGAGCTGCTCCAGGCGGCGGAACTCCTCCCAGGTCGCCCACTGCGGGACCAGGTTGGAGTTCGCGATGAGCACCCGCGGGGCCCATTCGTGCGTTCTCAGCACCCCGACTGGCTTGCCCGACTGGACCAGCATGGTCTCGTCGTCGTTGAGGCCCTGGAGGGTTCTTATGATCGCGGCGTAGGCGTCCCAGCTGCGGGCGGCGCGGCCGGAGCCGCCGTAGACGATGAGCTGGTCGGGATGTTCGGCCACTTCGGGGTCGAGGTTGTTCATCAGCATGCGCATCGCCGCTTCCTGGGCCCAGCCCTTGCAGCTGCGCTGCGCGCCCCGGGGCGCGCGGATGGCTTTGCGGCTATTTTCCCTGCTCTCGGTCATGTGCCCATCATGGCTGGGCGGAAATGCAGGTGACAAGCAGGGTGGACGGTTGCTAGGTTCGGCGGCTGTGTGTTTGGCTCCTGTGCGGCGGGTCTCGGTGGTGGGCACCTCGGGGGCGGGCAAATCGACCCTGGCCCGGGCGCTGGCGGGTGCGCTTGGCGCTGATTTCCTCGAACTCGACTCGGTCTATCACCAGGCCGGCTGGGTGCCGCTGCCCGATGAGGAGTACCGGGCCCGGGTCGCCCGGGTGGTGGCGGGCGAGCGCTGGGTGGTCGACGGGAATTACAGCAAGGTCCGGGACCTCGTCTGGGCGCGCGCGGACACCGTGGTCTGGCTCGACCTGCCGCGGCGCACGGTGATGCGCCGGATCATCTGGCGGACGCTGCGCCGCATCGCGGGCCGGGTCGAGCTGTGGAACGGCAACCGCGAGCGCTGGCGGAACCTGTTCACCCTGGACAAGGAGGAGTCGGTCATCGTGTGGGCATGGCAGACTCACGCAGCGAACCGGGTCAAGTTCGAGGCGGCGATGGCCGACGCGGAGAACAGCCATCTCCGGTTCGTTCGGCTGACTAGCCCGGCGGCGGTGCGGCGGTTCCTGCGGTCGTCAGGCGGCGACTAGCTCCGAGGGTTCGGCGATGACGTCGACCAGGGCGCCGTTGCGCATGACGGTGATCGCGAGGGGACGGCCGATCGCCTCGGAGAACATCAGGCGCTGCAGGTCCTGGGCGGCCTTCACCGGCTTTCCGCCCGCCGTGAGCAGCAGGTCCCCGGGGCGCAGCCCGGCCCGGTCGGCAGGCCCGGCGGCTACCACCTGGGCGACGAGCAAGCCAGTCTGGCGGCCGAGCCGGTCCCGCCAGTTCGCGGGCACCGGACCCGGCATCGTGACCAGGCCCAGGTAGGCCCGGCGGACCCGGCCGTCACGCATCAGCGCCGAGATGATCCGCCGGGTGGTGTCGTTGACCGGGACCGCCATGCCCAGGCCCACGCCCGCCACAGCGGTGTTGATGCCGACCACGCGGGCGCCGGCGTCGGCCAGCGCGCCGCCGGAATTGCCCGGGTTGAGCGCGGCGTCGGTCTGGATGACGTCCTCGATCAGCCGGCCGCGGGTCGGCAGGGACCGGCCGAGCGCGCTGACCACGCCGGCCGTCACCGATCCCGCCAGCCCGAGCGGGTTGCCGACCGCGACCACAAGCTGGCCGACCACGAGCTTGTCGGCCTCGCCGAGCTCGGCGGGCTCCGGGGTCGGGCCGTCGGCGCGCAGCACCGCGAGGTCGGACAGCGTGTCCGCGCCCACCACACGGAACGGCGCCAACGTGCCGTCGGCGAACGACGCGGTGCCGCTGGCCGACTTGCCGACGACGTGAGCGTTCGTCAGCAGGAAGCCGTCACCGGTGAAGACCACGCCGGAGCCGAGGCTCTCCCCGTCTTGGCCTCGGCCTTGACCGCGGGGCACGCGGAGGCTCGCGACCTTGGGGGTGAGCCGCTCGGCGACACCGGAGACGATCTGCGAATATGCGTCCAGAGGGTTACTGGCCTCCATGGCATCTTCTCCCAGCACATTCATTATTGATTACAGGATTACACTGTAACAACGTGCTGGGGATGACGCTTACCTGCGCGTGTTCCGCCTGGAGCGGAATACTCCGGGAGCTATCGGCCGGCGCTGTGGCCGGCCAGGCCGATGGGGTTGCCTTCCGGGTCGAGGATCGTGGCGAGGGTGCGAGTGGGGCCGTCGGGGGCGGGAGGCTCGAGGATCTCGCCGCCGTTCCTTGTGACCTGCTCGAGGGTTTCGGCCATGTCGGCGACGGCGAGCCAGATCATCGGGCCGGCGTCCCGGGCCGGCGGGCGGCCCTCGATCCACTGGCCGATGAGCCCGGGCGCCTCGAAGTCCGGGTAGTGCGTCCCGGTCTGCCAGCCGAAGACGGCCTCGTAGAACGCGGCCGCTCGTTTGTTTTCGGCCGCCGGGAGCTGCAGGTAGCAGACCTGGCCGTGGGCGAGGCTGGCGGCCCGGGCGGCTTCGGCATCCTGGGGCATGGGTGTTCCTCCTTGGTACGGCTGCGCTAGCTCGCGGGGCGGCCTGCGTTAGCTCGCGGGGCGGCCTGCGTTAGCTCGCGGGGGCGGCATTCGACTACGAAGCGGCCGGATGACTGCGTGCGCGCGGCTTTGACGGCCAGGCCGGCCTGCTGCGCAAGCACGGTGAACTGCGCGAGCGTGCTGGTCTTCCCGCCCGCCACCAGCATGTCGATGCCCAGCGAGCGCGGCGCCTCGTCGGCCGAGACGCCGCCGAGGATGGCGACGGCACCCTCGGGCTGGGCTGTCCTGGCCGCCTCGGCGCAGCGGCGCAGGATGGCCACGG
>WNGL01006613.1_pt1 | contig 33041 bp, 41 predicted proteins | sample 5400591 | NCBI WGS metagenome assembly WNGL01 (sample SAMN13153377, study PRJNA577476) | soil metagenome | isolation source: 80 cm soil or saprolite under Garry oak tree replicate 1 | place: USA:California | collected 2016-06-15
CAGCCTCGGCGACTGCGGGAGATTAACTAAAACCGGATATTTCATTTGCTACGAAAAGGGGACATTTCTAATGTCGTAAGGATGGGGACATTTCTAATGTCGGTTGACAATTTTTCCCATTTTTCTTGACTTCTCTCCCACCCCGGAGGACAATCCGCCGGACGCAAGGGCGGATTAGAGGGCCCGGCGAGGAAACAAACCTCCAGATGCCCCATTACGTCAAAGGAGATTATGTTATGAGTTCACGCCTAACGCATCCGTGTAATTTGCCGTTGCGCTGCCTGCTGATGATTGCACTGATTGTAGTCCCATTTCTGACGACAACAGAGATGCGCGCGCAAGAGGATGAGATACGCTTGGACGTCAGCGCTGCTGATAGAGTGGCTGCGACTTACAGCGTTTCACACTTTCGGTATCACATCTTCCCCGCCAACACCCAGGCAGGAAGGGTTGCCTTGGCTGCTCGCAACTTCGGCACACCGATGACCAGTCACACAAGCGGGATCACCCGTTCAACAACGCTTGCGACGACTATTCCTTCGGTCCCCCCTCCCGGTTTCTACGGAGAGGATCTGGTCAACTTCGGCGGCGCCAAGCTGATGTCCTCGAAGTCCCACCCGGTCTATGTGAACATGGCAAGTTGCGGCGGTACGGTCGCGTCATGCTGGGGGAATCCGGTCCGGTTCCTCACCGACCTGAGCAACAGTACGTTCATCCATCTGACGGATCAGTACGTCGGCACAGTGACAAACAATCGTTATCCTGCGAGCACCTCGGCAACGGCTACCGTGCCGCTGTTCGTCTCCAACGTAGTTGGCCAAGACGATATTCTCGCCGTCGTGCACACGGCGGCGAAGGCCCTGGGAACAGGCTATGGCCACATCTATCATGTGTTCCTCCCTAAGGGCGTTGACACGTGTTTTGACCTGACCAGCATTTGCTACTCGCCGGATAACCCATCGTCGTTCTTTTTCTGCGCGTACCATGGCAGCGTGACCTACGGCGATATCGGCCACGTGCTTCTTTCAGTCGAACCCTACCAGAATGTTCCCGGGTGCCAGGCCGCGCCGCCGAATCCGAATGGCATACTGGCTGACTCCACGAACTCAGTGCTCTCTCATGAGCTGATTGAGACCATCACCGATCCGGATCCTGGCAGCGGTTGGGTCTCTGACACGAGCTTGATTGTAGCCGGAGCTGAGATCGGAGACTTGTGCGAACCGCTAGGTAATTCGAGCTTCCAGTTCCTCGACCCCACGCTGACACTCAACGGCAAGAAGTACGAGCTGCAACTGGAATATGGAAACAATTATCACGCCTGCACGCCCGGCCCGTGATGATGAGCGGGCGAGCGGTCGCTTTGTAGCTGTACCTGAGGCCCTGCCCATGCGCAGGGCCACTTTCTTGTGTGCCAAGCATGATTCGACAGCTAGGAGCCCCCTGCAGTCTGCGACGCTGCTGGCACTGCGGCGACTGGAGTCGGCGGATATAGTTCTCCCTCGTCAATGGGATATTTCGCCGAATCATCTCATCGAGAAGTGGATAGTCTGAAGTCACGATTTTAGTCATGGTTGCCAATCCAAAGCCGATTGTGGCGAAACGGAAGCCCAAGCCAATCAGGCAAATCAAGCGGTGGCGTACTCCTTGCAAACCTCGTAGAGTCGCTGTCTCGCGGGAGAAATATGGTTTAAATTTTCTAACTTTGGGACGCCATTTCAATAGCTTACGGTCAACACCTCTAAGCTATGTTGAACAAATTCGATGAAACGACAGAAAGCGCTTGCAGTAGGGACCAAAGAGCAAATCCTAAACGGTCCTGAGAATATAGTCTTTAAGAGCATCGGTGTCTTTGAGCCGGTACTCCCAGGATACTCGAAGTATTTCTGACTGATCGACTGCCGGCTGGAGTTTGGGTTTCCGCGAGAGCATTTTCCGTTAGAGAACGGCCCACACAGAAGTTGCCGAAGAACTCTCCTTGCGGTTAAAGTAAGTAAGCACTTACTTCTCTTTTAAGCTATGCGACTTCCCGCGCCAGACCGCAAGAAACAGCTCCTAGAAATCGCGATGAAACTGTTTTCCGACAAAGGTTTTGACGGTACCAGCACGCGCGAGATCGCCGAGGCAGCCGGCGTAAACGAAGCACTCATTTTCCGTCACTTCCGCAGCAAGGAAGACCTCTTCTGGGCGGTGTTGTCCGACCGCGTCGAACGCCGCGGGCGCAATCGCCGCATACGTGAATTGGCGAAATCGGAGGGTGATTTCCGCGAGGTGATAGTTGCGATTGCGGAAACTCTCCTTGATCGGACAGACGATGATGCTGCCGTCACGCGCCTCATTTTTTACAGCGCGCTGCGCAATCGGGAACTCTCCCATCGTTTTTTTCGAACCTACGGGCAGGAGAAGATTGAAATGCTGGCCGATCGCATACGCGTCGGGATTGCGGCGGGCCATCTTCGTGCGGTTAACCCGGCGATCGCCGCGCGCTCCTTTCTGGGCATGATTGTCTATCACTATCTGGTCGAGGAAGTTTTCGGTGTACCCCACGGTCAAACGTTATCCCCCCGCGAGTTGGCGGAGGAATTAGTGAGTATTTTTATCGAGGGCATTTCGGCGAATCGCATCATGAGCAGCAATGGAGCCGGGCGAGAATCGGTACGAGTCCGCCCCAGCACAGCCGTAGCAGTAAGACCTTAACTGTGATTGAGACAGCGACCTGATTATTCAACGCATCAAGCGGTTGAATTCGAAACGGAATACCTTGAAACCACTCGTTCTATCGATCTCTACATTATTTCTCGGCCTATTGGTGCTGTCCGGATGCGCTAACAAACAAGTGCCGCAGGCAGCATCGCCCAGTGCTGCTCCTGGAGGCGGACGTCCGCCGGCGCCCGTCGTTGTCTCCACGGTGGAGCAAAGGAACGTTCCCGTTCAGATCGCCGCCATCGGCAATGTCGAGGCCTACCAGACCGTCCAGATTCGCTCGCAGGTGAACGGGCAAATCGAAACCATCCATTTCAAGGAAGGTCAGGACGTTCGCCAGGGGCAACTTCTTTACATTTTGGACAAGCGACCCTTTCAGGCAGCACTTGGACAAGTGCAAGGCAACCTGAAGCGGGACGAAGCACAGGCGGCGAATGCCAAATTGCAGGCAGACCGCTATACCGAGCTTGAACATCAGGGAGTGATTTCACACGAACAGGCGGATCTCCAGCGCACCGAGGCAAGCTCAAACTCTGCCGCGGTTTACGCTGACCAGGCCGCTGTCGATGCCGCCAAGGTGCAGCTGGAGTACACCCGTATCTATGCTCCCATCGACGCGCGTGCCGGCGCCCTCATGATGAATGTGGGTAATCTCGTAAAGGCGAACGATACACCGTTCCTGGTGCAGTTGAACCAAATCACGCCCATTTATGTCACCTTCACCGTTCCCGAAGCGCGTTTGGCGGATGTCCGCCAGTCGGCGGCCCGGGAGTTGAAGGTCGATGCCTATGCGAAGGGACAGACTTCCAATCCCGCGGAAGGCCGCCTGACCTTCATCGACAATGGCGTCGATCCGCAGACTGCCACCATAAAGCTGAAGGCGACCTTCCAAAACAAAGACAGGCGTCTGTGGCCCGGAGAGTTCGTTGACGTGCTCTTGAAGCTCTCGACGGTGCACGGCGCCATCACGGTTCCGACAAAGGCGGTGCAATCCGGACAGCAGGGCGATTACGTTTACGTGGTCACCAAAGACGGTATCGCCAATCCACATCAGGTCACGGCAATCGGAACCTATCAGAATCTGACGTTAGTGAAGACCGGCTTGAGTCCCGGCGACACGGTCATAGTCGATGGCCAGCTCCGCGTGACGCCCAATGGTAAAGTCCTGGTGCAAAGCTCGTTGCCCCCGAACGCCGTCGTCGGCAACGGTATTAACTCGAGCGATGCCGCAACCGGAACCGGTGGAGGCGGGCAGTGAGCATTCCGGAACTATTCATTAAACGTCCGATCATGACCACGCTGGTCATGGCTGCCATTCTGATCTTTGGCATGTTCTCCTATCGCTTCCTCCCGGTAAGTGACCTGCCGAACGTGGATTTCCCCACCATTCAGGTGAACGCGTCCCTGCCCGGTGCCAGCCCGGAAACGATGGCTTCATCGGTCGCCACACCGCTCGAAAAGCAATTCTCGACGATCGCGGGCATCGATTCGATGACGTCAACGAACTCGCTCGGCCAGACCAGCATTACCATTCAGTTCAACCTGAGTCGCAGCCTTGACGGCGCGGCGCTTGACGTGCAGTCAGCCATCACTCAGGCGTCCGGACAACTTCCGCCGAACATGCCCACGCCGCCTTCATTTCGCAAGGTGAATCCGGCTGACCAGCCGATCTTGTATGTGGCGCTAAGCTCGCGAACCCTGAAGCTCTCGCAGGTGGACGAGGCTGCCGAAACCACCATGGCGCAACGCGTCTCCATGGTGAATGGCGTGGCACAGGTGCAGGTTTACGGTGCGCAAAAGTACGCCGTACGCGTGCAGGTCGATCCCAGCGCGATGGCCACTCGCCAGATCGGCATCGATGATGTCAGCAACGCTCTGAACCAGGGCAACACCAATCTCCCGACAGGAACGCTATGGGCCAGCGGCAAAACCTTCACCATTCTTTCGAACGGCAAACTCCAGAACGCCGCGCAGTTCAGCCCTATGATCGTTGCCTATCGCAACGGTGCGCCAGTTCGCATTTCCGATATTGGCCGCGCCCTCGACAGCGTGCAGGACGATAAGTCCGCCAGCTGGTTCAACGGCAATCGCTCCATTGTGCTTGCCATCTTGCGCCAGCCCGGCACCAACACGGTTGAAGTAGTCGATAGCGTTAAGCAACTGCTGCCACAACTGGAAGCACAAATTCCCGCCGCAGTGCAGATCAACATTCTGTATGACCGGTCGGTGTCGATTCGTGCCTCGGTCAACGACGTGAAGTTCACCTTGATGCTGACCGTTGGCCTGGTCGTGATGGTGATCTTCCTCTTTCTGCGCAACGTCTCAGCCACGGTCATCCCCGCGCTGGCGTTGCCCATGTCGATCATCGGCACGTTCTCGGTGATTTGTAATGCTCGAGAACATTGTGCGTCACATGGAGATGGGGAAGTCTCCACTGCGCGCCGCCATCGATGGCTCCGGCGAAATCGGCTTCACTATTCTTTCCATGACATTGTCCCTGGCAGCGGTATTTATTCCGTTGCTGTTCATGGGCGGCATCATCGGACGGCTACTCCACGAGTTTGCTGTCACTATCGGGGTCGCAATTCTCGTTTCCGGATTTGTCTCTCTTACCCTCACCCCGATGCTTTGCAGCCGCTTCCTCAAGCATACGGAGAGGCAGAAACATGGCCGTCTTTACAACGCCAGCGAAAAGGTATTCGATTCCTGGCTGAAGGGCTACGATTGGTCGCTGCAACGTGTCCTGCGCCACCGCTTCGTCACGCTGCTGATCTCGTTCGCCGTGATCGGGCTTACGTACTATCTGTTCAGGATCTCAAAAACCGGTTTCATTCCCGACGAAGATCAGGGCCTGGTATTCGCCTTTACCGAGGCGCAGCAGGGCATCGCATTTGGCGACATGATGAAGCTGCAACAGCAGGCGGCGGATGTCGTCCGCAACGATCCGAGCGTCTTGAATACCTTTTCTACGATCGGGCAGCCTACGAACCAGGGCCGCATCTTTTTCCGCCTGAAAGATAAAAAGGAACGAGTGAACCGGATGAGCGCGCAGGACATTATTCAGGAACTGCGTCCCAAACTGGCGAACATTCCTGGAATCAATGTGTACATGCAGATCCCGCCCACGATCCGAATCGGCGGCAGTCTGACCAAGTCGCAATACCAGTACACGATTCAGACCCCGGACACCGACAGACTCTATGCCCTCGCCCCCAAAGTGGAAGCCGCGCTCCGCCAATCTCCATTGCTGCAGGACGTTACCAGCGACCTGCAGGTGCAGAACCCGCAACTCACGGTTGCCGTGGACCGCGACAAGGCTTATGCACTGGGAGTGTCGCCCGATCAGGTGGCCAACTCGTTGTACTCGGCCTACGGCACGCGCCAGACCAGCCTCATCTATACGCCCAACAACGAGTATTACGTTATTCTGGAATTACTGCCGCAATTCCAACACGATCCCACGGAGCTCTCGTATCTTTACGTTCACTCCAGCACTGGCAAATTGGTTCCACTCGATACGCTCGCCAAACTGGTTCCATCCATCGGACCGCTCACGGTCAACCACTTCGGCCAGTTGCCTGGAGTCACTGTCAGCTTCAACTTGAAGCCCGGCGCGTCTCTCGGCGACGCCACCAGATTCGTCGAGGAGCAGGTCCGAAAGATCATGCCGGCTGATGTCACCGGAACCTTTCAGGGGACTGCGCAGGCATTCCAGAATTCATTCACCGGACTGGGCCTTTTGCTGGTCGCCGCGATCCTCGTCATCTACATCATTCTCGGCATTCTGTATGAGAGCTTCGTACATCCCATCACGATTCTCTCTGGCTTGCCGTCTGCAGGTGTCGGCGCGCTTCTCACCCTGACGAATCTTCCACCAGGAACTCAATCTTTATTCGTTCGTTGGCATCATCATGCTGATCGGCATCGTAAAAAAGAACGCCATCATGATGATCGACTTTGCGCTTGAATCCGAGCGCGTTGACGGCAAGAGTCCGGAAGAGTCGATCTGCCAGGGCGCTCTGATCCGCTTCCGTCCCATTATGATGACGACTGCGGCGGCCCTGATGGGCACGTTGCCGATTGCGCTGGGCGTCGGCGCGGGCGCGGAATCGCGGCGCGGCCTCGGCCTGGCGGTGGTCGGGGGATTGCTCTTCTCGCAAGTAGTCACGCTCTACATCACCCCGGTTTACTACATTTATCTCGACCAGCTTCAGAAGAAATACACCAATCGGAAGGCGCGGCGGAAAGGCCCCGGAGTTCGTCCTACCCCTGAGCTCGACGAGATTGCCGTCTTCGAACATCATAATTAACCGTCAGTCAGAGCTTCTCTTCGTAGAACTTTCGGGCCCGGGCGACATGGGTTACCGGAATTTACGGAACGACTCGTGCAAGTTTCAGCATCTAATCCGTCCTCCAGCCTGAGGATCGCAGGAGACACAAAGGGACACTCGATTGTTTACGACCCGTTTGGCTCGCGTTAGCCCAAAGGAAATGGAACTTCAAAAAGGAGAAATGCGATGTCCGCCGCCACAGCCACAATTCAACGTCCTCCGTTACCCCCTCGTCCACGCTGGCAAGTACAGCATATTCGCTTTTTATCGCCCACAAGTGAGGTGAGTGAATTCGCCTCTCGGCATGTTAGAAAACCCCTTCAAACTGTGCTCCTTCGAACCCGCATGCATCAGGAATTTCAGCGTTAGAAAGGTGTAGTTTTCTAATCAGGCCATAGCAGAATTGCTTGGACTCGTTCTGGTCAAATATGAGTGATGAGTGACATGGCGATTTGCAACAGCTACGCTCCGGGACCATCCGATTCGTGAAGAGTGCTCGGTTTATGTCGGAATAGTTAATAAGTGCCGAGCGGGGACATTCTCCCCGCTCGCCTTGAGATTGCCCTCATTTTCTCGGAGTTTCTTACCTTTTGTCTTGGGGAGCCCTGATCCGCTCCGCTTCCGCCGTAGTGGCGAACCCCGGATCCATTACCATGTCGTGGATCGTATTGCCCGATTGGGCAACTATGATCTGCAAGTGCAGAAGCGGTTGGTCGCCATTAGTAACCGTCATTGTTCCGGTACAGTTTGGTTGCAGCGAGTAGGTTCCCGTGCTAAGGCGCCACCCCGGCGGAACATTGCCGTTGGTGGCAACCGCGTCGAGTTGTGTTAGATTCCCGTTGCCATCAAATGTAGTCTTGGCAAGGCCATCAATGAGTAGGGTAGCCCCATTCGGAAGGAAGACAGTTCCGTGGATGGTAAATGCGTAACTGCCATGGATGGTGGCATTGCTGCAAGCGCCCGCATGGGCGGTCAAGCTGGACGACGCAGCCAGAGCAAACGCCAAGAGGAACAGGGAAATTCGGAATTTCATGGTGCCTCCAGATTTTTCTTGGAAGGCGCGCTGGCCTCACCCAAGTTTCGAGCCGTATCTTGCCGCCAAATGTTGCAGGACACAATGGAGAGCGCCTGTAGATTGCATGTAGAACAGGCGAGCAAGATTGCAAACAAGGCCGTAAAATGTTGCAGGCTGACTGGCAAGAGAACATGCCTTCGGAAAGAGTGCAGTTCGGACAGTTCATCCTGGATCCAGACCGGTACGAACTCACTCGCGCTGGAAAACCGGTGCGTATGGAACGGATCCCCATGGATCTGCTCCTTCTGCTAGTGCTCGAAAAGGGAAGGTTGATCAGCCGCGAGGAAATTATTGAGCGACTCTGGGGGAAGAACCTCTACTTCGACACGGATAACAGCATTAACACCGCCATCCGAAAGATCCGTACTTCTCTGGGAGACGACGCCGGCAACCCGCAGTACGTCGAGACCGTGCTCGGCAAAGGGTATCGTTTCAAGGGCCAGACAGTTCGCGCCTCCAGAGTCGAGCCGCTGCCGGTGCAGATTGAAGCGGAGCGCACTCGCATCATGCTCGCGGTTCTTCCATTTGAAAACATGAGTGGCGATCCGTCGCAGGAGTATTTTAGCGATGGCTTGAGTGAGGAGACCATCATGCGATTGGGGCAAATGTCTCCGCATCGCATGGGAGCCGCGATTGCAGCGCAGGTAAAACTGAAGTTGATGTCGGAAGAGGAGCAACAACTCACCAGGAACACTGCCAAGGACCCAGAGGCGCACGATCACTATCTGCGCGGTCGTTATCACTATGCGAGATTTAACCTGTTCGATGCGCAAAAAGCCGTTGCATATTTCCAGAAAGCAAGAGAGCGTGACCCCTCGTTTGGCTTAGCCCATTCGGGCTTAGCCGACGCCCTCATGGTGCTTCCGAATCTCGGGAGACGTTGCTGCGAACGAGGTGTTCACAACCGCGAAGGCCGCTATCGCGCAGGCCCTTCAGTTGGACCCAGACTCTGCGGAAGCTCATACTTCCGATGCAGCCACAAGGTTTTGGTTCGACTGGGATTTCAAGGGAACGGAGTTGGCAGCACGCCGGGCCATCGAGCTGAACGAAAACTATTCTCTCGCTCATCTCTATCTCGCTCACGTGTTATCGAATACCGGACGGCACGATGAGGCTCTAGCTACCATTCAACAAGCACTCGTCGTCGATCCGCTTTCTCTGATTGTTGGCGCAATGCGCGGGCAATTTCTGTACCACGCGGGGAGGGATTCGGAGGCGATTGAGCAATTCAATGTAACCCTGGGGATGGAATCGCGATTCTGGGTAGGGCAGATTTGTGTGGCGAAGGTCTACGAGAAGCTATGCATGTACTCGGAGGCTCTTGTGGCGTGCGATCGAGCGTCGGAATGCTCCGGGGGCAACTCCGAGGCGTTGTCACTGGCGGGTTATATACATGCCGTTTCAGGCGACAGGCCCAGAGCGGAAGGGTATATTCACACGATGCTAGAGCGAAAGAAGGAGCGCTACGTCCCTCCCTACAATCTTGCCTTAGTGTTTGCCGGACTCCGTGAACCCGAAATGGCCCTTCATTGGCTGGGCCAAGCACTGGAAGACCGTGATGTGCACATGCCCTTTCTACTGGATCACAAGTGGGACACAATGAGATTGAACGCTGAATTCCAGAAACTCTTGTCACACGTGGGATTCGCTAGATCGTAGAGCATGCATTGTCGGCTGTACAAGAACGAAATCTACCACAAGATCGAAGCGGGCCATGATTTACGTTAACAGAGATTTCACTCACAACCCCCTTTGGTGGGGGATTGTCCAATCCTTTCAATGGACAATATTGGCTGGTGGGTGCCATTGGTAACGTGATTTCAATCCCTATCCGAGCAACAATGCTTTACGGCAAAAGTGATGCTGATCCAATGCGAGCTACTGCGCTTGCCGAGGCCGCCGGGTTCGGTTTCGTTCCGGGTACGATTGCACGACGACGCTGGGGGGAAAAGAGAGCGGGCCGCCCGCCCCGAGGTTGCTCCTCAAAGCCAGGCAGACGGGCCAAGGCAAATCGTTTGCGCCACTTGCTAACGATCTGCCGGGGTGTGTCTAAGCGCGTGGCAATGACGTCGTTCGACAATCCTTGCGCGGCGAAAAGGACGACCTTAGCTCGAATAATGTCGCGATACGGTGACGTATATTTTCGGGCTCGGGCTTCTAGTTTTTCTTGCTCTGCGGAAGCGAGCACTATGCGAAACGGGCCAGAACGTGACACGAGACAGTCCTCCCCTGAGGACCAGTCTACAGCGTCACGTTCCATAAAATTATACGTCACTGTATTTACGTTATCGAGTACTAAGCTAGGACTCGGGAGGATAAACATACACCAGCCATCAATAATTTGTGCCTAAGGCAGTTACTTCCCTGCGATTCCTTCAGCGATGCCCGCCGCGATCGGTACTTTATACAACTGGTGTTGATATGCCTTGATCATTAACAGGATCCAGAGTATGAGACCCACTAACGTTAGTAGCAACGATATCATGGTCCACACGCCAAACCCGAACACGCCACCAAAGTTAAGAATTATTGCGAGACCGATCCTAAAAATGGTGAGCGCTCCGAATACCACAATGGATTGGGCCGCGTGAAATCTTACAAAGGGGCGCTTGTCGATCAGAAGAAAGATAATTCCGGTGATCCACCCAAGGGCGTAGCACAACAATCCCGCTATGTTTTCTGCTAGGCCTTCGCTAGACGCGCTTGTTGCCCCAACCGTCGCAGCGTTTTGGCTGGCACCGCACTTCGGACAAAATGCCGCAGATCCGAGTTCCGAGCCACAGGCTTTACAAAATGCCATCGAGACCCCTCCGAGACGACCAGTCGCGAGGAGCGTAACAAAAGACCTGTTTCGACGCAACTCTTATTGTTCGCGATTTTTCCCGGCACGCGGGCCGCTCAAATGTCTGGCCCCAAGTGTCTTATCACGGGCGGAACGGTGATGCCCGTGAGCGTGTCTAGATGATGTGTGAAGGAGCACTGATTAACAGGTGCCCTGGGAAGTGTGGCACATTCATTGCGCATTCATGGGTACTGAGCCGTCCGCTCATCGCCCCACGCCCCGCACTAAAGTCTTCCGCGATTAGCGGATTCGTTTCTTTCACGCTAACCATTCTGGTGGAACTTTCTGGGTTCGGCAAGCTATGCGTGGAACTGGCGGCCAACTGGCGTAACAGTGCGCCGTGAAAGGCGCTGGACTACAGCGGGTGCAACTCCCGCCCGGGAACTGGTTCGCATACAAACGTTTTCCGGAGGCGTCTCTGAACTCTGTGTATGGCTTGGTCCAGTTGCCACACCGGACCGCGAACCTTCCGTGGGCGAAAGCGTGAGTCTTTTCCGAGAGCCGGATGCGGGAAATCTGCCAGTCCGGTTCGATGAGCGGGAACAGGAAACAGGACCAAGCCAAACCGGACTGAGGTGACGAGGCGAAAGCCCAGTCGACTAACCACCGGGAGACTACAGTTACTGCGCCTGTTCTCGACTCTACTCCCCTTAACAGTCATTGCGAATTTTGAGTGCTTCTATGAGAAGGTCGTAAAAGTCAAGGCCGACGTGGCGGCCCACCTCACTTTTCTTGTTCTTTCTGGCCTTGGCCACATTTCCACAGAAAATTTCGCGTTAGGAGCGACGACTGGCAAATCGGTCGACCCACAGCACCCCCCGTTTTGTGTGTTTTCCGCGTATTCAGTCCGCCTAATGCTAGTTTTCTTCCGTGCTGCATAGGCCCAGGTGACTTGCGGGGCTGTCAAGGGCGCCCCCGAAGGGGCGTTCATCTTGACCCTGGACAGCCCCGCAAGTCACTTCATCATCGAGCTCGGAACGAAGCGAAACGCAGTTCAGTTGAGCTTCGTTCCTTAGTGGAGTGGTTTCCGATTTTTCTGGAGCGCCCTCGTCGGCAGCCAAACTCCGCCTTTGGCATTCTCCACCATCATCTTTTTCGTTTCGGTCACAGAACATCATGGATCCGCTTCGAACCAAGTCTTAGGAGAAACTCTGGTTGACGCCACCCACCGTTGCCGTGCTTCTATCCGCACTCTGAATGGGCCGCTTCTGGGCCCGGTGCAAGTTGGGTCCGCTCTAAAGCCCAGGTCCATCACTAACTGTGATGAACCTGGGATTGTTGGGGCTGCCATCTATCGCGCGATCTTATAGACCAGCACTCAAAACGCAGTCACCCGAACAAGGCGGTGGATGTCGTTGTCTGCCAAACCTTCTGGATCGACACTGGTTCTCGCTTCCTCAACTCCGGTCCTGTCCTGCAAAACCAAATCCTCTCGTTTGCGGCGTGTTTCCCCCTTCCCCTGGCCGGCTGCCGCCGCGATCGGTGCCGATATCGCATTGTGCAGCGGCTCGTACTCTTCTCCACTCACCCAGAGGCAGTGCAGTCAGACGGCCAGCTTCCGGGCCACCGCTACCGCCGCTCTCTTCTTCGCATTCTTCCCGCCACGCTCGCAGAGCCGCAGTCCATACCGTCGTAACTCCGTGTCCGGACCGGACGGCCCCAAGATGTACTGCGCGCTCCCCCGCACCTCCCGACTGCGGTGCCGAATCGGATACAACGACTGCGGATCGACCCGCCCCAATCATGCCAACTTGTTCGCATCGATGCGATCACTCTTGCGCTTACGACGCTTCGACCCCTCCATTAACCGCGGGTTTGCCACCAACACCTCGTGCCCACCACCTCTGTGATCACGTCCTGCACCCAGGCCGAGTGAGTTCCCACTTCGATGACTACCCGCGCCGCCGCGGGGGTCCTAGAACCAGCGTACAATTCACGCGGGGGATGGTAAAGGGAGGATGTTTATGTTGAAAAAGACAACTTTCGCAATTCTGCTCGTCGTCGCTACCTGTGCCATTTCCCACGCCCAACAGGGCGAAAGCAAACGCCCCAGCCCGGCGGCACAGGCCCAATGCAAATTTTCTGGCGGAAAGACGATCACTGTGAATTACTCCAGCCCGCGTATGAGAGGCCGCAAGGTCTTTGGCGAACTGGTGCCCTACGGAAAGGTCTGGAGGGCTGGCGCTAATGAGGCCACCACGTTCATCACTGATGAAAGCCTCATCACGGTTGAAGGAACTAACATTCCCGCTGGTAGCTATACGATCTTCACTGTTCCCAACCCTGACGAGTGGACAGTGATCATTAACAAACACACCAAAGAGTGGGGCATTCCTTATAAGTATGAATCCGAGGAGTTGGCCCGCGTGCCCATGTCCGTTACGAGACTTTCCTCACCCGTCGAAAACTTTACAATTTCATTCGACCACACTGGCGGAAGCTGCACCATGCGCATGAGTTGGGAGAACACGCAAGCGTCCGTCGAGTTTACGGAAATGAATACAGATTTGCCAGTCATAGGCAACAATCCGAAGTAGAACGGGTTGAGATGTGTTTTCTGTGAGTTCAATGCCAACGCAACCGAACCGAAAAAGCCGAGCAGCATCACCCCCAGTCCAATCTGAGATTCCGGTGAAGCGTAGAACCGCTGGAATTGCTATCCTCCAAGGCGCGATCCCGACATGCCTGATTAGGGCAAGTATAGCTTCATGATGATCGCCCTCATACTCAGTTATTGAACGCTTTGCCTTCTGTTCTGCGCGGAGGCGCGAAGCGCTAGCAAGATTGCCGCGCCGGAAGCAGAGAAGACCGAATAATCCAAGGGCGACTTGATCCCAAACGAAATGGCCATGGCGATACCAAACAGAGCGAGCAGTAAGGCGCTTCCGAGGGAGATCCAACGAGGCCAGATCCCGAGAATCAATGCGATCCCAAAAAACAATTCGCCGGCTGTTGCCGCCCAGGCAAGAAATGGAATCGTGGCCGGAGGCATGGAGGAATTCACCTTGGCGGTGTATTGGATGAATCCGTCGAAGTTTCCATAGCCAACATTCCTGCCCCAGTAGAGGCCAAAACGGTCGGCGATTCCGGACAGGAAGGCGGCGCCGAGTGCGATACGGGCATACAAGAAGCCAAGCCGCTCCCAATCGAGGGTGTGAGTTCGTTTGGCTGCGCTTTGCAGCAAGGATTCGGATGCTGCCGATGGTCTTTGGTTCACGGTCTCTTGCTCCCGATCATTGTGCCGCTGGAGGCACCTCGCTGCTGAGCGGTTGGTCGTGATCGCAGACGAAATACGCGATGAAGTCTACCGATTCGGTTTGACTGGCATTGGCGGAGACCTGGTGAACACCGTTGGGAGCTTCGTAAAAACTCTCACCGACTTTGTAGATCGCTTCGGGCTCGCCCTTTACCTGCGTGCGATACGTGCCTCCGATCACATATCCGATGACGGCGCAAGGATGGCTGTGCGGGGACGATGACTCGCCGGGGCCGTAGTGAACTTCAACCACGGTTGCCTGCAGATGATTACCGTCCAGTTTGGGCAGGGCGTGAAAGAACGCGACCCGAGCCCGTTCTTTGGCTACGGAGTGAGATGTACTCGCGGAAGCCTGGGCATGGGCCAGCAGACCTCCCATCCCGGTGACCCACAGAATTGCAACAGCACTGCTGACGCCGATTCTGGAAGAGAGATTCATTCGCGGCTCCTGTGGCACTCATACTAGTTGCATAGCGGATCAGCGACAAGGTCCATTTATAGTATTGTGCTTGTACCACTTGTATAGCGAAGCGAGCGACTGCTTTCGAGCTGGTGCTACACGCGCTTGCGACCTGCGGAAAGGCCGGTACAGGGGATTCTACCAAGAGCAACTTTGGATCTCTGTGAACCTCGTCACCGCCCCTCTGATCTCCTGGGCCCGTGGTTTTATTTCGTTGGCGAGGAGACCCGGGCCTGCCGTTTTGCTGGCTGCCATTCGGTTTTCTCGGTGCGATTGGGCTAGCAGGTCTCAGCCTGTGGGTGCAACAATTCCGTAATTGGTTCCAGCCGCGTATCCCGCGTCCGCCACAAACGCCAGCGGCTTCCTCCCGGCCTCCTTATCGAAAACGCCTCGGATCGAGACGTCCGCTCTGCCCCAAAAGTCTGCTCCGCGGCGTTTCCGATCAAGGCTAACGACGACCCGGGAGTTATCGCCGAGTCTGGCATGAGAAGCTCTGAGGGTGTACGATTCTCCTGTCTTCCTGGAAAGAGACTGGGTTGACGGCCTTATTGTGGCGAAGCTATTAGGCAAACCTGGGAACCGGTAAGCATATTCCTCGGGCGCGTGCCATCGTTCGAGGGGCACTAGCCCCGCGTTGGATTCCCGGTAAGCCAACTAGAGGGAGCCGTGTCGCTGGGTCTGAAACACGTCACTCTGCCAGATGGAAGCCAGATGGCTTTCCGAGTTGAATTGTCTTTTCTTGTGTACAGCGCGCCGGGACTCTCACAACAAACACAGCCAGAAGACAGCGGCCTACCTCAGTATGACCTCCACGCAGAGACAGAAATCAAGAGAGTAATGAACGCGGTGAATCTGCTCTCCCTCGGGACCAGGAAAGCCTTCGGGGAACCGATCATCAAGAACGGTGACGACAAGGTCCACATCTATCTATCTATGCGCCAAACCATTTCAAGAGGAGATGGGCATCCGTCTCAAAAAAGGTGGGCAGATTCCTGGTGCCAGTTCAAAGGCAAAGCAAGACTTGTCTGGCGTGGTCCCCGCTCGAGAACTGGTGAAGGACATGGACACGCTTTTGCTCCGCGACGACAGGGTCAAGCCGGTGTGGCATTGGCGAGCCAGCAAGTGAGCACTGGCAAGGAGGCCCGATGAAACTTTCCGACACGGTTGGACTGGTTCTGAAGAGCAAAGGCGAGAACAGAGTCCTATCGGTAGGACCCGAACAGTCGGTCTACGAAGCGATTGAAAAGATGGCTGAGCACGGTGTTGGCGCCTTGTTGGTCATTTCCAACCCAAGACTGGTCGGTATCGTGTCGGAGCGTGACTACGCGCGCAAAGTAATCCTCATGGGTCATTCTTCCAAAGAAACCCTGGTCCGCCACATCATGACCAGCCCGGTTGTCGTCGTGAGTCGGCAGCACACCGTAGACGAGTGTATGGCCATCATGACCAAGCACCACTTTCGCCATCTTCCGGTTGTGGAGGATGGCGTCGTGGTCGGGGTGATTTCCATTGGCGATCTGGTGAAATGGATTATCTCTGGTCAGGCACAAATCATTCAGGAGTTGGAAGGATATATTACGGGAAAATACCCCGGCTAGGAGATTGCTATGAAGCAGAGCTTTGCCATCGGCATCGGAGGCGCCGCCGGTCAGGGCGTCGCTACGCCGGGCGACATCTTCGCAAAGATCTTTAGCCGCCGAGGGCTACACCTGAATGCTTACAACGCCTATCAGTCGATCATCCGCGGCGGTCACACGTTTCTCACGATCCGCACCGGACCGGAAAAAGTCACCAACATGGGCGACCGCTTGGACTTGCTGATCCCTTTGAATCAGGACGCGATGGATCGCCACCTCAGGCTGCTCGCTGCTGGCGCAGCATGCATTTACAACTCGGACACGATCAAACCGGGCGTCGCCGCCAAAGGCGCAGAACTCTGCGCCCTTCCCGTCTCCAAGCTAGCGGACATAACTCGGAACAAAGTGGCCCAGAACACGCTCGCCGTGGGGGCTGGTCTCAGCATGATGGGCATTGGCTTCCAGGCACTGGAGCAGGTCCTCGGCGAACAGTTCAAGAAGAAGGGCGATGCCATGGTCTCGGAAAACATCGCCATCGCGCGGGCTGGTTATGACTATGCAGCCGCGAACTTCAGGCCGTTCGCCCGGCCACTTCCCATGACGGCGAACCGCTATGCGGTACTCAGCGGCAACACAGCGATGGCCATGGGAGGCGCAGCCGCGGGGGTGAAATTCTACTGTGCTTACCCCATGAGCCCATCGACCGGAGTTCTGCATTGGATGGCAGCCCACGCTCGCAAGGCCGGCATCATGGTCCGGCAGGTGGAAGACGAGATTGGCGTGGTGAATATGACGATCGGCGCTGCTCATGCCGGTGTTCGGTCCATGTGCGCCACTTCCGGCGGCGGATTTGCCTTGATGAGCGAAGGCCTCGGCCTCTCAGCCATGATGGAAACTCCGATAGTGGTGATCGACTGCCAGCGGGCTGGTCCGTCTACGGGAGTTCCCACCAAAACCGAGCAGGGCGACCTCTGGCAAATGTTGGGCGCAGCCTTCGGCGATTATCCTCGTGCCATAGCCGCACCGCTCGACGTTGGAGACTGCTTCAAAATCATCCCTGAGATTTTCAATATCGCTGACCGGTTCCAATGCCCGGGCATCGTGCTGTGCGATCTCTTGCTGGCAGAAGGTAGGCTCAGCGTCGATCCGAAGGACTTGGACTTTGCCCCTGTTGTTGATCGCGGGGAACTGATTACCACAGCCTCCTCCGGGCCAAATGGCGACAGCGTCTACAAACGGTACAAGATTACTCAAAGCGGCATTTCCCCGCGTGCCATTCCCGGCGTCGCTGGATACACCCACACGGCGGCAAGTGACGAACACGATGAAGATGGCGTCCTGATCAGCGACGAATTCACTAACCCAACAAAGCGCCGCGCCATGATGGAAAAGCGCATGCGGAAGGTTGCCGGCATTGCAGCCGCGGCGCCTCCGCCTGTGCTGTGGGGACCGCGTGATGCCGACGTCATCTTGATCGGCTGGGGATCGACCAAGGGCGTGATCGAGGAGACCTGCGAGATCCTCACCGAGGAGGGTATTTCGGCCAGTCAACTCCAGATTCGCTGGCTCGTGCCGCTGCACGGCGATGCAATTCTCGACATTCTCAAAGACGCCCGGCACACGATGATCGTGGAAAACAACTACAGCGGCCAGTTCGCCCGCTATCTGCGCAGCGAAACTAGCTTCGTACCGGACGGGTATATCCGAAAGTATGATGGGGAACCGTTCATGCCGCATCACATCGTCGAAGCAGTAAAAGAACAGCTGAGTGGCAAGTCCAGGCTCTCCGTACCCGCACACGAAATCTTGGTTTGAGGAGAACAGACAATGGCGACAGCTCTAGCGGCTACCAACCACGTGGCCATGGCCGACTTGAAAGGCAAAGTCGATCCCGACTGGTGTCCCGGATGCGGAGATTTTGGTGTGCTCGCCGCGGTCCAGAAGGCCCTCGTCGAGTTGCAGATACCGAACTACAACGTGGTTACCATTAGCGGTATCGGCTGTTCGTCAAACTTCCCCGGCTTCATCAACACCTATGGCATGCACACGTTGCACGGGCGGGCTTTGGCTGTGGCGACAGGAGTGAAGCTTGCCAATCACGATCTGACGGTACTCGTGACGGGCGGTGACGGCGATGGCTTCGGCATCGGTGGCAATCACTTTGTGCACAGCATGCGCCGGAACGTTGACCTGCTCTACATCGTGATGGACAATCAGATCTACGGCCTCACCACCGGCCAGACATCGCCCACCAGCCGCGTCGGCATGAAGACGAAGAGCATGCCCTTCGGCAACATCGAAGCCCCGGTGAATCCAATTTCGTTGGCCCTTGCCGCTGGAGCCACCTTCGTTGCCCGCGGGTTCAGCGCGGAACAGAAACATCTGACGGAACTGATCAAGCAGGGCATTCAGCACCAGGGTTTCTCGTTCCTCGATGTCTTCAGCCCCTGCGTCACCTATAACCATGACAACACCTACCAATGGTTCCGCCCCCGCGTGAAAAAGCTCGAAGACGATCCAGCGCACGATCCCGCGGACTGGATGGCCGCGATGGGAAAGGCCCTGCTTTGGGATGAAGAGATTCCAATCGGGAAATTCTTTGAACGGACCGACCTACCGACTCTGCATGGAGCAGAGCCTGTGCTGAACGCAGGCCCCCTTGTACATGCTGACTCGCAAATACCGGCGGACGTCAGCCGCGCTTTCGTTGAAGAGTTGATGTAGAGTCCAACAGCAAGGCTCTGTGATAAGTCGGCGCCATCAGACCTCCTTAACGATGAGCGTGAACTTCGCCGAGCGGGCGCACAACCACAACTGGGAACTGCACCCAGTCATCCGATCCTTGTTGGAGACGGATTTTTACAAGCTCCTGATGGTGCAGTTCATCTGGAAGCATTACCCGAAAACGCGGGTGAAGTTCTCATTAATCAATCGCACTTCTTGGGTGCGTCTGGCCGACATGTTCGCGACCGGGGAGATTGCCTAGTTTTCGGAAGCAGCGAAAGGCTAATACCTGGTAGTGCCAATAGGCCTTGCTTCCACCGACTCATACGTCCCCTCATCAGGCTCTCAAGAATGGGGCATTCGGCAATCGCGGCTCACATCCCGAGCAGGGTTTCGTTAGCTTCCGAAGTGTCCTTTCCATGGACTCACGGCTTCTAATCCTGCTTTGAATATCGGCGATCTTCCGTTGCCCGTATGCCTGCACTCGTTGTCCTTGGTAACACTCGCAGCGATCACAATTCCCCGATCTCTTTGAGAGAGAAACCCAGTTTCATTTGCCCGCTGGATAAACCTTAGTTAGCCGCTGGGTAGCTTCAATCGGGAAGAGGCGATAACCCCCGAGGCGCTACGCGGTGGCTTGGGCAGAAGGGGCGCCATCTTAGCTTACCTAGCGCACGGTTTCGAGGTCATTGCGAGCGGTCAGGTTCACCAGGAAGGCCAGATCGGAGCTACGCATGGGAACTTGAGGGCTGGAGCAAGACTCTTCCCCACCCACGGAGAGTAGCAATGGAGGCAACGATTTTTACCGGCTGGATCTACGATCTACCGCATGCGGAACAGGTGAAGGTAGCCATCCGCTGATGCTGCGCGCCATCGCAGCGGGCATTAAGAATGGTTCACCCTAGAGGGGCCGACACTGCTGTTGGTGATGTGTCCTCGTGCTGCCGGGGCTCACGCTGCGGCGAGCGGTTGGATGTGGCCGAGTTGAGTTAAGAGTATGTATTGATCGTAGTAACAACCACCGGATACGACTCGCCCTTGCTTGTCGAAGTGGCAGATTTCGGGGAAGGCAAGCTCAGTGCCGCAGGTCCTTGTAGCTCTTTACAGAACCTAAGAGTTATGATGGCTTCGTGATCATCGGTGTGCCTAAGGAGAGTTATCCGGACGAGCGACGCGTTGCGCTCGTTCCCACGGTGATCCCGAATCTCGTCAAGGCGGGGTTCGAAGTGCTGGTCGAGACCGGAGCAGGAGCGGAGGCGGGCTACCCGGATGCTCTTTATGTCGAACAGGGTGCCAAGATCCTCGCCGATCGCCGTGCGGTCTTCGGTGGTGCGGACATCATTGTTCAGGTTCTGTGCTACGGATCGAATGATGTTACCGGGCTAGCGGACCTTCCATTGCTGCGTAGTGAGCAAATCCTTGTCGGCTTCTTGCGGCCGCTGGGGTCGGTGGGCGTAATCCAGCAGATTGCCCAAACGGGGGTCATCTCGTTCGCTGAGGAGTTGATGCCGCGTACCACGCGAGCGCAAAGTATGGACACGCTCTCCTCCATGGGTACGATCTGCGGCTACAAAGCCGTTCTCATCGCGGCCAGCACCTTGCCCAAAATCGTCCCTATGCTAACGACCGCGGCAGGTACCATCACCCCGGCGCGCATCCTGGTGATTGGCGCTGGAGTCGCTGGGCTGCAAGCCGTTGCCACTGCACACCGCCTTGGCGCGGTCGCCTCTGCCTACGATTTGCGACCGGCAACCAAAGAACAAGTGCAGAGCCTGGGTGGCCGGTTCGTGGAACTCCCGATTGAGGCCAAAAACTCGGAGGATGAACGCGGATACGGTACAGCGCAGGATGAGAGCTTCTACGCTCGGCAGCGTGAACTTCTCAGCCGCACAGTCGCGGAGAGCGACGTGGTTATAACCACGGCCGTCGTACCGGGCAAGAAAGCCCCGGTACTGGTGACCCGCGAGATGGTAAAAGGAATGGCGCCTGGCTCCGTGATCTTTGATCTGGCCGCCGAGCGCGGAGGCAACTGCGAACTGACGTGTGCCGGCCAAACCGTGGTGGAGCACGGTGTCACCATCATCGGCCGGATCAATGTCGCCAGCCAAGTGCCTTATCATGCCAGCCAGATGTATGGACGCAATATCACCGCTTTTCTTCTGAACTTGGTAAAGGATGGGAAGCTGCGGCCCGATTCCGAAGACGAAATTATTCGCGAGACTCTTTTAACCCGTGGTGGCGAGATTGTGAATCGGCGGGTTCGCGAGTTTTTCGCGTTGCCGGAGCTGATTTCGCAGAGAGCCGCTTAGTCGGGCCTGGCGTCGGTATGGTCTGTCATCCGCTTACGCGAGCAGGACTGCGCGGTAAAACACTGGACGCGCTCCCTTTGATTGGAGCCATTGCGCAGCACAAAGAATACGCTTCTCAGATACTGCGTTTCACGCGGCCGATTTCTTCGCCGGCACCCAGTAGATCTCCTCCTTGAGCGCTTCCTTCGGATAGCCACACCGTTTCAGAATCTCCTTGCAGTGCTCAATCATCTCCGGGTGGCCGCAAAGATAGGCGACGCAGTTCTCGCGGGTGGTCCCCCACATGTCGGCGTACTTCCGTAGAATGTCCTCCACTCGGCCCGTTTCACCCTGCCATTTCTCATCTTCCCAGGGGCGGCTGACCGTAGGCACCGACTTCAGCCAAGGAACCTGTCGCGCATACTCCTGTATCTCGTCGTGATACCCGAACTCCCATGAGCGGCTGGCCCCGGTCAGCAGGAACAGCTTGTGCTCGCCTGCGAACTTGCCGTCCTTCCAATCTTGGTACAGCGTGCGGACGTAGCTTACAAAGGGCGCAACGCCCGTCACCGTGCAAACGAGGAGATGGTTGGTTCGACCGTTCCTGGTGTCGAGTGTAAACCGGCCCTTGGCAACCTTGCGCATGAGCAGTTGGTCGCCCCGCTGCAGCGTATAGAGCTGAGGTGTGAGGTCGCCGTCAGGTACGAGTTCGAAGAAAAACTCCATTTCGTCCTCATAGGGCGACGACACAATAGAATAGGGTCGCTCAGACCGCTTCTGCGGTCCCTCCACACCCAGGGTGGCGTATTGTCCGGGCACGAACTTGAATTCACCGCCGGGATTGACGCGAATCATCCAAAGGTCAGGGGCAAAATCAATCCGCTTCGAAATCCTCGGGTGATAAAACTTGTCGTCGGTAGCGCTCATCAGAACCTCCCATAAGCACGGAGGAACCTTCGGAAATCTGCAACAGCTTACCGGAATCGAGCGTGAACGCGGATGCTAACCGGCATTTCCGTTTTCAACTTCCGCCATTGTACATCAGTCACCTAACTGGGTTTACCTTTGGCATCGGCAGACCGCAAGAGCGCCTGATCCTGAAAGAAACAATTTCAAGTCGACAGAATTAAAGCGCCTGTTCCAGAGCCTTGGATGCCTCTCGTCTTTCTCAAAACGGACCACAGCGACATCGTCTGGAACTGCTGAACGAGAGCGTTGGCGTATCTGGGAGCGGCGCGTACCAATGCTTTGCAGTCGAAAACCTCGCAGGAGCGAATGCCGATCGCGTCCTGGCGCTCGCCGCCTACAAGGATTTCCTCACCCTCTGGACAGACGCCGATCCCGAGATTCCTGAAGCAAGCCAAGGCCGAGTACTCGAAGCTGCAGTAACGGGCAAAGTCCTGCCTCTTCGCTTCCTCCTTAACGATTCGGTGTCGAGGGCGGGGATGGTCTTGAGCTGAGATTTGAGCCTCCGTTTCGGCGGTTGGAGGCCGAGGGGCACCAGCCTTGCGCGGTAGCTCCCCGGATCACTTCACGGGTTCCCAGCCTTCTGGCAGCAAATCGAATGCGAGCGTGTCACGGTAGGCGTACTGATTGCCTTCCAGTACTGCCACTGGCGTCAACATATGCCAGATGCGATCATCGTCGAAGACGTAACACTCACCCGATTCGCGCATCGTGAAGCGATCCATTTCGTGTTTCTCATTGTCGGTTATGATGACTTCGCCGCCGTGAGCGCCGCAGCGGGCTAGCAGATGCGTGGCGATGTACTTTTCCCCGTCTTTATGTAAGCCCGGTGGGCTTGTGTCACACGGCCGACCCGGCGTAGCCGTGAACCTGATTGTATGCATGTTGACTAAATATCTAGTACCCACCGCCGAGAGCGGCAGGTAATGAAGGTGGTAAGCAATCATCTTGCGAACGCCTATGGAATCGGCGATGGCCGGGGGTAGCGGAGCGTACTCTCGCTGCTGGCCGCCTAGGGTCGTGTTGTATTTTTCCAGCTGCACATAGGGTGCGCTCTCCTCGCTCGACCAAACTTTTACACCGCCCTCAACAATCTCGGCCCGGAGACGATTTAAGGAACGATACCTGTCGCCCCCGTCATAGTACTTGTCCTTTGGAATGGACCAGGCTGCATGGGCTAACTCTTCCAGCGTGCGCGCTATGTCTACATCAACTCTGAGCGGCTGACGACTAAATCCGCGGTCGACGAGGTCATTTCGCGACCTGGCATTCGTTCCAACCGGAATAAAGCTGTCTTGACCCATGATCGTTCCTGACAAATGCTTGACGATTGCATGACCACGCAGATTTCCCTGTCTGTCGCTGGCAGCGAATCGACACACACCAAGCGTCTATTAACCGGAATCTCCTTTTTTGACTTCAAGAACGCTGGCGATCATACACCCATCTCGCCGTTCACGATAAGGGGGAAGGATTTTCATCTGAAGTGCTACGAATCGGTATACGATCCGCACCAGCACAGCCGAAATTGCGCCATTTGGCGGCCCACTTTTGCGATACCTCTCCCCGCTTCTTACTGGCTGGCGGTTCACACGGCGGCTGCTGCGTTGGCGGAAATAATTTCGAAGCGCCCCTCATGCTCAGCTGATGGGGTGGAGAGACAAGCCGATGAACCTGCACACCCACAGGGGCGCATTTCAGCGTGGGAGTGGTTTTCTTAAACGTTAGCGACCACATTGCTAAGGGCACAAAAAATAGAAATCAGTCCCGAAAAAATCGTTGCTCTCACCTACGGTTTTGACGCCACCACCGTTTACTGGCCCAACGCGAAGTCTTTCGATTGGCAGAAGGAATACTGGGACATGTCCTCACGCAGCTATTGGTACGCCGCTGGGCACTATTCTGCCAGCGAGCACGGCGGTCCTGGAGGTACTCCGTTAACCAGCCGTCCTGCCACGGAAACCACGAACGAGTTCGGCTTTGCTCACCAAGTCCAAGCCCGCGATCTACCACCGACTCAACCGAAGCCCGCCACTTAGTTCTTGCTGCGATAGGCCTCAATCACCATGAATTTTTCCCATGCCTTGCCGTCGTCTGATTTTTCGCCTCGCCAAGTAAAGTGATTCTCGGAGATGTTAGTGTAAGTAGCGCGCGTAAACACATGGGAGGCAACGGGCTCCTTCATGTTGTACGTAATTCCTTTTTCATCGATCTTGACGCCGCTCAGGTCTTCCGTTCCTAGGTCCACCCAGGTGCCACCCAGAGCGTTTAGCCATTTCATATTCCAGGTCTTCTTCTTTGCATCATACGAGCGAAGGTTTATGCCCAGCACCAGAAGCTCGCCAGCGGGCGTAGTCATTCGGTATTCGTCCGCAATCACATAGCCATCAAGAATGAGGCGCCCTTCCCATGTCGCTTTCAGACTCTCCCAAATTCCGTCGCCTCGCTTTAGTTCTGCGTCGCAACTCCATTCGCCAATAAGAAAGGCGAATCGAGAAAGTTCTGGGGGTGCCTTAGGATTGAGTTTCCCATACTCCCGTTCAGCTCTTTTCATGGCTCGAGAATCCTCCTCTGCAGTCTCCAGCATGGGTCGTGCAAGGACCTGCGGGCTCTGAGGCGCCTGCGCCTGGATTGATATAACGAGAAACATCATGCAAACCGCCAGTAGTGCAGTCTGTCTCTTCACAATCGCTTCCGTTTTGAATCGGCCCCGCAGCAGATGTAGGTGGCATGGAAACTCACGTTCACGGCGCCGCGTGCGAGGATGATACATCCCGCCTCCAGATTTCAACCGAGAATCGTTCTCACTTCGCAGTCTTGTCGTAAGGGCATCGCGTCTATTCGACGGATTGTCCCAAGGGCCCTCTAGCAAAGGTGCGGATTTGCGACCCGATCCCACGTAGACGGGTAGTCAGCGAGTCGGACATGTTGCATCGCTGATGTCAGGATTCAGAAACGGGCTTCGGGGACGTCAACGAACGCCGTTTCGGGCGGTTTGTTGGCCACACGGGAGTGTCTGGATGCCGGTTTACCCCGATCAGTAATGAGAAGTCTTAGGGGGCTGTATCCGAAGTGCCCAGCCCGAGATCAGCCATCGCATAGCTTGCACAAGGGGGCGCTCTAGATACAGCCGTAAGATTTCTGGAGCAGAGTCACATCTCGAGCGCAGAGTCTTTTGCGAACACGAGTATCGTTTCCGCATCTTCAGTACTTTCACAGATTATTCGGTCGCGGTGCGTCGCGCTGAGCTATCTACTGGGGAGGCCTCGGCCACGGCGGCTGAACGAAAGCCGGGTAGCGGCTATGGCCTTGCCGTCCGGCGGTTTGAACGAGAGTTGCTCCGCGAGGAAAGCGATGCGGTCACGGGTGGCTTCGGCGCTGATGCGTGCGGCGCGTCATAGATCTTGACCTTCTTCGGTTCGCTCACCATCTCGAAGTATTGCTTGGCCAGCTCGCCATTCAGAAAGGGTTCATCGGTTGCGTACTGTAGAAACATTGCCGTGTTCATATCCTCCTCACGAACGCAGCCCGTCTTCCCCGTTCCCTCGTGTTACCTCTCAACGCCGGTCTGGGATGCTCATGGAGAAGTGTTTTTCGCTTGACATCGCCTTTTTATAGGACTTACGGATAGCCGACGACTCCCGGAAAGCGATCACCAGAAAAGTGCGGTGTAAAGTTCGAGCTAGAGCCTTTCATGCTGCCGCTTGCGCTTCTTCCCGCTGGCATCCGTGAACGTCACGCCTCCTCCGAAACTCGGGCGGATTTCTGCGCCCGTCTGCCAATCTACAACCCGATTTCGTAACATCATTTGCAATCAACGATTTGCGATGATTTCCTGCTCGCCACTCATCCGCCGGATACCGTTTTGGCCTGTCGCGGAGCGGGCCCTGGGGCTTCTTGGTTGCCATGCATTTCGGCCTTAGAAATCAGCAGTATTCGATGCCAGTTCTTGCGCTGAACGCATGGACTGAGAGTCTCTCCAGGCCCTGAGTCAAGAGCAGACATCTTGCATGCGCCGCCGCGATAGCAAGAAAGACTTGGCTTGGAAAGCCCTTTCGAGTCGTATTCCCCTTTTGTGCTATGGTTGTCGCCCCCCGGTGCCATTCTCCCCCTCCCCAAAGCGTGACATCTTAACTGTGCACGAAACCTTTAGTGGGGATGTTCAGGGATCTGGGTAGTAGAGGGAAAAGGCAAGACATGGCGGAGCTGACGCAAAGGCCGGAAAAAGCGGAAAACAAAGGCCGTCGCAGGATGCTCATTACGCTAGTCATCTTGCTGGTCACTCTTGTCGTAGTTGTGGTGAAGGACTGGACAACTTGGTTCGGTTCAGACGAGACCACGGACGCCTACCAGACGTCCCCAGCATCGGCTCCGACCAGCGTAGCGCAAGCACCATCCATCGGGAATCTGGCGCCCACGGCCAAGACTGCTCCAACTGCCAAGACGAAGAACGAAGTTGCTGCCAAGAGTTCCGCCCCGACCGCGGCCGCCCGGAGCGTCATCGCGGCCACGCGTACTGAGCTTCCGCCAATGGAAGTGGAAGTAGTGGCCGGCGACACACACCGCACCGTTCATCCTGGCAACAACTCCGTGAAGGTTGAGATGCCGCCGAACTCGGGCGCTCAGGCCGCGGGCTCGGCGTTCCAGTGGAGTCCGGCCACGAGTGCTGTGGAGCGGACGCGGATATCTTCTGATCAGCCTGAGGCACTGCCGCAAGCCGTAGAGGCGTCCTATCCCTCGCTGGCCCGGGAGATGAAGGTCCAGGGATCCGTGCTGCTTCAGGCGCTCGTCAGTGCCGACGGAGGCATCCGTGACCTGCGCGTGCTGAGCGGTCCTCCCATACTGGTCTCGGCCGCGATGGAAGCGGTACGCCAGTGGCGTTTCAAGCCGTATTTACAAAATGGGCAGCCAGTCGAAACGCAAGCCAAGATCAGCGTTAACTTCACAATCAAAGTACTGTGAATGCAGTGTCGCAGCGCGCGGCCTTCGTGCCAATCTCAGGAAAGCTATGACATCTGGCTCGACCCCAGGATGCAAACATTGCGAACATTACTGAGTTTCTAAAGCCCTACGACGCTTGCCAAATGCGACGCTATGCTGTGGGTACGCTCGTAAATAATGTTGCTAACGACGAGCCTCGATGCGCCAGTCCGATTGAGAGCCCGGTATCGATTCAAGGCGGTCTCTTCTAAATATCACTCGTAGAGAGAGAGTCTCGGCAAAGCGGGGGGCGATCCGTCACGAAGTCGAGGCTCCTGCGACGCCCTCGTGAAGTTCTTGGATCTCGTTCGACTCAGCGAGAAGGCCTTCGTGATCAGCTACCACTTTTGTGGCCGCCAGACACTTTAATCTCTGCTTTGATTCTTTCCACGATGAATCCGGCCTCGCCAGCATTTCGCAGACCGGTTGCCAACGTGACCCCTGAGATGAAGTCTGCAAATAGATCGTATACGCGGGAATTGCTTCGGTCCCTTGCCCAGATTGACTGGCAATAGGCGAAGTTACCTGCCGAACATCGCTATAAGCGACCTATTTCGATTTCCCGATCCCGAACAGTGAGTTCCGTAGGGTAACCACGCCATTCTCAAACGTCGGTGATGACGTGCTGAACCACGCCCACAATGCCCAGTAAAGCAACAGTAGGTCTCCAAACATGAATATTGAAAGTGAAAGAGAATCGCTTCCCCAGAAGAAATACAGAATGATCGCAGTCCAGACGCAGAAGGCGACTGTCGCGATTTTGGCTATTCCCCAAATGCCGATTTGCCAAAAATAAAAACTCTGTACCTCCGCGGGGAGAGGGGCGCACGATGACCTGATGATCACCAGGCGATGGATGCGCCGGCAAGGAGACAGGAATAGACGCGTAAAACTCACGGTCATTGTACCCAGGCCTAGCTGTATCGCCGGATCTTGCGAATACCGGCACCTCGAAATATTGAAGAAAATCAACTCCCCGGAAGCGTTGCTAACGCACGCAATTGCCAGACGATTTTGCCATCTGGGTTGGCCGAATCCGTGCTTGGGGCATCGGACGGTACTGAGAATTCGACGGGCAAGGTGATCCACTCAGACTCAGGGGCTGATCGGGGGCCCTTGCTCAAGGGTTCTCCGCGCCAAACCAATTCATCCCAAGTGGTTTTACTGCCCCCAGTCAAACCTCTGTCCACACTCTTTCTCCTCCTCACACAATTGAGCGTGACTTGCACCGGCCTACGCAAGGGGCTGCCCACTGGTAGGTGAATTTTCCAGAAAGATTCTGTCCCAGCCAGAACGGTAGCGAATCCATTTCAAAATAGCTGCCTGAATACTTGCGCGCACGGGCTGCCAAGAGCACGTTCCACCAAAGCAGAGCAATTCCGATGGCCGGCAAGATCAAAAGGAATAAAAAGGAAGGGTTTCTCTGGTCCATGTTTCGGGCCCTTTTAGGGCGAGTCCAACTGTACCGATCACGAGAGCGATGGCACCGAGGAGCCAGCCAGTTCGGCTCGTTTCGGCGTTGGAAACATTCGTACCCGAGATTCTCTTCCGTACCCAATCGGGGTTTTCTAGCCAGGGTTGCTGGTCGGCGGTCAATCAATCTCCCCGAAGCTCATGACTTGCAAAAAAGGGAATCTGGACTGACGGGGCACCCTACGCTGCGACGCCTCTCGACCGTACGTTTTTTGCCTTCAGCAGAAAGAACAGGAAAAAACCGCCCAGCGCCACATGAATCACGATTCCCGGAGTGACTGCCGCACCGGCTCCGAGAGTCATGGTCCGAAGAACCACGACGAGAGAAAGCACTTGCACAAAGAGGTTTCCCAAAAGCACGCCTATCAGGCCATATCCCTGTGCTTTTCGTGCGTACCAGTTAATAATCCCAAGCCCAAAGAGTGTTGCACTCACCTCGTGTTTGCCGATATCCGCTCCCCAAAAACAATTTCCAACCTCGAACTCAATTCTGCGATTGAGATTAATGTCGTCGATCCCTTCGCACGAAAAGGCTATCGCTTTAAGGGTACGGGCGAACTAGTAAGCCGGGGTGAGTTGTTTAATGACATATTGTCTTTTTATCGCGGCCGATGGGTCGACTCGGCGCGAAGCCGGAACAAGCCCGCTATTAAAAGATTCGTTCTGGTCACGATTGAGAAGGCACTACCCCTGATATCACCCGCCTACGATAATGGTAGGGATGAGAAGTCAGTCCAGGATTATTGGGTTTGCTACTTCGATCATCTGCACGCACGGGAATGATCTACTGAATCTAACTAGGGTTTGGAGTCCCTGCCGGTCCAAGGCTGGACGTTCGCCACTTCTCAGCGGGCCTGAGCCACATACTCCCGGGCGCTCTCCAGCGCCACATGGGTGCAGTCTTCAGAGAGCAACCATTCGCGACCAGCTCTCGTGTAGTAGTGCCGAACGTGCGCATTTGCTTCTGGACTCTCCCGTCCCCGCGGACGATCAACCATCAGGCCACTGTGGCCTGATGTACGTCCAGCCCACATTCACGTTCGATGAGAGTTGGCATAACGCCTCCATCGGAGGCGATTGCTGCGCGGCAGGTCTGGTGCAGACTGTCATGCGTCCTTCCCGTTTTGCGAGTGCGACAAAAGGCGGTACCTTCACCGGCGCGGGTCAGTCTTATCGACGGGATCTGTGTCATCTCATAGACTACCGACCCTTCAAGCAATCGCCAAACACGGATGCTTGTATCACGGACTGACCCGTTTCTACGTGGCTAGCCCGCTGCACCCTATTTTGACGGTAAGTGTGCGCCAGAGGCGCATGAGGTCTCATCGAAAACGCCTCGGATCGCGTTTCAGTCCATCGCGAAGTGTGCTGCCCCGAGGCGTTTCCGATCAGGGCTAGCGACAATTCGTCCGGAATCGTCGGATTCGCTGCTCACGTGTCACGGTTGACTCGTAATAAGGCCGGAAGTCGATTTTCGATTGCAAATCCGCCCGATGTTATCTTGGGTCTCCCTGGACAATTCTCGGCGGATAAGCGTCAAATGCGATCTCATGCTCCTAAAGTTCTGGTCAGGACCACCTCCCATTCAGTGCATAGACCTTATTTTCGTGCCGTGAGCAGTCCATTGGATACCATCCCTCATGAACATACTTGATCTCGTTGTCGGTAAGCCCATCAAAACCAGTGACGAACGCGCCGAGCAGATCGGTCCTGCGCAGGGCATCCCGATCTTTGGTCTCGATGCGCTTAGCTCGGCGGCTTACGGCCCGGAAGCGGCCCTCAGTCTTCTGATTCCCCTTGGCTTTCTCGGTGTTCGTTATATCGTACCCATCAGCGCCGCCATCATCACGCTGCTAGTGATCGTGTACTTCTCCTACCGCCAGACCGTCGCCGCCTATCCCTCCGGCGGTGGCTCCTATACCGTGGCGCGGTTCAACCTCGGCGCACGTGCCGGCTTGCTTGCCGCGGCCGCGCTCCTCGCCGATTACATTCTCACGGCCGCAGTGGGGATTTCCGCGGGAGTTGGTGCGTTGGTCTCGGCGGTTCCATCCTTGCTGCCGCACACCGTTTCTCTCTGCGTGGGCATTCTGATCGTCATCACTATCCTCAACCTCCGCGGCCTGCGCGAAGCTGGCACTGCTTTCGCAGTTCCTACTTATCTGTTTGTTGGCACACTTCTCATAACGATCGTCGCGGGCGTTCTCCGTGTTCTCTTCAGCGGAGGGCATCCCACACCGGCAGCTCCGCTTCCGACTCCGCCCCCCATGATGGAAGCGGTCAGCTACTGGCTACTGCTGAAGGTTTTCGCCAGTGGTTGCACGGCTTTGACTGGCGTAGAGGCTGTCAGCAATGGCGTGAAGGCTTTTCGAGAGCCCACGGTGAAAAACGCCCAGCGCACTCTCACCGTGATTATCTTTCTACTGGCGATGTTGCTGGCGGGAATTTCGTATCTCGTAAAGACTTACGGAATTGCCGCAACCGATCCGGGCCAGCCCGGCTATCAGAGCGTTCTCTCCATGCTCACCGCCGCGGTTTTCGGCAAAGGTTCTTTTTATTATCTGACCATGGGCTCAATCCTTGTCGTTCTTTCTCTGTCCGCCAACACAGCCTTTGCTGATTTTCCGCGCCTCTGCCGCGCCATCGCGCAAAACAATTACCTGCCGCACGCCTTCGGGTACCGCGGGCGGCGGCTCGTCTACACCTATGGCATCGTCGTCCTGGCGGTATTCTGTGGCGGCGTTCTCATCCTTTTCGGAGGTATCACCGACCGGCTTATCCCGCTCTATGCCGTCGGCGCTTTTCTGGCCTTCACGCTTTCGCAATCCGGCATGGTCATGCACTGGCGGGAAAATCGCGGTCCCAATTGGCTGAAGAACGCACTCGTGAATGGGCTCGGTGCCCTGGTCACCGGCATCACCACGGGCGTCGTGCTGGTTGCGAAATTCGTGGAAGGCGCTTGGATTACGCTGCTTTTCATTCCGTTGACAATTGTTTTCTTCACCCTTGTCCGCCGCCACTACCACTCCGTGAAACTGCTCACCACCTGCAAGGTTCCCGTCGACGCGGCAGGTCTCAGCCAGCATCCGATTGCGGTCATTGCCATCGACCGCTGGAGCAACATCACCCGCCAGGGAATTGAATTTGCTGCCCGGCTTTCCCCGGATGTGATCGTCTTGCACGTCGAACCCAACGAGCATTCCGAACTGCTTCAAGACGACTGGGAACATTACGTTGCGCAACCCTTCCGCGCGGCGGGCAAGGAGCCACCCAAGATCCATGTCCTGCCTTCACCCTACCGCTTCATAATCATTCCCATCGTTCAATTCATTCTCGACCTTTCGAAAAAGCATCCTGATCGCAGCATCATCGTGGTCATACCCGAGATCGTGGAAGACAAATGGTATGAATTCTTCCTCCACAATCAGCGTGGCCGGCTTCTGGAATGGGTACTACTCGCCCGCGGCAATGAGCGCATCTTCACGGTGAGTGCGCCCTGGTATGTCGGGGCACGATCCTAGTTCCATCTGGAGCGGAGGATGATTTGAGAAGTCTCGGGGAAAAACCAATCATTTAACAATTCCGAGACAATAGTGCTCGACCCCAACTCGACTTGCGCGAGTCCAACATTCCGTACGACTTGAAAGCGGCTCTCGTTGAAGAGGCGCTGCTTTGGAGAACAGCCATGGGGATGAGGTCATGCGCTATCTAAGGCGCTAATGAAAGAGCTTAGGTTGTCAACTTGAAGGAAGGCTCTAGTCTGCGCCAAGGGATTGCGTGCCCTGTCGCTTCAGCGGTCTCCAGGCCAGGTCGCCTCGCAAATACTGCCAGAGGCCTTGCAATCGCCAGATCATATGCAATTGCCGGTAAGGAAAATGTTCCAGGAAGCAATAGCTGACGAGCCGCGCGACATCCTGCCAATCGTTGTAGCGTTTGTAAGTCAGTTCTTCTTGAAGCACGGAGCCAATGGAAATGACTGTTGCGAACGCATACCCGAAGATGACAAACTGCAGAAGGAATGAATGACTCAAGACGCCAAAGCATGCTGCCAAGATAATCGTGACGAAGCCACCCAGTTCGATGACCGGGGCCAGAAGTTCGAACAACCACAAGTAAGGAAGCGCCAGGCTTCCGATGGTTCCGTAGCGCGGCCGGAAGAGCATGTCCCGGTTCGGCCACAAAACGTCGAGCAGACCTTTTTGCCAGCGCGCGCGCTGTCTGGCAAGCGACCGGATGTCGGATGGCACTTCAGTCCAGCACACGGGGTCCGGGACAAACTCGATGCGATAGTCCGCGCCTTCCTCCCGTAAGTGGCGGTGCAAGCGTGCCACCAGATCAAAATCTTCGCCAATTGAGCCAGATCGGTAGCCCC
>WNGL01001094.1_pt1 | contig 33029 bp, 23 predicted proteins | sample 5400591 | NCBI WGS metagenome assembly WNGL01 (sample SAMN13153377, study PRJNA577476) | soil metagenome | isolation source: 80 cm soil or saprolite under Garry oak tree replicate 1 | place: USA:California | collected 2016-06-15
CTTCCTTAAAGCCGCCAACCTGCTCAATGTGGCAAATCAGATCGCGGTCATCGCCATCATTGCCGCCGGCATGACCCTGGTCATCATCACTGGCGGCATCGACTTGTCGGTCGGAAGCCTCATCGCCTTGTCGGCCGTGGTCACGACGCTGCTCATTCGCGGCCCGGGCGGCGGGGAAAATGCCTCCACTTTCGCCATGACGCTCGCTTGCCTGGCGGGAATCGGCTTATGCGGGTCGGTCGGCCTTTTCTCTGGCCTCATGGTCACGATGTTCAGCATCCCGTCGTTCATCGTCACCCTCGCCATGATGCTCGTCGCCAGCGGGCTGGCCTACCTCTGCGCCCGGGGACAATCGATCTATCAAGTGCCCGACGCTTTCATCTGGCTGGGGCGCGGTATCCATCTGGGCGTTCCGAACGCCGTGTGGTTGCTGGTTCTGCTCTACGCCGTGGCGCACGTCCTTATGACCCGGACGGCGCTCGGTCGCTACATCTACGCGGTGGGCGGTAACGCGGAAGCCGCCCGGCTCTCCGGCGTCCCGGTCAAAGGCGTGCTGATCGTTGTCTATGCCGTGTGTGGCGCGCTGGCGGGGCTGGGCGGCATCGTGATGGCCTCCCAACTCAAGAGCGGCGCCCCGACTTACGGCCAGATGTATGAACTTTACGTGATCGCGGCCGTGGTGGTGGGTGGCACCTCGCTTGGCGGCGGGGAAGGAAAAGTTCTTGGCACGCTCATTGGCGCGTTCATCATTGCCGTCATTCAAAACGGGATGAACCTCACGGGCGTGGAAAGCTACACGCAAAAGGTCGTGCTCGGGCTGGTCATCCTCGGCGCAGTGCTGGTGGACAACTTGAAGAAACGCGGCTGGAATTGGCTGCGGGCCGGATAGATTCCCTTTATGACCATCAATTGCCTCAAACCAAGGCCAAGTCTGCGTGCCGCCGTGCCGATCTTATGGCTGACTGCGGGCTTCGCCCCGGCTGCCGACCGGCCCGGCGCTTTACTCATGAGATCGCAAGATGGCGTACACTTGGAGACGAATTCCCTCTCCCTGCGGAGCGGGGAGAGGGTCAGGGAGAGGGGTGCCAGGGAAATACGAGATCGTTTTCAAGCAATGTTTTCAAGGCTTTCCCCTCTCCCCGGCCCTCTCCCCGCTCGTTCCTCGCGGGGAGAGGGAGCAGAAGCGGAAGCGCCGCCTGCTCCCCGTTCCTTTGTCGCCTATCCTGCGTACGCCCCTTTATATGCCGAGATCACCCAGCGCGATCAGAAAGCAGATTTGCCAGACGACCGCGAGGGTGCGATTGCCAAAGCGACCACGAGCGATCTAAAAGCGGCCGAACGCGCCGCGAAAGACCCGACGCGCCCGGTATTCCATTTGACCTCGCCGGCCAACTGGATCAACGATCCCAACGCGCCGATCTACCACCACGGCCACTACCATCTGTTTTACCAGCACAATCCCTACGGCGATGATTGGGGCCACATGCACTGGGGCCATTGGCGAAGCCGGGACCTGGCCCATTGGGAGCAGTTGCCGATCGCGCTCTGGCCATCTCAGGCGCTGGGCGAAGAACATTGCTTCTCCGGTTGCGCCACGCTCGACCCTAGTGGCCGGCCCCTGGCCTTTTACACGAGCATCGGCCACCGGGAGCCGCAGTGTTGGATCGCCACGCCTGAAGATGACCAACTGATCAAATGGAAAAAATTTCCGGCCAACCCGATCCTCACCCAAAACTCGCCCGGAATGAAGTATTACGACTTCCGCGACCCATTCGTGTTCCGCCACCAAAACCGAACGTACATGGTGCACGGCGGCAACCTCAACCAAGCCAAAGGCGGCCAGGCTTGTGTCTCCTTGTACGAGGCTACGAACGACGAGCTTACGAAATGGAAATTCAAGAGTATCCTCTTCACGGATACCAACTCGGCAAACATCGAATGCCCGAATTTCTTCCCGCTCGGCGACAAGTTTGTGCTCATCACTTCGCCCCATCGCCGGTGCGATTACTTCGTCGGGACGTTCGACGCGCAGGCCGGCAGGTTCATCCAGGAAAGCCGCGGCCTCGTCGATGGCACGGATGCGTTCTATGCTCCCAATGGTTTGGAGGACCCGCGCGGCCGCCGAATCCTCTGGGGTTGGATTCGCGGCTTCAAGGCTGGCCGCGGCTGGAACGGCTGTATGAGCGTCCCGCGTCGGCTGTCTCTGCGCGACGGAAGACTGGTGCAACAACCCGCGCTGGAATTGACCAAACTCCGCGCCGACCATCATCGCGAGCATAACCTGCGGCTCGCCGGCGCGTCGTACCTCGTGAGCAAGGCCCAAGGCGACACAATCGAGATCACCGCCACATTCCTCCTCGGCGATGCCAAAAACGCGGGCCTCAGACTCCGCCGTTCAACCGATGGCCAGCGCGCCCTGGAGATCAAATACGATGGCGTCACCCTCGACGTGGCTGGAACCCAACTGCCGCTGCCTTCCGTTTCATCTGGGAAACGGCTCATGCTGCAGGTGTTTCTGGACCGGTCGGTACTGGAGGTCTTCGCCGATGATGGCCGGGTCTGCATCACCCGCGTGGTCTATGCGGAGGAACAAGACCAGGGCATCGAACTCTTCGCCAACGGCGGACTGGCCAAGGTAGAATCGTTTGATGTCTGGCAAATGAAATCGATTTGGTGATCCGAATGTCCGCCGCCGGACGCATCGCCGGTGGACAATGCCGCCCAGCTCCGTCAGGAGCGCCATCTTTGTAGAAGCCGAAACCAGACACGCCCTAGCCCCGTAGCGGGCGGCATCTTCACAGAAACTCCCTAGCTGATCCGCGATCCATTTCAACCGCCTGGACATGTCGTGCCGCAGCCGCCGAGCGATTTGAACCTTGCCGCATTCCCCTTTCGATCCGTCTCTAGGTCCGCTTCGCCCGGCCCATGCCGCTTGATCACCCGGCTCACAATCCGGTTCGTGCCAATACTCACGACTGACCGGCGTTCTATCTCCATCATTGACAGATGTTCTTGCTTGCCTAAGAGGTCCCGCTTAGGTTGACGAGTTATCCATGCAAGAATCTTTTTTGAAGGTCGGTGAATTGGCAGCGCGCACCGGCCTGGGCGTGCAAACGCTTCACTTTTATGAACGCCTTGGTCTGTTGCCGAAGGCAGATCGCTCCGCCTCGAATTATCGCCTTTATCAACCGGACGCCCTCCGCAGAGTTCAGTTCATCAAGAAAGCCCAGGCGCTGGGCTTTACGCTGGAAGAAATCAAAGAAATTCTCGGGCTGCGCGAACAAGGCCGCGCTCCCTGCCGCTGCGTGGCGGACGTGGGCAAGAAACATTTGCGGGAGCTGGATGCGCGCATCGCGGCACTGCAGGAGTTGCGGCGGGCGCTGGCGGCCGTCGTGCCGAAATGGGAAAAGCAAACCTCGCGTCAACGGAGGTGTGCAGGTGAGTTCTGTGATTTAATCGAGCGTTTGCCCGTAAAATTGCACCGCTCCGCCGGTCCAAACAAAAAGTTTAAAAAATTCCTTGACCCTCTAGTCAGCTAGAGGCCGTAGCTTTGTCTAGAAACTGAAAGTGGAAAAGTTCATGGACAAATGAAAGCTCTGCAAAAAGCAACACTCGGCGGCAGCGTTCTCGCTGCCATCACCGCATCCCTCTGCTGCATCGGCCCGCTGGTTGCCGTGGTGCTGGGCGCGAGCGGTTTTGCCGCGTCAGCAGTGTTTGAAAAATGGCGGCCCGTGTTTTTGGTCGTGACGGTCGCCTTGCTCGGCTTGGCTTGGTATCTGACGTATCGGAAACCAAAAGCCGCCTGCGAAGCAGGCTCGGCCTGCTCGACCGAACCGGTTGCCAAATGGAACCAGGTGGTTTTGTGGTTGGCCACGGCCTTCGTTTTAATGGCGGCGGCCTTTCCAACTCTCTCCTCCGCGATTCTCCGCTCGACTGCGACAAACCCGCCGGCCGCGGTCGCCGATGGCAACAGCGCCGTGTTGAACGTGAAAATTCCGAGCATGAATTGCGCGGCGTGCGCGCTCAATATCCGGTCGGTTTTGAAGAAGCAACCCGGCGTCCAGCAGGCGCGGGTAAGCTTCGACACCAAAGAGGCGGTCGTGCGATACGACCCCACGAAGCTTTCGCCGGAGAAAATCATCGCGGCGATTGACCAAACCGGGTTCAAAACGCAACTCGGGAGCGCAAAGGAAAAGCCATGAAGCAGATATTGAGAGCACTCACGCTCGGCAGCCTCCTGTGGGCGCCTTTGGCGCGTTCCGAGGAAAGCCAGCCGGCGCCCAGGAATGTATCGCCGCGCCGAATCAGCCTTTACGAAGTACCCTTGGTGTGCCCGGCCGCTCCAGACATCGGATGCGGCAGCCGCTCCAAACCGGTATTGCTCGCGTTGGAACAACAGCCCGCGGTCGCGGAAGCCTGGCTGAATCGGGCGGGCACGGTGATGGCAGTCGTGTGGAAGGCGGAAGCGAAACGAAAGGACCGGACTTCGGCGCTCGATGCCATCAGCAAAAAGGAAGAGCTCCGAGCGCGGGAATTGAGCGGAGCTGCCAGGAAGCAAGCGCTGAAGGATTTCCTGTCTGGCCAGGAATGGCATCGGGGCGGCGACGTGGACCGCTTGAGTGAGGAAGAAGCGGGGATCATCGCCGCGAGGTTGGTCAGGCGGATTCAGGCAAAGGTTTCGGTATCTGAGGAAAAGTCCAAAGCACTGCGAGTTGAGTTCATGAACGTTTTCAAACAGCGGTTCACAGGCGCTCAAGCCAACGATCAGACAAGCGCCGAAGAACAGTTGCTCAACATCTTGCGAGGCCAGCTGGATGAAAAGGACGTAACCGTCCTCCAGGAAACGCTTCCGCGTAACTTAAGACCGTTGCCCGGAGAGAAGTAGGAAATCCCTTGTCTGAGTGTTGTTCCGCCGAATCTTCCCGCTCCGCTGCCGCCACGGAGCCAGCGGCTGGAACGAAAATCGACTGCCCCCGCTGCGGCCAGGCGGGGCAGCCTGTGGCGCTGCAAACACTCAAACATCAGGTCAAGCCTGGGCACTTAGAGTCCGTCGAAGCCGGGGCGTTCAGTTTCTGCCGCACCGCGACATGCGATGCTGTGTATTTCAACGACCGCGGCACAGTGCTCACCAAAGCCGACGTGCGTGAGCGCATTGGAGCGAAAGAAACCGAAGACCCCGTTCTGTTGTGCTATTGCTTCGGTTTCACCGAGGCGATGGTCCGCGACGAAATCGGCGCGACCGGTCGCTGCACAATCCCTCAGCGCATCGCCGCCGAAGTGAGAACCGGCAACTGCGCCTGTGAAATCCGCAATCCGCAAGGCTCGTGCTGCCTGGGTAACGTCAATTCGGCGTTGAAAAGGATCGCGTCCAAGCAGGCGCAGGCCAAAGTCACAGACACACCGAAATCGTGCCGGTCCTCACCGTTGACACCCTCGTGAATTGGTCGCTTGGTATTCCCCCCTTCGTTCCGCTTGTCAAGCTACCGAGCGAACCGCGCTTCGGCGCTGCCGGGCGACCGGCTGATTCGACCTGCGCGGGAGATCGAGAAACGAGCCTCTGTTCGTTTGCTCCTGTTGATCCTTCAGGGTTTAGCGTGTTTCGCGTGGTTCGCGGTTAAGCGTTCCTTTAAACCGCCTGAGCACGACAGTTTTTGCGGGTTGCCTCGGGTGCGGCCGGCGCGCAACATAACCGCAATTCGTCCCCGGAAGAAGTGGCTTATGCCGAATGAAAGCGTCGCCGAACAACCCGCCAGCTTTGGCGGTCCGGCTGCGTCGCTTCAAATTGCTTCACCCTCCCCGTTGACCGCCAGTCAATGGCTGGTTTTGTTGGCCGCGTTCCTGGGCTGGATGTTCGATGGCTTAGAAATGGGCATCTTCCCGTTGGTCGCCCGCCCCGCGTTGCAGGAGATGCAAGCCGCGGCGAACCTGCTGGATGAACAATTCGTGCAATTCTGGATGGGGCGCATTACCGCGCTGTTTCTACTCGGCGCCGCAACGGGTGGGCTGCTGTTTGGCTGGTTGGGCGATCGGCTCGGCCGGGTGCGAGCGATGACGCTGAGCATCCTGGCCTATTCGCTGTTCACCGGGCTGGCTTACTTTGCGCAACAGCCGTGGCACCTCGGCCTGTTGCGCTTCGTCGCCGCGCTCGGCATGGGCGGCGAATGGTCGCTGGGCGTGGCCCTGGTGATGGAATGCTGGCCGGCGAATAAACGCCCCTTGATGGCTGGTGTCATCGGCGCGGCGGCGAACCTCGGTTACGCGCTCATCGCGGTGATCGGACTGCGCTTTGACATCACGCGCGGCTCCTGGCGGTGGGTCATGCTGGTCGGGGCGGCGCCGGCAGTGCTGACCTTGTTGATCACGCTCTTCGTGCCCGAATCGGAGCGGTGGAAGGCAGCGGTGAAAAACGGCCCATCGCGACCGGTGCGGGAGATTTTTTCGCCCGCCCTATTCAAGACCACCTTGCTGGCCATCGCCTTCGCCTCGGTGGCGTTGATCGTGACCTGGGGCATCGTTCAATGGATCCCCCTTTGGGGCGACCAGATGACCCACGGCCAGCGGCCCAAAGTCAAAGCCTGGATTCAACTGGTCTCTTCGATCGGCGCGATCCTGGGCTGTTTGATTGCGCCGCTGCTGGGTGGGAAGTTCGGGCGGCGGCCGGTCTATTTTGGTTTGTGCCTGGGTTCGCTGTTGGCGTGCAACGTTCTGTTTCGCGGCTTCGCTGAATACAGCGGCGCGTTCCTGATGATGGTTGGGCTGGTCGGCTTTTGCTCGGCCTCCTTTTACGGCTGGCTGCCCCAATATTTGCCCGAACTTTTCCCCACCCGCGTGCGCGCCACCGGACAAGGCCTGGCCTTCAATTTCGGCCGCATTCTCGCCGCGCTCGGCGCTTGGAAGATGGGCGCGCTCATGGCCTACTTTGACAAAAGTTATTCCAAGGCCGGCGCCACGATCGTGCTGGTTTACCTGCTCGGCATGGTGCTCATCTGGCTCGCCCCGGAGACAAAGGGACGGCCACTGCCGGATTAGTTTTTTCGGCCGTTTCGTTACGTGCGACGATGGACGACCAAAACCGACGCGGCTCTTCCGCGCGAGCAAGACGCCATTCGATTCGGGGAGCGCGACCGTCCCGGTCGCCCCATTCGGCGTCCCGCCGAATGTTTCGGCCAAGGGCGCGGACTCTCAACTCCAGCGTAAATACCACGACTACGAAGGCCTTTGGCCGGAGGCCAAAGGCAGCGGGCGAGACGCCCGCGCTCCCCAGAACGCCACGCCGAGGCGCGGACGAAATCTGAGATGCACCCACCCGCCGGCCGCGCTCGGTTTTTCCCTCGCTCAGCAATCGAGGGAGCGCCTATGCTGGCCGCATGATCCCATCGCGGACTTGGCTGACGGCGGCTCTCCTTGGAGCGGGACTGGCGTGGGTTTCGCCGAGCGCGCCCGCGCAGACCGCGCTCGCGTCACGGAGCTTGGGCAACCGCCTGACTTATCTCGACGAGGATGATCCGTTTTATGTGCACCGGGGTTTCCCCAAGCTCACCACGCCACAGTGGGTCGGCGAACCCGGCGTCGAAGCCGTCGTGATCCTGGCCATCGACGACATGCGGGAAACGCCCCGCTACGAGGCTGTCCTGCGGCCGATCCTCGAGCGGTTGAAACAAATCGATGGCCGCGCGCCGGTCAGCATCTTTTGCAACCGGCTCGATCCGGCCAACCCGCAATTGCAGTCCTGGCTCAAGGAAGGCGTGTCGCTGGAAGTTCATACGCTCACCCATCCCTGTCCGCTGCTCGCGCGAAGCGATTTCACCGCGGCGGCCACCAATTACCACGATTGCGTCGATCTGCTCAACCAGGTCTCCGGCAACCGGCCAGTCGCCTTCCGCATGCCGTGTTGCGATTCCATGAACAGCCCCAGTCCGCGCTTTTACGCGGAGATCTTCAACCGCGCCAGCCGCGGCGGAAAGTTTCTGAGCATCGACTCCTCGGTCATGAACATCATCACGCCGCGCGACCAGACATTGCCGCGCGAACTGGTCCTCGACCCGGATGGCCGCGAGAAATTTCGCAAGTACCTGCCCGCCGCCACCAACCAGGTCACCAAGGTGACCATGGGTTCGTTCGTCACCACCATCGAGGACTACCCGTATCCGTACGTGATCGGCAAGCTCTGCTGGGAATTTCCGTGCGGACTGCCCAGCGATTGGGAGGCGCAGAACCTCCACACCAACAACAACCCCCTGACCGTTGCCGACTGGAAGGCCGCGCTGGATGTCACCGTGCTCAAGCAAGGCACCCTCACGTTCATCTTTCACCCGCACGGCTGGATCAAACCCGAGCAGATGGTTGAGTTCATTGGTTACGCCGCGCAAAAATACGGCCGGAAGGTGAAATTTCTGAATTTCCGCGAAGCCCAGGAGCGTCTCGACAACAATCTGCTTGCCGGCCAGCCGCTCCGCCGCCCCGATGGCCAGGACAACGGGGTCCGCCTCATCGATCTGAACAACGACGGTTACATGGATGTGGTGATCAGCAACGCCCAGATGCGGAAGACCCGCCTCTGGGATCCGCAGCAGAAGACCTGGAGCGAGACGCCGTTCCCGGGTCAACTCCCCGGCGTGCAGTTCGGCGTCATGCAGGCGAATGGGAGCGCGACGGCGCTGCAAGTCGGCGAGACCGCCGGTGCCTGGCATTTCGACGACCGCGCCTGGGTGGAAGACAAATCAGCGCTGGCCGGCTTCGAGCATGAGGGCAAGCCGGTCGTCACCGTTCGCAACGGTCGCGACCGCGGCGTGCGCTTCCGGGATGTCGATAATGATGGCCGTTGCGAATTGATCGTCGGCAACGAAACCCAAAACGCCGTCTTCACCTGGTCACCAGAGGAAAAGTCCTGGCAAAAGCTCGATTACGCGCTGCCGCCCGGCACGTCGATCGTCGATGCCGAGGGAAACGACAACGGACTGCGTTTCGTCGATCTTAATGAGGATGGGTACGACGACGTGATTTTCTCCAACGCGGAGTCGTACTCGCTCCACATTTACCGTCCGAAGCGCGAATCCATCTTGTTTCTGCCCTGGGGCTGGGCTGATGAAGTGATCTCCGCCAAACGCGGCGCGGCGAACCTCATTCCGATGATTGTTCGCGGCGGTACGAACCGAAATAACGGCGTCTGGTTTCATTCCCGGCAAATGTGGGTGCAGAACGAGGACACCGCCACCCTGCCCGACGTCGTTGACCGGCGCGCGTTCAAGCCATTGCTGGCCGCCGACCAGCCGGCGCCGAAATCGCCTGAGGAATCGCTGGCGGCGATGCAAGTGCGGCCGGGATTTAAAGTCGGAATCGTCGCCAGCGAGCCGCTGGTGATGGACCCGATCGCTTTTGAGTGGGGCGCCGATGGCAAGCTTTGGGTCGTGGAAATGGCTGACTATCCGCGCGGCCTCGACGGCCAGGGCAAGCCGGGCGGGCGCGTCCGCTTCCTCGAAGACGTGGATGGCGATGGCCGCTACGATAAATCGACGGTCTTTCTGGACGGCCTGAATTTTCCCACCGGGGTCATGCCGTGGCGCAAAGGGGTCATCGTCAGTGCCGCGCCGGAGATTTTTTACGCGGAAGATACCGACGGCGATGGCAAGGCCGATCGGCGCGAAACGTTGTTCACTGGCTTCCATGAGGGCAATCAACAGCATCGGGTGAACGGGTTCGAATACGGCCTGGACAACTGGCTCTATGGCGCCAACGGTGACAGCGGGGGCGAAGTCCGGGCGGGGCGCGCGCCCCGCTCCGCGGTCGCGCCGGACAAAAGCCCCAAATTCCCCGTGCGCCTCAACGGCCACGATTTCCGATTTCGTCCCGACGAAGGTTGGTTCGAGGCCGTGGCGGGCCAAACGCAATATGGCCGGCACCGCGACGATTGGGGCAACTGGTTTGGCAACAACAACCCCACCTGGCTCTGGCATTTTTACCTCCCGGAACATTACCTGGCGCGTAATCCGTACCTGGCCGTAAAAACCACCAAGCGGATGCTCGCCAACTATCCAGATTCGGGCCGGGCCTTTCCCAGCAGCCGCCTGCAAGCCCGCTTCAACGATCCCGCGGCCGCCAATCACGTCACTTCCGGCAACAGCTCCACCCCGTATCGCGATGAGCTGTTCGGACCGGAGTTCCGCACCACCGTTTTCGTCAGCGAGCCGGTGCACAATCTCGTCCATCGCGAGGTGCTCGAGGCGGACGGCGCGACGTTTACCAGCCACCGCGCACCGGGCGAATCCGAGAGTGAATTTCTTCGTTCGAACGACAATTGGTTTCGCCCCACGATGCTCAAGACCGGTCCCGACGGCGCGCTCTACATCGCCGACATGTACCGGCTCGTTATCGAACATCCTGAATGGATCCCCATCAGCATGCAGAAGCGCCTTGACCTGCGCGCCGGTTCTGACAAAGGCCGCATTTATCGCGTCTATCCCGAGGGGGCGACGCTGCGCAAAATTCCGCGCCTGGATCAACTCGACGTTCGCGGACTGGTCGCCGCGCTTGAGAGCCCGAACGGCTGGCAGCGCGACACCGCCCAACGGCTGCTCGTCCATTGGGCGGACAAATCCGCCGTACCGCTCCTGGCGAAATTGATGGCGGCGAGCGCCCATCCCAAGACGCGCCTGCAAGCCCTGTGCACGCTCGACGGCCTCGACGCGATTGCGCCCAAGGTGGTGAGCATGGCCCTCAAGGATGCGCATCCCGCCATCCGCGAGCATGGGGTCCGCGTCGGCGAAAAGCTGGCCGCTGAATCCTTCAGGAAACTCGGGCCGGGCGTCGCCGAAGTGGCGCCGCCGCTGCGGGGCGCGAAACCGCTCGAGGTCCGGGAAATGCTCGAAACCTTGCTCCAACTAGTGGGCGATCCCGACTTGCGGGTTCGCTACCAACTGGCCTTCAGCGTGGGCGAGTGGCATCACCCCGTCGCCGCTCGCTTGCTGGCCCGGCTGGCGTTGGCGGATGCTGAAAATCCCGAGATGCAAACCGCTATCCTGAGTTCGGCACCGGAATACGTCGCCGAAATGATCCGGTCTATTCTCATTTCACGGGCGAACGGAGAGCCGCCAGCCAAACTATTGGAGGAACTATTCGGCCTGACCGCCGCGCAGGGCCGTGAGAACGCGTCTGCCGCGGCACTGGCCCACGTCGCCAAACCGGTTGACGGCAGATTTCGTCCCTGGCAATTCCGCGCCCTGGCCGGCTTTCTCGATGGCCTCGGCCGCAACAATGTTTCCTGGGAACATTTTCAGACCAGCGGCGGCGGGGAAGTCAAAGCTTTGAAATTCGATGGGCTTTTCGCGGCGGCCCGAAATGACGCTATGAATCCGCAAGCGCCGGAGGCCGTTCGGCTCGCGGCCGTCCGGCTGCTGGGCCGCCGGGCGGGCGAAGAGACCGCCGACCTCGACCGGCTGGCGGAGTTGCTCCGGCCGCAGGTCCCGAGCGCGTTGCAAGGCGCCGCGCTGGCGGGACTCAAACGCAGCCACGGCAGTCACGCGGCCGAAGTGGCCTTGGCAGGCTGGCGAGGCCTTGGGCCGTCGCTCCGAACCGAGATCATCAATCTGATTTTGAGCCGGACTGAGTGGGTGCCGAGCCTGCTGGCCGCGCTCGAGAGCGGAAGCATTCCTCCGGGAGAAATCGGCCCGGCCCATCAGCAAAAGTTGATCACTCACGCGGAACCTTCCGTTCGCGAACGGGCAGTGAAGTTATTCTCCGCCACGCGCGCCGACCGCCAGGAATTGCTCAAGGAATACGAGGCAGTCGCCCGGCTGGCCGGCGATCCGGCCAAAGGCATCGCCCTCTATCGGCAGAACTGCGCCGCCTGTCACCGTCTCAAAGGGGAGGGGACCGAGATCGGTCCGGATTTGGCGGGTCTGGCGGACAAACCGGTCGCGACGCTGCTGGTCGCCATTCTCGATCCCAATCAGGCCGTCGAGGCGCGCTACATCAATTACAACGCCGTGACCAAGTCCGGCCGCGAACTTAGCGGCATCATCAGCGCCGAAACCCCGAACAGCATTACGCTCCGCGCCGTCGGCGGCGCCGAGGAAGTGATCCTCCGAAACGAGTTGGCGGAGTTGAAAAGTTCGGGACTGTCGTTGATGCCGGAGGGATTTGAAAAGGCGTTCCAGCCGCAGGACCTCGCCGATTTGATCGCCGCAATTCGCGCGCGCTAAACTTCGCCGCGGCGGATCACTCCGCCTTTGCGCTCCGCTTGGCTGGTTTGTCCTTGCGCACGACCACCAGCGAGTTGCCGTCCGGCCGCTCGTGTCCTTCGGAGGGACTGTTCACGACCTGCCCATAGACCCAGCACGTGGCCGAGCCGCCGCCGTCGAGATTGAGGGCCTCGTCGCAACCGAGCTTGGCCATGTAGCCGGCCAGCTCCGGAAACGTCATCCCCACCGACAAATTTCTTTGCCGGCCGTCCACCTCCACCAGGAAAAAGTAATCGCTGTTCCAGCCGATGGCGGTGCGCGGATGGCGCATTTGCATATTGTGCCATTCCATCGGCTTGCCGTTGCGCACCAGCGCCGGGCCGCCGCCGATGGCCGTATTCGCGCCGCCCAAATCCGGAATCGTCGCGGTCGAAATGTCCAGGACCGCTCCCGCTTCCACTTTCTGCAACCGCGCCACAAGCTGCGGGCCGAGCGACAAGACCACGATATCGTTGGTCAACGGCGTATCGCCGGCTTCCAGCACTTCGCGCACCCGCCCGTGGTAGGTCTTGCCCGCGCGCAACGGCAGCCATTCGTCATCGCCGTCCCGTTCCAGGATCAATTCTCGTCCGCCGGAAGTATGCGTGGAGGCGCCCAGCGCGGATGAATAGAGCACGGCGCCATCCTTGGTCCGTTCCTCATTCAATCCGAACGGCGTTTCCCCGCCATCGGGCCAGATGATCTTGAACTGGGAAAGCACATTGGTCATGTGCGGATTGCCGGCGGCGTCGATCCAGAAACAGGACCGCTCGCAGGGACCGCTGACCAGTTCGCCCTGGAGAATCTGCAATCCCGTGGGATCGCCCTGGTAGGGAGTCCGCTCGTTGCGGAAAAAATCGCCATTGATCGCCGCGATGGGACGGCCCAACTCCGGGGGCAGGGCCTTGATCTGCTCGCTAACGGTGCTCATCCCGAAGGCGGTGCCCTTGGCCAGGGTCGTGTGGAGTTCAAAGTCCGGGTTGCCGCGCTCAATTTGGACAATGTGGATGGACCACGGCACCTCCTCGACGCGATCATTGCGATAAGAAAAACCGCGCGAGAGCCTGGGACGCGCCGCCTGCTCGGCGCCTTCAACAATCGCCGCCGTGAGGACCGACAGGCCAACCAACAAGCCAACCAGCCGGCGGGACCAGGAACACCCTCCTGTTAATCGAGCAACTCTGAGACTTGTTTCCATGCGCGCGAGTTCTGCGATTGACGTTCAATTATCTTGAGCCTTGCGAGAAATATTCGCACAGCCCGGCAACTTTGCAAGGGCTGCGACACAAATCCTGACGCTGCGCCCGCATAATTTGTTCAGCCCTTTCCGCTCGGCGAGGCTGGCAGCCGGCCTTTGTTTGGCTCCGTGCGCCCCATTGAGCGGACAAGACAAGAACACGCCCGCGGTGAAAAAGTTGCAAAACTTTTTCCGGCCCGGCGGATCGCTTAGTGCCCCGCCGGTCTTTCCTTCCGCAACACGACGAGCGCATTGGCCATCGCCCGTTCGTGTCCGTCACACGGGCTGTTCATCACCCGCCCGCTCACCCAAAGCGTGGCGGAGCCGCCACCGTCCAGGCCTATGGCCTCTTCGCAACCGAGTTTGACAAAATAATCCGCCAACTCCGCCAAGGTCATGCCGATGGAAAGACCCGGTTGCCGGCCATCCACCTCGACCAGGAAAAAGTGGGTCTTGTTCCAGCCGAAGGCCGAGCGGGGATGGCGCTCGTACCTGGAACGCTGGTCGTACGAAGCCTGGCTCACGCCCGGCGGCGGCCTGCGCGCCGCCACCGATTTGCCGTCGCGGACCAAAGCCGGCCCACCGCCGATGGCGGCGCGCGCGCCTTTCAGGTCGGGCGCGGTGGCGGTCGAAATCTTCAATACCGCTCCGGGTTCCACCAGCGGGACGTTCGCCAGGCGTGCCGGATCAAGCGAGAGCACCATGATGTCCTGGCTCATCGGCGTGTTGCCCGTCTCGCGCACCTCGCGCACGCGCGCCGAATACATTTCCCCCGCCCGCAGCGGCAGCCAGGGTCCGTTGGTGTCGTGCTCCAGAACCAGTTCGCGCCCGCCAACCGAAAAAGTGGACGTCCCAATCGTCGGCGTGAAGAGCACGGCCGCGAAACCCCGCCGCTCTTCGTTCAGACCGAGGCTGGTCACCTCGCCATTGGGCCAGGTGACGCTGAGCTGGGAGAGCACATTGGTCATGTGCGGATTGCCCTGCGCGTCGATCCAGACGCACGCTTCCCTCCCCGGCGCGCTGACCAATTCGCCCTCGCGGATTTGCAGCCCGCGCGGGTCGCCATTGTACGGCGTTCGTTCATAGCGGAACATGTCGCCATTGATCGCGGCAAGCGGACGGCCCAGTTCCGCGGGCATGGACTTGACTTGCTCGGACAAGACACTGAGGCCGTGGATAGTGCCATTCGCCAGGGTGGTGTGCAGCTCCAACTCCGCATTCGTGCGACTTATCTTCACGATGTGGATCGACCACGGACCATCTGAAACGCGATCGTTTTCGTACGTCACCCCCTTGCCCACCTGCATCGCCGCGGCCAATGAACCGCTTGCGGCAACTATCGCGGCCAGAGTCAAACAACATACCGCTCTTCGCCAGGCTTGCGCACCGCCGGCAACCGGCCGCTCGCGCGAAAGCCAAGCACGGCCGGTAGGCTCGGAACTCCGGCCATCGAGGCGAGGTGGACGGCGTCGCCATGCGAAACGAGTAATCATGTTCCAACTTTGTAGCCCAAAAAGGCGTTTTTGGCAATCGCGCAAGTGCATTTTTGAATAATTGTCCGCGGTGGACTGTCTTTTTGACGTGTGGAACCGGGAAAAAGTTTCAGCCGTATTGTCGCGCCGCAGAAGTTTTGTTGCGGCCTGATCGATGTTTTGCTGGACTTGACGCCATGAAGACGCTGCTGGCCTTCCTGCTCTGGTGCATTCTACTGGTCCTCTGCTGGCCGGTCGCGATTCTGGCGCTCGTCCTATTTCCGTTCGTCTGGTTGGTCCTGTGGCCTTTCCGCCTGGCCGGCTGGGCCATCGGCGCCTTCTTCTCTTTAATCAAAGCGATTCTGTTCTTGCCCGCGCGCCTGCTGGGCGTCCGCCGCTCGCCCTGAGAGCGTGTCCGGAAAATGGACGGCACATGCGACTCGTCGGCCGGAAGACCGATGCCGCAGCTCCGTAGGAGCGACCTCTTTGTAGTAGGCGCATCCCCCAGCCAAAAGCCCCGTCGGGGCGGCATCTTCAGCTTCGATGCCGCTCCTACGGAGCTTTGATTTTTTGCCGTTCGCTAGCTATAAATACGCCGCCCTGATGGGGCTGGGAAACGCCACGCTCGCCTTGAATTCAATGGCTGCAGGCCGTTGGCCTAGGCCACCCAAAAACGAATTCTCGGACTCGCTCTGAGGCTGCCGCGATTGGCTATGCCGCTTTCGACTTAAGCCTTGGCATCGCTAATGCTCGGATCAAGCGCCCGAAATGGTTTCTCGACCCGGGCAGGGCGGCCAGGGCACAATACCTTCGCCAAGTGAAAATACACTGGAACCTTGCTCGTTGACCAAACCATAAAGGCATTCGCAGGACAATTATGAACATGGGAAAAACCGCCGTCACCTCGACTTTGATCCTCCTCTTGGCGCCGGCCGCCTGGGCCGAGGACATTTTCTTCCATCTCCCGATTGCTTCGCTGACTTTTTCCGAGGGCGCTCTGCCCGCGCGCTCGGATTCATCCAATTTCCGTCGCTGGCAAACTTTGCCGGCGCTTCAGCCCTACGCGGTCCTGGACGGCGAAGGTGAAGTCTATATTGGCGGCGAAGGTCTTCAGCCGTGGTCTCCGCCCGGCAGGCTCTACGAGAATACCACCATTGCGATTCGGGCGGCGGCGGGAAAAGACGTGTCCGGCCGCCTGTTCGTCCCTAAATCGGATCTCATTGGCATGGCGCCGCTCAAATTCACGGTCGCCGCTGCGAAAGCGAACACGGAGTCCCGCGTGGAATTTTTCAAGGCCAAAGGAAGTCATTACCGGCGGCTCCTGGAACGCAACATTCCTGGCGCCGCCTGGTTTCGCCATCAGGAACGGGAGGCGATCAAAGCCCGCGGCGACAAGCCGGTAGATCGGCCGGACAATCCCAATCGTTTCAATCGTCCCCGGATGCTCGAGCCGGAGACGACCTATGAAATGTTCAGCGGCGGCCGCGCCGTCAGCGAGAACCTTCAATTGGATCGCCTTTTGGGGCCGGCCACCCCGGGCGCGAGCACCGTGGAGATCACCAACCTTGCCGGCATCGCCGTTCAGGAAATGGATTGGAAGCCCCTGATCAAGGACCTCAAGCCCCAGCCCGATCCGTTGGCGGCCTACGTCCCATTCGATCAACACGCCCTTTTCTTTCCAACGTTTTCAGCGATGACCGCCACGATCGACGAGGCCGATGCCGATGGAACGCCCCTGCTGCAACTGCTGGAGCCGCGCGCGGAAGATGCGAACTCGCGCGGCCGTTACCAGAAACAGCTCTGCCTCGAGCTGAACGAAATCTCGCGTCTGCTCGGCCCGCAAGTCATCGGCAGCGTCGCCTTCACCGGCTCGGATCCGTATCTGCGCACGGGGACCGATATCGGGGTCCTTTTTGAAACGAAGTCACCCGCGGTGCTGAAAGCCTTCATCGCGGCCCGGCAAACCGCGGTCCAACAGACCAACTCCGCCGTCAAAGCCGTCAGCGGCGATATCTCCGGCGTGGCGTACGTGGGCGTGGTTTCGCCGGACCGGTCCGTTTGTTCGTACGTGGCGGCTTTGGACCAGGTCGTGTTGGTCAGCAACTCGCTTTATCAGTTGGGCAGTTTAGTGAGCGTGGCCAAAGGCAAAAAGCCCGCCCTCGCTTCGCAGGACGAATACATTTTCTTCCGCGACCGCTACGCTCGAAGCGAAAAGGAGGATGCCGCATTCCTGGTCCTGACCGATGCGACCATCCGCCGCTGGTGCGGGCCGCAATGGCGCATCGCCAACTCGCGCCGCACCCGAGTAGCCGCAGCCCTCGCCGAATTGCAAGCCGAACATTTGGATGGATTGGTCGGCGGCAAAGCCAAGCCCGGCCCCATCCAGACGGACCTGGCCCCGCCTGAAGCCGGTGATGTCCAACTCACGAGCAGCGGCGTGCTTGCTTCGATTTACGGGACGCTGGATTTTCTGACGCCGATTGCCGAAATCCCCTTGACCAAGGTCACCTCCGCCGAAGCCGACGCCTACAATCGCTGGCGCAACGGATATCAGCAGAACTGGCGTCAGTACTTTGATCCGGTCGCGATACGCTTCTCGATGGGCCCGCGGCGGTTGAGCGCCGAAGTCACCGTGATGCCGCTGATCGCCGGCACCGATTACCGCCGGTACATCACCTTGACCAGCGGTTCCCGCATCACGCCGGAGTCGGGCGATCCGCATTCCGAAGCGCTGATGCACCTGGTGATGTCAATCAACACCCAATCCGAGCAGATCAAAGACGCCGGAAACATTCTTGGCTCGGTGAATCCCTCGCTCAAAGCCAATCCGTTAGGCTGGCTTGGGCAATCGGCCGCCATTTACGCCGACCAGGATCCGTTTTGGGAAAAACTCGGCCAAGCGGCTAAAGGCGAAGAATTCCTGGAAAAGAATTATTCCGACCTTCCAGTGGCGCTCCAGTGCGAAGTGAAGAATCCGCTGGGTCTGGCGACCTTTCTGGCGGCGCTGCGGGCGTTTGTTGAACAGACCGCGCCGAACATGACGGTTTGGCAGAATTCCGACTACAACGGTCAAGCCTATGTGAAAGTTAGTTCCGCCCAGACCGGCGATCCGATCGGACTGCCGAAGCTGGCGGTTTTCTACGCGGCGACTCCACGGTCCCTCGTGCTGACGCTGAGCGAGTCGTTGCTCAAACGCGCCCTGGACCGTCAGTCCGCCCGCGACGCGGCCAGGACAGGTGGCAAGCCCGCCCCCCTTCCGACCAAGCCGTGGCTCGGCACCAACCTCTGTCTGCAAGTGGAAACGCAATTCCTTGGGGCCGTCCAGGCGCTCTCCCGTGACAGTTACGAGTCCGCTCAACAACTGCTTGCCTGGAACAACCTGCCCATCCTCAACGAGTGGAAGCGCCTTTACCCGTCCCAAGACCCAGTCAAGTTGCACGAACAATTCTGGCACACGAAACTGATCTGCCCGAGCGGCGGCGCCTACGTCTGGAACGAAAAGTGGCAGACGATGGAATCGACCGCCTATGGTCACCCGGGGGAGCCGAAAGCCGGTCCGGGAAAAATCCTGCCGTTAGCCAAAGTCACCGGCGCCAACTTTGGGTTGACCTTCGAAAATCAAGGGCTGTCCGCCAAAGCGGTCCTGGACCGCGCCGCGACCAAGCCCTAACTATAGGTCCGCGTGAAGAGCGCGGAGTCCGGCGAACTGGACTTGCGCGGAGTCTATCGCGAAGTCAAGCCGCCCGCCCGGCTGGTCTATACCTGGAACTGGTAAGGCAATCCGCAAGTGGAGTTCGGCGAGACGCTCGTCACGGTGGACTTCCTCGACCGGAACGGTTTCACCGAAGTGCAAATTACCCACGACCGCTTCCCGAATGCGGAGGTGCGCGACCGCCACGACCACGGCTGGAACGGCTGCCTCGACAAATTGGAGAAACTCGCGGCGGTCCGCTGAGCCGAACGGAAGGCGCGCTTGGGACCGGGTACTTCGTAAACCGTTGAACGCCCTCGGGCGGGCGAGGTTCCTGACGAGCCCCAACTTCAAAGCCCCGACGGGGCGAAAGAGACCAAGCCCAGGGCGAAGCGAATCCCGCCGCTGCGGGAAAGCGCCGCCCTGGGTAAAGCTTCGCGTTTTGTGGACGCTCGCCTCACTCCTCCGACACTTCATTTTCAGCCGGCACCTCGTCCCGTAACGGCACGCGCGCGGGGTTGCCGATAAGGTTCATGGTCTCCTGCCGAATGTGATTATCGCCCAGCGCGACGCGCATCACTTTGAAGAATACATCGGTGTTGTCCATCACGCCGGTGAAGAGCACCGAGCCGCGCCCGGCGGCCGAAAGCACGATGTCCGAGGCGGTGTGCGTGGCGATCGCATCCGAGATCTGGCCGGTGACGAAGAAGTTTCCGGCCGTGTCGCGCTGGAGCGGGTTTTGCGGGTAGCCCGGCAGCGGTGGCGTGGTGGCAATGCCATGAGAGGCGTTCTGGATCGGCAATGGATTGGTGATCCAATCTTCATAGCGGTCCGCGTTGCAGGCGTAACCGACCAACATGCGGAAATCGATGTCCGTGGTGACCGGATAACCGTCGGCGGCAATCGTATAATGCGGGAAGCCAGCCGATTCGAGCGTGCCGACGACGCCGTTGCGCAGTTGGTTGGTCCCGCCGCCAGAGGCCGCCCGCGCCACCAGTTGCGCGTGGGTGACTTTCGACGCGCCGATGATGTTCGCTCCACCGCATTCGTGATCGGCGGTGACGATCACCAGCGTGTCCCAGTGCGTGAGCGCATATTGGCGGCAACGTTCGATGGCCCGGTCGAATTCGATCGTGTCTAGGATCCAGCGCTCCGAATCCATCAAGTGCTCCTGCTTGTCGATCGAACCGCCCTCAATCATCACGAAAAACCCGTTGGTGTTCTGACTCAGCACTTGCAGCGCCTTGTCGGTCATCTCATCCAGCATCGGCTGGTCGGGGAAGCCGAAGTCGTCCACCACACCGTGGGCGCCGGGATTGCGGCGCTTGTCGATCTTGTCCTTGGCGACATTCATGTTCGAGAGGTTGAACAAACCGAGCAGCTTCTGCGTGTCGGACGGAATCGCGTTGAGCGACGCCGTGTCGGTTACATAGTTGAACCCGGCGGCGATGAAGTCGTTGAGTAAATCGCGGCCCGGATCGATGGCGCCTGCAGGCACGCCCCAGGCGGCCACGACATCCTCGGGCAGCACGTAGTCGGTGGCCGCAGTGCGGCCGGAGCCGGGCGTGGTGTTGGGCAGGAACCATTTGCGACCGCCGCCCATGAGCACCGTCAGCCCGGTTGCATCCGACTCGTCCAAATATTCGTCGCAGATGCCTGTGCCGTTAGTGCGGGCCTGGGTATGAGACCCAAAGGCGGCCGGCGTGGAATCAAATATGTCGGTCGTGGTGACCAGGCCCAGCGAGCGGCCCTGGGTGCGATGGAGGTATTCGCCGATCGATTCGACGCGGGGATTGTCGAAGTTGTCCAACGTATCGTCCGGAAACACGCCGTGCTGATTGTTATTGGCCTTGTTCCCGGTCGCATAACACGAGGCGCCCGGCGATGAGTCGGTCACAATCGAATTGAGCGAGTGCGTCGTGACCACGCCCGTGAACGGAAAAGTGTCCATCGACAGGGCGGCGTTGGCCTTGCCGAGGGTCACGCCCTGCAACATGATGCGCGCGGCGGTGCGTTGCGCCAACCCCATGCCATCGCCAATCAGAAAGATAATCTGTTTGGCGGCCAGGCCCGTCGGCCTAAGCGGTATCACCTCAAAATTGCCTTGCGCGGTGACGGCTGCGTTGTCGCTTTGCACCGCCGTGACGCTGAGGATGTGCACCCCGGGGCTGGTGGTCGAAAAGGCGCGAAGCGAGGCGATGACGGTGTTTGCCGGCTTGCCGGAAACAGTCGCCGCCGCCGCCGACACCGTCCCTGGAATGGCGGCGCCGTCCACGAGGAACTGCGCGCTGCTGATGGTCTGGCCGGCATCCGGCGAGATGGTGGCCTGCAGATCAAAGCGCTGGCCGGGAAGGAACCGGGCAATGATCGGCGGGTTAGGATCGTTGTGGCTGAACAAGGCGCTCGGTGGCGTCAAGCGCGTCACCTTGGGCGCGGCGTCGGCGAGTTGAAGGCAAGACACGGCCACGGCCGCAAATGCGAGCGCGGAGATGCCTTGGCGAGCATTGGTTGTGGTGGATTGCATAGAACGGACCTTTCTTCGGTTTTTGGTTGTTATTTTATTCGCGTCCTCGTCGTCGTCCTCGCCATCGCAGAGGCGAAAGGATCGAGGATGACGCCGGGGACGATTAAAGTGATCGCGAAGGGTCGAGAAGCGAGGCGGCGACGGTTCATGGGTTCCGCACCAACCGTGTGGCGCCTTTTTCGCTGAAAGAAAATTTCCGTGTCGTGCCGCGCGGCGGCGGATCCAGCGTGAGCCTGACCAGGGAAATGCGGCCATCGGCCTCCTCGCGATTGCCCACGTTCAACGTGCCGGTGAGCAACAGGATCTGGCGCGTATAGGGCACCGGCTGGTCGCGACAAACCGGCATGAACACGTGTACGGTGCTCGGCGGCAAATCATCCGCGAATTGGCTGTCGTGTTCATGGACCTCCACGGGCAAAGGCGCGAAGAGGAATTTTCCTGGCGTGGCCTCCTCTTGCCGGACCATGTAACCGAGAATGCGTACGCGTTGGCCGTCCAATTTCAGCAGTTTGTCGGTGAGTTCAAGACCACGGTCGCCCACTGGTTGGACGAAGAACTTGTTGAACTTAAGCTCGGTCACGCCTGCGGGCAGTGGCGGGAGGGCCGGCGCGGATTGGCTGACGTGCGAGCCGGAAGCCTGCCCTGCGTCCCCCAGCCCGAAGCAGGCCAGCGCCATCCCGGCCACGCTGACGCCGAATTTCTTCAGCGCCGCGCGCCGCGTGAGCGATTGGGCCAACCCATTGGCCAGTTCATCGAATTTATCGTTCATAGCTTTCCTTTCTTCTGTTGTTTTGCTTGACCGCGGATTTCACGGATAGCACGGATACTTCTTGCTGAAAATTGCCTGCCATCAGTGTAACTCATTTAACTCATTTAAGCGTTTAATGCTTCAACCCTTTCACGCTCCAAGCCTCACTGCCCCACCCGCCGGCCAAAGATGCTCGTAATGCCGTTGGGGTCCACCGCAGTGAAAGCGGCCACGAAGCCGTTGCCTGAGGGGACCAGACCCCCGACATAATCCCCAAGGAAAGTCTCGTCGAAGATCACGCAAGCTTCGAAGTCAAAGGAGGTGGCCGTCAGGCGTACTTCGCCGCCCCAGCTCGCCGGATTGGTTGCAGGTGTCGTGGAGGACGGATGGCACGTCGCCATCCAATAGTCCGTCGGAAGGCCAGGATTGGGATCATTGAACCGAAAGTCATAATAGGAAACCCCGATCGTCCCGTCCCCAAGAACCGCGACCGAGGGCAGAAAGGCCTGCCGGTTCAGCGGCGGGATGTTGAGCGGCGTTTGATTCACGCGAATCGGCGTGGACCAGGTCAACCCGCCATCTGTGGACATGGAGAAGGCGATGTCGTCATATTGAAAGTTGTTGAAGCGCGCATCCTCCCAGACGGCGTATAGGACCCCGCTCCGAGTGTCCTGAGCGAACGCAGGGTCGCCTGGATCGTGCAGGAATTGTCCGGTCTCCGGGTCAATGATCCCATTGAAGCCGTTGGGCTGAAACACTGGCGTGATCGCCGGGCCGAGGATGGGAGCCGACCAGGTCTGGCCTTTGTCGGCGGAACGCAGGACCGCCAGGTTTTGCTGTTTGGGGGGCTTGCTGCCGGGTTCGTAGAACAGGAAAAAAAGATCTACCAGCGTGCCATCTTGCAGCACAAACACCTGGCTGATGTCCACGTAGTTGTGCGACGCAGGCTGAAAGATGATGCGGGCAGGCTCCCAGGTGAGCCCGCCATCCGTAGTTCGAGTAAAGCTTGAACGCCAAAGGGCGTAAGCGAATCGCGAATCAGTCCGATCGGCGGTAATCGTCGGGTGATCGGGCGAGGCATTGATCGTACCCGGCACCGTGATCGGGGGTGACCAATGCAACCCGCCATCCGTGGACTTGTTGACGAAGATACCCCGCGCGGGAAGAGACATCCCGGCCACATTAACTGCGTACAGATCGCCGTTGGGCGCGAAAGAAAGCCAAGGATCGCCAGCGCCGGCCAACTGACCGCCGGAGCAGAGCGTGAGCGGAATCGGAACCTGTTGCCAAGTCCTGCCGCCGTTCAGAGAGACACCGGCGATGACGTTCTGCGCAGGCCCCAAGAACCACGAAGCCACCACGTTATTGGGATTCACCGGGTTTACGGCAATGGCCGGTTCGGTGGCATCGTTAAGGGTCCAAGTTCCGGGCAGCCGGAATCCATCATCGCAGTTTCCCACCGGATTGGGTTGTGAGAGTTCCACCAGCGGGCCGAGTTGGGAATTTTGCGCGGCGACGGTCAACGCCCAGCCGAAGCAGGCCAGCGCCATGCCAGCGAGGCCGAGGCCGAATTTCTTCAGCGCCGCGCGCCGCGTGACTGATTGAGCCAAACCTTTGGCCAGTTCATCGAATTGGTTAGTCATAACTTTCCTTTCGTTTTGTTTTGTTGTTGTTTTGTCTGATGCGTTCGCCATCCCGGACTTCGCTTCATGATCCCGCCGGCGCGGTGATCACATATCCTTTCATCGTCCAAGTCCCTAATCCCGCCAGCGCGGAGGTGAACTGGGCGGTCACCTCGAAGGTAGCTTTGCCCCTGGCCGTGGCGAATGCGCCGGTCCCGCCAACGAACGTCGCGTTGTACTTGAGATTGACGAAGCTCGGGTTGGCTGGATCGAACACTGCGGTTCCCAGGACATCAAACTTCAGGCTCGCGGTCCCATCGGCCGCGGTCAGCGTCCAGGGACTCGTGCTCACAATGACGATCGGTTGGCCGGCGGTGGTGGGCAGGTGGACTTCCCCGTCGCCGTGAAAGTGGCAGTTGCCCAGCAGCGAAACCTGCGCGACCCCATCCACCGGGTGCCCAAAAACATTTGGATCGGCGGTGGGGATGAGAGCAAAGGTGTTTCCCGCCGTGACACGGATGTCCGCGGCGTTGGCCGGCAGGGTGTCTTGGGCGCTAATTTTGCCACTGCCAGATACCAGGACCGCGCAGCCGAGGGCGAGGACGTCGGTTTTTAATAGATGGAGCTTTTTCACAATATGATTCCTTTCTTTCCCGCGTGACGAGCACCTGGGTTGTAGTTTTTGGTTTGTTGTTTTCATTACTTTCGGCGCTGTTTTGGGGCGGCCAAAACTCGGCAGGTCCGACCTGCCCGTCAATCATCCAGACGCTCGGCCCCACTCCCCTTGGCTTCTCTAAAATCGGACGCCAGCGGAGTTTATCAGGCGCAGACAGGCGTCTGTTGGTCGGTCCGAAGCCTCCGACTTTTTTCGACATCTGTCTCCATGGATGTACAACAGAAAAAAGACGAAACGTAACAGGAGATTCACAAGCGTTTCAATTTAACGAACAGGCCGCGGAGGAGAGCGCAGAAGCCGCGGAACATTCTCCTCAGGCGCAGAAACGGTTCGGACGTTCGGCGCGCTCGGAGAGTCGCGCCCTACCACGGCAGGGCGTGGCCGGGCGCTTCTCTGCGCACGGCGCGTTCCGGTTACTTTTTGAACAGGCTCTTAGCCGCGTCAGAACGGAAACGATGCGGAGAGGATAAAGCTCCGGTGATAAAGCGCATGATCTGTCACCGCAAGTTGACAGCCCGCGGCGACGACGAAGTCTGAGCGCTTCCAAATGTGGAATTTATACAGCGCCAATCCGGGGGTGATGAAAACCTGGTTCAAACCCTCATGCCGGCCATTTGGCCAATAGGTATAGTTGACTTCCAATTCCGGCCATAAAACGCTTGCCAGGTGATACTGCGCCGTCGTGTTGAATGCAACGGGGGTGCCGAGGCGGCTCCGGCCAGCCTCATTATCAGGCACCGCTACACCAAGGGTGCTCTGGATGTTGAAGTCACCCCAACCCTTGCCGAAAGCAGCCGTCGGGGTGAAGACGAAGTGGTGTGTGGTGTACTCGGAGCTTCCGTTGGGAACCGCGAGGCGCAGCATTGCGGTTACAATGTAGTTACCGTTCTCTTCGTTGGCGGACCGCAGACGGTATTTGACCAGGAAGGTCTGGTCGGCAAATCCCTCTTTCCGCGGCGCAGTGTTTTCGGTCTGCCATGCGGGCAGGCCGACAATCATTTGAACGTGCTCGGCTGGAATGAACTCCAGCCCGTGACCGCTGCCAAAGCTGGTCAGCGTGTGACCATCCCGGAGCAACTGCCGTGATATATCGTAGCGAAGCGCTTCTTTGAGAGTCACCACCGTCGTGGCCAGGGGAGATGGCCAGTGTGGCTGCTCCGCCCGCGCCCTATCCACCCGAGCGAACCAATCGCTGAAATAGTCAACTAAAGGGGACAAAGAGGACCTGTGCGCTTCCGTCTCGTTCGCATCCGCGGCATTGGCCCCTGACGCCAGAAGCAACAGGAGCAGCGGGACAATCCCAAACCCCATCACCAACCATGATACGATTGCTTTCTTTGTTTTGATAAGTCTTTCGACATCTGTCATCCATCAGAGTTACAAAAGACAAAAAGTGGAACGTAACAGGAAATCTGCTCCTTCTCAATCTTTGAAGGCTGTTCGATCCCAGGCGGAAATTCCCTGTTACGTTTCACGGCTTTTCTTGTGTACCGCTAATGAATAAGCGCAATTGAAGAGAGATGCTATTGGACTCAATAATGCCAGGTCAAGTGCAATTAATCTGCCCATCAGGATGCACATTTTTGTTCGGACCTTTTTGTCGCCCTGGCACCTCTGGGAAGTTCAGGACTGGCGGGTCAATTGCGTTTTTCGGGTTCGCGTTGTTTGGGCAACTTGAGGATTTCAATCACATTGCTGCGGAGCAGCTCACGAGTTTCTTCTTGTCTGAATGATCCGTTGTAATAGTGCGGGATTACCATGGTGTATATGCGGCCCTTGAGCTTTGGATACCGGACCCCAAATTTCCTGACCCACTCGGCCCGGAAATCGTCTCTCAGCCAATTCGTATCAGTGCCTCGGGAGTAAACGAGGAACTTGGTGTGCGGCACTTCGTTTCCGATCGTGCCTAGCAAGGTTATCAGTTTGTCGTCCCCGATAAGATCATAGAGGAACCTCCACCTTGGATCGTCCGCCGGATGCTTGAACTCATTGGTCGCCCCGAAATTGAACTCCGCATTGTAGGAATGGTGGAACGACGAACGGTGAATGATCACGAGATCGGGAGCCAAGGAGATTACATAAGTCTCACGATCCCAGCCGGCGGATAGCGGCACTGGGTTAAGACTTTGCGACGGCAGGAGAGGCGGGGGAGCTTCCAGGGCCCTAGCGAGTTCCTTTGCGTTGCTAGCGCCAATGGCAAGGTTGTCCGGGTCGTAAACTCCGCCCGGCGCCGTGGTATCCATGAGAACAACGACGGGATCGCCTTTCGGCGGCTTCATGATGAGGAATGCAGCGCCCGTGATGGCGAGCAGCAGCACGAGCAGGGCAGCGATTCGTGCCCACCGTCCCTTCCACCACTGCTCACCGCTCGCGGCGGGTTGCCGCCCTTCAGGTGTAGGTGACGGTTTGCCTGGCGTGACCCGGGCGGGCGGGTCTTGTTGAGTCATCGCCGGGACAAGCCGCTTGAGGTCCGCGTCCTGAGCAAACGGTTCCAGCGCTTCGGCGACCGCGCTCGGGGTAGCGAAGCGCGAATCGCGAACTTTGGCGGTCATGCGCGCAAGCACCGTCTCAAGGCTTTTTGGAACAACCGGCCGGGCCTCGGCCAAGCTGGGAAAGGGGTCGTTGAGATGCGCCTGCACGATTTCAGCGAATGTTTTCCTCTGGCAGTAAGGCGACTTGCCTGCAAGCAGATGGTACAGCGTGCACCCCAAGCTGTAGATGTCGGCACGGATATCCACGCTGGACGCATCGCGGAACTGCTCCGGGGCACAGTAGCTCATGGTGCCCAGCACGAAACCTGTCTGGGTCAACTGCGCCGTGCTGTCTTCCCTGATGAGAGCCAGCCCCATGTCGATCACCTTGATCGTGCCCGCGCGGGTCAGCATCAGGTTCGAAGGCTTGATGTCGCGGTGAATAAGGCCGTGCTGATGCGCGCACTGCAATCCCAGCGCGGCCTGGCGGGCGGCTTCGCAGGCGTCGGCGACTGGAAGCAGGCCTTGAGTCCGGACCAGCCGTTCAAGGTCCACCCCGTCGATCCACTCCATGGCCACGAGGTGCCAGGAACCCACGATGCGCGCGTCGGCGGCGGTGACGAGGTTTGAATGTTCGAGTTGGGCCATGACCCGAATCTCCCTCTGGAAGCGGGCCAGGCGCGCAGGGTCGGCTATCCACTCGGCGGGGAGCAGCTTGAGCGCCACCACCTTGTCGAGCAGGCGATGGCGGGCCCTGAAGACCAAGCCCATGTTACCGCCGATCTTCTCAAGGATCTCGTAGTCCTCAATGACGTCGCCCGGCACTGGATCGGCCCTGCTCATTGGCGGGCATTGTCTCCCTTTATCTTCCGCGGACGCAAGGGCAACTTGTTGACTTCTGCCGGCCTGTTTTCGGGTTTGCAGGCGGCGGAGCCATCCAATGGGCGAGATTCTGCGTACCGCCTGCTGATCACTGTCCTCGGATCGCCGTCCTCCGTTCTCGGTCTCTTGCTTCCCCGCTTCCAGGCCCAGGTTGAGCAGGCACAGCGGACAATGGGCCGATCCGGCACGCGGGGGAATCGGGTTCCCGCATTCCGTACAGGTGTGATTCGCTGGCATAGCGCTTCGCTTTCTTACCTCAAGAAAACGGGCTGAATGTCACGGTTTCCTTCTCATAACGGGCTGTCTCGTGTCACCAAACCCGGCGCTTCTAGAGCCTTTACTGGTGTCCCACCAGAGCAATCAGGTAGCGAATCTCTTCATCGATTTCCTCGGGGCTGGAGACGGTGACGGCGATTTCAGCGCGCAACAGCTCCCCATACCTCCGGCGCAACCGGTGCGCCGCCATCCGAACGCCCGCCTCTTTCAGGCCAAAGGCGGCCGCGATTTGGGCATAAGGGATTTGGCTTTGCGCTCCCGGCAGGCAGTTTTGGAGTTGTTCAAACAGAGCTTGTTTGCCGGCAGCGGCGTATTCGTCCCGCAGGCGGGCCAAGACCTGGTCGAGGACCGCCGCAGCCCACTGCCGTTCGAACAGGGTTTCGGGCGTTGCGTGCTCGGTCAATTCACGCTGATAGCGCGCTTCCGCCGTGTCATCAATGGAGAAGAGGGGTTTTCCACCGCTGCGTTTCTGGGCGTGTTCACGGTTCCATTCGTTGGCCAGGAAACGTTTGAGCACGGTCAACAGAAAGGAGCGAAATCTACCGCCCAGGCGAGTCACGTCCGCAAGGAGGTCCTTCGCCAGCAAGCGAGCGAAGAACTCCTGGGTCAGGTCCTCGGATTGCTCATCCGTGTAGCCCCGTCGTCGGATGAACGCATAAAGCGGATACCAGTAAGCCGTGCACAGCTTTTGCAGCGCGGCGGCGGATTCCGGGCTATCTTTAAGGCCGGCAGCGAGCACGACCGTCCAATGGGTGGTTTGAAAACAGCTCGCCATGCCCGATCTTGACCCATCAGTCTCAGGATTCCCCATAGGCTTGATGGCTCGGACGTTGCACGAACAACCAGCTATAGCAAGCAGAATCGAGTCACCCCAGGCTCCAAGGTCGTGTTCGGTTTGTTGGTAAGTTGCCCAGAGCGTGGCTGGGCTTTGCCGCCTTGACGTTTGAGTACGGGCACTTGAACTCGCTCCGCCCCTTCCGCGCCTGCCGACACAGCCCGCCCTCGCTACGGCTGTCGCTTCTCCTTCTTCAACTGCTCGTTCTGCCAACCGAAGTCGGGAGAATCGCCGGTATAGAACTTGTCCGGGTTCTCGATGGCCCAGATTTGTTTGCGGATGCGCCAGTTGTCCGGGTCCAGGTCGCGAGCGTGCTTGAGTTTCTCCAGCGCGGCTGGCTGCTTTCCTTGCTGCAAGAGCACGAGGCCCCATGTGAACGGCACGCTGCTCTCGCCTGGTTTCAGCTTCGCGGCGGCTTCCAACTGCGCGATTGCGTCGGCGTGGCGGCCGGCGTCAGTGTAGGCGCGGGCGAGAGCCAGGCGCGACGCCCAATCTCCCGCGGAGGCCGCGACCTTTTGCTCCAGTTCCGCACTCGCCGCGGCGACAGCCAATTGCGGGGCCGTCCCGCGGATGTTGCTGACCGGCTCGTTGAGCAGGTCTTCGATTTGCGCGAGCAGTTCTTTGCTCGGTCCGCCGCCGCGCAGACGAACGATGCCGACTTCATCGACAAAGATGGACACCGGAATCGCCTTCAGCCCAAACGCCTGACCAAGCACGTCGGTCGTGTCCACCGCGACCGGGAAGGTGGCGCCCGCCTTCTCGACGTAGGGCTTCACAACGGGGGCGCCCTGGATATCTACGGCGATGGAGAGAATCTCGAAGTTCGCGCCGCGATGCTGCTGGTAAAATTCCTGCCAGACCGGCAGGTCATTGCGGCAGCCTCACCAACTGGCCCAACTCTGAATCAACACCCGCCGGCCGCGAAAATCTGCGAGCGAGACGGAACTGCCGTCCAGCCGCGGCAGTCGGAAATTCGGCGCGAGGTCGCCGACGTGAGTCACCGAGTCGCTGGCATGCGACGGCTTGCCCTCGGCCTCGAAGCGAACTTGCCGCCGATCGTCGCTGAAGCGGGCGGCAAATCCGAGCGCGTTCGCCAGCTCGCTCGCGCTAACCCAAGTGACATTGCCCTCACGCAGGGCACCCTTCAAGCGCGCGCAGCGGTCCTCGGAGCAAGCCACGACCGCATCGCTGCCGGGGAGCCGTTTGATGGCGACGCTCGCGCCGCGCTCCAGTTCGGCAGCCGACACGTAGGCGTTTCCCTCTCGCTCCATGACGGGGACCATCTTGGGATCAGCCGCGCTCACGGCTGGGCAGGTTGCCACGACCAGCGCGGCGAGCAACACAGTTCGCATAAGGTCGATTCTGCCTTTGTTTGCGGCGGCGGAAAGAGAAAAATCGCTCGTCGATTCATCCGGGTGCTTCCGCCAGAGCGGGCAATGGATAAAATGGAACCTCCCTTGGCCGCGCTGGGAAGAGCCGTGTTGGCGCCGTCGCGGAAATGACCGCTGAAATCATTTGGCGGACCGTTTGGATCCATACACGACCAGCACCAGCCCCAAAATCAGAAAAACGATGGTCAGGCTAATCTGGACCGGGCCACGCTTGCGGGGATCCATGATCAGGTAGGACACCGCCATGAAAAACCAAACCACGAAAAATGCCCCCAACCAGATCGAGATGATGCCGATAAGTTTGCGCACGTTAGCCGCGGAAAAAAGTCGGCGCCGCCGGGTGAAGACCGTCCGTAATTCAACGCGAAGGCCAACCCAGGCGTTCGCTGAAGAAACGCGCGGGCCGCGCCTTCACTTGTTTTTAGGCTCCCATAACTCGAGGCGATTGCCTTCCGGGTCTGTGATCCAAAAATTGATACAATCTGGTGCGCGCGAGAGGAGTTGAACCTCCACCCCTTGCGGGACCAGATCCTAAGTCTGGCGTGTCTGCCGTTCCACCACGCGCGCCACGCTGCGGTTGGGAAAGATGCCATGACCGCGTTGAAGCTCAAGCCTGGAACGTCCGCCCGCGCCCAGCCTCCTTGGACCTTGGTCGAGCGCCAAATCGACCTCGTCTATTCGCTCGCCCTGCGCCGCTCCGTATCGCTCGTCGGCGTCCAGGTCGAGTCCGTGGAATATCTGTGGACCATTCGCCGCTGGCGGAGGGGAGGACCGCGACAAGCAATCTTTTTTCGACAAGCCGTCACGGCGGTGTGCCGCTACGCCGCCCCGCGCGCGGATTGGCCTTGCCGTGATGACGGCACTGCTTTTTATGGGCCTCAGAATTTTGGAACAAACCCTTGGCGTCGGCCTGATTTGGCCCCAGAGCAGCGCGACCGGGACAGCTAACAACACGATCCGTTCACAAATTCCCGCGCCGCTGTGAAACGAACAAGCGGGAGCGGCGGCTCGCCCGAGCGATCTTGTTGGGCGTCATTAACCTCATCTTCGGCTTCTTTCCTTCGCTGCCTGCTTCAAGGCTGCTTGGACTACAGAGCGGACCCGGTCGTCGGGGTCGGAAATGGCGGTCTCGAAAGCAACCCGTACATCGGGCATTGACAAATAGGCCTCCAGCAGCAGTGCGCCGGCCCAGCGGTCGTATCCGTCCTCGCTTCCCAGAAGCGTGAGTCCAATCGGCACGAGTTGCTCTGCTGGACCGTCGCATCCGCGCAGATACATAACCGCATTGGCTCGCAGTCTTCTGTCGGTATCGCCTTTAGCACACTGAACCAGTGCCGCTATGACCTCAGGCTCCTTGTTCACATGACCCAGCGCCCAACCGGCCTCGTCTCGAATAGATCGCTTTCCCGTAAATAGAAGGTTTGTCAAAACGGTGATACCAGTTGACCCCGCATCCGCGAGGGCCCGACCGCTGTTAGATTCGGCATAGGTCCCGTTGGTGAAGTGATACTGCAAGAGCGGTACCAGGCCGCTGATATCGACTTTGGCCCCTTCCGCCAAGTGGTAGGCAGCTTCGCACGCCCGGCTCTGCAATTCCAGGGGATGGATCGCACGCGGCTTGGCGATTCGGAGGCGGACCGCATAGTTTCGGATCGTCTCCATATTGCTCGGTCGCCACGCCAGGATACGCTCCAACTCCGGAAGTGCGGCAGCACCTATCTGGATCAATGCCGATGACGCCTGCTCGCGCTCCTTTTGGTGATCCACGTGCATATCAAGCAAACTCACCCACTGGCGCACGGTCTTGCCCTGATAAAGTGGGGGTCTTGGTAAGTTGGAAATTCCAATGACGCCAAGCGCCAGCGTCACCAACAGACAGAGCCAAAATCGCAAGCGTTTTCTGGTCGTCGGGTCCATTCTCAGTTGCGCTTCTCCTTAAGGTTTCAGGTGTGAGCGTGGCTAAGACGGTGCGACCCAAACTCCTGTCCAACGCCAAAAGAGGGCGACCGCCGATAGAAATGGTGGAAAGGAAACGGCGCGTCCGAATTGCAGCCTCGCACCGAGCGGATGAGCATAGCGGCGGTTCGCTCGACCGACCGTGTCAGGCCGCATGTGTCTGAACTCTCTTTGCATACTGCTCCAAGAACTGTACCTGACGCGGCGTCTCGACGGCAACCCTCTCGGCTGCTCGAACTCGCTGAATCGCTACCGCGGCACTATCGCCCTGAGCGATTAGATACGTCGCCAGCATTGTGCCCGTCCTGCCAAGGCCAGCCTCGCAATGGACTGCCACGGGTCGCTGCGCTACGCGCTGCTGGGTGACGAAACGAACGAACTCGTCTGCCTGCCCAATCGTCGGTGCGCCACCATCTGGTACTGGCAAACAAAGGAACGCAAAGCCAGCCGACCCGTAAACCTGAGCGTCGCTCGGAATGTTGAGAAGACAGACGGCCGCACGCACGCCAGCGGAATGCAATCCTGGCAGCTCGTCGTCGAAGGCGGTCAACACGCCACCGCCAGCCATGCGCCGCTCAGGATGGATGAACGGCATCGGCATACCGGCCAAGACTCCGGGAATCACCCACCACAGCAAATTGTTTTTTTGTGCGTTGCTCATGGCGAGGTGTGTGCGATGCGGCCTAGGGCTCGAGGTGAGCGACCGCCGCCGATACAGAAGGAAGTGCGTGAAGGACGCCGAACCATTTTCGCGTCGAGGTCTTCATGGCTGTTGCTCCCCCCGGGTACAGCCGGTTGACGGAGCAGTAGCGGGCTGCAAAGCATGATTTTCATCGGACGACACATTGAGTCGCCGGGGAACTTCAACCTCTCACCGGCTCAGGATGAATCCATGGCGCGCGGTACGGCCGGCGCAACCGGCGGTTGGCTTCTTCATCGCCGATCACGCGGCCTTTCGTGGCGTCCCAGCTCAATGTCCGGCCGAGTTGCATGGAGACGTTGGCCAGGATGCTCGACGCGCTGGAGATGTAGC
>WNGL01001096.1_pt1 | contig 33022 bp, 41 predicted proteins | sample 5400591 | NCBI WGS metagenome assembly WNGL01 (sample SAMN13153377, study PRJNA577476) | soil metagenome | isolation source: 80 cm soil or saprolite under Garry oak tree replicate 1 | place: USA:California | collected 2016-06-15
TGCGCCATCGAACTAGGGGCAACTGATCTTGCCATTGGGCATCTTGGGGAAGATGAACTCGCCGAGTTGCGCAAGCGCATGGAGGCGACGTTGCCCTTGATCTCAGGTAATCGCTTTGTGGACTTCGAGCGCTATGTCGCAGCCAACACCGCCTTCCACGAATATTTAGTTGGTCTCGCGAAGAGCAGTGCGCTGCTTGATGCCTATCGTCGACTCAGTATCGAGGGGATCATGTGGCGCATCATCTGGCGCACAGTCTCCGTTTTCGATCAAGCTAGTGAGGAACTGACCAGCGATCATCGGCGCATTGTGGAAGCCTATGAGAAGGGGGACAAGGAACTGGCCAGGCGTGAGATTATTAATCACAGTGAGCGCTCCAAGCTCACTTGCCAGAAGGCTATCGAAGTATCTGGAGGTTTGGTCTAAGCTTCTTGACCTCCTTTTTAATAGAACTTTATGGCGTACACGAGATACAAGTAGGCTCATGCGCAGTAAAGTACTACATACTCTTTGTGAAAAGGCACGTTGCCCAAAGAGAGGAGCCCAGGCATGTCTACACCGCTTATTGTTGCCCTGGGGGCCTTTGCTGGCTTGACGGTGTTCTTGGGTTTGCCCTTTGCCAGGCTCAAAAATCTCCCAAACAGCATGCAGGCCTTCTTGAATGCTTGCGCCACGGGCATCCTCATCTTTTTGTTCTATGATGTCATCTCAAAAGCGTCTGAGCCCATAAACGAAGCGATCATCCCGTTACAGCAAGGGAAGGGTAGCGTGGGCTCCTTCTTGCTCAATGTGGTGGTCTTCGTAGCTGGCTTAGGTTTGGGGCTGATGGGATTAGTCTATTTTGAGCGGTGGTTTATCCGGCGGACAAAAGAGCAAGCCCGGGTGAAAAACAAGGGGGGTGAAGCAGCTATCGTTGCACCGGAGGCGTTAGCCCTGATGATTGCCATCGGCATTGGGCTGCACAACTTCTCTGAAGGTCTGGCGATTGGTCAATCGGCGGCCAGTGGAGCCATCCAGCTCGCGGCAGTCCTCATTATTGGCTTTGGCCTGCACAATATGACTGAGGGCTTTGGCATTGCGGCTCCGTTGGCCAGGGGAAGCGCGTCCTGGATGTTCATCGGCCTCGTTGGGCTGATCAGTGGTGGACCTACCTTCCTAGGTACCCTGGTTGGGATGGTGTTCCATTCGGAGCCCGTCTTCATCGGCTGCCTTACTTTAGCAGCAGGGGCGATCATCTACATCATCAATGAATTGCTGGACATCGGGCGGAAGTTCGCGTGGAAACTCAAAACCCCGGAAGTGATCATGTGGGGAGTGCTTCTCGGCTTTCTTGTCGGATATAGTACGGATTTGATTGTGACCTGGTCTGGCCTCTAACCTAGAGGAAAAGCAAGAAGAAGGACTCTTCGCTGAGACGTGTCATACCAAGGGCTGCAAACTGAACTCAGGGTTGTGAACTGTAATATAAACTTCTGCGAAGACAGAGATGCTGGAGATAAATGTGTAATGCTTAACTGATTGTGCCAGCGCCTGTGCCGAGGCTTTGACAACCCGAGGAATGAAGCCACTGGTATCAATGGCCGCGTCCCAGTGCCGGCCCTCCAAAGCAGTCAAATCGGTGTTGCGGTCGCCTCGCAGTTTCTCAACGCCCGGAAACAGGTCAGGGTAATGTTGCCCTCTATTGAAAAGTGTAACATCGTGCCCGCGCGCCACTGCTGCCTCAACGATGTGGCGGCCTAAAAAGACAGTGCCGCCGAGAATCAAAAGCTTCATTTTCTTTTGCGCTTTTTCAGTACTTCTTGGGCGGTCTCTTGTTGATCAGAGGCTGTTCTGCCTTTCAGCGATTCATCCGGTATTGAGCCTAACGGGTTTTCGGTACTGGGAGTGCCGGTTTCCTGGTTGTAGCCAATTTCCTCCACCTGATCAGTCCTTCCTGGCACCGGTTTTTGCCCAGGAGGTGGCTGCGTAGCATACGGACCGGGCTTTGATGTAGGCCAACTGAAATGTGGAAGACTACTCTGGACCCGAAGTGATTGCTCTTTATCTTGTTCCATATGTAAAAATATCCTCCTCTTTTCCCTTATATTATCACGAAAAAGCAAGATTCTGGGTAGGGGGTACCATTGTATACTCCCAATATCCCTCCTGGCTCACCTTCTTCTGTGGATATGTCTGTGGATAAATTCGTGGATAAGTAGGGATAACCTGGCCAATCTTGTGGATAAGCAGGGGATAACCACGTGTTATGTCATGCTGCTACATCTTTCAAGCACGCCAGTACCAGAGACATATCCACATATCCACAAAGCTTTTTAATACTCATCAATTGATTTCAGGAAAAAGATTCGGTACACTGTTCAGGCACGCAATTTTCAAGAAATATTTCGCTTTTTGATATGTTAAAAATCGAACCAATGTGCTAATATAACAGACAGATAGGTTTCCATCAAACGGTAGGGGAGATATGGAGAAACTATTACCTCAAAACATTGAGGCCGAGTGTGGCGTTCTTGGCAGCATTATTATCGACCCAGAGGCAATTGTTCAGGTGGCAGAATTTCTGTTCCCAGACGATTTCTACCGCGACGCCCACCGCACCATTTACGAGGTCATTCTCCAACTCTATGAACAGCGCGAACCAGCGGATTTTATTACCATCTGTGACGAGCTAGAGCGACGGAACAAACTGGAGGCTGTCGGAGGAGCTAGCTACATCACCTCCCTCATTAACCAGGTGCCAACCAGTGGCAACGTTGAATTCTACGGGCGCATCGTCGAGCGCAATGCCATCCTACGCCGCCTTATCGAAGCCGCTGGACAAATTGCCGCCGTTGCCTACGAGGAGGAAGACGCGGACGTTGCCCTGGATAAAGCTGAACAGTTGATTTTCAATATCAGCCAGCGACACGCGCGCAGTGACTTTTCGCTGCTGCGCGACATCCTCTCTGAATACATGAATAAACTGGATCAGCTCCACGAACGGCGTGGTACCATCGTCGGCGTCCCCACCGGCTTCGCGGACCTGGATCACCTGACAGGCGGTCTGCAAAAGTCGGACCTGATTATTTTAGCTGCGAGACCTGCGGTGGGCAAATCGAGTATGGCCTTGACCATGGCCCACAATACCGCTGTCAAACACCAGCGCTCTGTCGCCATCTTCAGCCTCGAAATGAGCAAAGAACAACTCGTGCAGCGTCTCCTTTCCATGGATGCGGGCATCGATCAGCAACGCCTCCGTACAGGCTGGATCGAGGATGATGAGTGGGAGCGCATCGTCTATGCAATGGGCACCCTTTCAGAGGCAAATATCTGGATCGATGATACGGCAGGTATCTCTACGGTAGAGATGCGCAGCAAAGCCCGGCGTTTGCTGGCCGAGCACGGCATCGATTTGATCATCGTGGACTACTTACAATTGATGCAGTCAGTCTCAGGAAGCGGCAGACGCAACGAGAACCGTGTGCAGGAGATCTCCGAAATCAGTCGCAACTTGAAGGGGTTAGCGCGGGAACTAAATGTTCCCGTGCTAGCTCTGGCCCAGCTCTCACGCGCAGTAGAAAGCCGTCAATCGAAAGTACCTCAGCTATCAGACCTCCGTGAAAGTGGCTGCATCACCGGCGATACGCCGGTCTATTTACCTGAATCAGGCATGTATCGTCCGATTGAACAACTAGTCGGACAAAAGGGATTTCGCGTGCTGGCCCTGAACACAGAAACATGGCAACTGGAACCATGTACAGTGAGTAACGCTTTTGCGACCGGTTACAAACCCGTTTATAAAATGACTACCCGCTTGGGGCGCACAATCCGCACTACGGCAAATCACCAGTTCCTAACTTTGCGCGGCTGGCAAAGGCTCGATACCTTTTCTCCAGGTGATAGGATAGCTACTTTAGCACAGAGCGATGTCTATTGGGATGAAATTATCGCCATAAAACCTGACGGCGAAGCTGAAGTCTACGATTTGACAGTTGACGAATTGCACAACTTTGTAGCCGGCGATATCGTGATCCACAACTCAATAGAGCAAGATTCGGATGTTGTAATGTTTATTTATCGTGAAGACGTTTATAACCCGGAAACAGAACGCAAAAATATCGCCGACATTATTGTCGCCAAACATCGCAACGGGCCAGTTGGCGAAATCAGTCTTTATTTTCAAGCCAGCCAGACCCGCTTTCACGACCTGGAACTCACTCCCCAGGTGGAGTAAAGAATATTTATACAATTGGACTTATTATGATGACAGGCTTTGCTGGATTCCCATCAGGGAAAAATCCATATGTGCCTGTACCGGAAGTATTTTTCACGGTACTCTTGCCAGAGATAGAGGACAGTGTCGAATTAAAAGTGACACTGCATCTTTTCTGGCTCCTGGCACAAAAAAAGGGCAATCCGCGCTGTGTCAGCGGCAACGACCTGCTGGCAGACCCGATTTTGTTGCGCGGTCTTAAGCGCAGAGGTGATCCGCGACCGCCAGAGGAACGCTTGCAACAGGGCCTGGAACTGGCCCTTGCACGCGGCACCCTTTTGCGGATACACTTACGCTTAGTGAGTGAAGAAGACGAGCAAACAGAGATTGTTGATTGGTATTTCTTTAACACACCCCGTAGCCGCAAAGTGGTCAATGAGCTGCAGGGCGGCCATATGGTTCCTGTGCGCCTTCTCGATGTTGCGGAGGAGGAGCAAAGCGCACAGGAAGGTGACCTGCCTTTGCCTGTTGCTACGCGGACCCAAATTAATGGAACTGGGACGGCCCGCACAGTCCAGGTTCAAGTTGAACGCCCTAATATTTTTGTATTATATGAGCAAAATATCGGATTACTTTCTCCGCTCATTGCTGACTATCTAAAGGATGCTGCTGACAAGTATCCACAAGAGTGGATCGAAGCGGCATTCCGCGAAGCGGTGCAGCACAATAAACGAAATTGGAGCTATATCAGCGCGATTTTGAGGCGCTGGGAAACGGAAGGCAGGCAGCAATGGAAAGCCTGAACGAGATTATGCGAAGAACGGCACAACGCCAACAGCAACCACAGGAACGCCGCGTTACGCAGCAGGGTATGGTCCCTCAAGAGCAGTGGCCAACACAGCCCTTGACCCGGCGCCCTCCCTTGCCTGAACAAACAGCACGCCCTGGTCAGCTGCTTTCACCCGGAGCTCCAGAGTCGCAGCCTTCCAGAAAGCACTATCAACAGACCTTCCAGGGGGGGATCAACAATCCAGGACAAAGGCAAATACCAAAATTTCCGCCACAACGCCCTGGCGCCAATGATCAGATGCCGCAACGGAGCAATACTGAACGCCGTTCGGGTTACCCGAGCCACGACCAGCAATCTCCACAAGAGTCATTACGCCCTGCCGCTCGCGCCGACCTTCGCTCTCCTACTACTCCGTATCAGCGCGAGACGATCCCGCCAAAGGTCACGAGAGATCACTATGAGACATACCCGCCCCCACCTCCCGCAGACGTCCAGGAGGAATGGGACGATGGAGAAGCGACCATGCTCTATGGCGATTGGGAAACCGAAGTCAGTGGCAGTGGGCAGCGCTCCACTCAGACAAACCCGGGAACGACCTTTGCTGCTCAACAGGATTCCTCCTGGTCACCCGCGAGAATAGTCTCTCAACGCCAACCGGGTTCCCCGCTCATTACGCGGGAAACACCCCTCCCACCAGCACGCGAAGCAGGGTACAGATCGCCCTTGACACGTAACCCTCGCGAGGAGCGCTTCGTCCAGGCACAACCGCCTGCCCCCCAGGCGTTGCCGCAGGAGGCACAGCACTACCAACGTATTACGCAACCGCTCAACCCGCGTGTAATGGCAGGCATGAATCGCGAGGCTGAGTCGTATGAGCAAGCACAACAAATGCAACCAGTATCTACACCAGCGCAGATAACCCCGAAGAGCGTCTGCTCCAAATGCAAAGGAGCTGGCTATCTGCGCGCCGACGTTCCTTATGGGCATCCTAACTTTGGCAAACCTATTGCCTGTGAATGTAAAGAAGCTGAAAGGCGCGAAAAAAGACGCCAACAATTGCTTGAACTGTCTGATTTAAGCGCTTTCAATAACAAAAACTTTAGAAATTTTAAAATACACTTCTCAGGAGCGCATCCTTCCCTGCAAGAAGCTTATCAAGCAGCCTATAGCTTTGCGCAGAACCCCAGTGGCTGGCTTGTCCTGATTGGCCCGAATGGCTGTGGCAAAACGCATTTAGCGGCAGCCATTGCCAACCAGAATCTCAGCGATGGGGCGGTCGTACTCTTCACCGTCGTCCCTGACCTTCTCGCTCATCTGCGGGCCACATTCTCTCCTACCTCATCTGAGCCATACGATCAGCGTTTTGCTAAAATGCGCGAAGCAGAGTTACTGGTTCTGGACGACCTGGGTTCCCATCAAAGCTCTCCCTGGGCAAACGAAAAACTCTTCCAGTTGCTGAATTACCGGTACAATTCGGGCTTTCCCACCGTGATCACGGCGAATAATCAGGGACTGGTAGGTCTCGATGAACGTATACTTTCACGTATAGCCGACAACGCCCTGGTAACCACTGTGAGGCTTAACGGTGCAATAGATTTTCGACCAAAGAACCCGCGAAGAGAACCGCTGTGGTAACATAGAAATCCATCTCGCTCCAGGTGAATGGAGGACTCCTGATGACTTGCCGAAACTGTGAAGGTGCCGGCACCATCGCCGTGGGTATCGTTTGTCCCACGTGTTGTGGCACGGCTGAAATCATTACCTACGACAGCGATGGCACCGAGAGATTGCAGCTCTGCCCCAGATGCGAAGACGGACTGATCTACATGGAGCGGATATGCAGTACCTGTAAAGGCACTGGCGAGATTGTGCTCTAATTTTCAATGCTGTCAATTCTTGCGTTTACATCCTGCAAGTGCTATCATTACGGTAAAGTACCCGCATGTGCGGGCATCCTCTGCACATTTCGTTTTTAGCCGACGGTATAACCTGCCCAATAACCAATGGAAAGAGGGGCAGACCGTTCGTTGTTTTAGATAAGAAGGAGTTAAGATGGGCGCCGTTTTCAACCCCAATGATCCCAAATGGATCAAGGGCAGAGCTGAAATTCTTGAACCCAGGGGCATTATTCCCAATGTCGTCGAATCAACACCTCGTGGTGAGCGCGGCTGGGACATTTTCTCACGTCTCTTGAAAGAGCGTATCATTTTCATTGGTACACCCATTGACGACATGGTCGCAAACGTAACTGTAGCGCAATTATTGTTCCTCCAGAGTGAGGATGCAACCAAAGACATCAATATGTATATTAACTCTCCTGGCGGGAGTATCTATGCAGGACTGGCCATCTACGACACGATGCAGTGGCTCAAACCGGATGTCTCAACCGTCTGTATGGGTATGGCCATGAGCATGGGTGCGGTTCTCTTGACGGCGGGCGAAAAAGGCAAACGCTTCTGTTTGCCAAACTCTACTGTGCTTATTCACCAGCCGCTCGGCGGCGCAGAAGGTCAGGCAGCTGATATTGAAATCACTGCACGCGAAATTCTGCGGTTGCGCCGCAGCATCTACGAGATTCTTGCCAAGCACACCGGTCAGACGACCGAGCGCATTATGCAAGACTCGGACCGCAACTACTACCTCTCCGCGGAACAAGCGGTTGAGTACGGCCTTGTAGATGAAGTGCTTACTGAAGGCGAAGATGCCTTCTCGCGCTAGCTATTCTCTAAAAAGGGGTTAAAAGAGTATTGTAAAAAGGGATAAAGAGTATAGGAGCAAAGCAACTCTATACTCTTTATCCTTCTTATTTGACATGAGGGAGCGCCATTGCCAAAGAAGCCGATTCCATCTCTCACAGGACGCACCATCCGCTGCATACTGTTTGACCTCGGTGATACGCTCTGGTTTCGTAAAGACCTGGCTGTATGGCAGCAATTGGAAAATGCATCGAATGTCCGGGCTGTTGCACTGCTCAAGCAGCTTGTTACCTCCGCATACCAGTCTGATGTAATCGATTCGGCACCTGGTCAGCGTCTACGCGATTCTATAGACGAGCAGATACGTACCATGATTCGCCAGAACCCCGATTTCGAGCCTGATTGCGCTTATGCTGTTACCCAGGTCCTGCAGCAATGGGGCATTGACGGCGTTCCTCGTGAAAGCAGTGCAGCCATTTTTGAGGCGCTGCGTGTGCGTATACCAGGGTCACGCCCGCTTTTTGATGACGTTCTCTCCACACTGGCTGCGTTACAACAGCGTGGTTTTCAGTTGGGAGTAGTAACCAATCGCCTTTGGGGTGGGACACCGTTCCAGGAAGACCTGCAAACACTTGGCTTGCTGAACTTTTTTGACCCGCGCCACATCGCCATTTCAGCCGATTTAGGGGTACGAAAACCGAATCCTGCGATTTTTCTCCACACCCTCAATGCTTTGAACATTCCCCCTTCAGAGGCCGTTATGGTTGGTGACTCACTCAAGGCAGACATTGTAGGGGGAAAGATGCTGGACATTTTTACCGTTTGGAAACCTAAACCAGGTGTACGGAAGCAGGCCCATTTGATTGCCACGGGAGCAGCAACAACTGCACATGAAACTCCCTCCTTTTCAGAGGGATATGCGGGAGATCATCCTCACGATGTGCCCGAGGGATTACATATCACCGATGATGACTATGTCCTCGCGCATTTACAGGGCCACGCCGGAAAATGGGATCAAAACATGCAGAACGATGTCAAGCCCGATCTCATCATCGAAAACGTGTGCGACTTGCTCGACATCTTCACTGAGGCAGGAGAACAGTGACACCTGTTTTGCGTAAATGGTTATTTGAAACGCTCTACAAAAACCGTTACCTCTACCGCTTTGCCAGTACAGTGCCATTCGCAGGCCAATGGCGCGTCTGGCAACGCCTGGTCTTGCCGCGCATCACCGGCCACGATGTTCTAGAACTCGGTTGTGGGCTGGGAGACCTGCTGGCCGATATGATCGAGGCAGGCTACAACTGTCGCGCAGTTGAGTACTCCCCCCAAATGGTGGCAGCGGCACGAGACACACTCCAGCGCCGCCATCTCGGTGAAAAAAATTGGGTACTTCAGGGGTCTGCCCAGCACCTCCACTTCAATGCCAATTCATTTGATACTGTCGTAAGCACGTTTCCCTCTGAGTATATTTATGATCCCGATACCATCGCGGAGGTCGAACGCGTATTGCGCCCCGGCGGCCGCTTGATTGTGATCGAAGGAGCAAATCTCCTCCCCGTCGGCTTTCTCCAACCTCTCCTGGTACTCGTTCAAATGCTTATCTACGGCCCTTCGGCAGTCTATGGACCGCGTAAACACCGTAATCTGGATGAAGAAATGGCCCGTAATCAGCGTACCGAACGTCCTGAAAATAAGATGTTACATAATAATCGCGAGACAGGTACAGGCATCACTACCGAGATGGTGCCAGGTTCCTGGTTTGGTCGACATATTCCCCTGGAACAGTTTGGCCTGCGCCGCCGTTCCGAACGAGTTCGCAGCCACCGCTGGGAAGTATATATCACTATTGGTCAGAAAATTCCATAGGATCAATTTCATACGGCATTACCTGCTGAGGATACCTTTGATATACTGGTTGGGAGGATTCTGGCCGCAAGGCTAGCGCCTGGCGATCATTCTCGCGTTTTGTCCGGCAGGTAGTTGCGCTCTATCTTATCGGCCAGCGCCCGCAAAGCGAGCACCACCCGTTCAAAATCAAGCCAGTAGAATATCTCCTGCCCGCTTTTCTCACTGCGCACTACCCCGGCATCTTTTAGCACTTTCAAGTGATGAGAAATCGCCGGGCGGCTTAAACGAAAGTGGCTGGAGATCTGACCCACATTCATTTTATCGCCGTGATCCAGCAAAAAGATGATCTCCAGCCGCACGGGGTCGCTGGTTGCGGCAAGTATCCGCGTCAGATCATCGTTGTCATACATGGGCGTATCTTTTTCTTATGGAAAATACGTTTAAACTTGTTGACCAGATTATACAAAGAGACAATTGAGCCTGTCAAGCAACGTTATGTACACAAGTCTCATAAAATTTGACGTACGCCCACCGTGCGGTTATAATCATCTGGAAATATATCAGCATTTCTTTAGGGGAGCAAGGGAAGCACTGTGCAATACTGGCGCCCGCGAGGGGTGCCATGCGACCGCCATGGTTGCTCTTAATATGTCTTTTATGTCTTTTCTGAGGAATAATACCAATGCCAAAAATGTATGGATGGGTGCGTGAAGTAGTGCCCGAAAGCCCAGCCGACTTCGCGGGCCTACAACCTGGTGATCTTATTCGCACGATCAATGGCAACCTGATCCGCGACCTCGTCGATTACCGGTTTTACGTCGCTGACGAAGAGTTGATCATCGGCTTCGAGCGACAACAAACGCAATACGAGATACGCATAACCAAGTCAGCTGATGAAAACCTCGGGGTACTCTTCGGCGAAGTGCCAGCACCCTTTATTCGACAATGTGCCAATAAATGTGTCTTCTGTTTTATTAAGGGACTACCGGAACGTTTTGCACCACAACCGGGCCTGGCTCATGGCATGCGCTCCTCGCTTTATATAAAAGATGATGATTATCGCTACTCATTTCTCTTTGGAAACTTTATTACACTGACCAATCTCAAAGAGCACGACTGGCAGCGCCTTGATGAACAAAAGCTGACCCCTCTTTATGTATCTGTGCATGCGACCGACCCCGACTTGCGCCGCAAGATGGTTGATGGCCCGCGCGCCGGTGATGTTATTGACCATATCAAACGGCTGGGAGAAATGCATATCACCTGTCACACCCAACTCGTCCTCTGCCCAACCATCAACGATGGTGAGCAGCTTGATCGCAGCATCCGTGATTTAGCCGACGTGCGGCCTATCGTCGAATCTATCTCCGTTGTGCCCGTGGGACTCACGAAGTACAATAATATGCTCAAAACCGGCGACTTGCCACCAATGCGACACTATACTCGCCAGGAAGCCGAGGCCATTATCGCGCAGGTCGAGCCCCACCAGCAGCGTTTTGCGATGGAAGACCCCGACGGCTACCCGTTTGTCTACCTCTCCGACGAGTGGTATTACATCACGGGTCGCGAGTTCCCACCTGCCCAGCACTACGGCTCGTACTCACAGATTGAAAATGGTGTAGGCATGACGCGCTATTTGATCGATCAGTGGAACCGCAGCAAGCGCAAACTTCCTCCCGCCATGCCACAGCCGCGCCGCGTAACACTGGTCACCAGCGTCATGGCCCACCCTGTCATTGAACAGTTCGCTGAAGATATGCGCCGCACTGAGCAGCTTGAAGTGCAGGTCTTACCCATCGTAAACAAGTTCTTTGGCGAAGAAGTGACTGTCGCCGGGCTGCTCTGCGGACAGGATGTTCTCGCAGCGTTGGAGGAGAGCGGCAACCTGGGCGATCTCGTTTTGTTGCCGCGTGTGATGTTAGACAACGAAGGTGCGCGCTTCCTCGATGATGTAACAGTGGAAGAGTTCAAAGCGTATCTTCCCGTGCAGGTCGAGTTCGTCCGAAACGCCCAGGAAACGATTGACGCAATTCGCTCGCTGGCCGCGCCTACCAGAGAAGCGACTGCCCCAAAGGTAACTGTGCGCATTCAAGCACGCTAGCGTATCACGCAATAATGAGTGGACGCTGCGCGGCTTCCACTCATTATTGCGTGTTATTACTTTCAGGCTATTCAAACTGTCCCGGCCTCACCCACCTCACAATTGACCAGGCTACAGGCAATAAGGCCGCCGCGATCACCAGCTTGATCAGATCACCAGGAATAAAAGGAACCATGCCCAACATGAAAGCAGTGAGCAAGTTGAGATGTAAGCTTACTGCTAACCAGGGAACGCCAAAGGCATATATCACCAGGGTCCCAGGCAGCATCGCCAGCGCGGACGTCAAAAATCTGCGGTCCAGGCGACGCTCACAGAGCAATCCGGTTACCAATGCCGCAAATGGATATGACCAGAGATAACCGCCAGTAAAACCTATCAGGTGTACAAATCCGCCGGTTCCACCCGCAAAGACAGGCAAACCTGCGGCCCCTTCAGCCAGGTACAGCAGCATCGCCAGTGCACCGCGTCGACTGCCAAGCGCAGCCCCTGTTAATAGCACCGCTAACGTCTGCAATGTGATAGGGACAGGCGTGATGGGGATATGGAACGAAACCTGCGCGCACAGGGCCGTAAATACGCTAAAACCTCCAACTAGCAGAAGATCTCGGAGCAGATTGATGCCGCGAGATGGTCGAGAGGGAACGAGATAGTCCGCGAGTGTAGAACCGGGCGAAAGCGCCATGAAAAACTCCTTCTGTGCTAATGATGACCCACACCTACCAATATTATACCTGAAGAAGAGGCGCGTTCGCCTCTTCTTCAGGCTATCAACTCTGCTCCCTCAATTTTGGGGTTGTTAACCAGCCGTGAAACAGCCCTCGCCGTCATTTCTTCGGCAGGATAAGGAGCCAGCAAAGGCAGGAGTGCCTCATCATCGAGCAGCGAGCTGTCCAGCCACAGTTCACGAGCATCTGCAGAAAGGATCACAGGCATGCGATCGTGAATGGAGGTAACCAGCGCATTTGGCTGTGTAGTCACAATAGTACAGGTACGAATATCTCGCCCATCGGGACTATGCCACAGATCCCACAGGCCCGCGAGGGCAAAGGGACTGCCGTCTTTCAGCGTAATATACATAGGAGTCTTGCCGCCGTGCTCCTTCTTCCATTCATAAAAACCATCAGCAACCACCAGGCAACGTCTTGAGCGCAACAACCTCTTGAAGCTAGGTTTCTCCGCCAGCGTTTCCGCCCTGGCGTTAATCATCTTCGAGCCAATCGACTCATCCTTTGCCCAGGAAGGGATCAACCCCCATTGTAACCACTCCATATGCGCAGTGCCATTGCGCAGAATACTCACAACTTCCTGCGTCGGCGCAATATTATAGCGCGGCGCAGCTTGCAGTGACGGCGCCACCCCAAATACTTTCGCCACGGTAGTAATATCTGTACTGAGTGTAAAACGACCACACATAGCTTTGCTCCTTGGAAAAATGAAACTCTTTAACACGTATTCGTATATTTATATATTCTTTTATAGCACATCGGAATCGGATTCAGGGAATAAACCCTTCTTTGGCGCTCCTTGCGTTTCCGCCATGAAAAGGCTATACTCTTCTCTGAAAATAAGATACAACTTTCTTTTTGAAGGAGCCTGAAAACGTATGCAGCCCTCTGACCAGCAACCAGCAGAAGACACGCCGAAGCAGGATAGCGAAGAGCAGGTGGACTTCCAACCCCTCTACGAGTACCCTCCTGGCGGACTTCTAGCCAGCGTCATTCCACAACCCGCACCTGTGACTCGGGTTCTGCCGGAGGAAGAGTTGGCCAGCGCACCAATCGATGAAGAGGCTATACGGCAAGGCCTCGTCTACCCACCACCACCAGCTTTCTATCAAAATATGTCCCTACCGCCTGTACCGCCTCCTTTGCCGCCACAAAACCCAGCGCGACAATCGTCAACCAATGCTTATCTACCATCAGCGCCAGGGCAAATGCAGCAGGCAAGCCTACAATCCTACCCTCCTCCCTGGACATCTTCCCCGGTGCCACCGCCGATTAAAAAATCCTACAGGTGGGTCTGGATAATGGTCACTATCGTCAGTGTTTTCTTGCTCGCCGGTTGCGGATTATGTGGCTGGGGATTGTACAACATTTTCAGTTCGACTTATCAACAGGTATCAGGGGCTCTCAACATCGTGGACGATTTCTACACAAGTCTTCAGTCAAAAAACTACACCGCCGCCTATAGCGACCTGGCTCCCCAGAGACAAATCAGCGGTTTGACTCAAGCTGCCTTTACATCACAGGCAAGCAGACTAGATGAACAAGATGGCACTATTACCTCTTTTATTCCTGGACAACCTTCATTCAGAATGGACCCAAACACAGGCCCTGACCTGTCCCACTTCACCATAACGGTTGATGTTACACGACATAGCAGCAGCTACACCGCTCTACTGAGAATCGCCAGAATCAATGGAACCTGGAAAATCATAGAATACGACCGGCTTTAAGACGTGAAAAATCTCCCGCCACGACGATGTATCATGAAAGATCAATAGCAAAATGTATAAATCAAACCAAAGAAGATAATGCTAAGAGGGATTTCTAGCTGATAGCGACGTTATTTTGCATATTGGTCATGGGGATCTCGCGTCCTACACAAGAACGAAGGTCCTCACGATAGAACCGCCACGTGCTTCCCACCTTGTGACCGGTTAGTTGACCAGACCACATGAGGCGGTAAAGAGTTGAGCGGCTCACACGTAAATAGCTCATAGCCTCTTTGAACGTTAAGAGGACGTCATCTTGTATCATTTGTAAAACCATGTGTTCACTCCTCAAAGTGCTAGGTGTGTACAGTCAACAATGTATCCGACGATACAGATATATGTCTCATTGCATGTTATAGTAATCAATGATGATGCACTATTGTATTAAGGATTAGTTGTGATCTGGTTAATTTTCCCCTGATGTTGGTTTGCAATTCATCACCAGTAATCTAATCAAGCCATCTAAGCGTATTGCTAAAACGCCATCTTCTTACCATTTAGTGCCCAGCAGTGCGTTTAACGCACTAATATCGCATGCTACCGGAAAAATAGTTAATCCTGTTAGCTCTCTCAGAGCGTGTACCGCATCGCTATTGTTTGGATCTGCCATGGCAACTGTCAAATATTGGTGATCACGCCCAACGGGGGCACATCGCAATTCTAGAGCGATATGATAGGGGATAAGCTGTCTTAATCGGGACGGGAGTTGTGCAGGCAATTGCATAAACGGGACATTACTCGTTGGCCTCGAAGAGCCTGGCGCTTTTTGCTGATCGTGATGAGGTTCGGCTGAAGCTGGTTCTCCGATCTCTGTCATCGCAGGCATTATCCCCAACAATTGCGCCGTTATAGCAGGGCGTAAGGTAAATCTATATGCTGTAACCCCTACGTGGTACAGCAATTGCTCTAACGATGGACCGGATTCTGGATAAGAACCAATACCCAAAACGATATCTGTTTCACGTTCTAATGGAGGAATGACAGTCTCTGCCTGCAACAAGCTAATTCTACGAGAGACACGCTCTAATATCACACTGATGCCTTGCTTATCAACTTCAGGAAAGATGATAGCAGCTCCTGTCCCTTCATGCACTAAAAGCTCATCGCTGTCTCTGATAGCACGACGCACATTCACCAAAACCTGCTCTAAGAAACTGGCAGAGGCATGGTAACGCCGGCGTTTGCGCAGTAACCCCGACTGTGGATTGATATGGATCTGCTCCAATTGCGAGACATGCAGCAGTAATAGGCTGAGAGCCGTTGAGCGAGGAAAAAAATGTTCCAATTGCTGGCGGATCAGGGCATTCAATTCTGGCGAAGCTGGCGTCATCCTGTGATAATCTACCACATCCTCATCAAGATTTAGCGCGGACACAACCTGCATTAAAGAGGGCAGCAAACAATTACAGCGTTCTGCTGCTGGAGAGCCTGACGGTATAGATAATCCGGCTGCGCCATCTCTGCTTCTGTAATTCATCAAAACTGCTAGCTTCTTTTGGATACTATTATTCCAAATAAATACTGGGATACAAGCATGATTGTACAACAGTGCAACTGGCAAAATGATGAAAAGTTTGTTGTAGTGCGGTTAAGAAGAGGTCTATTCGGTTAAGATGCAAAAAGGCCCTGCGAGGGACAAGGATCAAAATCGGCGGCCTTCATTCTCTTCCCTCGCAGGCCTTTTCCCTTATTCATTGCTCGATAGTAACAGGTGTGGTAAACGTGTAGCCCACCCCGGGAACCGTCATGATATACTGCGGAGTATTGGGATCAGGTTCGACTTTCTGGCGCAGGTGGCGAATGTGCGTTTTCACCAGTCCCGAGTCTCCAGTTTCGTCATAACCCCAAACGCGCTCAATAATCATATCAGTAGTAAGCACCTGTCCTGTATGCGTAATCAACAAGTGAAGCAGGCGACTTTCCGTAGGAGTTAGCCTGACCTTGACACCATCTCTCGTCACTTCATGACGCATCGCATCCAGAGTAACGGGACCAACAGTGATAGAAGAGGAATTCGATACTCCCCGCGAAATTGTTGAACGGCGCATCACGGCCTTGATACGAGCGAGAAGCTGTCTTGGACTAAAAGGCTTACGCAGATAATCGTCGGCACCCATCTCTAACCCACGTATCTCGTCGTCTTCACGATCATGTGCGGTAAGAATTAAGACCATCGAATTGGTTTCACTCCGCATCTGGCGACATACCTCGAAACCATCCAGCTTGGGCATCTGCACATCCAGAATGACAAGATCAGGGAGTGTCTCGCGCCATCGTTTGATCGCCTGTTCCCCATCAAATGCACGTACCACGTCATATCCGTGCCCTTTTAACCAGTAGCTCAGCATATCTACCATATCGCGGTCATCATCCGCCACCATGATTTTCACTCGTGTTCCTCCTGTAGACCTGCATTACAATATAACTATAGACCTGAGCAAGCAGGTATCCCCATGTGCCAGCTGCATTGCTCTCATTGCTACTAACGCGACTGTTACCAGCCAGTAACACCATGGTACAATTTGGGCTATGAATAGACACCAAAGTTTTCTATTACGTATTTTGCCTGAAATGGCAATAATGCGTGAGATGCCCTTTCGGCACTTTATCTCACGCTCTATCTCAAAGGAGGAAATGTAATCATGTCACGAGATGAACTGCTGGCAGCGGCCCGCGAAGCTGCCTTGCGAGCACATTGTCCCTACTCCCATTTTAGAGTAGGAGCCGCTCTTATTGCAGGCGGAAAGCTCTACACAGGTGTCAACATAGAGATATCGAGTTACGGCCTGACATTATGCGCGGAACGTTCGGCTTTAGCCACAGCTCTCTCCGCCGGCGCTGACCCCATTACCCAGATTGCTGTCGCCTGCATCGATAATCCTGCCGATGCCTCAATCAATCGGCGTACCCCCTGCGGTGCCTGTCGCCAATGGCTATCCGACCTCGCTCCCAACGCCATCATTTATATCGATGGAGTCTCACAAGACTTTTCCTGCTCAGATCTCCTGCCACACGCCTTCGGTCTCTAAAAAGCTTTTCTCACAGAGACAAGATATCTGAGAAAGCTCAAATATCTTGTCTCTGTGAGAAAAAACCCTTGACAAATCGCATACTTCTTGTGTACGCTATAATTCCAGAAACTGTTGTTATAGTAGTGTACATTTCCCTAATGCGACCTTTGCTGCAAAGCTTTCACCTCGAGGAGCTTGTATGCGAGCACGCGCAATCGCGCACAACCAGACAATACTTGGAAGATACTTGCACCACTCAGTACCATCATCTCGTCTCCATTTGCATTTCAATCCTCCCGCCTTTTGTGAAAAACTTTTCCATTGTTTTCCTGTAGGTCCGGTAGTTCCACTATCTTCGAACGATACATAAAGCGATTCTATCCCGCGTCCTGAGGACGGTGAAGGAGTTAGGCATGACGACACGTTACACTATAGGCATCGAGGAAGAATTTCAAATAGTAGACCGTAACACTGGCCAACTTCGTTCACAAATTGTGCCTATCCTACATAAAGGAGCCCCCTTTTTCGGCGAACAGATCAAGCCCGAGATGTTGCAACCAACAATAGAGCTTATTTCTACGGTCTATCCGAACATTATGGTTGCCCGCTCAGAGACGCAAAGATTGCGAGCGAAGTTAGCATGCCTGTTAGCCGAGGAAGGCTTAGCGTTGATCAGTGCTGGGACGAATCCCGGTGGCATCTGGATGGACCAGCTCACCACACCTAATCCGCGCTATGACGAACTGCTGGAAGAATTTCAGGATGTCGCACGATCCGTACTGATCTTTGGCCTGCATATCCATATTGCAGTTGAGAACAATGACATCGCGCTCACCTTGATGAATCAATTGCGCACCTGGCTGCCACATTTACTCGCGCTCTCTTCGAACTCTCCCTTCTGGTCAGGACGGCTCACTGGCCTCAAATCGTATCGCACAATAGTCTGGAGGCGTTTCCATCGAAGTGGACTTCCCGATACATTCCAAACATGGAGCGATTTCGAGCACTACGTACAGACGCTCATCAAAACCGGTTGCATTGATAACGGCAAGAAAATCTGGTGGGATATCCGCCCCCATCCCTTTTTTGGCACCGTTGAGTTCCGCATCTTCGATATGCCCCTCACGCTCAATGATGTCATTGGCATTGCGGCAGTTTGCCAATCGCTCGTGGCAAAACTATCCTGGCTGAATAAGCATGGCAGAGAAACCTATGTCGTACCCCGCAATCTCCTTGAGGAGAACAAGTGGCGTGTCGCGCGCTATGGCCTCGATGCTGAGATCGTTGAATTTGAGCAAGAACGTACGCTGAGTATGCGCGATTCTATTCGCGAGTTGCTAGACATGGTCGATGACGTCGCTGATGACCTTGGTACCCGTTCCGACCTCAACTACATTCGCAAGCTGGTAGACGATCCACGCGGCACCGGCGCGGACCGCCAGATCGCCCTCTATAAAAAAACTGGCAGCATATACGCTGTCAACCAGTATTTGCTTCAACAGACCATGGAGGGCATCCCGCTCGATTCAACAGAACAGTACCTGGTAAGGTAAGCAATAAAATAGCAGATGGGTCTTTGCGTACCCATCTGCTATTTTATCTACCGCCTTTCTGTACCGCGTCAAAGATGATCTGGTCAATCAATTGTTCGACAGGCGCACGGTCATCAGTAAAATAGACGCTGGTGGTCTTCTCCTCGCGGATATGTCCATACGCGATACTGGCGTCAGCGATACTCTTCAGCGATGGATTGCTCAGCCCGGCGGTGTTGCTATAAAAATTGCTCAGCGATGTTGGCGCGTTGGTACCGATAACCAGGCTATTCTCAAAACGTTGCGTGTCTATGATGTACACATTGGGAAAGACTGAGCGCATCGTTTGCGCCAGCGCCTCTACCAGGCGAAAATCACAGCAGGTACGGCCGGCATTGATAACCGCCACCCCGGTCGGCGTCAGGTGTGAGCGCACTTCCTGGAAAAACTCGCTCGTAGTCAGTTGGAAGGGCACGTAGGGCTGTTGATAAGCATCGATACCAATCTCATCATACAGCACCTTCGCCGTCCGCAAGTAGTAGCGTCCATCCTCTACAATGACATGCAGGTTGGGTTCATTCATATGAAAATACTGCTGTGCAAGCTTGACAATCGTGCCATCGATCTCAACCCCATCAATCGGAATAGGCCCATAAATAGCGCTAAATTCACGCGGGATAGTGCCTGCCCCCAACCCGATCACTCCCACCCTACGCACCTGGCTCTGTGTAAAAGGGGCCTTGTTGAAAAAAGGAGCAATCAGGAAGTAGTCCCAGGGGCCCTGCGTCAGCACACTGTTCGGGTTATAGACAGAATGGATACCCAACCCCTCATTCAACACCAGCTGCGTTTCATTACCCACGCGCACCACCTGAATATAGTTGTAGGGTGACTCCCGTTCAGTCACCAGTACTCCTCCGCCATCGGTACCACCTGGAGGCTTGATCGGCCCCTGTGAACCAAGGAGCGACAACCCCAGCGGGATCAAGAGCAGCACAGAGAGCAGGTTTTTATTCCCACGAAAACGCGCGGCGCCACCTGTGTGGGGAATTGAAGCTATTAATCCGGCTATCGAGACAATTAACAGAGAAACCGCAGTAACAATAAAAGTACGGTAGGTACCAATCGTTGGAATAAGCCACAATACCGGCAGAAAGGTACCAAGAATACTCCCTGCGGTAGAAATAGCGTAGAGTTGTCCGGCAGTACGTCCAGATTTCACCACCTGCTTGACGCTCAGACGTATTGCAAAAGGAGAAACACACCCCAGCAGGATCACCGGCAGCGCAAAGAGCAGGATCACCGAAACAAGCGAACCATAAAAGACGCTGACAGAGTACGTCGCAAAGGCTGATAACGACCAGAAGAGAATGGGGCGCGAAATGAAAGGAATAAGTCCGATCAACAAACTCGCAATGATTGTCAGCAGATAGAGCACAGCGGGACGAGGATAGCGATCAGCCAAACGCCCGCCAAGATAATAGCCAACCGTCAGGTAAAGCAGGATAAGACCTATCAGATTGGCCCACACAAACAGCGAGGTGCCAAAATACGGAGCGAGCAAACGCGAGGCCGAGAGTTCAACAGCAAGCGAACAGGCGCCAGCGACAAACACCAGCAGTATAAGTAACCAGCCCTGTAACCTGCGGCCAGAAGTCGAGACAACAGCCCCGTCCTCCACCGATACTTTTTTTGAGCCAGGAGTCGTAGTGGACAATGCGAAATTCTCTCTTTCAATGCACATCGACAGGTCAATTTACCGTATTGTCGCATATTTGAAGACATGAGTCGAGAGAGCACCACTATCCCATTCTCAGATCTCAGGTAGCCTGAATATGCTACTATAAATCGGTGACCAGCCAGGGACCTGCTTTATTACGTCCCACGGTGTACGGTACATACATCTACAAAGAGGGAAAACCACTCATCATGTTACGCATCATCTACATGGGTACCCCGCAATTCGCGGTACCCGCTCTCGAAGCGCTCATCAAAGGAACGCCTCCTGGCGCGGTGCTCCCAGAAGGCTACGACATAGTTACCGTCATCACCCGTCCAGATAAGCCTGTAGGACGGGGACAGGCCATTGTTTTTTCACCTGTAAAGCAGACCGCCTTAGCCCACGGTATCCCCGTCTGGCAGCCAGGATCGTTCAGGCGGCCAGAAAATAGGGAGGCCCTCGCGGCATACCACGCCGATCTCTCTATCGTTGCCGCCTTCGGACAAATCCTCCCACAAGAAGTACTCGATCTCCCCCGTCTCGGAACACTCAACATCCACGCTTCATTGCTGCCAAAATATCGTGGCGTCTCGCCCATCCCGGAGGCTATCCTGCATGGCGATACCGAAACCGGTGTGACCATCATGCTCATTGATGCCGGCATTGACACCGGCCCAATATTACTCAAACGCAGCATTCCAATGAGCGAAGACGAGACAACCGGCAGCCTCACCAGCAAATTAGCAGACCTGGGAGCCCAGGCATTGCTTGAAGCGTTGCCCCTCTGGGTCTCAGGAAAGATCATCCCTGTACCACAGGATCACCAGGCCGCCTCCCACACCCGCATGTTACGCAAAGAAGATGGAGAAATCGCCTGGGAGCAACCCGCTGTCGAACTGGCCCGCAAAATCCGCGCCTATACTCCCTGGCCCGGCGCCTACACCTACTGGCATGGCAAACTACTGAAAATACTCTCGGCTCATACCTTGCCACCTACCACATCTACCGCATCAACCACCCCGGGAACGGTCTCTCTCTTGCAGGATGCAGGACGCAAATCACTGGCGGTCACAACCAGCGATGGTCTGCTGGTAATCAAGCAGCTTCAACTCGAAGGGAAGAAAGCCATGAGCGCAGAAGAGTTTCTGCGCGGCCACCCACACATTGTAGGAGAAACCTTAGCTGCACAATAATTGCGCAAAGAAAAATCGGCTCCCCACCGGGAGCCGATTTTTCTTTGCGCAATGCTGCTCTACTGAGTTTTCGACCTGTTTGTACATTCCACTACTAGACCGTCCTACGACGGTTAACAAGTGCCACAATCACACAGATCACCGACAATGCAAGAAACGCAATTGCATGGGTTCGATGCGATTCCATCGGTGGGCTAAATGTAAAAGGATGATAGATACCAGGAATAGCATAATAAACAGCACAGGCGAAAAAGACTATCGCGAGGACAATTCCTCCATAAAAAAGCGTTGACTTACTCATAAGTATCTCCTTTTCAAGCGCTACCTTCTTTTTATCATCAAGGGCACCGTCATTATAGCAGACACATACCGCCTTTTAAATACACTACCAACCAGGTAGCCAGATTGGAAATATCAAAGAAGCACTAAGACACGTCTCCATCTTAGTGCTTCTTCGCACCTCCCATTGCAACCGTCAAGATTACTTGGCAGCGCTGGTGGGCTTCATGACAAACATACCAACGACGCCACCGACCACCAGCACAGCACCAACGGCAATTGCCCCAATGCTGCTCCAATGATGAGGAGCCGCCGCAGTCGCGGTATACAGCAGATAACCACCTATTACGAGAGCTACGACGCCAAGGGCGATGATTGCATAATAAACCACGGGATTCTTCATCAGGGTCTATACCTACCTCTTCTAAAAATATCTACTCTGGCCTATCCAGAGCGTCTCCATTGTATCAAACGTATAAACCTATTCAAGCTGCACATGCAGGAATAGAATAGCCATTTTGGGTATTTACCCACGTCCTGGTAAAACAAAGAGGAAAAGAATGAGCGACAATAAACCCGCTGCCCAGCAATAATAGGCAAAAGGATAGAGCCGCCCCGTCTCAAAATATTTCATCAGGAACCTGGTACTCAAATAAGCTGCCACTCCTGCCACGACCATTCCCAATAAGACCAGCAGCAAAACTTGCAAAGACTGACTAAAAAGTTGTGGCACCTCCAGCAGCGCCGCCGCACCTATCAGCGGCGTCCCCAGCAAAAATGAGTAACGAGCCGCGTCCTCGTGATTGAGACGAACTCCCAGTCCTGCCACCATGGTAACGCCCGAACGCGATATACCCGGGATCAGTGCGAGCGCCTGGGCAAAACCGATCATAATGGCCTCCATCCAGGATAGGGAAGAAAGCGGGCGAAACCGTGCCTCTCGCTCTTTGACATCAACATTCTCTATCTGCATTTTTGCCTCTGCCCGGCGGCGCAGACGCTCACCAAGAAAGAGCAGTGAACCATTGACCACTAAGAACGCAGAAGCAACCAGCGGAGAGGCAAACAGCAACTTGAGCGGCTTCTCTAAAAAAACGCCAAGCAATCCCCCAGGTATGCAGCCGATGATAATCAGAAAACTCACCCACTCCTCGGTCCCTCTCTTCACTTCGCCATCCTTGACGCTCTTTACCACGCTCCGCCCTACCTGAAACCAGACACGCCAGAAATAAATAAACAGTGCAATACTGGTACCCAGGTGCAGTGCAACAATCAAGGGTAAAAATTCTGGGTTGTGTACAAGGTCACCCCAGCCCAGGAGTGCCGGAAGGATCACGGTATGGCCAAGACTGCTTATAGGGAACAGTTCCGTCACGCCTTGTAGCAAGGCCAGAAAAAGAATTTGCCAGATGTTCAGGTTCATGTTGCTACTTACTCTCTTTAATGTGGCATTGAGTTATATTTCTGCAAAAACTCATTGTACGTGGTTGCATACACAACACTCCCGCTTTTTGTGTTAAAAAAGTAGAAGTAATTCGACTTCGCCGGAGACGCGGCAGCCTGCAGCGTGGCCAGCCCAGGGCTACAGATCGGCGTTGGCGGCAGCCCCTTGAAGGTATAGGTATTCCAGGGACTGTTGGGGGCAATATTTTTCCCTGTGCCCGCCAATGGCAGCCAGTACTCCTTGGGTGGGTTCTCCGTATCGCGGGCATACTGTACCGTTGGGTCAGCCCCAAGAAAGCCCGCTGTATCATTGTGCACGGTACTAAAAGCGCGGTTCCAATACACACCGGCCACTCCAGGAGCATCACTACTATGGAGTATTTCCCTTTGAATAATTGAAGCCAGGATCACCATCTGGTACTCATTCACGCCGTGCGCCCTGGCCGTTGCTACCAACCCATATTTCTGCGCATAGTCATCGAAGGCCGTCAACATCCTATTCAACACGTCTCCCGTCGTGCCATCGATAGGAATATCGTAGGTCGCGGGAAAGAGCAACCCCTCCATACTATGACCACGCGGAATGAGCTTCAGAATAGGATATTTGCTTGCATCAGGAAACTTGTTTGGATGCAGCGCGTACTTCAGAAAATCTTGTTGGTTGAATTTGACCAGCCCCGCCTCTGCAAAGGCGCGCGCAATCTGCTCGATACGATATCCTTCTGGAATCGTCACATAAACCGCATCCGGTGAAGTAGTGAGCAGTTGGTCAATGATATCGCTGATGGTCATACTTGTGTTCAGATGGTTATATTCTCCTGCCTGCAATTGCACATCCAAGCCCTTGATGCGCGCCCACAGGCGGAACGCCAACGCATTGCGAATCAATCCCTTTGCCTGTAAATCATTGGCAAGCACGGTAGTCGTTTCGCCCGTGTGAATCTGAATGGGAATATCTCTTCCTTGTCTAGGAGCATCCACCGGCTGAAAAATCGCGGCGGCCGTGTTCCACGCAAAGTAGACTAAGCCAAAAATCAGGAAGCCAAGCAATATTACAGCTATGATGGCGCCGCGTGCGCTTCTTCGTTTCATAAAGTCGTTTCCTCTATTTCGCGCCCCAGGGAATCCAGGTACTCCTGTAGAAAAACGGCCGCGGCCATGGCATCGATCTCGTGGCCTCCCCTCTGTCCCTTCTGCCGTCGCTTGGCGTGCCTTCGTCCCTGCTGCGAACTCTGACCTCTCCCCCTCTGGCGCTTCCCTCTCTCCTGGTCGTTGCGTTCAACAAGCAAACGTTGCGCCTCAACCGTTGAAAGACGCTCATCCCAAAACGTCATCGGGATGGCGATATGTTGCTTTAGGCGTTCAGCAAACGCCTGCACACGTTCCCCTTGCGCATGAATCTGCCCATCCAGGCTAATCGGTAAACCTATCACAAGGCCTTCCGCCTCCGTTTCATCGATACATCGCTGTATCGCCGCCCATACCTTCGTCTCATCGCCTCGATCAACTTGCAGAGTCGTATAAGGGGAGGCCAGCAATCCCATCGCATCGCTCACAGCCACCCCTATTCTCGCCTCTCCAACGTCCAGCGCTATCAGTCGCGTCATCTCTCCATACCCCTTACCCCTATACCCATCACGTGTTTCACTTATAGCATTCTAACGAAGTTGCAGGCCTTTTGTCTAGTTTTTTCGTGCGATATAGGCCAAATATGATGGTTGACAAGCCACCATCTTTGTAGTATCCTATGGAAGCCGTAGTAAATGAGTGACGCGGGGTGGAGCAGTGGTTAGCTCGTTGGGCTCATAACCCAAAGGCCGGAGGTTCGAATCCTCCCCCCGCTACCAGGATGAAGGCAGGAAGCATCTTTGCAAAGATGCTTCCTGCCTTGCTTTATACCATCAGCCGAAAAACGCCACTGAGCAAAAGCCATATGCCGTAGTGGATCTGGTGGTAGCCGGTATATCACTCGTAATAGGCTGGTGCTTTCTTGAGCGTTTGCCACTGCTGACCATCATGGCCAAAGATGACCAGTGCCACGTGCTCACGCTCAACCAGGTCCAGGAGTTTGCGCGTGCTGGCGCGCAATTGCTCCTCGTTCTCAAGCGGCCAGGCCTTTCGATCAGGGGTAAAAAGGCGCTGCAGGACAACCGCGTCGATTGCCAGCAGCACTGGGCCGGTCTGCGGCAGGCGCACCAGGACCGACTGATGTCCAGGTGCATGCCCGCTGGTCTCAATCAGCAAGAGTCCGGGCAGCAGCTCGGTATCTCCCTCAACCAGTCGATAGCGCAGTGCCGGGTGATCCCAGTGCGCGCGTGCGGCAGCAAAACGCGCATGTCCGCTGCGCGCCAGTGCATAGTGTTCACGCTGGACGATGAGTTCCGCCTTCAGAAAAGCATCGTGATAGCCCGCATGGTCCACGTCGAAGTGGGTACAGATGAGAAGATCGATATCGTCGGGATGCAGACCAAGATCGGCCAGATGCTCAAGCACATTTTTTTCATTCTCGGCTGGCGGCATCCCTGGCGGTGGCGTGTAGTCCACGGGAAGCCCACTATCGATGAGAATGTTCTTGCCATCGCTGGTCTGAACAAGATAGCACCCCGCCGACCCTGCCGACGGCTGAGGAGTCGTTGGGATGGTCGAGGTCCCTAGTTGCATAAGATAGAGTCGCTGTGGAGTTGCACTGATCTGTGTCATTCATCATTCCTTCCTTGCCACGCTCTTTGGAGTGACAGCCTAAACGCAACGCGAAGGATCACTTCCTACTCGTTGCGTTCTGTCATAGGTTTTTGCAACACACCAGATAAGTTGTGTAGTGCCAAACAGGAGGTGGTCGCCATCGCTGAGCAACTGCTCCCTGACAGGCCTGCCATTGACAAGGCTATCCCCGCTGCCATGCTCGTCACGCAGGACATAGCCGGCTCTCGTATAAATAATGCTCGCTTGCTTACGGTGGACCGTCACATCCTCTAAAAAGATATCGCAGTCGCGGCTGCGGCCAAGCGTGGTATGATCTTTATAGATCTCTACGCGCCTACCTGCCTGTGAACCTTGTTGAATAACAAGATATGCCGAAGATAATGGTTCTTGCACCTGACGACCTTCTCTCAAGCGAAACACCTGAGCGGTGTGAATAAATATACGCGTTGAAGGTGATTGAATGAATGGAACACGTACGAGAAATCACACTCATTGCCTGTCAACCTTCGTGTGAGGCGAGAACCTGGCGCCCACAGGGGAGGCCACTACATGTTTGCCTTTCACATGAACATTGACAGGCAGCGTGCACAGGGGCTGTTATTACACCTGTGCAATCTCATCTGGAACGAAATCCCAGATAGCTCCCGTGCGTAGATATGTTCGAGAACACTGCAGACAGATCGCCCTATTGTGTGACCATTGCAGCAACCCAAGGCAGACTGGACAGCACATTTTCGTCGCAAGTGCTGCCCACGGTTTCTTCTCAATATCTGGTGGTTGCGCTATGGCATTGATGCCCGAAGAAGATGTTGGCTCACATCGTGTGGCCCAGACGAACTGACTTGGTCCCCACCAGCCTCTACCCGCCTTTTGCACAAGGGCTTCGAGGCCATACACCAGCGGTCGCAGGCAAGGGATGGCTGGCGAAGGAAGGATCTGGTCCCAACGGCGAAAGTTGTTGGCGCTCGCTACGAGTCTGGTCTCCCATCTTTGCCTGGTGAGGGTCTGCCTGATTGCACCCAGGTGATAGCTGCTGAAAGGCAATTCGGCCGCGCCCAAAGATTTGGGTTCCCACGTGGAAAGCTGCCGAATGTCTCCCTGCATCAGTCCGCGCAAGCGGGCCAAGAGATGATGTTTGATGGGAATATCAAGAATCCACTGCTTCCCCACGACCCGTCCCATTTCCATCAATGCCGTATTCACCGCAGTCAGATGATGAAGGACCCGAACGAGCAGACCCACGTCAAAGGCATCGTCAACGAAGGGCAAGCGGTACAGATCAGCGCGAACGAGGAAGATGCGGCCTCTCTCAAGTTCAGCTGAGAGCGTAGTGGCAGCCCGCTGGAGGTTCCCCTTCGAGTAGTCAACGATGACGGCATGATCAACGCGCTGATGATAATGGATAGCGTTGCGGCCAAACCCGCCTCCTAAGTCTACAAGCCACTTCGCCTGTCCAAGCTGATTGAACAGACGCCTCAATATACGTCCCTCCGCCCACTGCTCGTAGTCTCGGTTACTCCAGAAGGTGCGATAGTCGTAGCCATCATCGTCGTAATCCATGATGGTCGGATGCGTCCCTTGCAAGTCAATCTCTCGCGCTCTTCTTTCGGTAGTTTGCATACTATACCCCTTTCTTAAACCAAAAGGTGGATATTCTGTACAGGACATACCTTAGCCAATAAGATAAACGTTGTTCAGGGGGTTCCTTAACTAGGGTAGGAAGAAAAGGTTATGTTTCAGTGATAAAGTGGTTAAATTTTCATGCAGACGGTCAAGAGAAGATGACGCCCATGAGGAGCAAGAAATTAAATCATATTTTAACTTCTTAAATATATAATAACACATTCCAAACAATTTATCTACCAATTAAAAATAAAAATGGATTTCGACCCATAAATATACTGACAAAATGCTTAAAATATGGTATTATTTGTTGGAGAGATGAAAACTTCGTTTCATTTCATGATGCCCCTTATGTAATCCTTTCGATGTAGATGGACGTGGTCCTTGCTCCATGTCCACCAATATAACAACTGTCCCAAGCAGCAAAACAGGCTGCCATACAAACAATCCTCGTTGTAGTGGTTGTTACTGTGGCCTGCCGATGAGCATCACCCTACTTTCACGATGCTCGTGAACCATCAACCATCACACCTACAACATCAAACTTGCATTGCGCTCAGAGAGGGAGACACCAACATGAGCAACCACTGGATTACAACAACAGAAGCGGTAACGATAATCAGCAAGCACAGCCATCACCCGGTGAGTCCTCACCATGTCCAAACACTTGTCAACAGAGGCAAGATTGGCTCGCGATCCTTTGAGGGAGGAACAACATTACTCAAGCTTCGCGATGTCGAAGCAACCCGTGTTGCAGTAGGTACAGGCAATGACCACCGCCGAGACTGAGTATGAACTTTAACCCCCTCTTTTGGTTCCTGCTGTGCTCAGACCCCTGGTACATGAGTATCAGCATTCTCTGGGAGTGTCCAATTGAGAGCAGAGACTCCAGACACATTGTGCAGCAATTCTAGCTGTGCCTGAGGGGCTCTTGTAGCTGTTCCCAAAGGAGATGAAGAAGGTGAAGAATCAAGCAGCGGTGCTCTATGCGCCCCACGACATTCGTATCGAAGAACGACCTGTTCCCACCCCAGGGTTGAGAGAAGTCTTGATCGAGATCAAGGCCGTCGGCGTCTGTGGTTCCGATGTCCACTACTACGAGCATGGAAAAATCGGCTCGTATGTGGTGCGCCAACCGCTTGTTCTTGGTCATGAATCGTCAGGGATCATCGTTGCGGTAGGAGAAGGAGTCAATCCCCACCGCATTGGCGAGCGTGTCGCGATCGAACCAGGGATACCAGATGGGGTGTGTCGCCAGTGTCGCTCAGGGCATTACAATCTCTGTCCCAACGTTCGCTTCTTTGGCACGCCGCCGATCGATGGTGCGTTTACCAACTATGTCACTCTTCCAGAAAGCTTCGCCTATCGACTTCCCGATGCGCTCTCAGATGCAGAAGGCGCATTGATTGAGCCACTCTCTGTGGGAGTCTGGGCCTGCCGCAAGGCCATGCTCCAGGGAGCGGATTCCATCCTAATAACGGGTGCCGGACCCATCGGATTGGTCACGATGAAGGTGGCACTGGCCCTGGGCGCAACTGACATTACGATGACAGACGTCTCTCCGCAGCGACTCGAGGTAGCAAAACGGCAAGGAGCAACGCGCATCGTCAACGTCGCGCAAGAATCGCTGGCACAGGCTCAGAGAGAAGCTGATGTCCTCATCGAGTGTTCAGGGAATCAAGCGGCGCTCATTGAGGGCATTCGCGCTCTTCGACCAGCGGGCAGAGCTGTTGCGGTGGGTATGAGCCCTGCTGAAGAGGTCAATGTGCCAATGTCATTCCTCCAAAACCGTGAGATTACGCTTACCGGCACATTCCGCTATGCGAATACGTATGAAGACGCCATTGCGCTCGTAGCGGCTGGTCGGATCGATCTTCAATCGCTTATCACCGGATATTATCCATTGCACGAGGCCGAAAAGGCGCTCCAGGCGACGCGGAGTGATCCGGCAAATATCAAATCGGTTGTTGTTCCGTAGTGGATCGATGTAGGCCCAGCGCGATGGCGGAAGGAACACAACAGAAGACGCCCATCACACCGCAGAATGGCTCATAGGGGATGTGTATATCGGGTCTAAATTCGCAGGAGGTCTCCCCCAGTTTGTAGTGGTGCAAATATGGCTCTGGATATTCCTCTCCCAGTAAGCCAAAGTTGGGAATGACCGCATTCCAGCCCCATCCCTTATGCTTGATACTGATGATATCGACGACCAGGGCATCGCCAGGTTCCGCGCCCTCTACATACACCGGGCCAGTGAGTGGGTGAATGAAGGCGAAATCCAGCGTCCTGAGCGGTTCTGATGTCGAATGAGGTTGGATTTGTCGAGCTGAAGCTTCGAGGGTCTCGAAGACCACTGTGTCGCCAGGTTGGATGTGTACACGAGATGGCAGGGTGTTGTCCCAAAAGGCATGAGGTTGAGTGTCGTCGAGGTGATGTGTGGCCATGAATTACTCCTTTCAATTCAAATCAATTCAAAGACACAGTTCAGTATTTGATAATTGTATGCTGTTTTGTGCTTCAAATCAAATGAGAACTTCTGGATGGCCATGACTTTCTGGAATAAATGTAGTAATATCTATTTCTATGGAGGCAGAGAGCGATGGATCAACCTGGAACAGGTATGGCTCACCTGCTCAAGCGCGCTGAGGGTCAGAAAAGATTTAGATACCAAGCTGCTTCTCCTGATAAATCTCGCCCGGTGTACGAGGGAGAAAGGGAAACAACATGCATCTACATAATCAAGTTGCGATTGTGACCGGCGTCAGCCATGCTGGTCAGGTGGGGTATGCACTCGCGGCCGCGTTTGCTCGCGAGGGGGCGCTCCTCGCGATCAGCCATGATGCAACAGGGAAGGAGTGATACCGATGTCTTTTGATCTCGACATGGATGATGAGCCTTTGCGTGAAGCAATGCACCTGTACCGCCGCCATATTTCAGAGGAGCAACTACGGAAGTATGAAGGCTACATGACGGAAATCTTCACCGCGTTTGGCTTAGACCTGGACACCCCGGCCACGCGCCAGACGCCACAACGCTATATCCGTGCCTTGTTTGATTCGACCGAAGGCTATGAGGGCGACCCCAAATTGCTCACGGCGTTCGAGACCGAATGTCGTGGTGGATCGGACTGTCGTCTGAGCCAGGTGGTTGAGGGACCCATCCACTTTTTTGCGCTCTGTGAGCATCATGCGCTCCCGTTTCACGGGCATGCCTACCTGGGCTACATCGCGCATGAGCACATCATTGGTATCTCCAAGCTCACCCGGCTCGTGCGCTTGTTTGCCAAGCGCTTTACCGTGCAAGAGCGCGTCGGGCAGCAGATCGCCGATACGCTGAACGCGATGCTCGAGCCGCATGGAGTCGCTGTCTATCTCGAAGCCCATCACCTCTGCACCCAGATGCGGGGCGTGCGCGAGGTCGCGCCATTGACGCGCACCACATTCTGGCGGGGTGCCTACGACGGTAATGCGGACCTGCGGGCGGAGTTCTTGACAGTGTGTGGGGTGCATCAATGAACACTCTCCTACCACTGGAATCCCTTTACGACATGGAGCGTGACAGTGACCTGCTATTGCCACCTGACCTCGCGGCTCTCTATGGTCGTCTCCAGTTCCCCCTTCATCCAGGCCGACCATACGTCATTGGCAACTTTGTCAGCACGCTGGATGGCGTGGTGACCTTGAATGCCCCTGGCCAATCGGGTGGGGGACCGATCAGTGGGTTCAATCCGCACGATCACCTGGTCATGGGACTGTTGCGCGCCGTTGCCGACGCCGTGATCGTTGGGGCAGGAACGCTTCGGGCTGTTTCCCTCATCACCGCTGGACGGCTGCATACATTTACCCGGCGCTTGCCCCAGTGTACCAGCGCCTCCGTGCGGCCCTGGAGAAAGAGGAGCAGCCGCTCAACGTCATTGTCACTGCACGAGGTGAGGTCAACATGGCGCTCCCACTGTTTCAATCCGGTGACGTAGCTGTGTTGATCGTCACAACCCCACAGGGCGAAAAGCGCATCCGTGAGCAAACGATCCCCCCATCGGTTCTCATCTTGGGCGTGCAGAGCGCGGGTTCACTCAGTGCCCAGGCGATCGTACAGGCGGTGTGCGCTGTACGCCAGTGCAACGTCATCCTGGTCGAGGGTGGCCCGCAGTTGCTGGGAGACTTTTTTGCAGAGGGGTTGCTGGATGAACTGTTCTTGACGCTTGCCCCACAGGTCGCCGGTCGAGACAACGCCACTGAGCGACCAGGGTTCGTCACCGGTCAGCGTTTTGCGCCGGAGCATCCCCGCTGGGGTACCCTTGTGAGTGTCAAACGCGCAGGGAGCCATCTATTTCTGCGCTATGCATTCGAAACGAAGGAGACAACACCATGACCAATCCATTCCTGGAACTGAAAGCACTGGGGCAAAGTGTCTGGCTCGATGACATTGAGCTTTCCACAACTCGCTATTGCCCGGTGATTGGTTTGCTCGGGAAAGCGGCGGAAGTCGCCACACGCTATGAAATCGAGTAGGGAAATAGCTAGTTCAACAGGAGAAGACACGATGTCCGAATTGTCTCCCTCGCCGAAACCCTTTTTGTATGAACAAGTATAAGCGGCAATGATTGAGGACGAGAGGTGAAGCGCATGCAAGAGCAGTTGAAGCAGCAGCACATTCCGGTCAAGGTCTACCGGACGGACGAGCGCTTGATGATTGCGGCACCGATGGCTGGACTCGAACCCGAGAACATTGTGGTCGAAGTCACGGCTGAGGGTCGTCTGATTCTCCATGGGAACCTGCGCGGCATGCTCAAGGAGGTCAAAGAACTCTTGTTGGATGAATGGAGCGTTGGGGTCTATCACCGCGAGTTAGCACTCCCAGTCCCGGTCAATGCCACGTGTGCCAACGTCACTTATGGCAATGGCGTGCTGACGGTGACCTTGCCGATCAGCCAACAGACGCTCCCTGCACGACTGACGCTCGAACGACTCGCCCCTACTCACGGCGAGCGCAAAGGCAATGCCGGGCACCCTCCCTCATGCGTTCAGCCATGATGGCACGAGCCACGCAATCACATGGTGGTCCAGCCGGCCAGCTCTAACTGAGTTACCTCACCAGGATGAGGAACAGACGCGAACATCGTTGGCGTACCACCACTCAATGAGCCAAAGACCAGCGAATAGGCGGGAGGCGAATTGCCCTGGAATGCCGCAATCCGCGCTGCATACATACTCCCATCATGGGAGAAATTCGACCAGGGATATTGTGTATACCGATTCAAGCTGGTACGGTCTCCTGCATTCTCCGTGGTGAGACGTGTGAGGCCCGAGCCATCCGTGTTGATCTTCCACAATCCATTCTGACTCGTATCAACACTGACATGCCCATCACTCTGATTCTTGATGATGAGGAGTA
>WNGL01003497.1_pt1 | contig 33018 bp, 35 predicted proteins | sample 5400591 | NCBI WGS metagenome assembly WNGL01 (sample SAMN13153377, study PRJNA577476) | soil metagenome | isolation source: 80 cm soil or saprolite under Garry oak tree replicate 1 | place: USA:California | collected 2016-06-15
ACAACAATATACGCTTACATGAATCTTTGGGATACAAAACACCGGCAGAATTTTACTTTGGAAAAAACTAATACTATGGGAAGATTTTTCGTCGAAGTTACTATCAATTTACTGTGTTGACAAACGGTACCACCTTAGATATACAAAAAGGAAAGTGGCATAACAAAGATTGATTTGGCAATGCAGCTTATCCATTATTGTCTCTTCGCCTAACGAATACAGCCACAAGCATGGTTATTTGACAGCTTTTAATCCCGAGTTCTTTTTAGAGATTGAAAATACAAAAAATTTTTGTTTTTAGAACTAATTTAAAAAATAAATTTAATTCCTATAAAAGTTATTTCTTTTTCTTCTTAGACTTTGAGGGCTTGGAGGCTTTTGTTGGAGAGCTATGTGTCGTGTTGCTGGTGAGATAGAGGAGACCGATGAGGAATCCTCCGCCTACGATTGCAAAGATTACATAGTTGCGAAGTGCGTTTGGATCATCAAAAAAGTAATTTTGATTGGACATAAATTTGTAGAAGATCACAAAAGCGATTGCAAGAACAAGCAGTCCAACAACTGCCTTTGCATTATTGACGTGATGTGGTTTACTCATATCTATTATCATTATAGACAGAATCGGTCAGCTGCTGTCAAGATATCAAAGTAGAGCAATTAATTTTAAACATATATTTGGTTAGGTTTGACACATTCTATGAGGCTAAGACATATTGTTTTTGAAGCTAACAGTTATGCTTGACAAATTCAAAAAAATCCTTATAAATAGTAATAGGTTAGATAAAATTAAAGATCAATAATTGCGTTTAGCTTGATTCTATAATATAATCGCATCCCTAGCCCGAGAAGTTTTTTTAGTTAGGAGATTTTATGCAAACTGACTTAACAAAAATACAGCAAAAGTATAAAGGATTATGGGTAGCATTAGATAATGATTGGGAAACCGTTATTAGCTTTGATAAAGAAATAAAAAACGCGCATGATAAAGCTGTTGCAAAAGGGTTTAAAATGCCTATAATGTTTAAAGTACCGGAGAAAAATCTCGCATACTTTGGTAACCTCATAAATGTCTAAAGTATTATATAAATTCAAATACGCTCAGATTGGACAGTATTACCGACCTCTAATGGATATCACAGTTAAGAATAAAAAGGTTACCTTAAAATATATAGTACATATAGATTCTGGCGCGGATTTTTGTATTTTTCATTATGACGTTGCGAGTCTGTTAGGCCTTGATTTAACTCATGTTAAGCCAATATCCTTTGGGGGTATAAAGAATGACGGTAAACTATGTCAGGGATATCCGGCTGAAATAGAAATTGGTGTTGATAATAAATATTTTAAGGCAGTTGTTTTATTTTCTCCAGATATATCTCCAAATGGCTTTCCGTTGGTAGGACAAAGAGGGTTCTTTGAGCATTTTATAATACAATTTGACTATGCTAAAAAACATGGTTTCTTAAAATGAAAAAGAAAAACTATATAAGAAGAATCCTTACCTATAGAGCGTCTTAAAGAAAATCCAAAAGCACTGTGACACCAAGGAATAATTGCAAAAGTTATACATATTGATATTTTTAGTACCTATTTTCTTACATGCAAAGTACTTGACAATGGTTGAGTGAGTTGGTTACTATTTATATAGATTAAATAATTTTAATCAAATGATTATGACTGCCCGAAGCATTTTTAAAAGACAAGAAGGTTTCACACTTATTGAGTTACTCGTCGTTATCGGCATCCTCGCAATTCTCCTTGCGATTACTTTAATTGCTATTAATCCTGCACGTCAATTTGGTCAGGCAAATGACACCAAAAGAAGAAGTGACATTAATGCTATCTTGAATGCTGTTGGACAATACACAGCATCAAACGGCGGTAATCTTCCTACTGAAATCAGCGGATTAGCTGCTGATACTCCAACAGTATTGAGCAGTACAACAGCTCTGGCGGGACTTTGTGCAAAATTAACACCTACATATGTCCCTGCGCTTCCTGTTGATCCGACCGGGAATAATCAATCTGGTATTGATTCTGCATCATGCGGTGGAGCTTGGAATACACTCTATACGGTCTCAAGAGATGCGAATAACAGGATAACAGTATCTGCAACTGGTTACTCTGGAGCTATCAACGTAACACGATAAGAACTCTGTACTTATATCATATAAACCACCGAAAGGTGGTTTTTTATTGGTTAAAACGTATATATTTAGTATAATTATTTTGTTATGGCAAAGATATTATTGGCTGAAGATGACTTGTTTCTGCGGGATATTTACGCAGAAGTATTAAAAGAAGAGAGGTTTTCGTTTGAGCTTGCTGTTGATGGGGAAGAAGCTTTACAAAAAATTATGTTGGGAGGGTGGGATCTTGTTCTCTTAGATATTGTAATGCCAAAAATGACAGGTATTGAGGTGTTAAAAAAACTAAATAATAAAAACCCTCATTCTTTAGTAAAATATATCGTCTTTATGACAAATAGCGAAGAAACGAAAGAATTAGATGAAGTGAGTGGCCTGTTTGACGGGTATATTCTGAAAAGTTCGTTAACACCTGGTCAATTACTTGAAAAAGTGAAGCAATACCTCAAAGAATAAAATTATTTCTTTTCCTTAATCGGTGCTGCAAGTTGGTTTTTGAACCAATCCACATCAGGATTGATTGCAGGATTTTGTCCGTAGGCAAGTCCGAGATAGAGTGTGAGAAAGCTTCCATAAATCAAAACTTCCAGAAAATCATCATACAACGACTGACCACTAGTAGTAAATTCGTGAACCGGATAATTATACTTTTGTACGACTTCGATTGTTAATTGTACGCGTTTTCTGATTTTGTCGGAATAATTTGGTGAATCAAAGATAAGAAAATGAAGCGGAGCACCTGTCGGGAACCGCAGCCCTTCCATCAGATGATGATTAAGGTCTGGAATTAAGAAAAAGGATGAGAATGCCTTACTTGTCTCATTAAATTGATTACGGACGATCTGAGCGTTTCCGCAGAGGTGTTCTGCAGAGAAAATAATAGGGATTTTATTAACAAAAATTTCATGGTCAGTAAGAGCTTGCTGCTTAATATCTGCAAATTTTTCTTTCATTCTCACGATTGCTTGTGATATTTCTGCTTCTTCAATATCGATGACGTTCGTTTTATTTAACAACCCGATCAGCCCAAGAATTGTATAACCGGCGCCAAGCCTAGGCACATTACCTGAGTTAAGTTTCCCGTCAAAGATATAAGCCGGCACATTATTGTCCTTTGCAAATTCGGCCAACGAACCGCCTTTGGTCAAAATGAGCATTTTTGCTTCTTTTGCCTTTGCTTCCTGAGCACAGGAGAGTACTTCCTCGGTAGTTCCTGAATAACTTGTTAACACGACCAAAGTATTTTTGCCGACATAATCGGGAAGAAAATAATCACTGATGACTTCGGTAGGGAACTGGATTTCCGTTCCAAGCAATGATTTAAGAACGAGTGCTCCATAAATTGAGGCTCCCATGCCGCAAAAAACAACAGTCTGGATACCTTCTAATTTAGGAACATCAAGTTTGTTTACTTGGTCCCATGCAGCTTCGCATTGTTCAAGCAGCTTTTCAGAGATGCCGATTGTATCCACGGGATCGAGTATTTTAATTTTTTCTGTATCGTTAAGATCTAACATAGTTTATTCTTCTCCGCGCTCTTTTTTTCTTTGTTCAGGTGTTTCATCAGGCCGAGCGTAATCATCTTCCATTCTCCATGTTGTACCTAATTCAGGTGTCGAGACTTCAATTATATCGCAGTCTGTTATCCCTACAAGTCTATGCTTTTGTCCAAGAGCACAATTATAGCCTTTACCAGCTTCTAGTTCTGTTTCGATAAGCTCTCCTTGAGCATTGTCCCAAACAATTTTTGCTCTGCCACTCATTAAAAACCAACTTTCCTGTTTTTGATCATGAACTTGCAAGGAAAGCCTAGCTCCTGCGTTTATATGTTCGATTTTACCCATGTAAGGTTTGTCTTCCGGTACCCAGTGCAGCTCATATCCCCAGGGTTTCTCAACACGCTTTACGTAAGGTTCGTTGGTAAATTTGGACTTGTCAAATTGTGGTATATCTTGATTTTGGTCAGCCATAATTATGCTGCGATTTTCCTTTCAATTTTAATAACTCGTCTTTGTAAATCTTCGACGATACTTTTTTCCGCTTTGTTTTTATCAGCACTGCCGACGATAAATGCTTCTGAATCTTTTATTTCTTCAATAAGATCATCTTTTAGCTGTTTAAGATCATCTTTGGTTGCAACATTGATCATCGCTTTATCTAAAAGATTTTGTATAAGTTTCTCTAGTTGTTTAATTGTTGTTTGATCCATAGTGGTAATCTATTGGTACAATTTTATGATTTTTCTTTCTCTACTTTACTCTAATTAAAATAGACTTTCAAGAGGACGAACTGTCTCGAAAGAGTTCATTCTTTTGCGAGTCCTTTGATTAGAGACATGAGTTCGTCACGCTTTGCTTCCATTTCGTTTTTGTTGTAACTTTCAACATTGAGCCGGAGCAACGGTTCGGTATTGGAAGTGCGGACATTAAATCGCCAGGTTGGGTAGGAGATTGAAACACCATCAAGAGACTCAAGTTCACCATCCGTATATTTTCTTTTTAACGCGTCTAAAATTTCTGCTGAGTTAGTTACTTTGAAATTAAACTCACCGGACTCGTAACTTCTTCGTAATTCTTCGACGACTTCAGATAACGGTTTGCCTTCACGGGTGAGGACTTTGAGAATACTTACCATAACCGCCAGTTGCGACTCAGCGTTTCCGGTAGATCTGAAATAGAAATGTCCTGATGATTCACCGGCAAAGGGACCGCCTGTTTTGTTCATGGCTTCAGTAATAAATGCGTGTCCTATTTTTGTAATCTCTAATTTACCGTCATACTCCTCAATAATTTTTTTTGATCCAAAAAGATACCGGACATCGACATAGATTATCTGACCAGATTTTTCTTTAAGTAATTCTCGAGCAACGAGTGCCGTTATAATCGTTGCGGGAACTATCTGTCCTTTTTCGTCAATGAAATACAATCTATCTCCATCTCCATCCGGGGCGAGGCCAAAATCAGCTTTTTCTTCAAGTACACGTGCTTGTAAATCCTTAAGGTTATTAAAATCCAGCGGATCGGGTGCATGGACAGGGAAGCTGCCATCCAATTCAAAGTTCATTTTGATCAAATCAGCTGGTACTTTTTGAAAAAGCGCTTCGATGTATTGTGCTCCCATGGCGTTAGCCGGATCAGCGACTATTTTGAATTTTTTAATCTCCGGATTATTAAATATATTAAGAGCGTTCTCAACTTCATCTTCAAGAATACCTGTTTTTGGAGTGATGGATCCTTGGGTCTTTTGTGTAAATTCAACACCTTCTGTTGACATCTGCTTGATGTCTTCCATACCGGTTGATTTGCCTATTTTTATAAGCCCAACAGGTGCGTATTTGACGAATTTCATTCCGTTATATTCTTTAGGATTGTGGGAAGCGGTTATTTGGATACCACAGTCATACGCGTAGTGAAAGACGGTAAAATAGAAAGAGGGCGTTGAGAGCATTCCGGCATCAATTACATTGGCGCCCATCTCAACCAAGGTTTTTTTAGCTGTCTCAAATAATTGCGGTCCAGAAAGACGCATATCATATGCCAAAACAATCGTTGGTTGTTCTTTCCCAATACTGTCATAAAAAAATTTGTAAATAGCTCGGATAATGGGGATGATATTTTCTTCGTTGAGTTGTTCGGGATAAATGCCACGGATATCGTAAGCCTTAAAAATTTTTGGATCTATAGCATTCATGTACCTATCTTAGACTTCCAGCAGAAAAAAGTCAATTGTTGAGACGAGTGGAGTACTGAGTCCGCCTGTTTTTTGGCCGACTTCGATCTGAAATAGTTTGTCATAAAGATTTACTAAGTGACCCAGCTCAAATGCATTTGCCTGCTTTTCAAGTTTACCTTTTTGCCAGGGAGCGATGCGTTTGAGCTCATCAATTGGATTTTCTGTTTGGGTTTTCGTTTCTGAAAGCGCTAAGAGCATGCGGAATTGCCGAACAAGCATGAAGTAAACCATCTCTACTTCTGCAGTTTCGATTGTTTGATGGAACAAGTTAAGCATTACTTTTGTATTACCAGGTTGGATTGCATCCAGTAATTGGAAGAGGGTTTGCGGGAATTTAAATATTTTTATAGAGACTTTTTTAAACTCATTAAGAGCTCCTCTTTCTAGCTCTTTTCCTTCCCAGAGAACGATCGTATTTTCAAGTGCTTGAGTTTCAAGATACGAAAGAATATCTTTAAAGTCCGAACTTTTTTTTCTTTTGGTTAAAAATTGCTCAACAAAAAGGAATTTTGTCTCGCCAAATAAGCCTCCACCTTCCAGTATCTGTGCTAAATCGGTGAGATTTATCTGATCAGCATCAAGCAGAACTGCATCTTTTGTTTTGTTTCTTTCGTCTAAGAAATACTTCCTTGACTGAGCTGTATCATTTCCGTGGATTATTGTTAGCATAGGTTACGATTTTATTTTCTTTTTATACTCTTTGAATAACTGATTTGCAAGTGAATTGATATTTCTGTTTCTTGACCTATGGGGAAGCAAAGCACCTGAAAAATTTTTGGGGATATGAAGTAATTCGTGAATAAGCACTTTTTTCTTTTTATCGTTATCCAATTTATCAAAATGCTGGGATAATACTTCGATAACATATGCCGGTTCGACCAAAAGCGCCCGTTGAAAAATCTTTGGGAAAGCCCACGTCCTTGCATATGCTCTCGTTTTTGAGCCTTTTGTGCGATAACAGTAAATACGTTCTAAATTTATATGAGGAAGGTCGATGTGCTTAATTATATCTGCTAAGTCTTCTTTAATATCACGTGCCTCCTGCCAATCCATATTTATCTATTTACTAAATAATTAAAAACGTTTTCCATTACCATGCTAATGGAAAAGGAGCGATGAAACGGCTTGTATGTTTTAAAATCTTTTGTTACTAACGAGCTTTCTTTCACGTGTGCTTGTGCCGCGAGCACTTGATGGGTTGGAAAACTCGGGATACCTTTTGTTTTTGGCATGTTATACATATATTGGTATTGTTTGGTTTTATATCCGGTAGACGTGATAAAGGTGAATTTTTCAAACGGTCCTGCGCCTGCTTGTAAAAGAAATGGGGTAACAGCAACAATGTCAGGGTCACTCCAGATAGATTTAAATGTTTGGTCATAATATTGTACTCTTGTATCCTCAGGGATCGATTCTGAAGACCAGCCTGTTTCGGCAATAAAGATGGGCAATGTTTTGTTACTCATGCTTTTAATAAGATCTCGTTCATGCATAAAACTACCCACACCCATTAGACTTGTGATATCTGGTGCCTGAGAAAACCCGGGATTGGGATAAGAATGGCTGCTTACGCCATCGACTTGATTGAAGATTCCTGGAACTGCCTGATTCATAGCTCGCAAATATGAGTATTCATTGATATAGATATTTCCCTGATCTGGCGCGGCATTATCAAGTCCTGCGCTTATGACAAAAAAGTCAGAATTGACTGATTTAAATATCGTCACGGCAAAATTCAACAAATGTGCATACTCAGCAGGATCAGCATTGCCCCCCCACTCGTCAGCACGATTTACTTCATTAAAAATTATTATGTAACGATTTTTGGTCGGCCACTCCAAAGAATTTAAAAAGTTCGCAAAATCTACAATATCATTTTCATTTGGTGTTCGCCAAACTTGGGTGTTGAAATAATCTCCTTGCGTAGCCAGACGAATAATCGGGATCAGATGATATTTTTTGCAATCATCCATAAATTTTTGCCATTTGACGAGATTTTTATCACCCGATTGGATCGGAATAGTAACGTAACCCCAATCACCTCCGTTGTGGTTAACTAATTGAGCAGCAGCAGGAAGTTCGGATGCATCCAGAATATGAACCCCAATTTTGTTATTGGCAACGGCAAGAGGATTTTCCGCAGCGGAAGCGTGTCTAACAAATGCAAAAAATGCACACAGGAAGAAAAGCAGCAGGGCAACACGCAAATTGAGCATCTATTAAACTATAACGAATAGCATCAAAAGAAGCAAGCGGGACGGTTGTAACTGATTTGATATTTTGAGACTTGACTTCCGCTAATAATGTGATACATTGTATACATTGTGATTATTTTATGAGAGGAGGTGACGTATGCAAAAGAAAGTTATACACACAAGAATATCTGATGAAATGTATGATCAACTCTCGAAGAATGCAAAAAAAAGGAGAGTAACGATTTCAAATTTAATGAGAAATATTGTTGAAGACTCATTGGATCTCTCAGGCGAAGTTTTTAACTTGGTAGATGAGAAACTTCGCAAAAGAATACACCGGGAAGATGCAATTTTGGGATATCAGCCAATTGTTCTAAGTAAAGATACTGTTTGTGATTTTTGCGGAAAGGATGTAGCAAAAGGATCAAGCATCAATCTTGCCTTCCTTGAAAATTCAGCAAAAAAGCTAACTGTCTGTGACGAGTGTAAAAAGAAACAAGAAGCAGAAGAGTAATTTTGCAAATGATTATTTGGAAGGAGTAGTTTATACTTCTTTCAAATAATTGTTATGAAGAAAAATTTTCAGCAATTCAAACGTTTTTTCTCAATAATTTGCGTGTCTCTGTCGTTTATATATCAAGCTTTTATCAGAGTACAAGGAACTTCTGGAGAAACTGAAAAGAGACGAGCTATACTGCTACGCGAACATATTGAACAATTAGGATCAGTTTTTATAAAGTTTGGTCAATTTCTCTCAATTTATCCTGCTCTCCTTCCACAATTGTATTGTGAAGAACTATTTTATTTGCTTGAAAATGTTCCTTCGTTTCCAACGAAAGATGTTTTGAAAATATTTCGGGAGGAATTTTACAAAAATCCGGAAGATTTATTCCAAGATTTCACCTTACAACCTCTTGCAGCTGCTTCTTTTGGACAAGTACATAAAGCAGTTCTAAAGTCAGGTGAAAAAGTTGTGGTAAAAATACAAAGGCCAAATATTTTAAAAATTGTTGCGGAAGATATTTCACTTATGAAACTTCTTGCAACTTTTTTTGATTTTTTTCCACATGGACCGAATAAATTCACTGATGCTGTTGAAGAATTTGAACTATGGACAAAAGGAGAATTGGATTATCTTACCGAAGCTCAGTTAACAGAAGAATATAGCGAAAATATTAATAAAAAACGAGGTGATATCTTCGCGCCTAAGGTTTATAAGCAATACTCCAGCAAACGAATTCTAACGACAGAATTTATTGAGGGGATAACACTCAGTAAAATCTTATTGGCAATACGAAATAATGATAAAGAATTGCTTGGAAAACTCAAGCAAATGGGCTTTTCCAGGAAAGATGTCGCTATGAAGATCTCAAAGGATTCTTTGAAGCAAATATATCTTAAAGGGTTTTTCCATGGTGATCCGCATCCCGCAAATATTATCTTTACGAAAAACAAGCAACTTGCCTATATCGATTTTGGTATTTGTGGTAGATTAACTAAAAAGCAAAAAATTTTATGCTTGCGATATGCACGCAGCTTTTGGACACAGGATTTTGAAAGTACGTTTGAAACACTAATACAACTGTGTGAACCCAAAATTAAGAATATGGAAAGATTGAAAGTAGATTTTATCACACATTTGCAGACTGCTCACGAAGCTCGCAGAAGAAGAAGAGAAACGGGGTCTTTTCGAAATAGGAATGAGTTTCTTGAAACATTGAAACTACTACAAAAGTATAAGGTAAAAATGCCTCCAAGCATAATTTTATACTATCGCACAGTAATAGTACTTCGTAATATAACTTTTTTATTATGTCCTGAAATCGAAACCGTAGAAATAATTCAACTTTTGAAGAATATTTCTCTTATCAATTTGTTAACTGAGCTCCCATCGCTTTTTAAAAAAGAACAAAGAACAATGCGATTAGCTACATTATTAAACATTCTTGAGAATGAAGTCACAAAAATATTGTGAGTGAATCTTAAATTGGGCAATTTTTTAGCTTAGGGGATTATGAATATGCAAACCGTCAATTTGTATAAAATCTGTTTCATTTGCAGTCCAGAGTTCGTAGTCATATACTCTTGCAGTTGCGGCAATAATAGCATCACCCAAAGTCATTTTGGATTGTTGACGTAATTTTATTGCTTGTTTTATAACAGATTCATCAAGGTTAATTTGTTCACATGCATCAAAGAGCGACTCGAGGTAATTTTGTTCAGTTACTGTGATTTGCGAGTAACCTAACGCTTCAATTCTGGTGATACTTGTAAAGGCGATGTCATTATCCTTAAGCGATTCTGCTTTAATTGTGCCATTTGCAAGATAAATAAAGACATTGGTATCAAGTAAGATCATGAATTATTTTTTTGAAGAGGGCGGTCTTTACGGATTTCACGTTGCCATGTCGGAATATCTTTTATATTGCTGTAGGCTTTTATTTCCTGTAATTTGTTAATAAGCTGTTTAATTTTTACATGATCTTGTTGTTTCAACTTAGTAGGTAAAGATAATCGAACTTTTTCACCAGGAGTAAGCTGTGCGTCTTGCGCATACTGTTTGGGTACGCGTAAAGCAACAGAGTTGCCCGTTTTAATAACAGTTGCTGTGTAAGTATTCATAGTACCTATTATTGTATATACGCACATGATAGAAGTCAATATATTAGAGCGTAATCCTTCAGAATTTTTCAGTTTTTTGCGGCATGAAAGGTGAAGTCCGATGCAAGAAAAAATTTCGTTCCGAGCGATAAAAAGACTGTCTTATCAAATCCTTACCTTTTACTTATTTGTTTATTAACGAATTGAAAATAAAATGTAATAGTAACATAACTGTTTACTATGCAACGTAGTGAAAGAGACGCAAACCAAGGATTGCCACCAGAGAGATTCTATGCGATAACTGCAAGTAGATTACCCGGTATTCTCAAAGAAAGAGGTGGCATGGGAGATCGTGAAATATTAGAAGCCAGAGCAGTTGCTTCAGTATGGCCCTTCAAAACCAACGATCATGTGCTTTCATTAATAGATTGGAGTGGTGACTTTCGTCGTGATCCAATGTATGTTCTCACAATGCCTCAGCCGGGTATGTTGCGTACTCATGAATTGTCAAAAATGGCAGGTTTATTAGATGAAGGGGCATCGAGAAAAGAAATAGCAGTTGCCGCGGCAGAAATCCGGCGAGGAGCTAATCCTCATCCGGCGGGACAAGTTGAAGATAATAAAGCTCTATTGAGTGACGGAGATGAGGTCGAAGGAGTTCAGCATAAATATCCTGAAACTGTATTGTTGTTTGATAAAAGAGGACAAACTTGTCATGCTTATTGTACCTATTGTTTTCGTTGGCCGCAATTTGTTGAACCTGATCTCAGAATGCAATCAAACAACAATGATCCCTTCTTGAACTATTTGCGGGAACATGAGGAAGCGACAAATGTACTCATAACCGGAGGTGATCCGGCTATTATGAAAACAGAACATTTGGCCTCAATCATTGATCCCTTGCTAGATCGAGTTTGAGCAGATTGAGGCAATTCGTCTGGGAACAAAAGCTCTTGCCTATTGGCCTAGAAGATTTACCACAGATAATGACGCTGCTGATATGTTGCACCTTATAGAGCGGGTAAGAGACGCGGGTAAAGGGTTTGCGCTTATGGCACATTTTTCCCATCCGAGAGAGCTTGAGTCTAAAGAAACTCAACAAGCTATGCGTAATCTGGAATCTGCAGGCGCAACAATCCGTACACAAGCACCACTTATTAGAGGCGTAAATGATAGCGCAGAAACCTGGAATACAATGTGGAGACAGACCATTCGTAATGGTGGCGTTCCTTATTATATGTTTGTGGAACGTGATACAGGACCCGCTGATTATTTTGCCGTTCCACTTGCCAGAGGTTTTGACATATTTAGAGAAGCATACAAAGGTGTATCAGGACTCGGGAGAACTGTCCGTGGTCCAGTCATGTCTACGCATCCAGGGAAAATACAAGTATCAGATGTTATGGAATTAGCTGATTCTCCTAATTCAACGCAAAAAGTTTTCTCCCTTACTATGGTACAGGCAAGAAATCCAGACATCGTAGGAAAACAATTTTTTGCAAAATATGACCCGGAAGCCGTCTGGGTAGACGATCTTACACCTTTTGATCCCGCGCAGCCTTTTCCGTTCACTCTACCTTCGGAAAACATTATGCATGAAGATTGGATGCCTCCGTTTGTATAAAGTTAAGAAATATTTATTTATGATGTCCCTTCATTCCAGGAATTAAGATATTTTTTTTGTTCAGTTGTAAGCGAGTCAATAGAAATGCCCATTGCTTTGAGTTTTATTGCTGCCACTTTTTGATCAAGTTCTTTTGGTAGAACGTAGACTTTGTTGATGAGTTTGCCCTTGTTTTTTACGAAATATTCAGCTGCGAGTGCCTGATTGGCAAAAGACATATCCATCACTTCTGCCGGGTGTCCTTCGGCAGCAGCGAGATTAACAAGTCGTCCTTCACCCAGGACATAAATCCGTTTTCCACCGGCGAGTGTGTATTCATCAAGGAAGTTGCGGATATTTCGTTTTGTTTTCTTCATCTTCTCAAGACTTGCCATGTCAATTTCCGTATCAAAGTGTCCTGAATTCGCAACGATTGCACCATCTTTCATCAGAAGCATGGCAACTTTATCGATAACATGCTTGTCTCCTGTTGCTGAGACAAAAATATCACCAATTTTGGCAGCATCAATCATCGTCATAACACGATAACCATCCATCGCAGCCTCAAGAGCGCGGATCGGATCAATTTCAGTGACGATAACATTTGCACCCATACCATTTGCGCGCATCGCTATTCCACGGCCGCACCATCCATAGCCTCCAACGACAAATGTTTTACCGGCAAGTAGAATATTGGTCGCTCGCAGTATGCCATCAATTGTTGACTGGCCTGTGCCGTAACGGTTGTCAAAAAGATGCTTGGTATCACTATCGTTGACCGCAATAACAGGGAGCTTAAGCGCACCTTCTTTTTCCATGGCTTTGAGTCTGATGACACCGGTAGTTGTTTCTTCGGATGAACCGATAACGTTAGGAAGTTTTTCCTTTCGGGTGGTATGTAGTGCATAGATGAGATCGCCGCCATCGTCCATCGTGATGTTGGGATTTGCGTCAAGAACAGCATTTAAATGTTTGAAATATGTTTTATTATCTTCGCCTTTGATTGCATAGGTGGGGATAGCATAGTCTTTGACGAGTGAAGCAGCAACACTATCCTGGGTTGAAAGGGGATTGGACGCATTTGCAATGACTTTTGCTCCTCCGGCTTGGAGTGCGATTAGAAGGTTTGCTGTTTCACTCGTGATATGAAGACAAGCAGCAAGAGTAATACCTTTTAGCGGTTTTTCTTTCTCAAAACGATCTTGAATGGATTTGAGAACCGGCATTTGTTTGGCGGCCCACTCGATTTTGAGTTTACCTTTATTGTTATCTCCGCATTATACGTATCTTTGTATCGTTTTGCAAATACTTCCTTGGTAAACATATGGTCTTGCGTGCCGATATACTCAACAGCATAGGAGGCCGCGACAGCCCCCATTTGCCCTGCAGTTTGTAAATCAAATCCTTTTTCAATTCCGACAAGAAAACCACCTCGCCATGCATCACCTGCACCAGTTGTTGATTCAATTGAGAGAGGATTGGTAGGTTTGATATTGTATCGTTCTTCGTGTTCTTCAATAACTGCTCCTTTTTCACCAAGAGTTGTAATGACGACTGCATTGTCTACAATTGAATCAAATGTTTTAATTCGTTCACGCATCAAGTTAATTTCATACTCATTGCCGATGACATACGCGGCGTGAGAGAGTCCATGTTCGAGATCTGCATCGTTTACTTGTGTCAAAATAAATCCAGGATCGAACATATAGGGAACGTCTAACGAAATACACTGATTAATGAGAGAAAGAGAGCCCTCTGCTCCTTGTGGTCCGATCAAAACAAAATCATCCTTTTTGGCAACTTTTTCCAATTGGAGGGATTTATTTCTTGAAGAAGCACCATAATAAAATCCCCAAATTTGGTTCTGATCGTTATCTGTCATCGCAAATCCCGTAGCTGTATGATCGTTTGAGTCAATAACAACCTGGGAAACATCAATTCCAATTTTGGAAAAGTCATTTTTATATTCCTCAAAATCTTTTCCGGCATAAGAAAAGAGCGTATGGGGCAATTTTAACAGTCCAAGTGTATAGCTGACGTTGCCCGCTGTTCCTCCCCGACGTTTGGCAAACTTGTTGACGATAAAGGAGAGATTGATATTGTGTCTGTGCTCTGGAAGGATGTGCTCAGAAAAGCTTCCGGGAAACTCCATAATATAGTCATAGGCGAGACTACCAGTAATGATGAGCATAATAATGTTATTATAAATGATGTATACAAATGTTTCAAGCTTGATTGCATGTTAATAAATAGTTAGAATAAGACAATGCCCATAATTATCTATAATGAATCGTGGATGATTTATAATTGTTTTCTAGCCTTTTTAGCCTTAGGGTTTGGTTATTTTTTTGTTATATGTGAGAATAAGTTTATAAAGGCAATTTTTGGTATATTGTGGCTGTTATTTCTTCCCAATACTATTTATATTTTTACCGATCTTGAACATCTTATTGATCAATGGACGTTGCTACCTTTTTCTCTTCATATGCTTTTGATTTTGCAATATATCTTGTTTGAATTCGCTGGGATAGCAACCTTTGTAATCGCGCTTTTTCCTTTTGAAAAAATTATCCTTTCACTAAAGCAGTTTAAGAACAAAAAAATACTGGTGCTTATTGTTTTTAATTTTTTTATAGCATTTGGTATGGTGCTCGGAAGAGTTGAGCGGATTAATTCGTGGGAAGTGGTTACAGATCCGTTAAAGGTCACAAGTTCGGCAATCAATGTCTTTTTTTCACCGGATCTTTTAGGATTAATGATCTTATTTGGTATACTTTGCAATTGCATTTATTTTCTTATGAGAGAGCGGGTTTTATATACTATGAAAATGTTTTCACAAGTATTGGATTGACAAATTGCAGCTAATGATTTTTAATTAAATTAGAACCTATTTTTCTTATGCAAACAAGAAAACGCGCTAAATCAGTTTCCTTTGGCAAAAAGACTAAAGAAAAAGAAGAAGTTAAAAAATCTGTTGAGGAAGAAGCAGTCTCAGCAGAATCCAGTAATGCTTCTGAAAAAACCACAGTTGTTGAGAGAAGGCCAGTACCTGAAAAACCTCATGTAGAAGAACTCTCAGAGACTCCTCCAAAAGATGAGTCAGAGGATTCTCAACCGGATGTAGAGACCCCATCAAGCGAATTTGTTACGGATAGTCCACTTTCTACCAGTCCTGAATTAACAAAAGACACAAGCGAGACAGAGAAAGCAAGTGAAAATTTACCGGTTGAGACCACCACACAACTGTCTTCAACACCTGAACAAGGTCAACCCGCTGAATCCGAAGAACTCTCATCAACCCTTCCTCCAAGTGCTTTTACTATCCAATCAAATGAACAGCCGGCAGCACCAGCGCCAGCATCGAGTGCTCCGCAAGGAGATGGGAAAAAGCGTTTTGGTCTTTACTTTATTGTGGTTGCCTTCCTTTCATTCATTCTTGGCTTGGGAGCAATGGCAGCGGCGAGTTATTTCGGACTGGTTAATTCAAATTTACCCAAAATACCTGTTTCTATCCATATGCCGGCAATACTTGGCCAAAAACCAACGCCCACGGCGCCTCCACCAACAGTTAAACCGACACAAAAGCCTGTAGATACTGCCGCATTTACCATCTCGGTTTTGAATGGAAGCGGCATAAGCGGAAAAGCAGCAACAGTGAAGTTAACTCTGACAACTGCTGGATTTAAAGTAACCTCTTCCGGTAACGCTGACAAAAGTGATTTCACCAAAACAGAAATTGCTGCCAAAAAATCAGTTGATCCAGCGTATTTGACTAAGTTGGAGGATGAACTAAAGAAATCTTATGATGTAGACACAAGCGTTGCGACAAGTCCTGAAGCAAGCCCGGCAGATGTGACAGTAACCCTCGGAAGCAATTCTGCAAAATAAGAATTGGGGAAGTTCTTAGTTCTTTATACTCTCATTGAGACTGATTATCACTTTTGTCCATCGCTCCTCTGCAAAAGCAAGCATGGGTAATGTTGGATTAAACTCCTTATCATCAACTGTATGCAGCAAATTCCAAAGGAATTCTTCTCGTTTTTTTGCTGTAGTGCCTTTTTGGGGCTCACAAAGTTTGTTGGTGGCAAGACGAAGACGGAGTGCTGATGGCTCTTCATTAAATTCAGACGCGGGAAGCGTTGCGATATCCCATTTATCAAGCAAATAATAGGATAGTTCTTTGCTTGTTCTAACGCCACGCTTTAAGAGTACAGACCGCCACGGATAAAAATCCGGATAGAGATAAAAACCTCCGGCAGGACGGGGACAGGGGACTCCTAAATCCTTAAATACTTCATATAATTGGGCAGTTACATGACTGAAAACGAGGGACGACTGATGCATATAATGGGTTATTGATGCATTCTGAGAAAAGGCAACTACCGCTGCTTTTTGAATCGGAGTTGCAGTCGAAGACCAAATTGCACTTCCAATTGAACGAATTCCCTGGGTGACTTTTGCGCCGGCTTTGGTATCGGGAATAGCAGCATACCCCAATCGCCACCCACCAGCTGAAAAAGATTTTGAAAGACCTCCCGTAATGACTGTACCTTCCGGGTAATAAATTGCAGGTGTGATATGCTTTCTCCAGCCAAAAGCAAGCTCAGCATAGATTTCATCACTGATAAGTGTAAAGTTATTTTCTCTTGCCCATTCTGAAAGTATTTTTACTTCTGTAGCAGTAAACATAATTCCGGTTGGATTATTGGGACTATTGACTATTAAGATACGAGGATGGGCTCCATTTTTCCTCGCTTGTTTTACTGCGTCTGTGAGATTTTTTGCTGTTAATCTAAGAATAGCATTTGAGTCGGTTTGTACGGGAATAACTTTTTTCCCTGCCATACGTGCGATTGGTGCGTAACTTACCCAAGAAGGAGCTGGTAATAACACATCACCTTCAAAGAGCTGAAAAAGTCCATAAAGAAGCGCTTTACTTCCCGGTCCGACAACTATTTGATGAGGTTTAAAGGTCATTCTCCTTTGGTTTGAGAGGAATTCAGCAATAGTTTGTCGTAGTTCAGGGATTCCCAGCACTGGCGCGTACTTTGTCTCCGATGCTGCTTCTGCTAGCGCGTTTTTCATAAGTGGATGTAACGGGAAAGAAGCTTCACCAAAGCCCATATGGAGAACTTGTTGTTTTTGATTTTTTTCTTTTTCTTCAATTAGTTCGTTGATTGCGAGGGTTGCAGATACAGATAAATTCTGTGCGGTTACATCAAGATACAGTGGCAGCTTATTGTCTTCCATAACAATGAAAACTTTATTTATAGTACATCAGCTGCATAAAAATTACAAGTCAAAATGCATACTTGACAGACGAGCTGTAATAAAGATTTAATTTATATAGCACTTAGTATTGTCGCTTATGAAAAAAACTGTAAAAAGAAAAAGCGTAGCGAAAAAGGTTATCGCTAGAAAAAAAGTTACGAAGAATTTTAACAAAAACTGGATTATTTTAGTTGTTCTTCTCATTTTATCGCTCTTTCTTACCGTCTATATTGTGCAAAAACAGACTGCGTTAAACCAAGAAGCTGCCGCAACGAATATAACCTTTTCAGGTCTCTCTGTGTCTGGTAATAAGCTTGTTAACCAGCAAGGACAGCAAGTGGTCTTACATGGCGCTGATAGATCAGGTGCAGAATATTCATGCGTAGGTGGGAGCGGCGTATTTGACGGACCCAGCGACGCTGCTTCTACCCAGGCAATGAGAACGTGGAATATTGATGTTGTGAGAGTGCCTTTGAATGAAGATTGCTGGCTTGGGATTAATGGAGTCAAAACCGGAGGTACAGTCTATCAACAAGCTATTCAAAATTACGTAACTGTTCTTAATCAACAAGGCATGTATGTTATCTTAGATCTCCATTGGAATGCTCCAGGCGCCACAAAAGCAACAGGACAGACCAACATGGCTGATAGTGATCATAGCCCCGCATTTTGGACAGGTGTCGCAAACGCTTTTAAAGGAAATACGACAGTAATTTTTGATTTATATAACGAACCTCATGATATTTCCTGGAGTTGTTGGAAAGATAGTTCAAGCGGTAGTTGCGGAACGGTAGCCGGGATGCAGCAATTAATCAATGCCGTCAGAAGCACAGGAGCAAAAAATGTCGTTATGGCAGGAGGATTAGGATGGTCAAGTGATTTGTCTGGGTGGCTGGCAAATAAACCAACGGATCCAGCAAACAATCTCGCAGCATCATGGCATATGTATGGAAATAGCGGCTGTGAAGGATCGGGCATGTGTTGGAACACTTCGCTTATGACCAATGTTATAAACCAAGTGCCAGTAATTGTTGGAGAATTTGGAGAGAGTTCGGATGGATCGGTCTGCGGTACCAACATAGTAAACGCGTTTATGACTTGGTTGGATCAGCATCAAACAAGCTATGTGGCATGGACGTGGGATACATGGGGAGGAGGATGCGGTGCACTCACACTGATAAACGATTACGCCGGTACTCCAAAAAGTCCCAATGGTGTAGCTATTAAAGCTCACTATCTCACTCTTGGTACGACGGTTATAGGTCCTTTGACAACTGGTGTCCCCACAGTCAGCGGCACACAAGTTACTTCAGCTCCAACACCAACTCCGATTATTCCTACATTTAATTGTTTAGGAGGATGTCCTACTGGCCCTCAGAATCCAACAGTTATTCCAGTTGTATCTCAGCCTGCAGTAACTCAGCCGGTCGTAACTCAGCCTCTTATTTCCCAAAATCCTATTTCCTTAGCACCAACTATTTCATCTTCGCCACAGCCATGTAATGCAAATCAGTCTATGCGTAATCAATCAAACAACTCTCTTGTTACCTTGCTGCTTCAATTATTACAGATACTATTAAGATTAATTAGCCAATTATTAGGAGGCATGGGGACACCTCCAACGACAACCCCTTGTTGAGAATTAAAAATCTAAAATTAAAGAAGTCCGGCTTCTTTTCTTATCTTCGCTCCAATGGCAACTAACATAAACGTTCGGGCATAGCCTTTTAAACCTAATTTTCGCATCGCGTTATTACGATGAGTGCGGAAAGTTTTGTCACTTCTTTTCAATTCATTTATAATTAGATTACTGGAATACCCATCAATCAGCAAATTGACAATTTTTAATTCCGTTGGCGTTAGTTTGGTAAATTCATAATCTGTAATTTTAATAGAACTTGTTTTTATCCAACCAAATTTTACGCCTAAAAGAATTGCTACTGATAACTTGTTAACCGCATCTCCATCAAAATTAATTTTAGTTCTAATAGCATCAGTATGTGTTCTTGTTGTTGTGACTTCGACACCTAGTGCTGCTGCTATTTCAGGCGTAGCCTTACCTAACGCAAGCAACTGTAGGGTTATTTTCTCCATATTTGTTAACTTTACCGTTTTTGGAGGCTTAGTAATTTCTTCTGTTAAAGGAGAATATCTTTCTACAAGTGAATATTGTGGAGCTTTCTCCTGTGCAGGATTCTCAAAAGCTTGTTTAATTGTTTCTCTTATGACTCTTCCATTGTCGATATTCCAGGAATCCTGGGGAATGAGTGCTCCCATGGGTTTACTCCCTTTTTGATGTGAGACTATAATATAAGGTCTAACTCCTTCAAATCTAATGGGAGTATCAATAGAAACAGTCGAAACAGAAACTATTACGTCACCCGTATCAGGATCATGAACTCTTCTCTTTCCCCAAGTGACAACATAGGATACACTTCCATCATTATGATAACGATATTTAGAAGGCAGTTTCCCTGGTGTCCTTTGTCTATGCGCCTTATTACCAACTAATAAATCATTCGGAAAATTATGAGTAGCAATATATTCAGCAACAGTGCTTTGAACACTAGTATTATTTAAGATGCCTACCCCACTTGTCCAACTTTCCATATTTGCTATATCTCGTGCTCTTTTGCGATCTTTAATTGAGTAAGATATTATTCTAACTCCTCGATTATCCTCAGTGCCGTTAGGAAATAGTAGATATTCACGCGAAAAATTGTTCCCTTCATCTGGGTCATCAGATTCCACGGCTCCTGATAGATTCTCATCACCTGGTGGCTTTCTACCCGCGCTTCCTCCAGATGCTGGGCGGGGGGATGATTGTTCTGCAACTCCTACATGTTGCCTCTTTTCTTGATTATTTACGGCCGTTGAAGGAAAACTACCAGGTTCTCCAGTTCGGACTAAAACAACAGTATCAGCATGTGGGACCGAATCAAAAGGTAGTTCACTTGCCTTTGGTACTAACTGCTTTTTTGAAAGAAATTCAGAACGTGATATCATAATTGAGGTATTATATAAGAAAAGAGTAAAAGAAATCAACTATAGGATATTATGGATTTTATGATCCCGTTTTGGGTCGGCACAACTGTTTAGCAATTTGAGAAAAAGATATATCACATTTTTCGCAAATTGGTAACTTTAGAGACTATGCAGCCAATTCTACCTCATTCCAAGGCACTTTACCTTTCTGACTCTTTAATAACTTCCCATCCCTTTGCAACCAATAGCCTATACAGCCAGGTGGTAATTCTTCAAATTCACCTGCCTTATCATCAATAATGCAGACGGACTTCGCTTCTTGTGTTTCACCTTCTATATGGTATGTTGCGTTAGAACTTTTGCTCAAAGCAATCTTTTTACCTTTGCCTTTATTATCCATAACTTCCGCTTTTGCTAACAGATCACAAGCTTGGAGTTTTAGCTTTTGCCATTCAGTATTTGCCGCATAGGTAAGTATTTTATAAGGTATATTGTTCCCTTCAAGCATTTGCAAAAATGGTGATACCTCCTCGTAGAGGAATGAGGGGAGATCTGCCGGTACAAAACTATCTTTAAAATCCTGAAATTTATCGGTGTCAAGCTTCTTTGATATAGCTCAACGGATCAAAAGAGCCTCCATCATCTTTAAATATTTTACGCTCTTGCATAATGTGATCTACGTTCAGCCCAAAACATATATACATCTAAACCAAGGAGTTATTTATAAGGGAACGACGCCACATTTGTAGACTAAACTGGTTCAAGCGTATGTTCTGTCGTTTCGTGCCTTCGATTAAAAACCTCCATATTATTTTATCCATTTGTTATTTATGTTTATGCCCACCCATCATAAACATCATCATTACCGGACAAATCAAGAGCAAAGCAAAAGGCAAAAGACTTACAAATGATGTGTTTACTCTCAGGATATGAAGTGTTGCAAGCACAAGTGTCACTCCTGCCCATAACTTCCATGAAGTTAAACAATTTTTCACTTTGTCACCTCCTTTGGTTTTGATAGTATCAAGGAGTGTTTTTCAACTGTTCCTTGTTGGTTATGTTGAAAAAGTGATAACTTCGGAATAAAACGTGGTGTTTTCTTCGCATAGACAAGATATTTCTCGCCAAACTCTTTTAGCATTTCCTTTTCTTCAATTACTGCAAGCCGTGTGTACATAAAGACAAGGATAGGAAACATCAACAGCGTTAAAAGTGTCGGCCATTGGAGCAAGAAGCCAATAAGCATAAGAACAAATCCGTCATATTGTGGATGTCTTATGTTTGCATACCAGCCAGTCGTAGCAAGTGTGTGTTTTTTCTGTGCTTTATATAATTTTTCCCATGCAGAGGAAATGAGAATAAACCCGCCAGCAAGAAAGACATAACTTGCAATATGTAACGGGCTAAAATGCGGGTCGCCTTTCCATCCCAATAGTGTTTCTGGAAGATGTCCTGCATTATGAGAATAAAGATTAAGGCTTGGGAATTTACTTGAGAGCCATCCAGACAATAAGTAGATTGTTAGAGGAAACCCATACATTTCAGTAAACAAAGCGGCAATAAAAGCGGAAAACGCTCCAAATGAACGCCAGTCTCTTGCTGTCTTTGGCTTAGTAAAGCTAAACGCAAAAATAATAAACACTGCTGAATTTATTAGCACTAACGGCCACAAGTTGTATGCTTGTTCGTTCATAAGTAACTTTTTTCTCTTAATCCCTCATACCCGTATATGGGATACAAACATCTTACAACGACTATTCTCAAAAAACGGTGATTACAATCACCATGGGGAAAGAGGAGGAATACCTTCTCAAATTACCTTGAAGCTCGTCATCATGCCGCTTTCCAAATGTTCTGGAATGTGACAATGAAGCATCCATGTGCCAGGATTACTCATATCAACAAGAATATCAACCGTATCCCCAGCCTGAGCCAGAGTCGTATCCTTCCACTGTGGATTATCATTCTTTACGCCATTGGTATCGAGGACTAAAAATCTATTTCCGTGAATGTGGATTGGATGTTGCATAGGGTGAGAAGAATTTGGGTCATTGAAGATTTGTATTTTTACCAAACTTCCTTTTTTGAATTGCCAGCCAATCGCATTATTAACTTTATTTGTATCTTGGTCTACTAAATGCCATTTTGTATTTGTCGGGTTTGAGTTTGTGTTCATCATGGACATTGTGTCTTCCCATTCTATTTTTGCAGCATAATTCATCATCATATTTCCTCCCATCATTTGTCCATTACCCATCATGTGACTATCTCCTTTTGACATACCTGCAATATCTGCTTCAATCTTTAATTTTTTGTCTGCTGGCTTACTGTAGTAATTTACTAGATTGCTAATACTTGCAGTCATGTTCTGATTTATTCGCAGTGTGTTAAATTCATTTTGATAAGAAGTCGCTACATGGTTGTCTTTTACGGTAATCGTTCCTAATGTATATGTATGCTGTGGTGTTGTATGCAGAATTGGGTAGTTTCCTGACTTTTCAAAATACACTTCAACGATACTTCTTTCAGATGGCGCAATCATTACGAAATCTTCAAACTGCTCATTGGTTACTTTCCCATTATCGCCACCAACCAGTTTCATTTTTGCATTGGGAATTGAGAAGTCAAATATCCGTGTGCTTGCAGTATTGGTGATGTAGTATCTGACCACCTCACCTGCACGAACAGTTTGCAAATAATTTGTCTGTCCATTTACCAACAGAACATTGCCAAACCTTCCCATAAAAGTATGGTCTGCTTGTGCTTTATTGTAAGAAGCAATCTGACCATTACTCATAAGAATATCAGAGAGAACGAGAGGTATTTCTTCATTGACAGGCGACCAGTAATTTGCATCGGTTGGTTCAACAATAAAGTTTCCGTACAATCCTAATGCTTGGGTATAGTCTTCCCGAAGGTGCGGATGATACCAATAGACACCTGCATCAGGAAATTTCAGTTTGTAAGTAAATGAGCCTCCAACAGGGGTTGCTTTTTGCGTAACATCAGGGACGCCGTCAAAAGCATTATCCACCCGGACACCATGCGGATGAAGGGTTGTCGGAACATCGGTATGATTGGTAAAGTTTATAGAAATTTGCGAGCCTTGCTGAACTTTAATTATCGGGCCAGGAATTGAACCGTTATACGCGAGCATCTTAACCGTATTGTTGTTAATGGTCTTTTTAACAATGCTTGCGGTGAGATTATATCTTTGTCCGTTTTTCAATTCCACAGTTTTGGGTTGTGTTGCTTGCTGAACATTGTCATAATTTTGCGAGAAAATACCTGACTGTTGTTCGCGTGTTTGGTTCTGGCTATTGAAAACAAAATATAATCCAGCAGGCAGAACAAGAATAAGTATGATAACGATAAGTGGTTTTTTCATAGCTTTTTTACTTTCTTTACGATGAACCATATAAATCCTCCAAGAACGATTAAAAAGAGTAGGTTAATTAGTATATTACCACCGATAAGGTGATTGACGAAAGTCTCTGAATTGATAATAAATTTTGTAAATCCAGTGACGTCACCCATGCCAAGTTTTCCTACAGCTTTAAGGTAAAGAATAATCATTCCTGTAATAAAAAATATGATACTGGCTATAAGGTTACTCATAATAAGAACTCGCTCTTTTCCTAAAAAGTGAAATGTCAGAACAGGCTTTTTCAAAAAGAGAAATCTCCCTGCTTTTCCCGATAGGAAAACTGATATAACAAAGAGCGGTGTTATCATGCCGAGGACATAAACCGCTCCAATCACTAATGCTCCAAAGAAATTGGGCGAGAGAAATGTGAGTGTTAAAACGCCAATAAGCACAGGCGCACAACAGGCACTCGTAATGCCTGAAAAGATACCAAGAATAAAAATAGAAAGCGGGTCAGTCTTTTGTGTGGCTCTCCCAGGTAAAGAAACCGTGGGCAGTTTTATACCTAAAAAGGTGATTGCGGCTATTGCCAGCATAACAAATCCGCCTATAAAATAAAGCGTATCGTGATAAATAAAGAGAGCTTTTGACAAAAGTGCCACTCCCAATACCGCTGGCATCATCACAATGAAGATTCCAAGACCAAAAAAAAGCGTCATTAACAGCACTTTTTCCTTTTCCTTGAAGACATTACCAAGATATGCAGGGAGCAGAAAAGAAATACAGCAAGGGGCAAACAATGCTACGATTCCTGCGACAAATGCGGCGATAAGTGATGTTTGAAACAGTACCCCTTCCATATTATTTATAGACATTTCCAGTAATGGTAAATGTCAGTTTTGGTTCCGATTTATCATTGGTATCTACTTCAACAAATCTGGTGACTGAACCAACAGCATCAGAGCCATGAAAGGCTGGGTCAAAGGTAACAGTAACTTTTGCTTCTTTGCCAGGTGCGACTTGCCCAACCCATGAAGACATGTTGTCCATCTTAAATGCTGGACTCTGATTTGTTGGTGTTGTTACGACGACACTTGTGCAGTGGCAAGAGGTGTGAGCGTTGAATAGTTTTAATATATCCGTACCTGTATTTTTAATTCTGAATACTTTGGTAACATTTCCTTTGAACATAGGAATTTGTCCCCAATCGGCACTTGTTGGGTCAATGGTTGTTGCTTTTGCATTTTGAGATGCACTCACTTGTGGAGTAGAAGAAGATGAACTGACGAAAAAAATGCCGCCTCCCATAATGAGGACTGTAGCGAGAATAATTATAATGATAATTTTTTTATTCATAGGTTATTTGTCATTATTGCGAAACACACGCATAATTTCTTCAACTGATTCTTTTGTTTTTCCCTCCTTGGCAAATTTTACAACGCACGTTTGTAAGTGATTTTCTAAAAGAAGATAATCTGTTTCCCTCATTGCACTTTGTACTGCTCTGGATTGGTTAATAATGTCAATGCAATATTTACCGTCCTCAATCATTTTGATAACGGTTTCTAATTGTCCTTTTGCAATTTTGAGTCTGTGGAGTGTTCTTTGTTGAACATCCATTGGTTGTTTTGTATTCATACTGCTATACCCAATCCCTAGATATGGGATATAAGCATCTTACAACCAAGAGAGTTAAAGGAACGGTGATTGCAATCACAATTAGTAGAAATAATACGAGGAAAGTTTAGGAGGTTATTTGTTCTTCAAGTTTTGCTATATCAAGGACGATAAGTTGTTTTCCTTCATACGCAACAAGTTTTTTATCTTCTAGCTTTTTTATCTCTCTGGTTACTGTTTCTCTAGAAAGTCCAGCAAGTGAAGCAAGCTGAGAGTGAGTTAGATTTACATTGTATTGTTCTCCTTCTTTTTTACCAAATCGTCTTGTATGGATTATGAGTTGGACAACTGTTCTGAAGTGTGGCTCTCCTGATAAAAGCGATTCCATACGCATAAAGTATCCTTCAAGTCCTCGGTAGATACGCTTGAGCAAATCGTACACAACATCAGGATTATCTTGTAGAAATGTCTCAAATTCATCTTTGGGAGCAATAAATACTTCCACATCTGTTATTGCTTCATAGGTGTAATTGTCAGAAGCATAGTTAATAACCCACCCTACAGGGAAAAAAGAGACAGGCTTGAAGATGTTAATTGTTAGTTCAGCACCGTCTTTTGATATAGCAAAACACCGTACGACTCCACTTTGTAAACAGAAAATACCTTCTGGTTGTCTGTCTGGCGTTTTTAAATACTCACCTTTTTTATATGTATGCCGTTCGTACTTCGTAAAGAAATTGTTTATCTTCTCAATTATTTTATTTTGCATCCCTCTATTATATCCTACTTTCCCTTATTCGGCGTTGTATACTATTGGAATCTATGAAAATATTGGTCAAAGCAAAATCCAAAAGTAAAAAAGAATTTGTCAAAATGATTAGCCCAACAGAATATATCGTCTCTGTCCATGAACCAGCACAGCAAGGAAAAGCAAACAGGGCAATCATTAAATCTCTCGCCGAATATTTTCATTTGAAAACTTCAGAAGTGCTACTCATATCAGGAGAAACAATAAAGAAGAAAGTCTTTGAGATACCACTGGAACAGGAGCAACTCCCACAACCCAATCAGACAAAAATAGAGTTTGTCTAATAATTTTTTGTTATTTCCTCTGGATTGAGTTCCCGAAAAGCCCTTCCATAGAGAAAGGGCTTAACAAGTAAAATCCATTATTTTACAACTTCACAGTCGCTCATATCGATAACGCCAATTGTTTGTTTCCCAATAACTCCTTTGACTGTGACGGACTCACCGTTCTTAAGCGATAACAATTGTTGCGTATCAGTAGGTTCAATGTCCTTGCAAGCATTGATACCTCCCGGAGCGCATACTTAGAATATTTTTTACGTATTTCTTTTGGTTTGCTCTTATCCTCAATTTTATATTTCGTCCTCAAATAATGAGTGAGTGATGGCATGAAAAGCATAAGAACGGATGAAGAGAGCGAGACGTGTCTTATTAAAAGTGGTGTATGTTTTTCCTGCCTTTGTCATTTTACAAAAAGAAAGGCAGATAGCTTTAAATATATCAAAAAGATTACTGGATTATCCAAACAACTTACCTGTTGCATCTGCCAGAGAAACTTGACAAACTGTATTGAGGCAGGAATTCCTGTCTATGAAATTTAAAAGGTACTTCAAATCGTTCTTTAAAAAATCTTCCCCGGAGAAATCAAAAGTTCATCATAAAAAGAAAAAAATCGGGGCTTTCTGGAGCAAGTTGCTTAGAATCTTGACGATAAAACTTGTTGCCTGTCTGACACTTTTTCTTTTCCTCTTCTTTTTTGGAGTAGCGTATGCACAAGCACCAATTCATGCGTTAATCGATCGAGTCACCAAACCAAAACCTATCTCTCAATCCACTAAAGTCTTACCCACAGATATTCAACAAGCTATTGAGAGTCAGGCAAGGCAGGAAATCAAACAGGAAGAAGCAAATGCGCTTTTAGACACCAATGCCACAGGACAAGGTAATAGCAGTAATTCATTATCCAACAATATGAATATTTCTCAAACGGTTCAAGGCGATTCACTTATTCAAACTGTTGTGGAGGCTATACAAGAGGTAACAACTACAAATCCCGCAGTTCGTGCCAAAGTAAAGTTGAAAAAAATTGATAGGCTGATTGTTAAATTACAAAATCTGCTTGCAACTGATCGATCTGATACCGCAATTGATCAAGCAGTAAGCCTTATTCAACAAATTGGAGATCAAACAGCGCGAATAGCAACAGACCCAAAAGTGCAAACAGATCGGGAAGTTCTAGCCCTCCAAATTGAACAATATAATAGACTACAACTGATACTGCAAAAGATAGAAGAGCAATTGCCTACAGATGCGTACGTAAAAATCGACGATGCACGAGAAAAATATTTAGTCAGTGTCGCTATCGCCTCGTTAAATGCAGCGCCGAACTTGGATGCAGTTCACAATATTGCTGTCAAAGAGGTTGCGAAAATCGTAGGCAATGATTTTGCGGAACTTAAAACAATTGAAATTCTGACCGATATAAAAAGCGGCTTAAAACCGGAGGCACAACAAAAAGTAACAGGACTCCAAAAGCAACTTGCTCTCCAATTTGAAAAAAGAATGCTCACCCTTGCACCTGATGTTCGCACCCGAAAATTACAGCAATTTGTTACTTTTTCTTATGGTAATCCCATCAATCAAATTAAAGCCTTTGATATCATGCAGGATTTTTTGCAGGATCGTGATTTGATACTGAACATTGAAAGTCTTGAAACCTTAAGCTTGAAACAGTTAGAGGATCGTGTCCTTTCACTACAAGATCCACAAACAACTGACGCATTTTTTACAATGAATTTGAAGACTCCAGAAGATCTAAAAGTGTTTGCACAAATGCAGCTCGATATACAAGCTTCAGAAGATCAGAAAAAAATTGATCAGTTCAAAAAACAGATTGCTAAATCGCAAAGGACAATCATAGAGAATTTTGGTACGAATTCGAAATTAGATACCTATTTCGGCAGAGATGATTCAGGAAACGTTAATCTTTTGGATGTTGCAGTAACAACGCAGCTTGCGGAGACACTCAATAATGCCTCTACCGTAAGTCCTGTGGCAAAAGCTAAAATAGCAGCAATTAAAAAGGATACAATACAAAAATTTGTGAAAAAGATTTCTCAAAACGGCTTTCTTACGCAAGCAAAACTTGGATATAATCCTGTTGCTGAAAACACTGATGTAAGAATTCTTATTTCTGATCCCTCTGCGCTTACATTGCTCGAAAAACTTACATCTGAAGTTCCAAATCAAGATGTAGCAAAAATTGTCGTAGCACAAAAAGCCAACGTGAGAATTGTTGCAAATCACTTGCTTAGGCAAGTAAACGATTCTCAAATATTTAAACAGAACAGTCAATTTATTACTGATAACGCCAAAATAAAACAGCTTATTCAGGCAACTGCCGGGAACAATTTTTTCACTTTACTTGCACAAAAGAAACAAATTATCGATAAACAAAGCATTGCTTCCGACCAACAGCTTTATGAAAAAATGCAACAAATTCTTCAGTCAATCTTCATCGCAAAAGATAAAACTGAACTGGAAAAAGAACTGCCGACAACGATTCAAGAAGAAATTGCACAATTAAAAGAAGAATTACCTGATAGAACAGTTCCCAAACTCGAGACTCCGCCTGATGTGACACTATCTGAAATTGCACCGCTTCCACAAGATGTACAAGAGGCGCTCATTATTGCAGCAAAAGAAAAAATAGACACTGTTTCAAATAAAATTACGCTTGATGCGGAAACAGAAGCAAAAGAACTGGGTGTCTCTGTGCCTCTTATCCTTCCTGATAATCCACTCTACGGCCTGGTAGAACTTGAACGAAAGATTGCACTCTTCGTGATAACTGACCCGATTGCAAGAGCAGAAGAACTGATAAAACAAGATAATGAAAAAACCATTGAAGCAGCAAAGCTGGTTGAAGAGAGCAAAACTACATTGTCTGTTGAAACAGCATTAAAGTCGCTGGATTCAGTCAGTCAGGATTTTGATCTTTTAGAAAATCATGCTGATGAAATTAAACAAATAGAACAATCACAACCGGAAAAAGTTGATGAGTTAATAATCGAAGTGATTGATAATGGTGTAGCTAGACAAACAGTACTGTCTTCAATCGAGAGCAACATTCATGGTGATGAGTATGTTGAGGCAGAAACAATACGTCAGGACATCCTTCAAGACGGGGTAGACACCTTACTTAAAGTAACTGACAATAATGTACAAAGTCTGACCGATAAGCTTGAAAAGGCAGCAGCAGATACTACAACTCCTGAAACGACAATAGCCAGCGACATAAAAGCAGTTGAGATTTTAGCGGAGATTGCCAGAACCCAGCCTGAATCCGTACAAACAATTCTCCAAACCGCAGAGACAACTATTGCAGAAAATCTTGAAAAAACATTACTTACTGAGCCAGTTGAACAAAGAAAACAAAAAATTGTCTCGTATGCAGGGGAAACAACTGGCAACCCTGTAAGACAATTTGAAGCATATGATATCTTAAAAGATAATTTTACCAATCCTCAAAATATTCTTTTGATAGAAGAATTAAAAGATAGAGCCACACAAAACTTAGAAGAAAGGATCTCAGAAATTCCTGACGCGAATACACAAGCAGTCCTTGCAGATCAAATTATAGGAAGCCAGCCACAAGATTTGAAAGCAATTATACAAATTGAAGAAGAAGTAGCTCCTCCGAAAAATGCAGGTATTGTCGAAGTCTTACCAATTGTGCAAAAAATAGAGGATATAAAAGCAAATATCGAAGAGAATATTGTTGAAGAATTTAAAGACAAACCAGAAGAATTAAAGAATGCTGACTTCTTTGACAATCCGATCCTCAGTAAAACACCTGATGTAGTTGATATCCAAGTAGCGCAAGTTGTTGTCACTGCCTTAGAAAGTTCTCCTGAGGTACAGTCTGAAGTAGTTACTGTTGCAAAACAAGAAGAAACAAAGATCATTGATACTTTTGTAGAAAATATCTCAAAAGCAGAATTCCAAATATCTACGAATACAACTACTGAATCTTCTTCTGTTGGCAATACTACCGAAACATCTGTTTCAATACAAACTAATATCTCAGAAATTGCAGCCGAATCACTGAATCCAATTCCAGAAGCGTTAGCAACATTAATTGATTTGAAAGAACAACTGCCGTCATCTGAACAGGCAAAAATTGACATTGCTATTAAAGCAGAAGTGGCTCTTATAGAAGATCATCTTCTGAATCACGTCACTGATTCAGCAACGATTGAGACTTATGTTGCACAAATTACACAAGATCCTGCCGTAGTTACTGTTATTGAACAAGTTGGTGGACAAACACTATTGCAAGCGATTGAAGCAAAAGTACAAACTGTAGAGCAACAAGCAACACAGGAACAGTCACAACTTGCTACAGCAGTCGAGCAAATTCAACAGGAAGTATTATCCGCTCCTCTAAGTAGCCCATCAACTGTAGAGCAATCCTTACCGCAGCCAATTCAAGAGGAAATTCAACAAATTAAGCAAGAAGTGCCTGTTGCACAGATTCCCGACGTCAATGTTGTAACTGAGACTTCCGTATCGACCACAGTAGAAGCACAGCCTGTTGATACCACACCAATTGTCGCTCCTGTGGTTGAACAACCGAAAGTGTCACAACCTACCACTTCTCAAGCAGAAACTCCTTCAGCACCTCAACCTGCTGCTCCTCAAGAGTCCGCTCCTGCTCCAGCCGCGCCTGCAGTCCCGGGATTATAAATATATCAATATGTATCATTGAGTTTTGAGACGTTCTTTTTTATAGTGTCTCGTTTGTCTCATTTCGCCTCAGCATGAGACAGTTATAATGACAAAAATCGCGGGATTCTATAAAATAAATCAGAAGTGAGTTATGGCGATGTTATGTTTCAGACCCACGTGGCTCACTTATTCTATAGTGTTCAGCGTTGACCACGCTGCTATCTCCGAATCATTTTAGCTCTGCCTGGTAGCCAGTTTCTTTTATTTGGGCAATTATTTGTTCGACTTTTACTTCTTCCTCAAATGCTACTTCAGTTTCTAGCTTTGCATAACTTGTTTTTGCAGACTTTACGCCTTTTACATAATCTTCCAAATCTCCATCTATGTTCATTGCACAGCTTGTGCAGTGCATTCCTGTAATTTTAAGTAGTACTTTTTTTGCCATATTAAATTACGTGTATTATGCCTCGATACATACCCATACTACACATGAATGGGATATCGCCTGGTTGATTTGGCGCAGTAAAAGCAATCGTGTCAGAATTGCCAAGGGGAACAACTTTTTGAATACTCATACTCGGAATGGTAAATGCTTGTGTGCAACCTTGTCCGCCTGTATTGGTAAGATGAATTGTTACTGGGGATCCGGCTTTTATCGTAAGATTATTTGGATTATACCCATTGTCAGTAATGGTAACGGTTGCATTATTACTTGCAGTCTGGGCAGTTGTTTCAGATGAAGTACCCGAAAAAAGAGCATTTAATGTAAAATTACTCCCTGTAAGTGCAATTGCATTATTGAGGTTAAAAATAGCTAAAAGAATAATCACAAATGCTGCAAAACGCATAAACTGTTGATGCAGTTTGTCTCCAAGTTTTGTTGCCATATATCCTAAAATAAAGAATAACGGAGACGTACCGAGAATAAAGGCAAAGAGAATTGCTGCACCAGTTAGAGGCTTTCCTGATGCAATAGCAAGTGCCATCATTGCTTGTGTTGTACCGCAGGGAATAAAGACAGTAAATGCTCCAAGAAGTGCTGGGGCAAAAGCATCCTTACTTTTTGACTGTTTACGGACTAATCGTGTTAAAAATCTTGAGTTGAAATGCTGAGCCAAGAAGTCCAAGTAAAAATCCAAAAAGCGTATATGCTCCAAGTTTTGCAACAAGAAATGCAATAATTGGTAGAGCTGCGCCTTTCGTTGCTTTTTCTTTCAACCGTTCTTCTTCACGCTGTGCAATAGTTGCAGCAAGTAGTCCTCCTTGTACTGCCATGCAGGTAAGTCCTCCCACAAACAGTCCTGTTAAAAATATCGCCCATAGATTTGAAGACTGGGTTGCTTGTGGAACCATTGGTGTGGCTGCTGGATGCTCTAAGCCATTTATTCTAAAAAGAAGAAATCCGCTAATTCCTATCATGCCGAGCAGAATATAGATAAGTAGTTTTTGAGTTTTATCGTTATTCATGTTGTTATTTATTTCTTATTTTATCAAATCTTAGAACGTTTCAGTAACAGCGAATTTGAAACGACCGAGATTGAACTGCCTGCCATAGCAACGGAAGCGAAAATGGGATTGAGTAGGATGTGAAAAAATGGGTAGAGGATACCTGCTGCGACTGGAATCAGAATGATATTGTAGCCAAATGCCCATACGAGATTCATTTTGATTGTACGCATGGTCTTTTTGGAAAGAGTAATCGCAGATGCAACTGAACTAAGATTTTTATTCACAAGAGTTATG
>WNGL01001097.1_pt1 | contig 33012 bp, 32 predicted proteins | sample 5400591 | NCBI WGS metagenome assembly WNGL01 (sample SAMN13153377, study PRJNA577476) | soil metagenome | isolation source: 80 cm soil or saprolite under Garry oak tree replicate 1 | place: USA:California | collected 2016-06-15
CTCCGGCTGACACCACGAAGCCCCGTCACCGCGTAACGGATGACGGGGCTTCTCGTTGGGCGGATGCGCCAGGCGGGATTCGAACCCACGACCTTCGGCTCCGGAGGCCGACGCTCTATCCAGCTGAGCTACTGGCGCGAGAAGCAGGGGTTGGGTACTGGGTTTCGTGCGTGCCTATGAATCTGCATCCTATCCTGGTCCAAACAAAGACCTTCCTTATCGACGCCCTAACCGCTGCCCGTACCAAGCTCCAAGTTGGAGCACCCACACGGGAGTCAACCATGCTTCGCCGACCATTCGCCTGCACGCTCCTCCTCATGTTATCTCGCCGCATGTACGAGCTGGCACGTTGAGGAGGAAGTCAGCCCGCTGCAGCTGATCTCGACCAAGCACCCTCGTGCCGTGCGCCTGACCCGGGCCGACGGCTCCCGCATTGTTCTCGAACAGCCCCGAATCGCCGCGGGCGATACGCTGGCGGGGGTTCACAACGGAGTGCTCTCAGGCGTCGCGGCTAGGGACGTCACGCAGGTGGCGACGTCGATGGTGAGTGCTGGCAAAACGATCGGGCTATTCCTCGGCCTCGCGACAGTCGCTGTCGGAATCGCGGTGATCGCTTGTTTGTCGGGGCCGGGCTGTGCTTATGAATGAAATGCTCGATACCGCCAACGGGCTATCGAGCATTTGGGGTCTCAGTCGGGGCGAGTGGATTTGAACCACCGACCTCGACACCCAAAGATTCTAACGCCTAGGCGTCCATCGGGAAACCGGGCGTTCCGGCGGTCGATTTCGCGGTGTTTCGGGGGGAACATACCCCGGTATGCAAGCGAAGTGGCAGCCGAAGTGGCAACAAGCTCGCCGAATCGGAGTGGCCTGATGGCCGACCCGTTGAGCCCTATTCCTTCTCGGCTCCGCGGCCTTCTCCCGTTTGCTACATCCAACGCCTGATCCGCGGGAACTTTGATGTCGGGGCAACGCCCGTTCCTTCCCAGTTCGTCTTGGAGATCAGGTTCACGGCCCACGCGAAGGGCACGCCGATCATGAAGTGATCGTCAATCCGATGGCCAAGCTCCGACGCGCCCTAGCCGCGAGGCGACGCAGGTCGCAGATTTTTGTGCCTCGACTCTAGGGGGATGCATGCGGCGCACGACGATCGCCATCACCATCGGCCTCTTCGGAATCGTGGGTGCGGCACAGGCACAGGGTGGCGGGGGCACCGGTGTACTCGTGGGCGTAGTGCGCGACTCCAGTAACGCTGCGATTTCCGGAGCCAGCGTGGTGGTGCTCGGCACCCCGGTTGGAACGGTCACATCAGCAGACGGCTCCTTCCGCCTCGTGAACATCCTCGGAGGTCAACGCACCGTCGTGGTCCACCGGCTCGGTTTCGCTCCGGATTCCGACCGAGTCGAGATCCCCGCCGGGGGCACGGCGGTCCACAACTTCGTGGTCGCCCCAGCCGCCGTGGGACTCGCGAGCGTCGTCGTGCGCGCTTCACCGCGTATGGCCGAGACGAAGGCCGGGGCGCTCGCGGTCGAGCAGAACGCGCCGAACATCGTCTCGGCGCTTTCCGGAGACGAAATTCGCTCCCTCCCCAACTTCAACGCGGCCGAGGCCGCGGGACGGATCCCCGGTATCTCGCTCGAGCGCGACGAAGGCGAAGGCAAGTTCGTGCAGGTACGTGGTACGGAGCCACGGTTGTCCAACGTCACCATCAATGGCGTGCATGTCCCCGGGACCGAGGCATCCCGCATCGCCAAGTTGGACGACGTCCCATCCGACCTGTTGGCATCGATCGAGGTCTCGAAGACGCTCACCGCCGACATGGAAGCGGACGCGATCGGCGGCTCGGTCAGGCTCGTGACGAAGACTCCGGAGGACGCGCCGCGGGGCTACATCGCGGGGCAGTACGGGCAGACCGCGCTGGCCGGACGCAACACGTTCCAGGGGGGCTTCGCTTACGGCGGTCGCTTCGGGCAGGATGGACGCCTGGGATTCCTGCTCGGCGGTTCGGCGGACAGGAACAACCGCGCCATCGACGACATCGAGCCCGTGTGGGGCGTCTTCGGCGGCGTTACCGCCCCCCAGGAATGGGCCATGCGCGACTATCGCTATGGCCGGGAGCGCTTCGGCCTCGGCGGTGACCTCGACTACCGTGTCGATGCGAACAATCAGCTCTACGTGAAGGGGCTCTGGAGTCACTTCAACAATTATGGCACCAACTACATCTACGACATCGCGGGAACTCCCACCCCAGGCGCCGGCGGCAGCGGCACGATCCCCGGCGCGGCGCTGACGCGGACCACCAACACACGCACGCCCAAGGAGCAGATGTGGGCCCTCACGGCGGGCGGGAAACACACCGTGGGCGTGTGGACGCTCGACTACGCGCTGGACGTGGCGGGCACACACCAGGTGAGCAAGGGGTACCGGTTCTCCACCTTCACCTACTCGGGACCGTCGCTCACGATGGGCTACACGGCCCCTGCGGGCACCGTCTATCCTGGGATTCACTACCAGAGCGCCGCCGACTCCCAGGCGGCCGCCAATCCGGCCAACTACACGCTCGGGAACTTCTTCCAGGGCGACCGCACGACGTCAGGCCGGGATGTGGGTGGCGCCGCCAACGCGCGGCTCGACTATGCTTTGGGCAGCTACGCCACCAAGCTGCAGTTCGGCGCCCGCTATCGCCATGAGCACAAACTCTTCACCTCACAGTCGGGCTTCTTTATCGACACCGCCGCCGCGCCGCCGGGGATGACGCAGTTTCAAGACTTCTTTACCGATCCCGACTTCTACTCTGCGCTCGCCGGCGGCTACTCGCTCGGCCCGGTGCCGAATGCCGACGCGGTGATCGCGTACGAGAACGCGCACCTCGGCAACTTCAGTAACGTCATCAGCCCAAACAGCGACTCGCTGGGCAGCTATGACGGCTCGGAGCGGATCATGGCCGGGTACGTGATGAACACGACGGACATCGGGACGGTGCAGGTGAACCTGGGTCTCCGGCTCGAGGCGACGCACGCAACGTACGCGGGCCACTCACTCTCCACGCCGACCGACTCGGCCGGCAACCCGACCGGTCCTGCCGTGCTCCAGGCGGTGAGTGGCACCAAGGACTACACGGACCTCTTCCCCAGCGTGCAGCTCCGCTACGCCGTCGACCCCGAGACCAATATTCGCTTCGCCGTCACCCGTGGGATCGCTCGACCGAACTATCCCGACCTCGCCCCGAACCAGTCCGGAAATGTCTGCCCGACGTGCGCCAACCAACCGACGTTGAGCGGGTTTACGACCGGAAACCCGAACCTCAAGGCGCAATACGCTTGGAACTATGACCTGCTCGCGGCGCACTACTTCAAGACCGTCGGCGTCATTTCGGGCGGCGTGTTCTACAAAAACCTGCGCGACGTGATCTTGACGCGGCAGTTCACCTATACCGGTCCGGGCCCGTTCCACGGATACGTGGGCCACGCGCCCGACAACGGCGGGGGCGGACACCTCTTCGGCTTCGAGCTGACCTGGACCCAGCGCTTCGTTTTTCTGCCAGGGTGGCTCGCGGGTTTCGGCATCGATGCGAACTACACACACACGAGCTCCAAGGTGCTCGTCGATCCGACGACGGGGCGGCAAGACCAGCTCCTGCGGCAGTCCCCAGACTTCGCGAATATGTACGCGACCTACGACAAATGGCCGTTCTCGGCCCGGCTTGGGTGGACCTACAACGGTAGCATGATCCAGTACTACGGGGACGGCACGCCGACTCCCAGCGGCGACACCTACTTCTACCAGCACGGACAGTTCGACGGCTCGATCGTCTACAATGCAACGCCGGACGTACAGATCCAGGCGCAGATCCTCAACGTCAACAACGCGGTGTTCGGGTTCTACCAGGGCACGCCCGACCACCGGTTCAACATCCAACGCGAGTATTACAAGCAGACGTTCTTCCTAGGCACCAAGATCGGCTTCTGACGTCGGGCGCGATGCCAAACAAAGGCTGGCTCATTGTTTGACCAGGGAGCAGAAGGCCGCTGCCGGCGAAGACAAAAGCGGGCAACGGACGGAATCGAGGACAAGACAACATTCTTGCCAAGTCGTTGTGCAGCAAGTGGCCGTCTATACGGTGGCGAAGGAGTTAGGCCATGGTAGGCAGGCTATGGTGCGGCGCGTCTCCGGTCATCTCGGCACCGTGCGCCACCGCTCGAAGGTCGTGGAGTAACGCGTCCGGCAGCATCGCGGACGTGCGCCGAACATCTGGTCGCGGGGGAGGTCGCGAATGGCGCTGGCTGACCGAGCGTCCGGGTTCGCGCCGGCCGTCGGCCAGCGCCAGCCTGCGACGGCCCCGTTGTTACCACTGTTGTTACCGCGGGTCGTCTCTCCGTCGCTGTGCGTCTTGGTTGAGAATCATCTCGTCGGGCTGTGTTCAAGGTTCATAGAGCCAGGCGTGACGAACACCGGGCCCCCCTGGATTCGCGTAGCCCCCAGCCAGCAAGACCCTGCCATCGTTCAGAAGCGTTGCAGTCGAAAAGTGGAATCCATCCAACTGAGCTCCGCCTACGAGAAGGAATGAGCCTGATTCTGGATCGTAAACCTCTGGCCGTTCCGCACCGCCAGCAATGAGGACGTTTCCGTGGTTCAGGGCAACCGCGGCTCAGTCCCGGTGGTCGACAGGTCCGTAGGTCAATTGGTAGAGCACCGGTCTCCAAAGACGGCGGGTCCATGCGGGCCCGCCGTTTTTGTGCTCACGTGGGGTCGTGTAGGACCACCGAATCCCTCCAAGTCCATCACGGACCGGCAAACATTACGGCAAACAGAGTCCGCGTCCGTTCTTGCCCGATGCGGGGTCGAGAGAGTCGCACTGTTGAAGGCGAATCCAATCGTCTCACAAGGGTTTCCTTCGTACGCTCCCCAGATTCCGCGGAGGAGGTTAGACTGCTCTGTCGAATTGAGAGCTGGGCGCAGGCTCGATGAAGCAACCGCGGGGAGCGACTACACGCGGAGAGCGAAAGGCGGGGGACCGACATAGGAAGGGAAGCTACCGGAAGCGCATCGGCGGGCAACTACGCGTTGCAACCCCGCGTCCCGCGGGCATATTACCACCCCTCTAGTCACGCCAAGAGCCCGCCCCTATGAAACGATCCATTACTCTCAAGGTGAACGGCAGCACCCGCACGACCGAAGTGGAGCCTCGGGCGCTCCTTGCGTACGTGCTGCGCGACCAGCTCGATCTCACGGGCACCCATATCGGCTGCGACACCAGCCAGTGCGGCGCCTGCACGGTCCACTTGGACGGCCGCGCGGTGAAGAGCTGCACGGTGCTCGCGGTCCAAGCCGAGGGTCGCGAGATCACCACCATCGAGGGGCTCGCCCCGAACGGCGGGTTGCACCCGCTGCAGCAGGCCTTCTGGGAGAAGCATGGGTTGCAGTGCGGCTTCTGTACCCCCGGCATGATCATGACCGCAGCCGACCTCCTCGCCACAAACCCCAAGCCGTCCGAGACGGAGATCCGTCACGCGCTCGAGGGCAATCTGTGCCGCTGCACCGGCTACCAGAACATCGTCGCCGCGATACAGACCGCGGCGGCGAGGCGCTAGGAGGAACCCATGGCAACCCTCTTCGGCTCAGGCATCAAGCGGCGCGAGGACCCGCGGCTCATCACCGGCAGAGCCACCTACACCGACGACGTGAGCCTCCCGGGGCTGCTCTACGCCGTCGTGCTGCGCAGCACTTACGCGCACGCGAAGGTAAAAAAGGTGGACGTCGCCAAGGCGAAAAAGGCGCCGGGCGTGGTCGCGGTCTACACCGGCGCGGACGTGAAGGATAAGCTGAACACCGTCCCCTGCGCCTGGAACGTGCCGAACTGCGACCTGAAGGTGCCACCGCACCCGCCGCTCGCCGTGGACGAGGTCCGCTACGTTGGTGATGGGATCGCCCTCGTCGTGGCCGAGTCGCGCGCTGCCGCGCGGGACGCGCTCGACCTGATCAACGTGGATTACGATGCACTCGACGCGGTGGTCGATCCCGAGAAGGCCACGCAGAAGGGCGCGCCGCAACTGCACGCCGAAGTGCCGGGCAACGTGGCGTTCACCTGGAAGGTGGTGGGCGGCGACGCGGCCAAGGCGTTTGGCGAGGCCCCCGTCACCGTGGAGCAGCGAATCTTGCACAATCGCCTCCTCCCCACGGCGATGGAGCCGCGCGCCGCGTGCGCCAGCTACAACCCCGGCACCGGCCAGCTCACCTGCTGGGTGACGAGCCAGAACCCGCACATCCACCGGTTTCTCTTGTCGGTGATGACGAAGCTCCCCGAGCACAAGATCCGCGTGATCGCGCCCGAGGTGGGCGGCGGGTTCGGGAGCAAGATCCCGGGCTACGCCGACGAGGCGCTGGTGTGCTTCGCGTCGATGAGCTTGGGCCGGCCCGTGAAGTGGACCGAGGACCGCTCGGAGAATTACAAGGTGACGATCCACGGCCGCGACCATGTGGAATACGTAGCCATGTGCGGCACCAAGGACGGCAAGATCACCGGGCTCCGCACCAGGGTGTACGCAGGGCTCGGCGGCTACGCTTCGACGGCCGCTCCGGGCATTCCCACAATTCTGCACGGGCTGATGCTCTCGGGACCCTACACCATCCCGAACATCGAGGGGACGGTGTACGGCGTCTACACGACCACCACGCCGGTGGATGCCTACCGGGGCGCCGGACGCCCCGAGGCGACGTTCCTGCTCGAGCGGATGATCGACCTCTATGCGCACAAGATCGGCATGGATCCGGTCGAGGTGCGCCGCAAGAACCTGATTCCCAAGGACAAGTTTCCCTACACCGTCGCCACCGGGATCACCTACGACTCGGGAAACTATCAGGGGGCGCTCGACAAGGCCCTCTCGATTCTCGACTACAAGGAGTTCCGCGCCGAGCAGGCCAGGGCGCGGAAGCAGGGCCGTTACCTCGGGATCGGCGTCACGACCTACTGCGAGATCTGCGGCCTCGGTCCCTCGCAGGTGGCGGGCGCGGTCGGGTTCGGTGGCGGGCTGTACGACAGCGCTCTCGTGCGGGTCTATCCCACCGGCGTGGTGCGGGCCTACATCGGTGCCAAGCCGCACGGCCAGGGCGAGGAAACGACGTTCGCCCAGATCGTGGCCGACGAGTTCGGGGTCCCGGTCGAGAGCGTCGAGGTCGTGGCGGGCGACACCGAGACGACTCCGCAAGGGTGGGGGACCTACGGCAGCCGGACCACCGCGGTGTGCGGCAGCGCGGTGAAGATCGCGGCGCAACGGGTCAAGGAGAAGGCGAAGAAGATCGCCGCCCACCTGCTCGAGGCGAACGAGGCGGACCTCGAGTGGAAGGATGGGAAGTTCGTGGTGAAGGGCTCGCCAGACAAAGGAAAGGCATTCGGCGAGCTCGCGCTCATGGCGAACGTCGCGTGGAATCTGCCGCCGGGCGTCGAGCCGGGGCTCGAGGCGACGGCGTTCTTCGACCCATCGAACTTCGTGTACCCGTTCGGGACGCACATCTGCACCGTTCAAGTCGACGTTGAAACCGGCGAAGTGAAGATCCTCCGTTACGTAGCGGTGGACGACTGCGGGCCGCAGATCAATCCGATGATCGTGGAAGGCCAGGTGCACGGCGGCGTGATCCAGGGCCTCGGCGAGGCGCTACAGGAGATGGCCGTGTACGACGAAGACGGCCAGCTCCTCACCGGCACCATGATGGATTATGCGGTCCCCAAGGCGTCGCAGATGCCGAAGGTCGAAACGGCTCACACGGTCACCCCATCCCCGGTGAACCCGCTCGGCGTCAAAGGCGTCGGGGAGACCGGGACGATCGCCTCGGTGCCGACGCTCGTGAACGCCGTGTGTGACGCGCTCCTGCCGCTCGGCGTCAACCACATCGACAAGCCGCTCACCCCCGCTCGGGTGTGGGCCGCCATTCAACGGGCGAAGGGAGGCGCAACGTGATCCCGACCTCCTTCGAGTACGTGCGCGCCAAGAACTTGAACGACGCGCTGAAGGTCATGGGCAAGAACGCCAAGGTCATCGCCGGCGGGCACAGCCTGCTGCCGCTTCTCAAGTTCCGGCTGGCGCAGCCAGCGACGTTGATCGACATCGGGCGGCTGCCGCAGTTGCAGGGCATCAAGAAGGCGGGTGGCGGCATGAAGATCGGCGCCACCACCACGTACCGCGAGCTGCTCGAGTCCAAGGACTTGAAGGCACTCTACCCACTCATTGCCGAAGTGACCGAGCACATCGGCGATCTCCAGGTACGGAACGCCGGCACGATCGGCGGAGGACTGGCCCACGCGGACCCGGCCGCCGACATGCCGCCGGTGATGCTGGTGCTCGACGCGACCTTCGTACTGCAGTCGAAGGGCGGCAAGCGCTCGGTCCCCGCTCGGAAATTCTTCAAGGGCCCGTTCACGACCGCCTTGAAGCCCAACGAGCTGCTCACGGAGATCCAGCTGCCCGCGCCGCCCAAGGGGGCGGGGATGGCGTACGCGAGCTTCGAGCAAGCGGCGTCGGGATACGCCCTGGCGGGTGCGGCCGCGCTGATTGCGATTGCCAACGGCGTGATCACGCGAGCGGAGCTCGCGTTCACCGGGCTGGCGGACACGCCGTTCCTGGCGCCGGCGGTGGCGAAGCTCGTGGGGACGGCGGGGGGCGAGCTGATTTCGCAGGTGGCCGCGGCGGCTGTCGCCGGCGTCGAGGCGAACGAGGACATCCACGCCGGACCCGAATACCGGACGCACCTCGCGACGGTGGCGGCGCGGCGCGCCCTCACCCAGGCGCTCGAGCGGACGGGGTAGTGCAACTCGATTTTTCCGGCGCGCCCGAGATCTCCGCACCCCCGGACGTGGTGTGGAAGCAGCTGCTCGACCACGACTTCGTCGCATCCGTGGCGCCGGGCGTCGAGTCCGTGGAGGCGATCGACGACCGGCACTTCAAGGTCGTCTCGGGGTTCGGCGTCGGCGCCGTGAAGGTCAAGTTTCGGCTCGACGTCGAGCTATCGGACGTGAAGCCGCCCAAGAGCCTCCGAATGTTGGCCCGCGGCAAGGCCCCGGGCTCGGAGATGGACGTGATCACCACACTCGAGATCGAGCCCGTCCCCCCGGACCGGTCCCGCCTCAAGTGGCGCGCCAGGTCGGAGGTGCGCGGCACGATCGCGAGCGTGGGAGCGCGGCTCTTGAAGGGCACCGCCAAGAAGCTCACTGAGAGCTTCTGGGACAAGTTTGCGGCACGCGTGGAAGCGGGGGGCCGTTCCAAGTAGATTGCCGCTGATGGACGCGCCCAAGTTCGGGTCGATCGATTCGGTCCAGTCCGCCTTCGCGGTCGAGCGCTACATCGCTGACCGCGACCTCGCCACCGCGGTGTATCTCTCCCTCAGGCTTGGCCGGCCGCTGCTGCTCGAGGGCGAGGCCGGGGTGGGGAAGACTGAAGTCGCCCGCACGCTCGCGACCGTCCTCAAGACGGACCTGATCCGCCTCCAGTGCTATGAGGGACTGGACGTCACCACGGCCGTGTACGAGTGGGACTATCCCCGCCAGATGCTCGAGATCCGGCTGCTCGAGGCGCGCGGCGAGGCCAAGCGCGCGGCGACGAAAGACATTTTCTCTGAAGCGTTCCTCATCCGGCGGCCGTTGCTCCGCGCGCTCGAGAACTCCCGCGCCGAGCCGCCCGTACTCCTGATCGACGAGATCGATCGTGCGGACGAGGAGTTCGAGGCCTACCTGCTGGAGGTGCTCGCCGACTTCGCGATCACGATCCCGGAGATCGGGACGATCAAGGCTGAGCGGCCGCCACACGTGATCATCACCAGCAACCGGACGCGGGAAGTCCACGACGCGCTCAAGCGGCGCTGTCTGTATCACTGGATCGATTATCCCACGCCGGAGCGGGAGCTCGCGATTCTCGCACAGCGGCGGCCGGACCTGCCGCAGCGGCTCGCCGCCGAAGTCGTGGCGTTCGTGCAGCGCCTGCGCTCGGCGGACTTGACCAAGATCCCCGGCATCGCGGAGACGATCGATTGGGCAGCGGCGCTCGAGGCACTCGGCGCAAAGCGGCTCGAGACCGAGCAGGTCGAGCGGAGCCTAGGGGCGCTGCTCAAGTACCAGGAGGACGTGGCGGCGTTGAAGGCCGGCGGCGCGGCCAAGCTGCTCGACGAAGTACGGGCGGGAACCGGATGACCTCCGCCAACGCTCTTGTCGGCAACGCCTTTATCGACAACGTAGTGCTGTTCGGGCGAATCCTCCGCCGCGCCGGCCTCTCGATCGATGCCGACCAGACGCGCCGCTTTGCGGACGTGCTGGCGCTCTTAGGCTTCGACCGGCGGGGTGACGTGAAGGCGGCGGGCCGCGCAGTGTTCGTGCGGCGGCGCGAGGAGCGCGCCCTGTACGACGCGGCATTCGACCTGTTCTGGCGGCGCAGCACCGTGCTCGGTACCGCCTCGGATCAGCTGCCGCGGCTGCGCCAGAACGAGCGTCCCAGCGCCGACACGAGCTTCCGCCCCGACGCGCCGCCCGCCGTGGACGTCACCGAGGTGGTGGACGAGACGACACGTCTAGGCGCGAGCGCGCACGAAGCGCTCCACACGGCCGACTTCGCGGCGCTGACGCCGCGCGAGGCGCACGACGCGGCGGCGATGCTCGCGGCGCTCAGGCCCCGGCTGCCGCTCCGGCCGTCGCGCCGGCCGCGGGTTGGCCTCCGTGGCAAGCGGCTCGCCGGGCGCCTCATGCTGCGAGCGTCGCTTGGCTCGGGCGGTGAGCCCCTCGCGTGGCGCTTTTGGCAGCGTAGCAGCCGGCCACGCCCCATCGCCCTCGTCTGCGACATCTCCGGCTCGATGGAGCGCTACAGCCGCTTCCTGCTGCGGTTCGCGCACGCCCTGGCGCGCTCCGGGGCGCCGGTGGAAGTGTTTGTGTTCGGGACACGATTGACCCGCATCACGCGCGAGCTGCGGGTGCGCGATCCCAACGGGGCGCTCAAGCGGGTGGCGGACAAGGTCGTGGACTGGAGCGGCGGCACGCGCATCGGCGCGAGCCTGCACGAGCTCAACCGACGCTGGGTACGGCGGACAATTCGCAGTGGTGCGGTGGTGATCATGGTGTCCGACGGGTGGGAGCGCGACGACCCCGCGCAACTGGAGCGCGAGATGGCGACCTTGCGGCGCTCGTGCCACCGGTTGATTTGGCTCGACCCGCTCGCCGACCGGCCCGGATTCGAGCCGGCGACGCAAGGGTTAGTTGCCGCGCTCCCCTACGTGGACGACTTTCTGCCCTGTGCGAGTGTGGCTTCGTTGGAGGCGCTGGCGGAGCGACTCGTCCGACTGTCCGACCGTCCGACTGTCTGACCGACCCATGGAGCAGTGGCTTGAGACGCGCGAAGTCTTGGACTTCTTGGCCAAGGTGCGTGCCGACGGGAAGCGAGCCTCGTAGCGACAGAAGTCGCTACGAGGCTTAGCATCATGAGAACAGGCCCGGCAGGACTCGAACCTGCAACGCCCGGTTTCGGAGCGCACTCCCAGCAACGCCGGCGTTGCAGCCTTCTTTGATTTTCAAGGAGTTAGCTCTGAGCGATCAACGCCGGCGTCGCTGGACAAGGCCGGCGTTGGCACTAATCCTGGCACTGAGGAGGAGCAGCCGGTGCATCCCGTGTCGGAACGTTCCTCGCTGCGTTTGCCCAACTCGCTCGTCGGCCGGAGCCCCGAGTGCAAAGGAGCAGCTGGATTACGCAGCCACCGTTGCAGCCAATGGGCCTAATAGGAGATGGAGGAATCGAAGTGGGGTGCGAGGGTCGCCGCCTATCAGCTCGATTGCATGTCCTGCGGGAGGCGACTATGCTGGCTAATCACAGTTAGACCGCGTACGATCCGGAACCATGAACGGGACACCACCGGAAGATGAACGTCCCCAGTCTCTCGGAGAGGAGATCGCGAATAGCGTCAGTCATGGCGTGGGACTGCTGGCGGCTCTCGTCGCAGCACCGGTTCTGATTCGCGGCGCCGTCGTCCGTGGTAGCGCATCCGGCATCGTCGGCGCGGGCATCTTCGCCGGAACACTGGCCCTCCTGTACTCAGCCTCCACCCTATATCACGCCCTGCCACGCAGCAAGGCGAAGCGCGTGTTTCGGGCGCTCGATCACGGAGCGGTGTTCCTTCTCATCGCCGGGACGTACACGCCGTTCACACTCGGCGTGCTCCATGGCGCGTGGGGCTGGACGCTCTTCGGACTCGTGTGGAGCCTGGCGGTTCTGGGGATCGTCCTGACGGCAGTGGCCGGAATCCGGTACCCACGGCTCTCGACGGGCGTGTACCTCGGAATGGGGTGGCTGGTCCTGATCGCGATTCGGCCTCTGTGGCTGCGCGTGCCGCTGGTGGGCCTGCTGTGGCTCCTGGCGGGCGGCATTGCGTACACCGCAGGCGTAGCGTTCCTGGCAGCCAAGGGGATGCGCTATAGCCACTTCGTTTGGCATCTTCTCGTCCTGGCGGGGAGCGGCTGCCACTTCATCGCGGTTCTGTCCTACGCGGCCTAACAACGCTTGAAGCTGGCGGGCGCGGGTAAGCTGAGGAGAATTGTGTGGCCATGACGGGTTCCTTCGATTCTCAGGCGTTGGTCCAAGAACCCCGCCAAGCCCCGCCGGTGGGACGCGCGCTCCGCATCCTGCTCGCCCTCGCCCTGACGGCTCAGGTGGTGCCCGTTTACCTCCGAGAAGGCCTGCCACTTGCCATCCGGGCCTTACTGCTGGTAGTCGGAGTGATTGGCGTCTACAGCCTAGTCCCTGTTCTGGCATCGCGACGGATCGTTGCCTTTGGCCCCGGTCTTGGGTCGGTCCAAGGGCTGGTGCCACTCGTCGCGCTCTATGTCGCCGGTGGCACCGGGGCACCCCTGCTGGGCCGCGGCGCAGGTCAGCTGGCCGCCGTCACGTACCTGGCGCTCTCGTTGGTGGTTGCCGGCGTGCGCGCCGACCCCGGTTGCGAGGTGATGGCCATCCCCGGCGTCTTGTTTGGAAAGCACACCGAACTCGCGTGTCTCATCTTCTCTCCCCTCGACCGGCTTGAGCGCAAATGGCGGAGCAAGCGTGTCCTCTAACCCGCCCGCTTTGATCCTCGACGCCACCATTCGGTGTCCCGCCTGCGGTTTCGCGAAGCTTGAGACCATGCCGACCGATGCCTGCGTGCACTTCTACGAGTGCACCAACTGCCACAGCTTCTTGCGGCCGAAGCCCGGCGACTGCTGCGTATTCTGCTCGTACGGCTCCTCCCAGTGTCCACCGAAGCAGCGGACGGCGCGACGCGGCCCCGCTGAACTAGACCCTTAAGTGGCTGCTGATAACCTTGAGCCCAAGAGCGAGCGATGGCTTGCCTACGTTATCAACCGAGTGAGCAATCTCCGCAAGGACATCCAGGTGGTCGTGCTATGACGCCAGCGCGACGACGACCCTGAGCGCTGGATCTGTCTTGAGCAGCGCTTGGGACCGCGCGCGTCGGCAGGAGAAGTACATTACGCAGGTGGCGTTCTGGATCTGGCGGGGGTTTCCACCCACACCTCCCCTTCGCGCTCGGCTACGCCAGCCGAAGCGCGCCGGCTGATGACGCACTGGCTCCAATTACCGTGCCGCGACTCCACCGGTGCATGCCCGGCGGAGTCGCGGCCTGTTGTAGCCTAAACCGCGGGAGTGCTGGGCCCTAGAGGCTGCCCCCCCGGGTTGCGAACGAGAACGAAACTAGCAGCGAGTTCTCGCTAAGCGTGTTCGTCACCGTCCCCACGGGTCCCGACGGGCCGAACAGAGGGCCCGAACCCGAGTGCGCGAACGCATGGTAATAGGCGGCGCTGATCTCGAAGTGCCGCGACGGCCGGACTCCGAAGCCCACGGTGACGTGGCTTTGCACGATGGCCGGCGCCGGCACGTTGAACATCGCCAGACTGTCAGGAATTGGGTTCTGCGTCCAGTTGTAACCACCGCGGATCGCAACCCGGTCTGTCGCTCGATACTGGGCGCCGGCGTGCAGCGACGTGATGTTGCGCCAGCCGAAGGCCTTCACCGACCCGTCGGGATTGGAAATGCCTTGGCCCTTGGGGATCTCGAAGCCAGCCGCGCTCTCGTAGAAGATGCGTCGAACCTCACCGGTGAGGAGCAGATTCGGGAGCGCGTTTACCGCCACCCCGCCGCTCAGCATCGCCGGCACATTGAGCTTGAACTTGATGGTACGGGGCGTGCCGTAACTCGAGAGATTCGGGTTGGCGAAGGTCGAATTGAACTCGAAGTCCTTGAAGCTCTGCTCGCTGGTGTAGGAGGCGCCGACCGACACGAGGTCGTTGGGCTTGAAGAGCACCCCCGCCTGGAATCCGAACCCGAACGCGCCATCCGCTGCAGCCGCGCTCGAATAGAACGCCGTTCCGGTTCCGGGGTCGAAGGCAGGAGCGGCCACGGGCATCGGCTCGACGGACAGCGCGGCCCAATCGATGTTCGCCGCCACCCCGAGCCAGAGCTTGGGCGTGGGAGCGAAGGCGATGGCGGGCACGATCTTCAGGAACTGGTAATTGCTATACACCTGCCCGAAACCGTTCGGCTGAGGCGCAACGATCGGGTTGGTGGTGCTCGCGGGGTAGTCGACGCCGAATCCCCCCACGCCCAGTCCCGCGACCCCGACCACGACGCGGTCGCCCTTCAGCTTGGTAGTCCAGGCCATGGCAGGGATGGGGGTCCAGTCGCTCTTACTGTCGCTCGTCCCCGCAGGCCCGCCGGTCACCGTGCTGGCCACCGAGCGGTCGGGCTTGAACAGCTCGAAGCCGAACTCGACCCTCGTCCCGTCGAATGCCATGAGCCCCGCCGGGTTCAGGTAGAAGGTGCCTAGAAGACTCAGAGGAGCGGCGACGCCCGCTCCACCCATCGCCGCGTTGATCGCTCCGACTCCATGCAAGAAGTGGCCATCGGTCGCGAGAGCGCGGCGCCCCGGAATCGCGACCAGCGCAGCGCCGAGGATCATGCCACCAAGTCGTCTATGCAGCATTGCAGCCTCCCGATCCGCTAGTAGAGTGCTTCTTCCACTTCGTCCTTGATCTCGTCTCCGATCGAGCCCGGCATGGTCATATTGGCCGCGAACTTCATGTTGCCGGCGTCCTCGAAGTACAGCTTCATGCGGAACATCGCGTCGATCATTGCGATGGTGACGCGGCCGCCGCTCTGGGACAGCACCAGCTCGATCGGGAACGCGGCCGCGTGATCGAGTCCGGGACACGCGAAGCTCTTGCGCGCCTCATCGTTGCCTTCGCCCACGATATGCATCGCCCGCGCCTCCACCGGCGTGCCGGTCACGCCGATGATGACCACATTCTGCTCCGACAGATCGAGCAGGTACAACGGCCGGATCTCCCACTTGCGCGTGCGCCCGAGCCGCTGGAGCCCGCGATACACGCGCCGGGCCACACCCACGAGATCCTCCCCCTGCTTGAGGTCGACGGCGGCCACGGTCTCGACCTTGCTGGGGAACGGGCCCCCCGCCATGAGCCCCATCGTCTTGCCGATCAAGCCCCGATTACGCATCTGTCCATACTCGCGCTCCGACAGCTGGCCCGGGAACGCCGTCGCCACGATCCGCTGGAGCGCTCCCATGGCGGAGTCGGACTGCGTTTCAAAGCCTGTTTCCGCGATGATGGTGCGGTTCAAGGACCGCGGGTTGGCCGCCGCGATGTGAATGCCACGCTCGTCCTGGTACACCGCCAGGCGGAGCGGCAGGGCGAAGGCCGCGACCGCTCCGTGTTGCAGCACCGCGCGCGCGTACGCTGGCGAGTGCACGACAAAGACATGCGCGCGATGGGAGCAGTCCTTCCGGTCAACGCCGACATCGTAGTCAGCGACCACCTGCCAGCCACTCCCCCCAACCCCGCGGCGGAGTGCGGCCGCGGCGTCGTCGAAACCCCCGGCCTTGATGTCGACGAGATTCACGTACACACCGAACGGGCGATCCGTGGGGGCTGGCAGTTGTGCGTACAGCAGGTGGGTCGGGTGCCGAGTTGTAACGATGGCGGTGGCGAGCATCGCAAGCACGAGGCGCAGAGCAGGCTGTCCCATCGGTTCCCCCAGTCGCGACAGATGACACCGCAGTTGCGGCTCGGGTGGTAAGCTGGCGAGGGCACAATACGCCGAGGGTGAAGCAGCGGTGAAGCTGTCTTCAGGACTAGCCTCCCCACCCTTGCACTGACCTGTATGACCATATAGTCATATAGTCGCTGATCTCGTCACCGTTCTCTTGCCCCGAGAGGCTCTATGACCGTCGCCACCTCGGTATCTCCACCCCGCGGTATCGCCGCGCAACCGCCGTCCTGGGCTACGCTCGGCGTGCTGTTCGGCCTGCTTTCCGCCACGGCCATCGCGTTGTACGGGCCGATCGGCGTCTCGGGCACATACCCGCGGGCCGTCGGCGCCCTGCTCCGGCTGATCACCCCCGCGTACGCGGCGGTGAATCCCTATCTCATCAAGATGGGCGGGTTGCTCACGCCCGAGACCATGCTCGTCGTGGGCCTGCTGATCGGCGGCTTCGCGGCGGCGCGGACGAGCCGCAAGCCCAAAGCCCCCGCGCTCGAATTGATCCACGCCGGCGAGACGACTCCCGGCCGGCGCTATCGCGATGCGTTCCTTGGTGGGCTGCTCATCATCTTTGGCGCGCGCCTCGCAGGTGGCTGCACGAGCGGCCACATCATCTCGGGGATCACGCAGCTGTCGATCAGCAGCATGATCTTCGCCGCCGGCGTGTTCGCTTCCGGCCTCGGTACGGCACGCCTAATTAAAGGAAGGAGCTGACCATGGCGCTGCTCTATGGCTTGCTGGTCGGCATCGCGATGGGGTGGTTGCTGCAACGCGTGCGCGCTTCGAGTCCGGCGATGATCGCCAGCGCCCTACGGCTCCAGAACATCGCCATCATCAAGTTCATGGCGCTCACCATCGCGGTGGGCAGCGTGGTGGTCTACCTGTTGAGCTTCGCGGTACCGATGCACTTCGACATCAAGCCCGCCTACGTCCTGGGCGTGCTCGTGGGCGGCCTCATCTTCGGCGTCGGCTTCGCCGTGGGCGGATATTGCCCCGGCACCTGCGTCGTCGGAGCGGGCGAAGGGCGCAAGGACGCTTTGTTCGCGATCGGCGGCGGGATCGTCGGGGCGTTGCTGTTCACGGCGCTGTACGCGGCGCTCGAACCCATCCTGATCAAGCCGCTCAATCTCGGGAAGCTCACCCTGGCCGACGTGCTCCACGTACCCGCCATTGTCGTGGCCGTCGGGCTGGCGGCGGTCTTCATCGCGGCCATCCTATGGCTCCCGACCCTGCCGGGGAAACGACCGGGTGGGTCAGGCGATGGAGCGTATGAGTAGGTCGTCGCTGCCACCCGAGCTGTTCGGCGTCGTGGCGGAACGCTTCAGGGCGCTCGCCGAACCGGCGCGTCTCAACCTCTTGCACACGCTCCAGAGCGGCGAATGCACCGTCACCGAGCTGGTGACCGAGACCGGCCTGGCGCAGGCGAACGTGTCGAAGCACCTTCAGGTGCTCTACGACAAGGGCTTCGTCACCCGGCGGAAGGAAGGGCTCTTCACATACTATCGGCTCGCCGGCCGCGACGTCTTCAAACTCTGCGACATCATGTGCGGCCGGCTCAAGGCCGAGGCGAGCGTCTTCCGCCGCCGGATCGGCGCCGGCGAGATAAGGGGGCGTCGATGAAACGCGTGTTCGTGCTCGCCGGCTTGCTGGCCGCATGCCAGCCAGCCGCCCCCCCCACGCCGGTGAGCGTATGGACCCCGCCACCTGACTCCGCGATCCCCGCGGGGCCGCTGGGGGCCTCCATCCAACGCGGTGGCGCGCTGTTCATGCACACGCCGGACAGTCTGCCGCGCTTCATCCCAGGGACCCTGCGGTGCTCGAGCTGCCACCTTGAGAATGGCCGGCGCGCCACGGCGGCCTCGCTCGCCGGCGTGTACGCCCGCTTCCCGAAGTACATGGATCGCACGGGTGCGGTCATCGACCTCGCGGACCGCGTGAACTACTGCTTCACGCGCAGCTTGGCCGGCTCGAAGCTCCCGACCGGCAGTCGCGAAATGCAGGACATCCTCGCCTACCTGGCATTTCTCTCGAGCGGCGTGCCAATCGGATCTCACGGAGTCCCGGAGGGCATGCCGAAGATGCCGCCGCTCACGGGCGACACCCTCCGGGGCCGGGCGATCTTCGTCTCGACGTGCGCAGCGTGTCACGGCCCGGAGGGGCAAGGCACAGCGGTGGCGACGGCGCTGTGGGGGCCGAAGTCGTTCAGCGTCGGCGCTTCCATGGCGCGCCAGGAGCGGGCCGCCTCGTTCATCCGGCACAACATGCCGTTCAGCGCGCCCGGCTCGCTGACCGACCAACAGGCCTTCGATGTCGCTGCGTATATCGTGTCGAAACCGCGGCCCGATTCACCAGGGAAAGAGAACGATTGGCCGGCCGGCGGCGCTCCCGTGGACGTGCCCTACGACACCAAGGGCCATCGCGCCTACAACCCGCCGCCGCTCTTGCCACGTCCGGTCACGAACGAGGCCATTGTGCCGCCGCCTCCGTCCGTCGTCGCCGGTCAGCCGGACAGCGCGCGCAACAGGTAGAAGATGCCCCACGGAGAACGGGAACGGCGCCTGAGCCGCCGCACGCTGCTCGCTGGCGCCGCAGGCGCCCTGGGGGGCGCGATACTCGGCGGGCTCGTGCCGCCGGCCGCGGCGCAAGTACCCGAGGGCCATCCGCCGAGCGTCCCCGACGACCCCACAAAGGTGCTCGGCGCCCCGACCCGCGCGGTTGGTGAACGGTCGCCCTTCGAGCAACCGCGGCGCACACCCACGGGCGAGACGGTCGGCAACTCTCTGACGCCCCTGCAAGATCTCACGGGCACCATCACACCGTCCGACCTCCACTTCGAGCGCCATCACGCCGGCGTCCCGCAGATCGATCCGAAGCGCCATCACCTGATGATCCACGGGATGGTCGAGCGGCCGATGATATTCAGCCTCGAGGACCTCGGGCGCTATCCGTCGGTGACTCGCACGCACTTCATCGAGTGTTCCGGCAATGGCCGGGGCGCGTATCGGTCGCCGAAGCCCGAGCTCACCCCGCAGCTCGTGGACGGCCTCACAGCGAACACCGAGTGGACTGGCGTGCCGCTCGCCGCCTTGTTCGAAGCGGTCGGTGCAGCCCGCGGTGCCGAATGGTTTCTGGCCGAAGGGAGCGATGCCAGCCGCATGGCTCGAAGCATTCCGGTGGACCTCGCCCTGGAAGACGCACTCGTCGTGTACGCCCAGAACGGGGAAGCGCTGCGCCCCGAGCAGGGGTACCCGGTGCGGTTGCTGCTGCCGGGGCTCGAGGGCAACGTCAACGTGAAGTGGCTGCGCCGGATCAAGCTAGGTCCCGCGCCGTTCATGACGCGGTGGGAGACGTCCAAGTACACCGATCCGCTGCCGAACGATACGGCGCGCCAATTCAGCTTCGTGATGGACGCGAAGTCGATCATCACGTCCCCGGCCTATCCGGTCGTGCTGCCGGGCGCGGGGTGGTGGCCCATCCGGGGCTTGGCCTGGAGCGGCCGCGGGCGGATCACCCGTGTCGAGGTGAGTGCCGACAGCGGCCGCAGTTGGGCGCCGGCCGAGCTCGTGGGGACCGTCCTGCCGAAGGCGCACACCCGCTTTCAAATGATGTGGCGGTGGGATGGTCGCGAGACCGTGGTCATGAGCCGGGCGGTGGACGAGACGGGCTACGCGCAGCCGACGCACGCCCACCTGCTCACCGTGCGGGGGCCGGGGACCGACTTCCACTTCAACGACATCCGTGGATGGCGGATCCGGCCCGACGGCCACGTCTTCTTCGACACGCGCGGGGGAATCACGTGAGGCCGCTCGCCTCGCAGCGTGCGGTGGTCTGGATGACGCTCGTCCTGGCGGGAGCTGGATGTCGCGTGGACGATGCGCGAAGCGCTCAGACCCCGTTGACGCAGGTGCCGGCTCGGGAGGCATTCCGGTTCGGGCGGAGCGCGACACCCGCCGAGATCGGAGCGTGGGACATCGACGTCGATACGCTCGGCCGGGGGCTTCCCGAGGGACGCGGCACGGCTGGGCGGGGCGCCACACTCTACGGCGAGAAGTGCGCGGCTTGCCACGGCCTGAACGGCGAGGGCGGCATGGCAGGCCTGGCTCCGCCTCTAATCGGGCGCGAGCCGCGAGAGGGGTTCCCGTTCGGCCGCGATGCCAGGTTGGTGAAGACCGTGGGCAACTACTGGCCGTATGCGACCACGCTGTACGACTACATCAATCGCGCGATGCCGCTCACCGCGCCGGGCTCGCTCACTCCGGACGACGTGTACAGTCTGACCGCCTACTTGCTCGAGCGAAACGAAATTATCTCCCCCGACCTGGTGCTCGACCGGGCGAGCCTCCCCCACGTACGGATGCCGGCGCACGGCCGCTTCGTGCGCGACGACCGCACGGGCGGTCCGGAGGTCCGTTAGCCCTCAGTTGCGGAGTTGGAGCAGCCGCCCGAGCGCGGACGCTAGTGCCGGATCGAGCGGGTAGGCGGCTTCGAACGTCGCCGTAAGCGTATCCGAGGCGAAGGCTCGTCGGTACCCAGGCAGCAGCGCTGGCGCCCGCGCATTGAGCAGCAGTGTCCCACAACGCATGGCAGCGTCGCTGCTCGTTCGCTCAGCGGCGACCCGGCTCGCAGACGCGGGTTCGCCCGCAAGGGCCTGCCGCACCGCGGGGTAGCACAACTCGCGCACGGCCGCATAGAGCGGGACGTCGGATGTGTCGCCCGACCCGGGAACGCGCACGGCCACCAAGTTGTCGGTGCGGTCGGCTGGATCGCCCTCGAAGATCCGGCCATCGGCACCGAGAGCGGGCGAGAGGAAGATGATACCGCGATCGAGCCGCTGGGCCCGCAGGTAGTCCGCCAGCGGAGCCGCGAAGCGGGCATCCCACTCTGTCTGCAGCTCCGCGACACGCGCACCTCGCTCCGCCCACAGCTTTGCCCAATAATCGCCGTAGAACTCCCGCCACTCACGATCAAGCGCGTCGGCGAACGCTCCGAGCATGCGACGCTCTTCGGGTCTCCGGAGCACGGCTGCCACCGCGGCGGCGCCGAAGCGGGTGCGGGGGTCAGCTACCGCCGGGACGCCAGTGCGTTGGCGCGACACCGCGCGGAGTGCCTCCAGCATCGCACCACGGTCCGCTGCAGCGAAGTACAGCGGTACGAAGTGGAGCACCTCGAAATTGCTGTCCTGCTCGAACGCGGTGCGGAACCGCTCGGCCTGGCGGTCGAGCGCGGTCGGGAAGACGCCGAGCGAGTCCTTCGCGAGACGGATACGGACCCCGTACCCCGGGTCGTAGAGTGGCAAGGGCCCGAAGCCGCGGAATCCGACGACCGCGAGACCATGAAACCAGAGATCGACCTGCGGCGCGTTGACCAGGGTCCAGGCGTGCTGCGAGGAAAGGGGCTGCGGCACGCTGATGGTCAGGAGCAGCCTGAGAGTGAGCGCGATGGCTCCCGTCCTCATGTGGCCACTGCTACGGGTGCCGCCTCCACCTCGACCGTGACGGGAAAGCCGTTCCGGACGCTCTCCGTCACGATGCAGAAGTCCTCGTATAAGTCGAGGCACCGGCCCATCCGGTCGCGGTCTTCCGGCGCGACGTCGGGCGCCAGCTTGACGCGAATCTCCCCGATCCGCAGGCGTCCCCGTTCGTTGCGGGCGAAGGTGCCCTCCACGGTGGCTCGCAAGTGCTTCAATTCGATGCGAGACCGCCGCAGGCAAAAGGCTAGGCTCGCGGCCAGGCAATTGCCGACCGCGGCGGCGATCAGGCGAGGGGCATTCGGCGCGCGGCCTTCGCCGAGGGGCGCGGGTTCGTCAAGCGTGAGGTCGGGCACCCGGTCCAGTCCGAAGTCGACCGTGAAGGCGTACCCGCGCTGAAGCGTGAGGGTGAGCCCGAAGCTGGGGTCGGTCATGGCGTTCCTCCTGCTCCAAGAACGTCCCGGCCGGTCCAGGTGCCATGAGATCGGATTGAAGGTCTCTTCACGTTCCCATGAAGAAGTCTTCCGAGAAATCGCGCGGCCTGGCCGATCGGCGCAGCTGGACGGAGCGGCGAATGCTTTCTTACGGCGGCTCCGCGCGACAACACCCTCTCGGCCCCGCCACTGAGATCCACAGCTGCCCTGACGAGCCATTGACGATACCCTAACACGATGTTGACAAGAACGCCGGGCGGCGTACAATGACCGCTAAGTCGCTTGTAGCCCCTGAAGCTGCCGTGTTTCAAGATGTTACATCGTGTCGTCAGGCCTCTCGCGCGAGACAGGAGGCAAGATGGCCAAGGGCTTCGTGAGGTGTGCGACCGGCACCCAGCGGTCGTGGCTGTACAGTACGGTAGTCACCTGTGTCAGCTTGACGGTTGCGATGGTTCTGAGTGGCGGCCGATCCAAGGCGTTCACCGCGTACTCGCTGGCCGTCCACAAGACCAACGCCATCCCCGCTTTTGCCCGGAAGTACGGCCTCGCGTGTTCGGCGTGTCACACCGCCTGGCCCGAGCTGAATGCCTTCGGACAGAAATTCCGCGACAACGGCTACCAGCTCATGAACGACCGCGACTCTCCCATCTGGCTGAACCCGTCCTATATCCCGGTCACGTTCAGGATCACGCCGAATTGGCACCGCGAGAGCGCCACCAAGCAACCGGTGGATGCTATTCCCGGCAATGCCGCGACCACCGGCCCAGGTACCGTCACCGTGTCGGGCTTCGATCTCTCCGGGATGGACTTGTGGACGGCGGGCACGGTGTACAAGAACATCTCCTTCGTGCTGCTGCCGTCCTCCGACAACACCGGTGCTTTCCACTTTGAAGCCGCGTTCGTCCGCTTCGACAATCTGTGGAACAACCACTGGGTCAACTTCAAGTTCGGGAAGTTCGAGCTGGACAACCTCATCTCGGAAAAGCGCTTTTTGTTTCTCTCCGGAAACGGCGGTGCCTACCAGGCGTATCACTTCGGGCCGGTCACCGACACATTGGGTTTCACCAACTTCGGCCTTGGAGACAACCAGATCGGCGCGGAGCTCTCGGGGCATTCTGAAAACAGCTACACGCGCTACGGCATTGCCGTGCTGAGCAGCACCGATGGAACGGTGGGTTTGCCGGCGAGCCAGAGCTACGACACGTATCTCACCTTCAGTCACGCCATCGACGCGGGAGCGCTGGGAGTGGAGCGCTTGGGGGCCTACGCCTACATCGGCCGGCGGCCGACCTATTCCCAGACCTCCGGTGGCGCGCCGATTCCCGGCACCGGGCTGGGCAACAAGTCCTTTTATCAAATCGGCGTCGCGGGCGACTTCTTCTTTGGCGACCTCGAATTCCTCCCGCTCTTCCTGCATGCCAACGATAACGCGTACCTGGCGACGAGCACGCCCGGGAACGTGGCGCTGCCGGCTGGCGCCAGGGATGCGAAGTGGAACGCCGCGTTCCTCGAGGCGCACTACTACATCAATCCCCAACTGGTGTTCACAGGGCGCTACGAGACCGTCCGGATGTCGCAGCAGGCGGACCCGGCACTACCGAGCGACCTGGGAAACATCGACGCGTACTCGGGCGGGGTCCGCTGGTACCCCATCATGTTCAGTCGCGCCGGATTGAGCTGGCACACCGAGGTCTCGGCCGTCCGGACTCGGGGCTCCACGTTCTCCCCGACCGACGGGGTGTGGACCAGCAGCGTGTTCACCGGACTCGATTTCGACTTCTGAGCGAAGAGGCCCCTCAATGAGACCAAGAACTCCCGTAGTGGCGTGGGTCTCGGCCGTGGTCGTTCTCGTGGCGACGGCGGGAGCGAGGCCCTGCGTGGCGCAGGAGAGCCACATCGGCAACCTCACCGGGCATGCTGACGCCGGGAAGAAGGTGTACCGTCGCTACTGCATCCTGTGCCACGGCCCGGAGGGTGACGGCACCGGGGAGAACGCGATGTGGATCGATCCGAAGCCGCGGGACTTCACGCTCGCGGTGTTCAAGTGCCGCTCGACACCCACTGGTACGCTGCCCACGGACGAGGATCTGTTCAATGCGATGACGCGCGGGTTTGTGACCACGAACATGCCGGCATGGCTGCCGCTCACGCACCAGAACCGGGCGGATGCGATCGCCTACATCAAGACCTTTTCACCGAAGTGGAAGACGCTGAAGCCGGGGACACCGATCCCGATTCCGCCGGAACCCTCGGCGACGATCGCGAGCATCCTGCACGGGCGGGGGCTGTTCCAAAAGATGGAATGCTGGAAGTGCCATGGTCCCGCCGGCCACGGGGATGGTCCGTCCGCCAAGACACTGACGGATAACAAGGACAATCCCATTCCGCCATACAATTTCTCGACCGGCTCAAGCTTCAAGTGCGGAGTGACCAACCAGGATCTCTACCGCATTTTCATGACGGGGCTCGACGGTACACCGATGCCCTCCTTCGCGGACGACATCCAGCCGGCGGACGCCTGGGACCTAGTGCACTTCCTGCGCACCCTGCAGCCACTCGAGACGCCGGAGGCCGCGATCTGGAGAGCGTGGCTGGCGTCGCACGCTCAGGAGCTCAAGCCCATTGGGCCGCCGGGGAGCGGGCAATGACGCTGCGGTTCTCGTGAACCCATTCTGAGAGATGGTCGTCCTATGCGAACAATCCACATCTCGCTGCTAGCGATCGCGGGGCTTGGGATCGCGGCGATGGTGGCTCCCGGCGCGCCGCCGGCTGCCGGTACCATCAGCGGCAAAGTGACCTACACCGGCACCGCGCCGAAGATGAAACCGATCGACATGGCCAAGGAGCCCAACTGCGTGACCCAACACGCCGGCGCACCGGTAATGACTGAGAACGTCGTGACGGGCCCGGGGAACACACTCCGCTGGGTGGTGGTCTACGTCTCGGAGGGTGATCAAGGTGCCGCAACGGCGACCGAAACGGTCCGGCTTAATCAAAAGGGCTGTCAATACATCCCCCACATGCTGGTCGTGCAGCCGAACCAGTCGCTCGACATCTACAACGATGATCCACACTCGCACAACATCCACCCGCTCGCGAAGGTGAATCCTGAGTGGAACAAGTCCCAGCCCGCTGGGGCGCCGCCGATTCACACGAAGTGGGAGAAGCCGGAATTCATTCCCGTCAAGTGCAACGTGCATCCGTGGATGCACGGCTGGCATCTGGTCATCGCGACGTCGCACTACGCCGTGACGGGCGAGGACGGGGGGTTCAGCTTGCCGAACCTCCCGCCCGGCAAGTACACGGTGACGGCGTGGCAGGAACAATTCGGCACGCAGAGCCAGGACGTGACCATCACCGGCAGCGAAACCAAGACGATCAACTTCGTCTTTAAGGCTACGCCTTACTGAGAAGGCGCCATGGGCAAAGTGTTCGCAGTCGTCGTGACGGTGATTACGCTCGCCGCGACCGCGATTTTCGTCACGCACGTTTGGTGGCCGCCCGCCGACATCTCCCTACACGGGCCGGCGATCGATCGTCAGCTGGGAGAGACGATGGTCTCGGCGGGGATCCTCTTCGTGGTTTCGCAACTGGCCCTGGCGCTGTTCGTCTGGCAATACGGCGACCGCAAGGACGGGCGAGCGATCAAGCTGTTTCCGGGTGGGGCAACGCCCATGGTGGTGTTGGCCGCCGTGCTAGTGGGCGCCGAGATTCTGGCCCTGACGTTTGTCGGCTCCAAGGTGTGGGCCGGCATTTTCCAGTCGCCACCCGATCCGAATTCGCTCGTCATCGATGTGCAAGCCGAACAGTTCGCCTTCTATTTTCGGTATCCCGGCCCGGACGGCTCGTTCGCCGCGACACACCCGGAACTGATCAACGAGGCCAGTGAGAACTACTTCGGGCTCGATCCCGCGCACGACGTGGACGCACGGGACGATATCGTGGTCCCAAGCTTGGCCATCCCGGTCAACCGGCCGATCCTGCTGCGGATGCACGCCAAGGACGTTAATCACTCGTTCTATGTGCCCGAGCTGCGGATCCAGCAGGACTTTGTACCCGGTCTGGTCATCCCGCTCCATTTCACCGCTACCCAGACCGGCAAGTACGAGATCGTCTGCACGCAGCTGTGTGGATTGGGGCACTATAACATGCGCGCGTATCTCGAAGTGATGTCCCCGGAGCGATTCGACCAGTGGGTGAAGGAGAAGGCGGCACAACAATAGCTCAGGGAGGCAGGCACATGGATCACGCTGTGGCGCCAGCGGCCGTTCATCACCACGCCCCTCCGCAGGGTTTTCTGCGAAAGCACGTCTTCAGCCTCGACCACAAGGTGATCGGGAAGCAGTATCTCGATCTGGCGCTAGTGGCGGTGTGCATCGGTATGGCGCTGTCCTGGCTGATGCGCTTGCACCTAGCCTGGCCCAACGTCCCCGTTCCGGGCTTGGACAAGCTGTCGCCGAACGGCGCGGCCAACGGCGTGATCACGCCCGAGTACTACCTCTCGCTCATGACGATGCACGCCACGATCATGGTGTTCTTCGTCCTGACGAGCGCGCCGTTCGCGGGATTCGGCAACTACTTCCTGCCCATTCAGGTCGGCGCGGAAGACATGGCGTTCCCTCGGTTCAACATGATGTCCTTCTGGACAACTTGCGTGGCGTTTCTCGTGCTGATCAGCTCGTTCTTTGTCGCCGACGGACCCGCCCTGTCCGGTTGGACGGCCTATGCGCCGCTCAGCGCGGTGGGGAAGGACGCCGGTCCCGGCCAAGGTCTGGGCCAGACGCTGTGGGCGCTCTCCATCGCGATCTTTTGCGTGGGGCAACTCTTCGGGTCGTTGAACTTCATCGCGACGACGCTCGACCTGCGCACGAGAGGCATGTCGCTCGCTCGCATGCCAATATCCACGTGGGCGTGGTTCATCACCTCGGTCATCGGCCTGATCGCGTTCGCGGTATTGCTGCCCGCCTGCATCCTGCTGCTCCTCGACCGGGTCGCCGGGACGAGCTTCTTCATTCCAGCGGGGCTCGTGATCAGCGATCGGCTGCAACCGCATTCCGGCGGCTCACCGCTCCTGTGGCAGCACCTCTTCTGGTTCTTCGGACATCCGGAGGTCTACATCGCCATCCTGCCGGGTTTCGGCATCGTCTCCCACATTCTGCCCGTGTTTGCGCGCAAGCCCCTGCTGGGACCGCGTGCCCTCATCGGCTGCATGATCGCGATCGCGTTTCTGAGCTACACGGTGTGGGGTCATCACATGTTCCTGAGCGGGATGAACCCGTTCTCAGCGCTGCTGTTTTCCGTGCCGACCCTGATCATCACGATTCCCGCGACCATCGCGACCTTGCTGTGGATCGGCACGATTTACGGTGCCAAACTGCGGTTCACGACGCCGGCGCTGTTCTGCCTGGGATTCGTGTCCGTGTTCGTCAGCGGCGGGCTCAGCGGGTTCTTTCTGGCGCAACCTTCGATCGATACCTACCTGCACGCCACCTATTTTGTAGTCGCGCACTTCCATTTCGTGATGGCCGTCGCCGCCATGTTCGGCATCTTCGCCGGCACGTACTTCTGGTTCCCGAAGATGTTCGGCCGAATGATGAATGAGACGCTGGGCAAGTGGCACTTTTGGCTCACGTTCATCGGCGTCTACTGCATCTTCATGCCGATGCATTATCTCGGGCTCGCTGGCAACGTGCGCCGCTATTCGGCGTTCACAGACGACTATCTGAAGCCGCTGATCCCGCTGCACCAGTTCATCACGGTCGCGGCATTGCTCACGGGCGCCGCCCAATTGATTTTCCTGTACAATCTCTTCAGGAGCCGGTTCCGGGGGCCTAAGGCACCCGACAATCCCTGGGAGGCCACCACGCTCGAGTGGTCTACGACGTCACCGCCGCCGTTCGACAATTTCGGCGGCCATCCTCCCGTCGTGTATCACGGTCCGAATGAGTACGGCGTGAAGAGTGCGGCGGGCGGCGACTACGTCATGCAGGCCTCGCCCGAACCGGCGCCGAGGCTCGCCGATCGGACATGACGACGGTCGCGTCGCCCCCGAAGTCGCCGCCGACGGCCGGGCAGCCGCCGGCTCAACGGCCGACAGCCACTTTTGGGCCCGCGCCCAAGCCGGCCGAGACCGGCGTCTGGGTCGCCATTGCGACCATTTCGATGTCGTTCGCGGCGCTCACCAGCGCCATGGTGGTGCGGGCGAGCGCGGCAACGGACTGGCAGCATTTCCGGCTGCCGCCGATCCTCTACCTCAACACCCTCGTGCTCCTCGCCTCGAGCTTTACTCTCGCGTCGGCCCGTCGCAGGATCACCGCGGCCCAGGCGCTCGACGGCCTTCCAAGACTCTATTTCACTCTCGGGCTCGGCCTCCTGTTCGTCGCGGGGCAAGTTGTGGCGTGGCGCCAGCTGGCCGCTCAGGGACTGTTCCTCGCGACGAGCCCCAGCAGCGCGTTCTTTTACCTCTTCACCGCCCTACATGGGCTCCACGTGCTGGGTGGCCTCGGGGGGTTGCTGTACGTGCTGCGGCGCCTGCGTCGGGTAGGGCCTGTGCCGGTGACCGCGCTCGGGGCGGCGGCGCTGTATTGGCACTTCATGGACGTTCTATGGCTGTACCTGCTCATGATCCTGACCATTCGGATGTAGCAGGCCTCTGGAGGAGGGAAGCATCGTGGGCGAATCGGCGGTGACCATGCGAGCCGGGCCGGGAGCTTTGACGGAGGCGTCTCCCTACGGGATTCAGTCCAAGAAGCTGGCGATTTGGTTGTTCATCATCGCCGACGCGGCGACATTCGGCGCGATCCTGTTCGCCTACGGCTATCTCCGGGTCGCCAACCCCGACTGGACGAGGCCGTTCGAGTTTTGGCCGACGATCGCGAACGCCGTTGCGACGACTGTCGTGCTGCTCACCGGCAGCTTGACCATGATGGGCGCGGTTCGGTGCGCCCAAGCGGGCCAGAAATCCGCAAGCGTTCGTTGGCTCGGCGTGACCATGGCGCTGGGGCTCGTGTTCGTCTTACTGCTCCTCCACGAATGGTCCGACATGATCGGTGCGGGCTGGCGGATGTCGCAAAATCCACTGGGTGGGTCGGTACTCTTTGGGGCGACGTTCTTCGGGATCACGGGCCTGCACTTGCTGCACGTAATTTGCGGTGTGGTCGCGCTCGGTGTCGTCGCCATGGGATTCAACCGCGATCGACTGGACGCCGGCCACGTCGAGACGACCGGTCTCTACTGGCACTTTGTGACTCTGGTGCAGATGTTCGTCTTCCCGCTGGTCTATCTCATGAACGTCCGCTGAGGGAGAACTCGAACGAAAGGGCAAGGCCATGGCGGAAGCGCGGCAGAGTGCGGGCATGAAACCTTACGTGGTCGTCTGGTTCGGGTTGATTCTCATTGTGGCCATCGAGGTGTTCTTGACGTACCAGCACCTGCCGGTGGGTGGGCTGCTGGCAGCCCTGCTCGTGCTCGCGTTCGTTGGGGCCGGGCTGGGAGTGATGTACTTCATGCACTTACGGTACGAGCGCCCCAGCCTGTTCTGGAGCCTGATTCCCTACCTGATATTCGCGCTGGTCATGATGGATCATGTTTGGCCAGACGCGTTCCGTCTCATGCACCAGCGCCTGTCGGCGCCTTAGCGCTCCCGAGGACCCTCGAGTGAGCATGGGAGCATTGATGAGCGGCATGGTAATCCTGATGATTCCGGCTTTCTTGATCTGCACCGGCATTACCATCCTGGCGTACCGCAGGCGCAGGAAGTCCGCGGAAGATTAGAGCCTGCTCCGGAGCGAACCGCGGTGCCGCTCCTCTCAGATCTCCAGGGACGGCAGGGGCTCAACCGATACCCGACGGGCGCGGTCGGTGATGAAGGATTCTTCACGAAATTCTCGGCTTCTTCATAGACTGAAGGCATAATGTCTAACCAGGACTATTTAGGTCCGAAAGGTCCTCGTTCTCGGTCTGCATGCAGCTCACAAGGGAAAGCGTATACGCGATCCAGGGCTTGGCTCTCCTCGCTCAGCAGCCGTCCGGCGGCGCCGTGGCGCTAGCCGACGTCGCTGCGGCGGCGAGAATCCGTGCCCCCTGCATTTCCGCCTCGGAAGGTTTCGCCCAGCGCTCGAGTCGCTGTTGGACGCGATCACTTTGGCCGAGCTCAAGCCCGTCGCGCGGCAGGGCCTGGGCAGTGATGCTCACGAACCCGTTTCCTCGAAATAGGGTCTTCCAATGCGAACACACTACATCGCGGGTCTAGCCATCGTGGCGCTGGTGCGGTCAGCCATGGTGGTGCTTGCGGCGCCAGCAGCGAGCTCGGGCACAGTCAGCGGTAAAGTGACGTACACAGGCACGCCGCCGAAGATGAAACCCATCGACATGGCCAAAGAGCCATCCTGTGCGGCCCAACACGCGGCACCGGTGGCGACCGAAAACGTCGTGACCGGCCCCGGGAACGCGCTCCAACACGTTGTGGTCTACATCTCGGCTGGTGATCAAGGATCGGCGACCGATACTCAGGTGGTCCGGCTCAAGCAACAGGGTTGCCAGTACGTCTCTCATGTGGCGGCCCTCCAGGTGAACCAGCCGCTGGAGATCGCCAACAAGGATCAAGTCACGCACAACATCCAGGTCGGCGCGACGGTGAATCGTGGCTGGAACAAGGCCCAACTGCCGGGGATGGCGGTCCACGCGAAGTTTGAAAAGCCGGAGTTCGTTCGGGTCAAGTGCGACGAACACCCGTGGATGCACGCGTACGTGGCGGTGCTGAGCACCGCTCACTACGTGGTGACGGGTGAGGACGGGACGTTCAGCCTGCAGGGTCTCCCGCCGGGCACGTACACCGTGACAGCGTGGCAGGAGCAACTCGGCACGCAGAGTCAGGACGTGACGATCACCGGCAGCGAGACCAAGACGATCAACTTCGCCTTTAAGGCCACGCCCTACTGAGTTGCCAGTCTCGCGCGAAGGGCGGTGGACTATCGGATGCGTTATGGTGGCTGATCGCGACCGCGACGTCGGGCGAGCGTTCGACCTGCTCGTGGCCGAACGGCTGTGGGCGGATTCCCATGATTGCGTAATACCCGGCAATCAGGCGATTCTCTGATGCTCGGCAGAGGGCCGATTCCAGACCCGCTTCCTCGGGGTCCACATGGGCTATCTCCTCGAGCGTCGTCACGGACGCCCGGGGGTAGAGTCGTCCGTCCGCGGCCTAACGCACACCTGCAGCTGGCGGCACCCCGTATTGCGGCTTAGCCTATGAGAGGGTGCGTGACGCTGACGCTAAACTCGCTCCTGAGGTGCCGCTGCCGTTGCTCGTCCTCCTGCTGCCGCCGCCGAATGGCCGGGTCTCCCTCCACCTGGCACTGCCACCACGCCGTGACGATCCCGCACTCCAGCGCCGGATGAGGTAGAGCGATGAAACAGTCGGCCGTGCCGACGTGTGTCAGCAGGCCTTCCATACTAGTGAGTGCGTCGCGGATCTCTGAGCCAGTCGTCTTCAAACGGATCTCTTCGTGCTTTTCCGCCAAATGCTGGCGCTGGTAGAGCAGGATCCGCTTAAGCAACGGCGCGTGCCTATCGTCGATGTCGATGGGCTGGTTGAGCTGCCTGCCGAACTGGTTTTCCAGCTCGTGCATGTCAGTATGGAGGGTGCTCAGGGCGGCTGGTATTATGCCGCCAGTGGCTTTCCGCACCCTTCCGGGTCAATGTGTTCGTGGCCCGTGGCCTCGTCTGCTGCGAGTGGCGCGTACGCGGCCGGCGCAAGACAAAGAGCTGGCCCGATAGGCCGAAGACCCGGGAAGTAGCGAAGCGGTGGGCGGAGGACTACGCGGACGAGCGCCGACGGTTGGAAGTGGACAAAGTGACGGTCGCGGCGGAGCCAGTGACCCTGAGCGTGCTCTGGAGTCGCTACCGTCTCGCCCAAGGAGAATCCTGGCGGCCGAAGACGCGAAAGCTGTACGAGGGTTGGTGGAAGGACGTCTCGGCCTTCTTTGGGGCGAGCCTGCGCGCTGATGCCTTGACGCTCGACAGTGTAGACGAGTTCCGCCAGGCTCGGCGTGTTGCCGGTGTGGCGCACGGAACGATCCGCCGCACGATCGGGTTCCTCCGCCAGCTCTACAACTTTGCCGAGGGGCGCGAGCTAGTGCCAAGGAACCGGCTTCGTGCCTACCGCTACATCGTTGCGAAGGACGAACGGGGGACGGAGCCCGACGAGTACACCCGCGATGAGATCGTAGCCATTGCGAACGCGCTGGATTGGCCGGAGCAGTGGCGCCCCCGGAACGTCATTCGGATCTGCGGGACCCATGGGAAACGGGTCAACGCCGTGCTGCACCTGCAGTGGACAGATGTCGACTTCGAGCGCGGGCAGGTGACCTGGCGCGCGCTCTGGGACAAGACGGGGACCGAACGCGTGACTCCAATGACCAAGGTCTCGCACGCGGCGCTCCTCGAGTGTTACGAACAGCGACACCTCGCCGGTCCCTGGGTGTTCTGGAGCCCGTATCGGCCGAAGCACCCGCTGCACTATAACGGGCTGCATTGGCACCTGCGGCTCGCGGAAGCGCGCGCAGGGGTGCCGCACAAGCCAAAGCGGGCCTTCCACGGGCTCCGGCGCTTTGTGGTGAATGAGCTCGGCGATCTGCAGCTCGCGGGTTGGTGGGTGGGCCAGTCAAGCCTGCGGGTGACGGCGGGCTACGAGCGGGAGCGAATGGAGCGGTTGAACGAAGCGCGCGAACGCCTCGACCGGAAGGAGAGGATGGCCGAAACGGCAACCAATGTGGCAACCGGGAATAGCAAGTCGTTGCCACGCAAAGTCGGGGCGAGTGGATTTGAACCACCGACCTCCTGGTCCCGAACCAGGCGCGCTAACCGGGCTGCGCTACGCCCCGAGGTGAAGCTGGTGCTCGGATGCGCCCAGGAGGACTCGAACCCCCAGCCTCTTGATCCGTAGTCAAGCGCTCTATCCAGTTGAGCTATGGGCGCGAGTGGGCGGTACTAGACTCGAACTAGTGACCTCCACGATGTCAACGTGGCGCTCTAACCA
>WNGL01001098.1_pt1 | contig 33010 bp, 19 predicted proteins | sample 5400591 | NCBI WGS metagenome assembly WNGL01 (sample SAMN13153377, study PRJNA577476) | soil metagenome | isolation source: 80 cm soil or saprolite under Garry oak tree replicate 1 | place: USA:California | collected 2016-06-15
TTAATCACGCCACAGGCGAACCTTGCACCCGAGTTGCCTGCAGGATCGGTTTTCAAGTCGTCCTCTTTTTCATGCACGATTACAGATTTTCCAATGATCGAATTTGGACCGCTCAGATCGAGTTTCCCTTTCCAGGTGAGGTGCCCCTTGCCGGAAGCATCAGCTTCAATATTGCCGAAATCGCCGGCATGACGCTCCGTCCCCGTCGGCCCGTCGTGATGTTGATGTGCCGGATTGAAATGCGCGCCCGCCGACATCGCATCCGGCGCCGAGCAATCGCCTTTCTCGTGAATGTGGATACCGTGCTTGCCCGGTTTGAGGTTTTGGACGTCGGCAACGACGCGCACTTCGTCGCCAGTCTTTGTGAACGTGACCGTGCCAGCAACCTGGCTCCCTGATCTCGGCTCCAAAGTAGCGGTGGCCTTCGTTACATCCTGCGCGTGCGCGAAAACAGCGAAAGCGCACAACATGCCTAGAGATATAATTATTGTTTTCATGCCGAAACGGTACGGCGCTTCTGGATAAAATGAAACTATCAATCGAGTAGCCGTTTCTCGATTCCTGCATACGCATCTACGCGCCGGTCCCGCAGAAATGGCCAGTGCGTACGATGCTCATTCACGCGATCCCATTCCACATCGGCGAGCACAATCTCTTCTCGATCTACTGAACCCTTGGCGATGACCTCGCCATCGGGACCGCAGATAAAACTCTGCCCCCAAAATTCAATCCCTTCGCCGCCTGCGGGTGCTTCATGACCAACGCGGTTCGCAGCCGCGACGTAACAACCATTGGCGATCGCGTGACTGCACTGAATTGTTTCCCACGCCGAATACTGGGCCGCACCGAATTCTTTTTTTTCGCTCGGATGCCAGCCAATAGCGGTTGGGTAAAAAATTATCTCCGCGCCGCGCAATGCCGTTAGCCGTGCCGCTTCCGGATACCATTGGTCCCAACAAACGCAGACGCCAATTTTTCCCCGCTGGGTTGGCCACGCCTGAAATCCGAGGTCGCCCGGTGTGAAATAAAATTTCTCGTGATAAAGGGGATCATCAGGAATGTGCATCTTGCGATATTTGCCCAGCAATTTTCCGTCAGCGTTAATGACTGCGGCAGTGTTGTGATATACGCCTGCGCTGCGTTTCTCGAAAAGCGATGCGATGATTACTACTCCGGTTTCTCGTGACACATCTCCCAACGCAGATGTCGATCTTCCGGGTATTTCCTCGGCCAATTCGAAATTCTTGTGATCTTCTGTCTGGCAAAAATATTGCGATCGAAAAAGTTCGGGCAGACAAACGATCTGCGCGTTTTTTTTCGCCGCATCACGGATGAATTCGACAGCACGAGCGAAATTTTTCTCGGGTTCCGGCCCGCACCGCATCTGGATGAGCGCGATTTTTGTTTTGTCCGGTTTAGCCATTAATGAGAATCGATCGCTGGAGCTATAGCCCGACCTCTGGACGGCGCGGCGCGGGGGTGTTTACGAAATCAGCGCCGCGCTTCGCAGAGCGAAGCGACTACAACAATTCATTATTTCACGGAATCGGCCGGCACGATCTTGACGCTCTCGATCACGACCCGTTTCGTCGGCTTACTCGTCTCGCCTGCGCTATTTCTAGTGACTGGAATCTCGCCGATTTTTTCCAGGACGTCCGCGCCTTTGATCAGCTTGCCGAACGTGGTGTATTGCCCATCGAGCCGCCGGACGGGCGCGAGGCAGATGAAGAATTGCGAACCGGCAGAATCCGGATCGGGCCCACGCGCCATCGAGATCACGCCGCGCTCGTGTGAGTGATCGTTGAATTCGGCTTTGATTTTGTAACCCGGGTCGCCCTGTCCATAGCTGTTCTCTTTCGCAGGGTCCTTTGAATTCGGATCGCCGCCCTGAATCATGAACCCTTTAACGATGCGATGAAAAATCGTCCCGTCGTAAAAACCCGAGCGCGCCAGTTTCTTAAAGTTCTCAATTGTGCTCGGCGCTGCGTCGGTCCAAAACTGCACGACCATTTCCCCTTCGCTGGTTTTGATTACGGCGACTTCGTTGGATGTGTTCATTGGTTTCTTTTCTTCGGCGCGGATGATTGCAGTCACAAGTGCCAATCCGGTCAAACAACAAAATAGTAGTTTCATCTGCTCAATCGTAATGCTCAACGACGAACGTTCAAGACGACATGGGAGACGCTAGTGCGCTTAATCGCCGTTGGGCGTTTGCGACGATTTTTCAGCGTGATATTCCTGCAAACTGCGCACGCGCACTTTGCGTTTTTGCAACGAGCGGATTCCGTTCGCGCTGGCCAAGGCAGCGCGCACCGTGGTCATGATCGGAATGCGTTGCGCGAGAGAGGCATTGCGAATGCGCACTTCGTCCTCGCGCGGAATCTTTCCGCTCGGTGTGTTGATGATGAAATTGATATCGCCATTTTTCACCCGGTCGAGAACGTTCGGACGGCCTTCTCGCACTTTAAACACTTTTGTTACGGGAATCTTTGCCGCCTTCAAAACCTGAAACGTGCCGGACGTAGCGATAATCCCGAACCCGAGCTTCACGAACTCTCGAACCACTGGCACAACTGCCTGCTTATCGCTGTCTTTCACGCTAACAAAAACGTTTCCTCCCTTGGGCAACGGCGGCGGCGCGGCCATCTGCGATTTCGCATACGCCAGGCCAAGATCGACATCCATTCCCATGACTTCACCAGTCGATTTCATTTCGGGACCAAGTGCAATATCTACGCCCTCGTAACGCAGAAACGGAAAAACCGCTTCCTTCACCGAGAAATGTTTCGGCACGATTTCCCTGGTGAATCCGAGCTCGCGCAATGATTTTCCAGCCATCACTTTGGCGGCCAGCTTCGCCAGCGGGAAGCCGATCGCTTTGCTTACAAACGGAACGGTGCGCGATGCCCGCGGGTTTACTTCGAGAACGTAAACGTCGTCGCCTTTCACTGCGAACTGCACGTTCATAAGTCCGCGCACTTTTAGTTCGCGCGCCATTGCCTTGGTTGCCACCGAAATGTCGTCGAGAACTTTTTGTGACAGCGAGAACGTCGGAATGACGCAGGCGCTGTCACCGCTGTGAATCCCTGCTTCTTCAATGTGCTCCATGATTGCGCCGATCACGGTCGTTTCGCCATCGGAAATGCAATCGACATCGACCTCGATTGCGTCTTCGAGAAAACGATCGATGAGCACCGGGCGTCGCACCGGTAGCTCGCCGGCGGGCACTCTGTCCGGCGATTCAGCAGGCGAGACGCCCGCCTGCCCCACAGGCAAGATGTCTGTGCCACGATCAACGCTCGCCGCATCCACATATCGCCGTAAATCGCCCTCGTTATACGCCAGCTCCATCCCGCGACCGCCTAGGACGAAGCTTGGCCTGACGAGCACTGGGTAGCCGATTTTGTTGGCGATCGCGACGGCCTCTTCGGTGCTGGTCACTGATCCATTCGGGGTTTGTCGCAAGCCAAGTTTGTCGAGCATGGCCGCGAACAATTGTCGATCTTCAGCCGTCTCGATGCTTTCGGGTTGAGTCCCAAGAATTGGCACGCCTGCCCCCTTCAACCCACTCGCAAGATTGAGCGGTGTTTGACCACCGAACTGCACGAAAACGCCGTCCGGTTTTTCCTGATCGTAAATATTGAGCACGTCCTCAAGGGTAAGCGGCTCAAAATAAAGTTTGTCACTCGTGTCGTAATCGGTGGAAACCGTTTCCGGATTCGAATTGACCATGATCGTTTCGAACCCCAGCTCGCGCAGTGCAAAGGCTGCGTGCACGCAGCAATAGTCGAACTCGATACCCTGTCCGATCCGGTTTGGCCCGCCGCCCAGGATCATGATCTTGGGTTTGCCGCTCTCGCGCAGCTCGTTCTCGTCGCCGTACGTCGAGTAATAATATGGCGTGTAGGCTTCAAACTCTGCCGCGCAGGTATCGACCAGGCGGTAGGTCGGAATTACAGCTGCGGATTTTCGTTGCGTGCGGATTACGTTTTCACTCGTGCCTGCGGCGAACGCGAGTTGGCGATCTGAAAAGCCCAGCTTCTTGGCGCGGACGAGCGCCTCGCGCTGGAGGTTAGGCTTCCAGCCTGACTCGGCGGGCAGGCTTCCAGCCTGTTCAGCTTCTCCCTGGCCATCGTCCAGCATGAGAACGTCGCGCCGGTCCACCACAAACTGATCATCGCTCAAACTGGCTTTCGCCGGATTTTGCTCGATGTAATCGCGGCAGGCAGCAAGATGGGTCCAGTCGCGCACAATCGTATCGAACGTTTCCGCCATCCACAGCGATCCGGTCTGGTTCGTCAACGGGTTGATTTGGTTGCTGGTATAAGACTTCCACGAGTGCAGGATCGCATTGAGGGAATTCGTCCCCAACGGTTTCACAATTACGTGAACGTGATTCGGCATGACAACGAACGCATCGATCACGTACCGATCCCGATCGAAATGCTCGAGGCTCTCGCGGACGATCTTCTGCGCGCAGCGGTCCCGTAGCAAACACGAACCGTGGCCCTGATCCAGCCATTGTTCGCGTTCTTGTTCGAATCGCCGCATATATTCGCGCGCCGTTTTCCAGTCCCAGGGATGCGGATGATGTTTTAGCCACAGTGCGCGTTCCTCTCGCCATTCGGCGAGCACGTCGCTTGCGATTGCATCAGCGAGGCGAAACGTAACAAAATAAGCGGCGCCGGGTTGCTCCCAGTGAGGCAAATGACGTCGGGTCATTTTGATTGCCGCGTATTCGTCGAATCCGTGAAAACCGAGGTCGGCCATCTTGGCTGACTCGGAAGGCAGGCTTCCGGTCTGTTGGAGCATGGATGAGCAGGCTGGAAGCCCGCCCTCCGAGTCAGGCTGGAAGCCTAACCTCCGATGCGCTTCTGCTACGATCTGCTCCACGTTTCGCAGAAACCATTTGTCGATCTTTGTTAGGTCGAAGACCTCGTCGATCGACATTCCGTCCTGGAATGCCTGCGCGAGATAAAAAATGCGATCTGCATTGGGAATTGAGAGTTTAAGTCGCAGAGTTTCTGGATCGACATGTTTATTAGCGCCGTCGCCGCACAAACCGAAGCGCTTGATCTCCAAGCTACGCAGCGCTTTTTGCAACGCTTCCTTGAACGTCCGCCCGATCGCCATCGCCTCGCCGACACTTTTCATCCGCGTCGTCAACGTCGCGTCTGCTTGGGGAAATTTCTCAAACGTGAACCGCGGCACTTTCACGACGCAGTAATCGATGGTGGGTTCAAAGCATGCCGGCGTCTCGCGCGTGATATCATTCTTGATCTCATCGAGCGTGTAACCCACTGCGAGTTTTGCGGCGATTTTTGCAATTGGGAAACCGGTCGCCTTCGAAGCCAGCGCGCTCGAACGCGACACGCGCGGATTCATCTCGATCACAATCATCCGGCCGTTGTCCGGATTAACAGCAAATTGAATGTTCGAACCGCCAGTCTCGACGCCGATCTCGCGAATGACAGCGAACGAGGCGTCGCGCATCATCTGATATTCTCTGTCGGTGAGCGTTTGCGCAGGCGCGACGGTGATCGAGTCGCCGGTGTGCACGCCCATCGGATCGAAATTCTCGATGGAACAGACGACCACGCAGTTATCCATGCGGTCGCGCATCACTTCCATCTCGAATTCTTTCCAGCCGACGAGCGATTCCTCGATCAACACTTCGTGGACTGGTGAAAGATCAAGGCCGCGCGCGACGATCACATCGAGCTCTTCGCGATTATAAGCGATGCCCCCACCAGTCCCACCGAGGGTGAACGCCGGTCGGATAATGAGCGGGAATGTTCCGATTTCAGTGACGATCCGTTCTACATCCGCCAGGGAACGCGCCACCCCGGATCGCGGCACCTCGAGACCGATGCGCAACATCGCTTCCTTGAACAATTGTCGATCTTCGCCTTTCGCGATGGCCTGCGCGTTTGCGCCGATCAACTTTACACTGTGCCGCGCGAGCGCACCGTTGCGGTTCAACTCCATCGCTGCATTGAGCGCGGTTTGTCCCCCCAGAGTCGGCAAAATCGCGTCCGGTTTTTCCCGTTCCATGATCGCCTCGATCACTTCCGCGGTGATCGGCTCGATGTAAGTACGATCGGCAAACTCCGGGTCGGTCATGATCGTGGCCGGGTTCGAATTCACCAGCACGACCTGATAGCCTTCTTCGCGCAGCGCTTTGCAGGCCTGCACGCCGGAATAATCAAATTCGCAGCCCTGTCCGATCACGATTGGACCGGACCCGATGAGCAGGATTTTCTTGAGATCGTTATTTCGCGGCATCTGCGCAGCGCGGACAGTAAACGAAATCAAGCGAACGTCACGCGCGAATCGTGAACGCGCTGGAAGCTAACCTCCACTACGCCGCTGCCATTCTTTGCCGATCCAGATAAACCTTGCAGATGCTTTTGATGCGCGTGAGCACGTAATAAATCGTCTGGCTGCGGATGCGCACCAGTTCCGCACCGACGATCCGCGTCACGAAATCGCTCGGAAGATCGAGAATTTCCCGCGGCGTCGAGCTCTCGAGGCCTTTGCAAAGAATCGCGCTCATGGAGCGGGTAAGCGTTTGTACTTCCGGACCCAGTGTCATGCGAATCTGCGCCTTGCCGTTTTCATCGACATGCAGATAAACGCCCACCGTGTCCATGCATTCCTCATCCTTCCGCACATCGACAAGCTCGAACTTCTCACCTTCGCGCGGCTCCTGCTTCTTCGCGTTGTCCGCATAGGAAACGAGCGTCTCGCGCCGCTCATCTTCCGGCAGAATTTCGAAGAGATTGATGATGCTGTTTAGTTTCGTTGGATACATCGATAATGGAAGCTTAGCGCATTTTGCGCGCTTCGGCAGGCTGGAAGCCTGTGCTACGCCGACTTTTCAATTGGCGCGCCGACTTTGTTGCCCCATTCCGTCCACGAACCATCGTAGTTCCGCACGTTATCGAGCCCGAGCAGATACGTGAGCACAAACCACGTGTGACTGGAGCGCTCACCAATCCGGCAATAAACGACCGTGTCCGTGCCGGGTTTTACCCCGCATTGATCGAGATAAATTTTCGCAAGCTCATCTGCGGGCTTAAATGTGGCGTCGTCATTTGTCGCGGTTTTCCACGGCATGCTCTTTGCGCCGGGAATATGACCGCCGCGCAACACCCCTTCCTGCGGATACTCGGGCATGTGCGTGATCTCGCCCTTGTATTCGCCCGGGGAACGCACATCGATTAACGGTTTGCTGCTCTTGCTTTGGGCAAGCGCTTCGTCGAAAAACGCGCGAATCTCCTTGTCGAAGCGTTTCTTCGGCACCGGATAATTTGTCTCAGGATATTTCGGAACTTCGCGTGTCATCGGCCGATTTTCGGCCTTCCATTTGTCGCGGCCACCGTTGAGAATTTTCACTTTCTCGTGACCAAACAACCGGAACGCCCACAGCGCGTAGCAGGCCCACCAGTTCGCCTTGTCGCCGTAAAAAATGCAGGTGGTATCGGGTGTGATGCCGTGCCGGCTGCAAAGCCGCGCGAATTTTTCCGGCGAAATATAATCGCGAATCACCGGGTCTTGTAAATCGGCGCGCCAATCGATGTGCACGGCGCCGGGAATATGTCCGGTGTCATAAAGCAAAATATCTTCATTAGACTCGACGATCCGGATTCCTTCGTCCTTGAGATGTTTCTCCAGCCAATCAGTTTCCACCAGCGACTCCGGATGCGCGTATTGCGTAGGATGGGTAGCCATAGGGTCAGAAATTTCAGGCTGCTCCTGCGAGGGAGCAAGGGAATTTACAATTTCATCGCGTATGCGCCTGCGAGCAATGTCCATCTCGCCAGCGACGTATTAGAGTTTCGGGTAGCGCACTCGTCCCGAGTGCTGGCGACGGCGTCTCGCCGCCGCGGACTTTTCCTGCGATTTCCTATCCCGAACCGGAGCATCGCGTCAGGAAAAGCCTGTTTCGGCGAGACGCCAAAAGTCCGAGCCGGACGGGCACTTACATGCGAGACGCCCATTCGACTTTCGCTCAGGGCAGGCAATGCGCTACCCAGGACACCGCTCCGGTAAAAGGTGAAAATGATTTTGCACCGCGCCATCAGTGCAGAATCGAACTAGCCGGATAAACCACGCCATTTTTGATTACCGTGTCGATGTCGGAAGCGTGCCTGATGTCGTCCAGCGGATTTGAATTGAGAATGACGAGATCGGCGAGATAGCCTTTCTCGATCTTGCCGATATGCGCGCCGGTCTCGCCGCCAAAAAGTTTCGCTGCGTTAGCGGTAGCGCATTGAAGAATCTGCATCGGCGTCAGGCCCGCTTCCTTCATCAGTTGAAATTCGCGGAAAAGCGCGGGGCCGTGAATCGTGCCGATGTTTCCCGCGTCAGTGCCTGCTGCGATGGTGACGTCGGCGTCTTCTAGTGTTTTCAAATTCGGCAGCGCGACATCGTAAGTTTTCTTGATTCGATCCAGTGCCTCGTCCGGTTTCGCCACGGCGTTCTTGATCCGATCGGGCAATTTGTTCTGGGGAATTTTGGTGACGTCGAGCGACGCGATCACTTCCGGATTACCCCACGCCTTTTCCTCCGGCGCCAGGTTCAACTGGTGCGAAAAGGTCCGGCTGTAACGTTCGAAGACCACGAGGGTCGGACACAAAATCGTATGTCGATCTTTCAATAACTTCACGAACGCGTCGTCGACCGGTTTATCGATCACGCTGTGCACCAGCACGTCTGCGCCTTCTTCAACTGCGGCGCGCGCGGTTTCGAGCTCGGTTGCATGAACTGCGACGCGTAATTTGCGCGCGTGACTTTCTTCGATTGTGGCGCGGACGATCGGGCGAAAGCTATCAACCGAATGATCTTTGTCGACGATGTACCAAATTTTCACCAGGTCCGGATTCTGGGCAGCGAGTTTCCGCACGAACTCGCGCGCTTGATCGGGAGTGTCGATCTTTACGATCGGCGGATCGCCCAGATCGAGTGGCTGGCGTGACACGCTCGAGATCAATGGTCCGGCTACCGCCACGCGTGGCGCTTTCTGTGTCGCATTGGCTAGCTTGCGCACTTCGAAATTCCAAAATGGGCCGCCTACATCGACCACAGACGTGATTCCACTGCGCAGGTAACGACTGAAAACATCTGGCAGATGGCTTTTGACCCAAGCCACTTCCTCGCTGTACGACCGCACCTTCGTAAGATCGACAATGTCCGGCCGCGTGAACAAATCGCCCGACTGAAAGAAGTGAATGTGCGTGTCGATGTAACCGGGCAAAATGAATTTGCCTTTGCAATCCACCACGCGCGTATGCGGCGGCAAAACCTTCGGACCAATCGCGGCGATACGATCACCGTCGATTACGAGGGTGCTGTTCATATTCGGCTCGATAATCTCAATCTCAGCGCCGGGACGGATTAACGTGCCGCCGGTGAGCGCGATTTTTTCGCCATGCGCAGCGAGCACGAAGATCGACCATGCAAGAGCGAGTGCGATTTTCAGTTTCATTGAAAAGAGATTCACGCTCGGCTTTACTCAGTGCAAGCTACCAACTCAAACTCCTGTGCTCCCTGGAGCGTCACTTTTTTCCTTCTACCAGAGCGGCCGCTTCCCGATCGAGCGCGGCGTAATCCGGGTTGCGCGGTCGCAAATAAAATTCGTCGATGACAATCTGGACCAGCGCGGCAGCAGGCACCGCCAGAAAAACTCCGAGCCACCCGAACATTGTCGCGGTGGCGAGCGTAAAGAACAAGATGTTGACCGGATGCAATCGCATCTCTTTGCCAAGCACACCCGGCACAAGAACATTTAGTTCGATTTGGTAAACCAGCACGATTACGCCGAGTGCCAGCCAGAATTTCGTTGCACCCATGCTCAGCGCGACCAGCAGGATGGGAATTGAAACGAGAAATGCTCCAATGTTCGGAAGAAACTCGCCGAGAAACGCGAACACGCCAAAAATGAGCGCCGGTTGCACACCGATCAGCCAAAGCAAAGCGCCTATGGAGAAGCCGGTGATCACGCCATTGATAGCGACTCCGCGCGCCCACGCAGTCATTTGTCGCATCAGTCGTGCGAGAGTGCGGTGCGCTTGTTCGCGGTAACGATCGGGCGCCAGTGCCAGATACGCGGCGACGAGCGGTCGCGGATTGGCCAATACAAAAATGAGCAATAGCACAGCGAGAACGATGCTGGCTGCACCGCCGACCAGACCAATTGTCGATCTTAGCAGGATGCTCCCAACGGTCCCGGCAGCCGCGCCGGCTTTTCCGGCGATTTCATCACTGCGCGGCAATGCCTCGCGAACTGCCGGATAGTTTTGTGTAAGCGATTCGATGCGCGTGCGAATGCCTTGCCAAACCCCTGGCGCGCTACGCACCAGCTCCTGGGTTTGTCTGGCCAGAGGCGGAATCGCAAAGAGAACGATGGTTCCAGCGACAGCGATTAACGCAAACATCAGCAGGATCACACTGGCAAAGCGCGGAACGTGGCGCTTCTGCAGCCACACGACGATCGGGTTAAGAACCATGGCGAGGAGAAAAACGAGCGCGAACAGTAAGACCACAGGCTCAAGGGAGCGCAGAACAAACCCCAGGAGGACCAACAGAAAAACAAGCCAGACGATTCGACGCGCGCTGTGATAACTCAGCGGAGCGTTTTGGTTTTCGTGCTCGGATCGCTTCATAGAACGTGGCGTGTGGGCGGAGAATGTCAGGCGAAGTCCATCTTCACGCTGGTAGCTCGGAATGACAAGAAAACGCGGTTGCGTGGTTATCTTTCTGGGGAGCACACGCCGTGTGGGAGCAGATAGTTGCGGGCTGTCGAGGCAGGCGCGTCGCCTGTATCGTTGCGGGGATTCGCAGCCGACACGGCTGCCCCTACAGCTGCTATGCCTGGTTACATCGTTGCGCCCGCGCAGCTGCGGGACGCCCTATCAAAATCCATCAAAGGGGAGGACCGCCGAACCTCACCGTGACTTGGTTGGAGCAGTTCTGGGTGCCCGCGTCGCACACCTTATAGATATAACGCGCGTTGCCTCCTCGCACACCGATGAAGTCCTTATAGGCCCCGGTATTCGGCACCGTCGCAATCACTACTCCATCACGGTAGATGTCGATATTCGCCGAGGTTGCCCCGGTCCAGGAGAGGTCCACCGTATGTCTGCCCTGCACCCTGCGCCCATGTGCACTGAGCGTGATCACGCCAGGCGTCGGCGTCGGTGTAGGCGTTACTGTTGGCGTTGGAGTAGGCGTGCGTGTAGGTGTTGGAGTAGGCGTAGGTGTTGGTGTTGGTGTCGGACCGGATTGCGCGCAGTATCTGCCGCCGGTGTTAAAAGAATAAGGAAGGCCGGTTATATCTCCACCCCAGACGATCATTTCATCGCCAGTCCAGACCGCCGTGTGAAAGTCTCGTGCCAAGGGCGCATTGACGAGGCTGGTGGCCATCCAACTGTCTGTGCCCGGATTGTATCTGCTCCCGGTATTCAAACGGCTGCCGCCAGCATACCCGCCCCAGACGATCATTTCACTGCCAGTCCAGACCGCCGTATGATAGGCTCGTGCGGAAGGCGCATTGACTATACTGGTGGGCATCCAACTATTTGTGCCCGGATTATATCTCCCACCAGTGTTTGAGTAGCCGCCCCAGACGATCATTTCATTACCGCTCCAGACTGCTGTGTGCGAGTTTCGAGCTGATGGGGCGTTGGCAGTGCTAGTGGCTGTCCAGCTGTTCGTGCCCGGGTTATATCTTCCGCCGGTATTGAGATCGCTGTTGCCATCATATCCACCCCAGACGATCATTTCGCTGCCTGTCCACACCCCCGTCTGATAGCTTCGGCCAGCCGGGGTGTTAGTGGTGCTGGTGGCTGTCCAACTATTCGTCCCAGGATTGTATTTTCCGCCGGTGTTCAAGTAATGATCGTTACCATCAAAAAAGTATCCTCCCCAGACGATCATTTCACTGGCTGTCCACACTGCAGTGTGATATTCTCGGCTAGAGGGCGCGTTGGTGGTGTTAGTAGCTGTCCAACTGTCGGTGCTGGGATTGTATCTGCCGCCAGTATTTAAACCGGCACCGTTGCCGCTATCTCCACCCCAGACAATCATCTCATTGCCAGACCAGACTGCCGTGTGGAAGGCGCGTGCACTGGGCGCATTCGTCGTGCTGGTAGCTGTCCAACTGTCGGTGCTGGGACTGTATCTCCCGCCGGTGTTCACAACAATCAATGAATAGCCACCCCAGACAATCATCTCAGTTCCTGTCCACACCGCCGTATGCGTGTCTCGCCCAGAAGGCGCAGTGGCGGTGGCTGCCCAACTATCGGTGCTAGCATCGTATCTCCCGCCGGTGTTTAACTGAGGATAGCCACCCCAGACGATCATTTCACTGCCGGTCCAAACTGCGGTGTGAGCGGATCGGCCAGTCGGAGCGTTGGTCGTGCTCGTAGGTGTCCAACTATTTGTGCCCGGATTGTATCTCCCACCAGTGTTCAGATCGTTGCTACCATCAGTGCCGCCCCAGACGATCATTTCATTTCCCGTCCAGATCGCCGTGTGGGCGTATCGGCCAGAAGGCGCGTTCGTGGTGCTCGTGGCTGTCCAACTATTGGTGCTCGGATTGTATCTCCCGCCGGTATTAAGATCGCCCAATCCGCCGCCCCAGACGATCATCTCACTGCCGCTCCATACTGCCGTGTGCAATTCTCGACCAGCAGGCGCGTTGGTAGTGCTGGTAGCGGTCCAACTATTTGTGTTGGGATTGTATCTCCCGCCAGTGTTCACGTCGTTCGTTCCATCATATCCGCCCCATACGATCATTTCACTGCCTGTCCACATTGCGGTGTGATATTCTCGGCTAGAGGGCGCGTTGGTGGTGCTAGTAGCTGTCCAGCTGTCCGTGCCCGGATTGTATCTCCCGCCAGTGTTCACAAAGCCTGAATCACCAGTGCCACCCCATACGATCATTTCGCTGCCAGTCCACACTGTGGTGTGCGACTCTCGGCCAGTGGGCGCGTTAGCGGTGCTAGTAGCTGTCCAGCTCTCCGTGCCCGGATTGTATCTCCCGCCGGTGCTCGGGTGGCCGCCATCATAACCGCCCCAGACGATCATCTCAGTACCAGTCCAGACTGCCGTGTGCGACTCTCGGCCAGTGGGTGCGTTGGTAGTGCTGGTGGGTGTCCAGGTGTCCGTGCCGGGATTGTATCTCGCGCCAGTGTTCGAGAAGGCACTGGCATATCCGCCCCAGATAATCATTTCAGCGCCGGTCCAGACTGCCGTGTGATTAAACCGGCCAGAAGGCTCGGCGTTGGTCGCCGCCCAAGTATCATCAGTGCATCCGCCTACCGTCGCCGATATGCTAGGAAGCGTATAGTTAGCTGTCAGCGCTGCCATTCCAGTAGGCACCTGGTTTTCTACTCTTGCTAGCCAGGGCTCCAACGGCTCCTTCGGCCATGAAACTGTAGCTAGTTTGAAGTGGTCATCGGTCTTGCTAAGGGCTGCTGTCGCGTAGTAACGCGTCTCGTCTTCCTGCAAGGCACTTAATTGTCCTATAGGTATCGTTTCGTATGTTTTGGTGGCAGCGTTTTTGGAGTGCGCTGACACGTCAGCGCTTCGCAAAGCGGTGATCCCGCGCTGGCGGGACCGCACTCCAAAGGCATACGCTTTCTCAGTGGTGGATCCATTGAATGTTGCAGCGAGATTCTGCACGGTTTCGTCCCATTGTCGGCTGTTCAGCTGTACGCCGCGTGGTGCGCTGTGGTTAGGCTTCTCATCGGAGCTGTCGCTTCTGAGCAAATCGATTTCGCTGTACTTGCCACTGAACTCTTTCATCTGTTCGACAATCGGATGAGTTTGCAGATCAGCTTCCGCGCGTTGTCTCAGCTCGCCATGAATTCTTTGGTCGTAGGCATACCAGTTGGTGAGCAAACGCTCAGCTAACGCCGGTCTGACCAGGCACTCCGCAATCACAAAGGGATCGTTCCCGAGCGCGTCAAAAAGTTCGCGCAGCACCTCGGGCTGCTTGGTGTGTTGGGCCATGCGCTCCATTTCACCCTGCAATTGCTCAGCAGTAAGCGGCCGTTGCCAGTAATCCTCCAGCGCTTGTGAGTTGCGCAGATAGCCTTCCACTTTCTTTTCAATTTGCGCCGTCGACATCACCACATCGACCGATGGCTTGGGATCAGGGCGTTCCTTTGGCCAGATCCGGTGACGCCAGTAAACTTCCTCAATGGCTCGTTGATAGGCCACGCGTTCTTCGAACGTCAGTGCTCTGTTGGAAACCTTCGCGGTAACATCGGGACGGAAGAAAGCCAGCAATGTCCCAGTCAGTATCGAACAAGCAGTGGCTGCGCAAAGAAGGAGAGCGATTAAGGTGCGCGGAGTAAAAAAGCCCGATTGAGACGTGTTTTCATTTAGATTCTGCGCGGTGAGATTGTTGAGGTTTGTCGGTCCAAGCGATTGGAATTCGGGACGCGACGTGTAGCACATGCACGCGAGGTGTCACGACAATTCTTATGTTTTTCGGATTTTTTCTGGAGCTCAGCGTCGCCAGTAAGCTGCAGTGACAGCTGTGCCGGCTGCGAATCCCAAAACAATGCAGGCGACATGCCTGCCTCTAGAATGATGGCCCGGGGTCATCCGCCTTCGCTAAAGCTACGGCGGACAAGGCGACCCCGGCTACAACAAAGCCGCTTGTAACCTTTTTAACCTTTTAAGCTGCACAAAGCGCATCTGCGCTTTAAGTTGTCCACGTGTCATTTAATAATTTTGGACTTTCACCTGAGGCGGTGCGCGGGACTCAGGCGATGGGATTTGCAGAGCCGACGCCGATCCAACTCCGTGCGTTTCCGATTATTCTTGCCGGAAGGGACTTGATCGGCACGGCACAAACCGGCACCGGCAAAACTGCGGCATTTGCTCTTCCCATTATAACGCTGCTTGCAAAGCATGGCGCGTTCCGATGTCTGGTGTTGGAGCCCACGCGCGAACTGGCCGCGCAAGTTGAGACGGCCTTTCGTGATTACGGGCGGTTCACTGATTTGCGAGTCTCTCTGGTGCATGGGGGCGTCGGTTATGGAAAACAGCGCGAGGACCTCAAGCGCGGCGTCGATGTTCTCGTGGCCACTCCCGGACGGCTGCTCGATCTGCTCGAACAGCGCACGATGTCTCTGCAAGATGTACAAATTCTTGTACTCGATGAAGTGGATCGCATGCTCGACATGGGTTTTTTGCCGGACGTGCGCCGCATTGTCGAAAAAATCGCGACAAATCGGCAAACTTTGCTCTTCTCCGCGACGTTGCCGCCAGAGATCGAACGTCTCGCCGCGTGGGTGCTGCGCGATCCTGAATTGGTGGAAATCGGCGTGCGCCGCTCGCCCGCGGAAACGGTCACGCACGCGGTTTATCCGGTGGCCGCCGAACAAAAATTCGATCTGCTAATGGCTTTGCTGGAGCGAACGAATTTCGACAGCGCGCTGATTTTCTGCCGGACCAAGCACGGCGCCGATCGCATCGCGCACCAATTAAAGCAAGGAAAACACGCCGTTGCGGTGTTGCATTCCAATCGTACTCAGCGGGAACGGATTGAAGCGCTGGAGGGATTCAAGAGCGGCAAATACGAAGTGATGGTGGCGACGGATATCGCCTCGCGCGGGCTCGACATTGCCGGCGTAAGTCACGTCATCAATTACGATGTGCCCGAGCATCCCGAAGACTACGTGCACCGGATTGGACGCACCGGTCGCGCGCAAAATGTAGGCGACGCGTTCACTCTCATGAATGGCGAAGAACTGCCCGCCTTGCAGGCCATCGAACATTTCATCGGTCAAAAAATTCCACGGCTGAAACTGGAAAACTTCCCATATTTATATACTGCGCTGTTTGAACCCGAAGCAGCGGCCGGTGGCAAACGCGGCATCGGCGGTGGAAGAACTCATCGCGGCTATTCGTTCGGTCGACGACGTCGATGAAGCTGTAGCCGGGATCGGTGATCCCGGCCGGTGTTGCGCACGCTTCGAAAACCGGCATCACCGATGCACTACAGCATTAGCGACTCCACCTCGCCCTGCCATGGCCACTCATCGGACCCGCTAACCAATCCGACCCGCACCGGATTCTCCTTCACGTAGTCCCACTTCTGACTGTAACTCTCACTCGAACGCAAGACATGGTCGAAAAATTCTTCTTGCCAGACCTTTCCAGAAAACTTGAGCTCGCGCACAATCCGCTTACTCGTCCACTGCTTCCATGCCTGCATGAACGTTGGCAGCGTTTTGCCATCCAACTCTGCTGAACAAAAGAAATGCACATGGTCGGGCATAATGACATAGCGCCCGATCGCCCAGCCATGGCGATTGTGTGAGTCCTGCCATTCCTCAATCAGAATCTCGGCAATCTCTCTTGAGGTGAGAATTGGACGACGCTCGAAAGTGCAAGTCGTGATGAAATAGATCGGCCAATCGACCCAGACGCGTTCGAGCCGACGCAGATGCCTATGCATTCGCTCATCTGTAGCCGGCATCGGTGATGCCGGCCAGCTTCGATTTATCATCAACCTCGGTCCCGGCCGGGATCACCGATCTCGGCTACAGCGCTGCAGGTCCCGGCCGGGATCACCGATCCCGGCTACAGGGTCGTAGCAAATCGCTCGATTTGTTTACGAGATGGGTTCTAGTAACTGGCTTATGTCTGAACCAAAACTTGCTGTTGAATCCGGGGTCACCGTGCAGTCGCGGGGCAATAACCCGGCCGGGATCACCCCGCAGTCGCGGGGCTACAACTTACAGGATCAATTCGATCAGTTGCAGAAGAAGCTGGTGCCGCTGTGGAAATCGATCGAGTGTTTTAATCAGGATCCCCAAACGATTATCGTCGTGCCGTCGATGTCGGTCGATCTGGCCGGCGCGGGCGCAGTGGTGCAAGCGTACGAAGAACGCTTCCTGTTTCTGTTGCTTCTACTGCGTCAGCCGCGGGCCCGGCTGGTCTATGTTACCTCGCAAACAATTCTCCCAACCATCATCGATTATTACCTCGACCTCTTGCCTGGCGTCATCCCGAGTCATGCGCGGCCGCGGCTGTTTCTGCTCTCGCCGCTTGATGCTTCGGTGCGCCCATTAACCGAGAAGCTGCTTGAGCGGCCACGCCTGATCGAGCGAATACGTTCTTTGATTTCTGATCCCGATCGCGCACACCTTATTCCGTACAACACAACCAATCGGGAGAAAGAACTCGCGCTGCGCCTGGGCATTCCCATGTACGGGGCCGATCCAATATTCTTCCCGCTGGGAACAAAGAGCGGCTGCCGAAAAATTTTCATGGAAGAAGATGTCCCGCATCCTCTCGGCTATGAGAATCTCGCCAGCAAAGATGACCTGATCGAGGCGATCGCGAAAGTGCGGTCCAGAAAGCCTTCGATCAAGCAGGTTCTGGTAAAGCTGAATGAGGGCGTATCTGGCGAGGGCAATGCGCTTGTCGATTTGAGCGGGCTTCCAGCCTCGGGGGACTCGGGGGAGGAAGCTGCATTGGAGAAGCGTCTCAAGGCAATGCAGTTCGAGCTAAGTGGAATTACCTACGACAGCTATATAAAGAAGCTCGAAGAGCGAAAGGGAATTGTCGAAGAGCGAATTGCCGGAGAAGAGTTTAGAAGTCCAAGTGTGCAGCTTCGAGTCACCCCACTGGGCGCGGTGGAATTACTCTCCACGCATGATCAAATGCTAGGCGGTCCATCCGGGCAAAGTTACCTCGGCTGCGTGTTTCCGGCCGACACCGGCTATGCTGGTCTGATCACGCGGGAAGCGGCAAAGATCGGCAGGCGGCTCGCGAAAGAAGGAGTCATCGGACGCTTCGCTTTGGATTTTGTCGTGGTCCGCTCGAAAGACGGAAAGTGGGAGCCGTACGCCATCGAGATCAACTTGAGAAAAGGCGGCACCACCCATCCTTTTTTGACTCTCCAATTTCTTACAGACGGCACGTACGATCCGGAGACAGCGATTTTTGTTGCTCCCAGTGGGCAGCGAAAATTTTTTGTTGCCAGCGATCACGTCGAGTCGCCGCTTTATCGGACCCTGACGCCCGACGATCTTTTCGATATTGTGGTGCGCCACAATCTGCACTTCAATCAAACGCGGCAAACCGGCGTGGTGTTCCACATGATGAGCGCGCTGGGTGAGCTCGGGAGAACCGGGCTGACCGCCGTTGGCAATTCCCACGAAGAAGCCAGGGCCACCTATGCGCAGGCTGTGGCTGTGCTCGATCAGGAAACGCAAGCCGGTTCAGCTTTTGCCGACTAGAAGAAGGCGCGGAAATATCCCGAAGCGATGGGAGCCCACAAAGAAAGATTTAAAAAAAGCGAAAAAGTCTTGACGCCCTTCAGCGCTTTCCGCTAAAACCAGCGCTCCGTTCACCTTAGCGCGTCGGCTCAGCCCAATCATCCACATCTAATGAAAAAGAAATCCACTTCACAATCCGCCTTCTTCAATCTTCGTAGTCTAATCGGTCTGTTGGTCGTTCTCGCTGGTGTCTTTCTGGCGCTGCTTGGCTTTGGCACTTTCTCGAACGCGTCTGCCCAAGCCCAGGGTCAAAAACCCGCGCAAGAACAAATAGGTCCCACCACAGTGTTCCACGCGTTGCGCAGCGATCTGTCGCGGCCACTGCGCGAGCAGCCATTGGAATGGCCGCCTCGCGAATCGGGTGAAGAGCATGAGGCGAATCTGAATCCAAAGATTCCACATCAACATGTAGATGCCCCGGACCCGGTCATCCAAACCTTCGTGCAGCGTCTGATTACGTCGCCATCCATTCCGGGCCCGGTTCTCACCTGGGCCGGCATTCCTTTCCCCGGCGTCGTCTGCAACTGCGCGCCACCCGATACAAATGGGGACGTCGGCAATACACAGTATGTGCAGATTGTGAATGAGGGCGTCCAGGTTTTTAACAAGACCACGGGGGCATCGCTATTTGGCCCCGTTGCCATCCGCTCATTGTGGACTGGCTTTGGCGGCGTCTGCGAGACTGCCGGCAGCGGCGACCCGGTCGTCGTCTACGATTCGCTTGCTGACCGCTGGGTTGTTAGCCAGTTTGCCGTCCCCGGAGGCGCAAGCGTCCCGCAAGACGAGTGTATCGCTGTTTCTCAGACAAACGATGCCACCGGCGCCTACTACCGTTACCAGTTCCATCTCAGCGCCAACTTCCTCGATTATCCGCACTTCGGCGTCTGGCCGGATGGTTATTATATGGCCGCGAATATTTTTAATACGTCCGGCACACTCTTCCTCGGGCCGCAGGCTTTTGTGTTTGACCGGGCGAAGATGCTGGTGGGCGACCCAAGCGCCACGTCGCAGACCCCGGGAATCACCGGCGGTTCGCTTGAGGAGACTTTCCTCCCCGCCGATCTCGATGGCCTGAATCCGCCACCGGTGGGCGCTGCCAATCCATTTGTGGAATGGCCCAGCGGCGTTCCGCTCGTTTACAAGATCTATAAATTTCATGTGGACTTTACCAATCCGGCGAACACGACTTTTACGCTCTTCGCCAGCCCGTCGGCAGCAGCCTTTACCCAGCTTTGCCCTACTACGCGAAGCTGCGTACCCCAACTTGGCTCAACCTCTAATCTGGACGCGATCGCCGATCGATTGATGTTCCGGAACGCCTATCGCAACATCAACGGCGGCACCCTGGTCAATAACTACACAGTCAGCGCCAACGCAGTGGCCGGGATCCGTTGGTTCGAGTTACGCAACGTGAACACCGGTCCGGTGACAGCTCCTTTCCAGGAAAGCACTTATCAGCCCGACACCACCTGGCGGTGGATGGGCAGTGTGGCGATGGATAACCAGGGGAACCTGGCACTTGGTTTCAGCGCCTCCAGTAGCACGATTAACCCGCAACTCCGCTACGCAGGACGGCTGGCGAGCGATCCTTTGAACGCCTTGTCGGGTGAACAACATCTTTTTGACGGCACTGGCAGCCAGACTGGCACCTCCAACCGATGGGGCGATTATAGCGACATGACCGTCGATCCGGTGGACGATTGCACCTTCTACTACACAAGCGAGTACTACCAGACAACAGGCAGCTTCAACTGGCGCACGCGCATTGGCTACTTCAAATTCGCCGAGTGCACCCCGCCGCAAAAAGGGACTGCTCACTTCACCGTAACCCTCTGTAACGGGGGCGCGCCGGTGGCTAACGCCTCGGTCTCGATCGACGGAAGGCCTTATGGAGCTACAATTGCCAATGGCACTTACGATGCGGTATTGACGCCGGGATCGCACTCTTACTCGGTCTCGAAACCGACCGTTGGAACTGCTACGGGTAACTTTAATATCACCAATGGGGTAACGACAAACGTAAACGTCTGCTTGGGAGGCACTCCTACTCCGACACCTACACCTACCCCAACGCCAACAGCTACTCCTACTCCTACACCCACGCCGACGCCGGGTCAAATAACGTTGAATGCTAACGGCTATAAGGTGCGCGGGGTCCTCACGGTGGACCTCTCCTGGAGCGGGGCGGCTTCGGCCAGTATCGACGTTTACCGCAACGGCGTGTTGATCGCCACGACCCCAAACGACCGTTTCTACACCGATTCCACCGGTGGCCGTGGCCATGCCACCTACACCTACAAGGTGTGCGAAGCGGGCACCCAGAACTGCTCCAATCAGGTGACGGTGAGATTCTGAGGTTCGGTGGCCCGCCGCTGGCTCGAGATTCGGGAGCACAGCCATCCTGGCTGTGGGGCCCGCGGGCATCCTGCCTGCCGCCGGACGGACTCGCTGCGGCGAGCCTGCCCGATCACGACTCGCAGGCGAGACGCCCGCGAGCCCCCGCCTTAGGCGGGCTGGAAGCCTGTGCCCGCCGCATTTGGACAACCGTTTGCAAAGCTTTTCAAGAGAGCTAGACGGGTTCTAATGGTCCGGCTCCAGAAAATTTCAAAAAAAAGTATTGACACGCTTTCGCGTTCTCACTAAAAACGACGCTCCACTCCCAGAACTACAAGGAAAAATCAACAAAGTAGGGAAAACGAAAACTCGTTGACACGCCCCCGGCGCTTCAACAAAAGCGGAATGCTTATCCAGAAAATCGATCATGAAAAAGAAATCCACTTCGCAATCTGCCTTCTTTAATCTACGCGTTTTAATTGCAGCCGTCTTTTGCCTCATCGGCGTCTTTGTGGCGCTGCTTGCCACTGGCGCATTCTCGAGCGCGTTTGCGCAGGCAAGGGGCGCGAAAAACAATCGCTCCGCGACACAGGCCTCCCCCGGCACGCAAAGGCCGGACGTTGTGCAGATGGTCGGCCCTGTCGCACTGAACATGGATTTACGGAAGCTCCCTTACGTCGCGCCGAAGGAGGAATTTGAGGAGAGGGTGCTGACGCGCTACCCGCATGGGACGGCTCAGGCAGGAGCGCCGGCAGGGTACGGCATTTCTGGCCTGGCAAAGGTCCAGCAACTGGTCAAAAATCTTTGGCGGCCGGCACCCACGATGCCGGGCCCGCTGCTGACCTTCGAGGGGCTGGGTGCAGCGCAGGCCTGCGCTTGCGCGCCGCCGGACAGCGATGGAGATGTCGGCCCGAATCATTATGTCGAAGCAGTCAACGTCGCTTTCGCGATCTATAATAAGAACGGCACCCTCCTGTCGGGACCAACCACATACAACTCACTCTTCGCCCCCTTAACGGGTACGCCCTGCAGTGGCCAGAACGACGGTGACCCTTATGCTCTCTACGATCCGGTGGCTGATCGCTGGGTGATCAGCGATTTCGCTTTCCCCTCCTTTCCCGGCACATCATTCTACCAGTGCATCGCCGTGTCTCAGACCAGCGACCCGGTCAGCGGCGGGTGGTTTCTCTACGCGCTGCAGGTGGACCCGGCAAACCCGACATTCCTTGGCGATTATCCCAAGTTCGGGTTCTGGAATAACCCACAGCCTGGCGGCGCCTATTTCCTGACGATGAACCTGTTTAGCAGCCCCACTACCTTTAACGGCGTCCGGGCCTATGCGCTTGACCGCGCCAGCATGCTCACTGGTGGCCCTGCCCACGCGATCGGGTTTACCATCCCTATCGCCGGCTTGGGCGATTCCTATAGTCTGGTCGCTTCCACCTTTCGCACGGGCACTGCGCCACCTGCGGGAGAAGATGAATTTCTCCTGGCTATCGACAGCCCAGCTACTGGTGGCGTGACCTTGACCCAGGTCAAGGGCTGGCGGTTTCATGTCGATTTCGCGATACCGGGCAATTCGACTCTCGGCGTTGGCGCCAACCATGCTCCAAACGCCCTGATCACAGTCAGCGGGTTCGTTGACGCCTTCACCAGCACCGCTGGCTTTACAATAGTGCCGCAGCTGGGAACAACGCAGAAAATAGATACCCTTGGCGACAAAATCATGACGCCGGTTGTTTACCAGAATCGCACCGGCACGGAATCGTTGTGGGCGTCCGATACTGTTTGTACCGACGTGGCTTGCACCGGTCCAACGGGTGTTCGCTGGTATCAATTCAATGTTACCGGCGGCACGTTTCCCGCAACGCCTGTGCAGCAGCAGACCTGGACCAACGGCAACGACGGTTTGTATCGCTTTATGTCCAGCATCGCCGTCGATAACGCGGGTAACACGGCCATCGGCTATTCCACATCCAGCAGCACCGCCTTCCCAGGCATTCGTTATGCCGGGCGTCTTGTTTCCGATCCGTTAAATGACCTCGGGCAAGGGGAGAACACCCTGTTCAGCGGCACCGGTTCAGAGACCGACACCAACGGTCGCTGGGGCGATTATAGCATGACTACCGTCGATCCGGCCGATGGCATGACCTTCTGGCATGTGAACGAATACGAAGCGGTAACCGGCAGTTTCAACTGGCACACACGCATCGGCAAGTTCAATTTCACAGGAGTCGGCGTGATTACGCTCAGTGCGCATGGGCGCAGAGTGCAGGGCAGCCAGACGGTGGATCTCGTCTGGAGCGGGGCAACCTCCGCAAACATCGACATCTACCGCAATGGTGTGCTAGTCCACACGGTTCCGAACACCGGGTCCTACACGGACTCCATCGGTGTCAGAGTAGGCAACGTAAGCTACACTTATAAGGTGTGCGAAGCGAGCACTTCTAACTGCTCTAATGAAGTCACGGTGAGGTTCGGCAGTCCGCCGCTTTAACCAAATCAGCAAGTAACTCTTCAATCGACGCGGCGTCCGGCAGCTGCCGGACGTCGCGTTTGCTTTTAGCGCTACAACCAATTTGCCCACGAAACACCCGCCACGGCCGGCAGGCACGAAAGGACGCGAAAATTCAAAGAGACTGCGCTTAGGATGATGGTTCGGCTGCTCTACCTCGGCACATTCGTAATGCGGCTTGTTTTTGGTGTGATGGATTCGGCTTCGCTCACCACAGGTTTTCGTGTTTTTCGTGGGTAGGTCAGGTCTCTTTCTCCCCTTGATCGCCAAAAGCATGGGTGATCCGCGCGGGGTTCAAAACGCGCAAACGGCGCCGCGTTTTTTGCTAGCCCCGATGCTCCTTTCGGAGTTGGGTTAAAGCGTTCGGCAAAGCCCACGTGATTCGGAAACCAAGATTCTTGCCGGAACTTTAAAGCGAGACGTCGTTGCTTTCGTCTTCTTCTGTTCGATTTGTTCCGGGCAAAATTATTCGGGAGATGCCGTTTTTGAGAAGCGACTCATGAAAATTGATCAGCAACCCGATCGGAATATCCAGCAATTTCATGTAGCTGAAGAGCTGCGCTTTGCTAAATGGATGCAAAATCTCGACTGCTTTTAACTCGATCAGCAAACAATCGTCCACGAGAAGGTCAAACCGCAGCGGCTCATCGAAGACAAGCCCCTTGTATTCCACACGAACCAATTTTTGTGTCGTTGTTGGAATCGAGCGCAGTTCCAACTCGCGCAACAGGCATCGCTCGTAGATCGACTCAATCAATCCAGGACCTTTATGCCGGTGAACTTCCATTGCCGCGCCGATGATTTCCCGGCTGAGCTTGTCCGCCTTGTCGTAAAGTCTATGCACCGGTGAAGATTCTAAACAGAAGATAACAAAGGCAACAAAGATTCTGTTCTGCCCAAACTAGAAAAACCTTCGTTATCTTCGTTCCCTTCTGTTCGATTTTCCCTATACACAGGCGAGGCCACTCCAACGAGTAAATCCGACAGGCTCGCCCCAGCGAGTCCGTCCGGTGGCGGACAAGATGCCCGTCGGCCCCACAGGCAAAATGCCTGTGCCCCGGCTGAGAGCTTTTCAACAGAACCAGAGGGATTCCAAATAAAAAATCTCGACAGCGTTGCCGCTCCAAATTAAGAAGTGTGGCCGCGATTTCATCGAATGCATCCTCGACAGTCCCGCGACTGCGGGATGTGAGCGGGACGTTTGCTGCGCTCGCTTGCACCAAATAGAGATCAGGTCATTTGAAAAGACCTTCCAGCCAACACTCGTATCCCATGATGATTAAAATTAGATGTAATCGCGCCTTATCCACCTTGAGCTGTGTTACAGCGTCAAAGACCAGCATTTTCACTTTTCTGATTTTGCTGGTTGCACTTGCCGTCGCTTCGGGACAGGCGCCCCCACGCAAGCCGCTTCCGACCGAGCCACTCGAAAAATACGACAACCCGCCAGCATACATTTTCCGAATGGAGACTTCGCCGCGAATGATCTCGCGGTACGGTCCGTTCACGAGCTTTCAGGTGAACGTCGATGCGCGGGGCCACAACATCGTCGGCGACGCTGCGAACGAGCCGTCCATTGCCGTTGACCCAACAGACCTAAGCACGATGTCGATCGGTTGGAGGCAATTCAACAGCGTGACTTCCAACTTCCGGCAGGGCGGCTGGGGATATACCACCGATAGCGGCATACACTGGACGTTCCCCGGTGTTCTGGAAAATAACGTTTTCCGCAGCGATCCAGTGTTAGGCTCCGATGAGACAGGGAACTTTTTCTATCTCAGCCTCCTGCAGTCATTTTGTGACGACATCTGGGGCTCGCTAAACGGCGGCCAATCTTGGACGCGCCTGCCATCCGAAGGAGGCGGGGGAGGAGGCGACAAGGAGTGGTTCACCATAGATAAGACCAACGGCACGGGGCACGGGTTCCAATACCAGGCTTGGAGCACCGCCGCGTCTTGCAGCGTCGGGCAATTTAGCCGTTCCACGGACGGCGGAGTCACCTGGATGAGTCCGATCAATATTCCCAACTCTCCCGTATGGGGAACGCTCGACGTGGACACCAACGGCAACCTCTTTATTGGCGGTACGAATGTTGGGAACCAGTTTTACTGCATTCGCTCGAGCACTGCACAGAACCCGGCCGTCACGCCAACTTTTGACCAAAATGTTACAGTCAATCTCGGCGGCAGCATACAATTCGGCGCCGCGATAAATCCAGGAGGACTGGCAGGGCAGATTTTCCTGGCGGTGGATCGCTCCGGCACCGCCACAAACAACAACATTTACATGCTTGCGAGCGTGCAGCCGACCGGCTTCTCCATCGGTACCGATGTGATGTTTGTGCGCAGCACAAACGGCGGACTAAGCTTCAGCGCGCCGCTCCGAATCAATGACGATCCCATCAACCATAGTAAGTGGCACTGGTTCGGCACGTTGTCAGTAGCGCCAAATGGGCGCATTGATTCCGTGTGGCTGGATACGCGAAATGCTGCAAATAATACCGATTCGCAGCTATTTTATTCCTACAGCACCGACGGCGGGGTCACGTGGTCGGCTAACGTCGCAGTGAGCAATTCGTTTAATCCTTTCCAAGGTTATCCAAACCAGAATAAGATCGGCGATTACATCACGATTGTTTCTGATAACACCGGGGGTAATGTGGCGTATTCCGCCACTTTCAACTTAAACCGGAATACCGGGCTACACGAGGAGGATGTTTATTACGTGCGTGTTTCTCCATCAGGCGGTCCTACCCCTACACCTATACCTACACCTACGCCAACTCCAACGGTAACGCCTACGCCCACTCCGACGCCAGGCGGGATCACGCTCAGTGCCGCAGGGCGCAGGGTGCAGGGGACACACACGGTAGATCTCACCTGGAGCGGGGCGGCTTCGGCCAACATCGACGTCTACCGCAATGGAGTAGTGATTGCGACGGTACCGAATAACGGATCCTATAAGGACTTCATCGGTGTCCGAGGAGGCAACGTGCGCTACACCTACAAGGTGTGCGAAGCGGGCACAGGCAACTGCTCCAATGAAGTGATTGTGAGGTTTGGTGGGCCTCCGCTATAAAGACTCAAGTTAGCAGAATGTAATCGACGCGGCGTCTGGCAGCTGCCGGACGCCGCGTCTGCTTTTTAGGCGCCCCGAACTCCGAAGCCATTCGCGAGTGTGGCATGATGGGTGGTACAACCCCGAAAACTTTCGGGTCAAAATAATGGTCTTCGACTCAGTTAGCATCGCGCGGTGGAGCGCGCTATCCACCTACGCTCTTTGTCATCTCCGTAATTCGTTCTGCACCGAGAATTGCCCGGAAGTTAGAAAGCCGAAATAAACATTAAAATTTGCTTTACATGTCTGCCCGCCCCGTGAGAAAACTCGCGGTTTACTCATAACTTCGCCAGACGGCACAAGAGTCGGGGAATTAAGATACAATGTTAAAATCAAAGCTCATTCGTTTCGCGCTCCCATTGCTTTTGCTTTTCGGCCCGCCTAAGGCGGGCTCGGAGAATTCTGTGGCAGGCTCCAAACAGAACAGCCCAGAAAGCCAGACCGGGACTCTTCAAAAGATGATCGTCGCAGATGGAAGCGTCGTGATGGATGTCGATCTCAACCGGCTGAATGGAGTCAGCTCCGTCACGGGAAAATTAGAGACGATGCGTTTCGCCGTAGCGCCGAATTCGTTTTTCACGATTCTTGTGTTTAACAATGTTTTACGTGGTCCTGAGTTCGAGTCGGCGATGGCGCTTATCCCGCAGAGTTCAGCCACTCTTCCTGCTGCCTTAAGTGCGTCCCACAACCAGCTCGAGGTTGAGAAACTCCCTTCGGGCGCAGCTTTCGACCTTGCAGTGCGTGACGGCAAGAGCGGGTTCGTCTTTTTCAATGTTGAAGGAAATATCTACGATTACGATGCCAATGCTCAGTTGCTTAGCATTAAAGGCGGAAGGCTTCTGATTTCAAAAGAGTTCGCCGGGAAGCTTGGACGTCCATCAGAAGCTGGTTCGGTGGTTGGAAAGATCTCCGTTGGAACCGCCATGCAACCGATCGAGATCAAGCAGATGGTTAATGGCCAACCGCAGTCGGCAGTGTTGCCGCCTGTTCAAGGTGCGCCCGGCGCGCCTTCGCTTGTCCCGGGCCCGGATGTCATCGTTGGACTGCTGTCCGGATTACAGCAATTTGGAAGCGATGGGACCCAGATTGGCCTAGCAGTGGGAACCGATTCCTGTAACAACGGCGACCAGCCGCTGGATTGGTTTTCATTGCCAGATAACGATCACCCGGTCATTCCGCAAAATCTCTATCGGATGAGCGGTGGCGCCAATAACGATGAACGTTTCGAACAAGTTGGGCACTCCTGGCTGAAGCATGCGTTCCTGGCATTGGAAGACGACGCGTGCGGCTTTGGGTGCAACACCAACGGTTGCGTCACAGGCCAGCACCTGTGCGTAGGATGCTCCGACCCGTACGGCGCCAGCTTAAATGCGAGTCAAACCGGCCTCGGTTCGCGCGCATGGGTCAATCCCTTTACCGGGTTCTTCCCGCGGGGCGATTCGCAAACCCCTCCAAATAACCACACCGGCCACGTACATACGGGCACGTCCCACCGGATTCTTGTGGAAGTCAACGATCTGAACACAACGCTAAATCCCGGCGCGACCTATTTTGCCGAAGCGGCATACATTAGCCCGCACGAATACGCCTGGTGCCAGACGCATCACGGGCAATGCAACATGTATAACAACGCTTCTTACCAGCAGTATCATGTGAGCGGCACCACCAATTTTACCTTTACACCGGTCGGTGGCACGGTGCGCATGCAGCCCGCCATCAATGCCTGGACAGGCGCGGCCGCTAACCAGATTGAACCCGCTCCGGGCAACGACGGCTTTGGAGTGCTCGGCTACAAAGTGACCAACCCCTCGGCTGGAGTTTGGCACTATGAGTATGCCGTCTATAACCAGAACCTGGATCGGGCTATTGAATCCTTCAGTGTGCTTCTGGGACCCGGAATTAGTGTGAGCAACATAGGGTTTCATGCCCCGCCTCAGCACCCCGCATTTGCGAACGACGGCACGGTTGGGAGCGCGGGATTTAGCAGCACTCCCTGGACCCCGGATCAGACGCCTGATTCTCTAACCTGGAGCACGGAAACCTTTGCGGAAAATCCGAACGCGAATGCGATCCGCTGGGGTACCTTGTATAATTTCCGGTTCGATTCCGACCAGCCGCCGCGGACTACCAATGCGACGATCGGTTTCTTCAAGACAGGCTCCCCAATCACAGTCCAAATACAAGCTCCTACCCCGCAGGGGACACCTAGCCCAACGCCGACACCTACTCCAAGTCCTACACCTACACCTACAGCTACGCCAACTCCGACCCCGGGTGTGATCACGCTGACGACTTCGGGGCGCAGGGTACAGGGCAGGCACACAGTGGATCTCTCCTGGAGCGGATCGAATGCGGCCAATATCGACATCTACCGTGATGGGGTAGTGATTGCGACGGTGCCCAACAACGGGTCCTATAAGGACTTCATCGGTGTGCGAGGTGGCAATGCGCGTTACACCTATAAGGTATGCGACGCGGGGACACAGAACTGCTCGAATGAAGTCACAGTGAGGTTCGGTGGTCCGCCACTGTAGACAAGCCGAAATCATTTATGAGATGGGTTCCAAGCGTTCGGCAAGCCCACGTGATTCGTTAAAAGGGTTAAATGGTTTACAATGGGTGAGATTTGACTGCGAAAGCTTCCCGAGCGGGCGAGTCAACGATTTAACGTGGCATAGGCATTCCAGCCGTTGCTTCACGGGAAAATGAAACCGGAAGGGAAGTTCAGGCTTGGAATTCGTTTCCCTCATATTTCAGGGGATTTGAATTGTGTTGCGGCAATGCTTGACAAGAAACCAGCGCATTGTGGTAGAAGGGGGCGCGGAATTATCAACCGCCGACGTGTGAAACCTTTGATTTCCATTTCCTTGCTCGTCGTTGCTGGTTTGTGGAGTGCGGTTCTTCCAACAGACGCGCAGGTCAACGTGACTCAGCATCACAACCATGATTCGCGTGACGGTCTTTATATCGATCCCGCTTTCACGCAGAGCGCCGCCGCCAGCCTGACGCGCGACTTGAGCTTCAATGGCACAATTGTTGGCAATGTTTACGCCCAGCCTCTTTACATCGAGGGCGGTCCGGGCGGCAGAGCGATGGTCATTGCCGTGACTGAATCGAACAATGTTTATGCGCTTGACGCTGCGGATGGCACCGTGATTTGGCAACGGAACGTCGGCACGCCGGTTTCCTCAGGTCTGCCGTGCGGCAACATCAGCCCGCTCGGCATCACTGGCACGCCCGTTGTCGATCTTCCATCGCGATCACTTTTTTTCGACGCAATGGTTGATGGCGCGACGAAGAAACATTTCATTTTTTCGTTGAACGTGGATACCGGCGCGACCAATCCCCATTGGCCGGTGGATGTGAACCTTCATGCCGTATTCAACGGCACGACCTTTACTTCATTGGTCCAGAACGAACGCGCCGCCCTTGGGCTGGTCAACGGCGTGGTTTACGTGCCTTATTCTGGACACGCCGGCGATTGCGGCGCCTATCGCGGTTGGGTTGTCGGGGTGCCAATCAACAATCCTTCCAGCGTGACGGCTTGGGCCACGGATGCCATCGGCGGCGGGATATGGGCAGTGGGCGGCGTTGCCAGCGATGGCGCTAATCCCTTCATTGCCAGCGGTAACACTTTCAACACGATGGGCACATGGAGTGGCGGGGAAGCAGTGATTCACTTCCAGCCAGGCCCGATCTTCAGCGGCTCGCCCACCGATTACTGGGTGCCTACCGATTGGCTCCAGCTCGATGGTGGCGACACCGATCTGGGTGGCTCCGGCCCATTGCTGGTGGATGTGCCGGGCGCGACGCCATCCAATCTGGTGGTCCAATTGGGCAAAGATGGAAAGGCATATTTGCTTAATCGCGGTAATCTCGGCGGGATCACTGCGCCGGTAGCTTCATCACAGGTTTCTGGCAGCGCGATTATCCAGGCCGCGGCCACCTACCGGACTAACCAGGGCACGTATGTTGTTTTTCGCGCCAACGGCAGCATGCTTTCCGCGTTCCGCATCACTGCGACTAATCCGCCCGCCATCACCAGCGGATGGAGCGTTAGCCAGAACGGTTGCGGCTCGCCTTTCGTCACTTCCACGGACGGCACTAACAACATGATTGTTTGGGTGGTGGGCACCGGGGGCGACGACCAGCGACTACACGGTTATGATGGCGACACTGGTGCCGTTGTTTACGCCGGCGGCGGCGCAAACGATTTGATGGCAGGCACGCACTCGTACAGCACTACGGGCATTGCAGCCCGGGGCCGCATCTACATCGGCACTGACAACAAAGTTTATGCCTTTGCCGTGCCAACGGCAACACCTACCCCTACACCTGCGGCAACTCCCACACCAACTCCGACGCCTGGCGGGATCACGCTCCATGCACATGGGCGCAGGGTGCAGGGAAGGCACACGGTGGATCTCTCCTGGAGCGGGTCGAATGCGGCCAATATCGACATTTACCGTAATGGAGTAGTGATCGCGACGGTGCCCAACAACGGGACCTATAAGGACTTCATCGGTGTGCGAGGGGGTAACGCCCGTTACACCTATAAGGTATGCGACGCGGGGACTACCAACTGCTCCAATGAAGTCACGGTGCGGTTTGGCGGTCCGCCCTTGTAAAGAGTCAAGTTAGCAGAGTGTAATCGACGCGGCGTCCGGTAGCTACCGGACGCCGCGTTTTTTTGTAACCGCCTTGCTGGGCCTGCCACGCCGGAGCGAGCGAAGGCGGGTCGAGGCGCTCCCTGCTGCGCTGCCCCGGGAAGCGTTGGCAAGCCAACGTGATTCGTTAAAAAGCTTAAATCGTTACAACGGGTCCGATTCAAGGATTTACGATTCAATGTGGCGAAGCCAACGCTTCAACGCATGCCCGTGTCGCATTCCCACGTTACCTTGGTCATCTGGCCCGCGAGAACATCAACAGGAAATGGGCCGAAGTGGCCGATGCCGCGTTTCTTGCCCTCCTTGGATACGGTGTAATGTCCGGCCGCCAGGGGAACCCGAAATCGCCCCTGATCATCCGTAGTGAACGACGCGACTTCCGCTCCCTTTTCGTTCTCCACGACGAAAGTGGCATTCGCGAACGGTTTCGAACCGGGAGCGCCCGCCCGGATTGGCCCACCTTGAGTTGGACCAAACGTAATCACTCCTTCGATCCCCGTTCCTGAATCGGACGGAGTTTGCCCAGAAGAAAAACATGCAGCCATGGCCAGTAACACCAGAATGATTGGGAATTTTCGGAATGCCATTATTAATTACTCTCACCAGTTCGAATTGGGTCAAACGATTTGCGTCTGTGCTGGGCAAAACGCCGAATCGACCGGAAGTCAGGCTTCCAACCTGTCCCGGCCCGGCAGGCTCCCAGCCTGCAGAGTAAGAAGGCAGGCAAGATGCCCGCCTGCCGAGTCAGGCTGGAAGCCTAACTTCCAGTTCCATTCCGGCGCGCGTGTTGGCAGCGAAGGCGAACGGTCGCACCGCTGTGGGCGTTCGTAACGTTTGTAATTACTTAACGCTTGAACGCTTCAACGCTTGAACGATCTAACGCCTCAACGTTCTCAGAACGACTTGACGACTGATTTGTTGCGCCGAAACCTGATATTTGGGCCCTTGGGGATTTAATTGCAGGCCCAAAGGGCATGCTCGCGACAAAGCGTCAGAGTTCGGGACTGTGCTAGCCTAAGTCAGGATCCCGGCTACAACTGACATCCGATCTCCGGGCCACAAGGCCGCGCTACCCGCCGCCAAACCTCACCGTGACCTGGTTAGAGCAGTTTTGAGTGCCTGCTTCGCAGACCCTATAGATGTAGGTGCCCTTGCCACGCACCCCGATTTGATCGGTGTAGAACCCGGGGATGTTCGGCACAGTGGCAATCAACACGCCGTTGCGATAAATGTCGATGTTGTTCGAGGTAGCTCCATTCCAGGAGAGGTCCACCGCTTGGTGTCCCTGCACCTTGTAGCCGCGCGCACTGAGCGTGATCTGCCCCGGTGTCGGAGTAGGCGTAGGTGTAGGTGTTGGCGTCGCAGTGGGTGTTGGTGTGGGTGTAGGTGTAGGCGTCGGCGTCGGTGTTGGTGTCGGGCCACCGCCAGGCGCCTGGATTTGAACCGACATGGGCGCGCCGGTCTTAAAGTAACCTACTGTTGCGTTCACATTTTGCGGCGGCTGGTCAGCGTCAAACCGGAAATTATACAACGTGCCCCAGCGAATCGCATCGGCGTTCTGATTCTGCGCAAATGTTTCGCTGTTCCATGTTATCGAGTCACTGGCCTGAGTAACAGCCCACGGTTGGCTGCTATAACCCTGGTTGTTAAACGTCCCGTCGTTTGCCCAACCCGGCTCCTGAGGCGGCCCATGAAAGCCGATGTTACTGATGTTGGCTCCGGGGCCTAGCGGCACACTAAATGATTGGATTGCCCGGTCGAGGTTCTCGTTATACAGAGCGTACTCATAGTGCCAGACTCCAGGATTTGGATTAGTCACCTTGTAACCCATGAACCAGATGCCGTCGTTACCCGGGTCAGGCTCGACCTGGTTTACCGTCGCGCCTGTCCAGGCGATGATGGCAGGCTGTGTTCGCGCCGTCGAGCCAACAGGTGAAAATGTGAAGTTGGTCGGGCCGCCGCTGACAGCGAACTGATGGTAAGAGGTGTTGTTGAACATATTGCATTGGCCAGGATGCGACTGACACCACGAGTATTCGTGCGGAGTGACATATTGCGCTTCGGCGAAA
>WNGL01001131.1_pt1 | contig 33002 bp, 23 predicted proteins | sample 5400591 | NCBI WGS metagenome assembly WNGL01 (sample SAMN13153377, study PRJNA577476) | soil metagenome | isolation source: 80 cm soil or saprolite under Garry oak tree replicate 1 | place: USA:California | collected 2016-06-15
GTGACGGTTAGCTGAGGACGCAGTGCTCGGCACCCGATACGGATAACACGAGGCAATAAGACTTGACATCGGGTGCCGAGTTGGATGCGCAATCCGGTGGTTTCACGCGTTCGTTTTTCCACCTTCCGGATCGCCGACGTCCATGTAAGTTAACTAGGGCCTTCGGCCCGCGAAACTCCATGAAAATCGCTCAGAGCCAAGCGGCTCGCACGTGTGCCTCTCGGCGGTGGTTTCCTGCCTTCGCAGAACCGGACACTAAACATGAGTTACGCTCTTCCTTTTTCAAACTCGCCGATGGTGTCAATTGCTGATCCCTACGATCTTGTGCTTCGAGACGTGATCCTCCGCAGCATTGAGCATGAAATCGGCGACATCCGCCCGCGAGATTTTGAAACCAAAACGGGGCAGGTGGCCCTCTCGCACGCGGTACTTTCCGGTGTAAGGCTTGTCTGTAAGTTCCGGTGGTCGCACCATCGTCCAGTCGAGATCGCTTTCCTCGAAAATTCGTTCCATGGCGGATGCATCGGCGACAATGGCTGGAAAAAACAACCGCCCCAACAGATATGCCGGGGGCACGATGGAATCCTTGAACAGGAAAGCTACGGACTCGACCACGACGCGCTTGACTCCGGCCTGCAGCATGGCGTTTGTCAGCGCAGTGGCAAATCGTTGAAGAAGGTTCTGGTCGGTTTTCGACACAGGCGTCCGTGGACCGAATGCCGACACAACAGCATCGTGACCGCGAATAACCTGTTCAAGCGCATCACTGTTTAGCAAGTCTCCTTGCTGAACGCTAACGCGACCATTAGACGCCCTGAGCGGATCGGGCGACCGAACAAAAACCGTTACAGCATGACCCCGTTCAATTGCCTGCCGCACGATCTCCACGCCCGTTCGCCCTGTCGCGCCCAGTACCACCAGCTTCATTCGCTCCCGTGCTCCCATAAAACTTCTCCCGAAGAAATTGTCCTAACCTCGCTGTCCTCGCGGTCTTGATCTACTGCATGTTGATGGAGGTCATCCGCCGCCCCGAAACAGTTTGACTGCTTGTGCGGTGCGACCCTGTGCAGACCGCACCGTCACCAGGACCCTGGCTATCTCTCGCGTGCTTTATTAGCCAACCTGTCGTCGATTGGAATGACCACCACTGTAAACGGCGTTCCAGCGTCGTCGCTCACTTGCGGGAGCACACTCCCGAACTCATTGGCTCCGACCATCGAGTTTTCGTAATAGGGGCAGAAGATCATCATGTGCGGGTGCCAATGACCAATTCCCGATCCGAGATTCTGGTCCGCAGACCACATGTAAGCAAAACTGATACTGTCTCTTCTCGGAAGGTCGCCTTTGACGTATGCCGCTTGGACACCTTCGGCAATTTGGTCCGGTCCCTTTCCCTCGATGGCAAGTTTCGTTCGCAGTTCGTAATAGGGCAGTACCATTCGCGCCGCTGGCGCGGTGAAGCAGATCGGTGCACGAATGGTTGGGTCGTAGACGATCTGGCGGAACTGCGCAGGGGTGTATGTAGGCGCCGAGAACCCGCGCATGACCATGCAGACGGAGCCGTTATCGCCCTGCTGCGCAACTTGGAATCCGGACTTCGTCAGCACCTTAATCGTGGCGTGGTCCGAAATCGAAGCAGGGGCAGCGCTCCGGGCAAGGACTATCTCCGCGTCCTGCGGCATCAGATACTCGCTGATGGGTGGATACTTGGCCTGCGCGCGAGCAGCAGACGCATTGAGGATCGCCGATATCAACAACAACAATGTGATTGTCAGTTTTTTCATGTTCGACCTCCTTCTCCTTTTCCGAATTCTTGTGTAGCGATGATTCGCGTTTATTCTTCCTGTCACGGAAGCGCGACTGATTGCCACCCGCCGCCCAGGGCCTTGTACAAAGCAATTAAATTGACCGCCTGCGCCGCGCGGCTCTGAGCGAGCAGGTCTTCATTGGCGTAGAGTTCGCGCTGCGCATCGAGCACGGAAAGAAAATCCGTAAGACCGGCTTTGTAGAGTTCCGAGGAAAGACGAACAGCTTCTTCGTTCGACTTCACTGCGTTCTCCAGGCGCTCACGCCGCGATTGCTCCTCGGAGTAGTTGACGAGCGCGTTTTCGGTTTCCTCTAAAGCGGAGAGCACCGTCGAGCGATATCCAATGACCACCTGCTGCAGGCGTGCATCCTGCACGCGAATGTTGGAGCGGATGCGCCCGCCGGTGAAGATGGGCAAACTGACCGCCGGTCCGGCGGAAAAGAAGTTGCCCATGCCCAGAGTGATCTCGTGCAATTGCGAAGCCTGGCGGCCTGCAGAACCAAAAAGCGTAAAGCGCGGGAACCATTCTGCTTTGGCTTCGCCTACTCGCGCTGTCGCTGCTGCGATTTGTGCTTCGGCCTGGCGAACGTCGGGTCGGCGCTCCAGCAATTCAGAACGCAGTCCCACCGGAACCTCAGGCGGGATCATCGGCACCGGCGCAGTTGGCGACACTTCCGCACGCAATGCGCTGGGCTCCTGCCCGAGCAGCACACTCAGGCGGTGAATCGAAATTTCGATTCCGCTCTGCAAACTCGGTACAACGGATCGCGTTGTCTCAAGTTGCGCCGCCGCACGAGCAACGTCGAGTTCGGTTGCCAGTCCGGCGGTTGCGCGCGATTTCGTTAGATCAAGCGTGTCCTGCTGAGTCGCAATGTTCTTCTGCGCGATGTCCAGCCGAAACTGGAATCCGCGCAGTTCAGCGTAGGTGCGGCCAACCTCGCCCAATACCGCAACCAGCACGTCGCGACGCGCCTCTCTGGCTGCGGCGACATCAGCGTTGGCTGCCTGCAATCCGCGACGTACGCGTCCGAACACATCCAATTCCCAGGAAGCATCAAAGCCGCCCTGGAAGTTGTTGAATTCGACCGGCACGATTGCCGCTGCTCCATTTGCTGGCGCGATCACCCTTTGCCGATTGCGAGTAGCGGACGCGGACGCCTCGACCGTGGGAAACAGCCCTGACTTCGCGATCCCGCGCACCGCTCGCGCCTCAGCAATGCGAGCTGTCGCGAGCTTGAGATCGAGGTTGGCTTTCACTGCGCGCTCGATCAAGCTGCGGAATTCGGGATCGTTGAATGAAAGCCACCATTGTTCGACTGGCTCGCCTGTGCTCGTGCCTCGCGCCTGCTCACCACTCCACTGCTGCGCGACGGGAGCTGCTGGTCGCTTGTACCTGGGGCCAACGGCGCAACCCGATAGGAACAGTAAAGCGGGACTCAACACCGCCAAGACTCGCCGCGTCATTGGGTCCCTCCCGAGGCCGAGCTGCCGGCGTTCCTGTGAGCAGTGCCCGAAGGAAGAGGCGTCTCTATGTAGACATCCATCTGCTGCCCCACGTACACAGGCGCGTTGGCATCACTGATTTGGTAAATGGCCTGCAGTACGCGAGTGTCCACGCGCTCGGTGCTGTCGCCGGTCAGCGACTTTTTCGGAACGACGTATGGCTCGAAATGGACAAACTCAAGAGGAAATTTCTGCTTCGTATCGCCGCGCACGTAGGCAACGGCAGGCGTATTCGGGCGCACACGCCAGGCGTCGTTCTCATCAACATCGGCGCGGATGTTGAGATGTGCGCCGCCGCCCATCATGATCAGCGGCTCACTGGTTGGTCCGCACTGCGCAAACTGACCGACGCGAACTTTCTTCTGCAGGATGACGCCGTCTATCGGCGCAGTCATGGTTAGCCGTTCGATGTTGATCTTGACTTGCTTCACCTGCGCCTCGGCCTGGTCGACCTCTGACCGCGCCACTGCAATATCGGGTCCCCATGCCCCTGCCTTCAACAGCGCAAGTTGAGCTTGGGCTTCATTCAAACGCGCCTGCGCAGCTTGATAAGCAATGCGGCGGCGCTGCACATCTTCTTCGCGCACTGCGCGGCGATCCGTAACGCTCTCGATCAGCTTCATCTGTACTTCGGCGTCGGCCAGAGCTGCTCGCGCCTCGCGCACTTTGGCTTCGGCGGGCGGAATGTCTTCGGCGCGTGGTTGCTCTTCCAACTTCTTGAGCTTCGCCTGGGCCGCTTCCAGTGCCGCCTGTTTCACCCGCAAGTCGGTCTGAAGATCGCGATCGTCGAGCGAAAACATTTTCTGACCAGCATGGACCCGATCACCTGCGTTTACATACACAGCGGTTACCAGCCCTGAAACTGAGCAACTGACCGCTATGTTTTCCGTTTCCGGCTCAACCAGACCAACAGCCGCTACCGCCTGCTGTGAAGAGGGAATCGGTGGAGCAGCCAGAGGTTCGGTTGCGGGGCGCTGCGGCCGAGCCGCGACAGTCCAGCTAACTGCAAACGTGATACTCAGCAACGCGAGGACAGGAAGTATCAATCTCTTCATGACGGATTCTCCTCTTACTGGATTGCGGGAGCCGCGGCTCCGAAATTTGCGGTCTGGCGCGCTCGCGCGGCCCCCGGTTCGATCTCTTGAATGCGGCCGTCGTCCATGTGCGCAATCGTGTCGGCAAACTCGAACACACGCGAGTCGTGCGTCACCACGATGACTGCGCGTCCCGGCCGCACAGCGACTTCGGAGAGCAATTCCATGACCGCGTGGCCGGTTTTTGCGTCAAGCGCAGATGTAGGCTCATCGCAGACGATCAGGCGCGGTTGATGAATCAGCGCGCGTCCCAGAGCAACCCGCTGCTGCTGACCACCGGAGAGTTCCGAGGGCAGCGCTGCGGCGCGGTTCTCCATACCCAATTCGGCGAGGAGCTTCGTGGCCTCTCTTACGGCGTCAATGCGATTGAAACCCGCAGCCAGCAGGGGCACGGCGACGTTCTCCGCCGCCGTCAATGCCGGCAGCAGATTGAACTGCTGAAAGACAAAACCGAGATTGCGACGGCGAAACTGAATGCGCTCTTGCTTCGTCATTCGCGCAGGCTTCTCGCCGAGCACTTCCAGTTCGCCGCCGTTACTGTCCAGCAGCCCCGCGATCACCGAAAGGAGAGTGGTTTTGCCACAGCCGCTCGGCCCCACAAGCATGCCGAGTTCGCCCATGCGGATTTCCAGATCCACACCTCGGAGCGCATCTACGCGGGAAGCGCCTTGGCCGAACCATTTGGTTACATCGCGGCAAACAACTGCGGTTTCATTCGCGTTATTCATGTTTAGCCTCTGAAAACAACTGCCGGTTCGAGCACCAGCACCTTGCGTATGCTCACTAGGCTGGCGACAATCACGATTAACAGCACGATGGCTGCATCTCCGACAATGACCTGCCAAAGCAGCACGATGCCGCGTGTGGCGATCTTGTGAACGAAGATTGAGAAGAAACCCGCCGCCATCCCCATTCCGAGCGAATAGCCGATTGCGCCCACCAGCAGCGCCTGCAGCACGATCATGGCGACAATGCGACGGTCGGAAACGCCGATCGCTTTCAACGCGCCGAATTGCTTAAGGTTCTCGATGGTGAAGATGTAGAAGGTCTGGCCGGCCACAACCGTGCCCACGATCAGCGCAATGGCGACGGTCAGGCCGAAGTTGATTGGAATGCCGGTGTGCTTCAGGTAATAGACAATCGTGGCCCTACCAAACTGGGTACTGCTCATCGCTCTCAGGCCAGTTGCACTTTGAATGCGCGTGCTGAGTTCGGCAATCGACACTCCTGCCTCGGGCTTGGCGAGAACGAACGAAAGCAGATTGCGTTCGCGCCCGACATAATTGAGCGCCTGGCTGTAGCGCGTGAAGACGACTGGAAAGTTGGTGAACGGCGCCGAAGCATCGCAGATACCGACCAGGCGCACACGATGATCATTCATCTCCAGCGTGTTGCCGAGCTGCAGTGGGCCATCAGGAAAAAAGAAGCGGTAACCTGCTTCGTCGATGATGGCGGCGTCGGGCTGGCGCAGGTCGGAAGCGGAGCCTAGAAGCATTTTGTGAGGCGTGCCTACCAGCGTGGCATCATCCAAGCCAAGCAAAATTACGACGCGAAACTTGCCGTCCGGGCTCTTAGCGCGCGGCTGCCCTTTGAACAATGGCACGGCCCACTTCACTCCAGTCACACCACGCACGCGGTAGAGGTCGTCGTCCGTGAGAGCGCTGACCTCGTCGAAGTACTCCGTGTTGCGGTCCATTACCCAGACATTCGCATCGGTGATGTCTACGATCTGGCTGCGCGTACGGTCCATGATGCCCGCGAAAATCGAAGCCTGGTGCGCCATCAGGAAGGAGGAGAACGCGATGGCAAAAATCAGGCCCAAATACTTGGCGCGATCGCCGGTAAGCATCTTGAGTGCGACAAAGTTCACAAAGCCTCCTTGATTCTCGACCGGGCGCTTAGGCAGCACCTATGTCGGCCATTAGCCTCGGCTCCTGCCCGGTGTTGCCAGTAAACGTCGCTGGCTGGAGATCTCGACCAGTTCCGCTGATGAGTTGCAGCGCTCGGATGCGAGCTTGCTCTACGTCACGCGCGCTGCAGTTCAGGAGTGTCGCGCATTCCGGAATGTTGTACCGCTCAAGCACTGCCATGGCGAATACGAATCGCGTGAATGCGGGGAGCTGCATCAGGCGTCTACGCACTTCAGCGATTTCGTCTCCGACCGTGTCGTGCCAAGTCTCTACTGAGCTTTCTCCGCCGTTGGGCCTGGGGTTAACAACCTGGATCGCCTGCTTCACGATTGCTCGCCTGCTCCACGACCGTGCTCGATCGGGAAACACATCCGCTCCTTTCAGGCAATGATCAAGCGCAGCAAGAAAGCACTGCTGAGCCATTTCGTGATCGGCCGTCAGCAAGAGCGCCAGCGAGTAGAGCGCGCTCATGTCTTCGTTGAAGATCGCGCAGAAGTCCTGGGGAACTGCATGCATAAACCGAGGATTGCCGGCCGCTGCCATTTTGCTCATCATTGGTTGCCTACCTTTCTGCTGTGGGTTTCCCGTCTGCGTTCGACCTGCTGTAGAACGTGCTTCGTGAGAACGCCGCGGCAGCAATTGAACGTTGCGCCGTCGGCCATCATTTGGAAGAGAAGGTTCTCTCCACGCTGACTGATTGCGGTCACGTCCTTCAGATCAACGACGATGGTTCGCGTTCCGTCTGCGCGCTTGGCCTCTGCCCAACTCCGCTCCAATTCGGCAATCCACGGGTCGACCAATCTGCCTTCCAAGACCAGCGTCCGCCGGTGCTCGTTATCGATGGCTGTGATCTTCAACATTGCGTACCCGCCGGTAGAGAAGGCACGGGGAATGCCATTGTGGGCACACTGACGTGCAACGCAGAAGCAATGCAAAATCACGAGCTTGCGGATGCGTGGACAAGCAAGCGAGGGAGAAATGTCGAGCTAGATGTCGAGAAGCTTCGACGAATGACGATGTCAGTGGTGTCTTGATTTTCTGCAAAAGCTATTGGCGGATGCGGTCAACTGCGCACCACGATTGCATCCGCAGTAGTCGGTAGGACCGCCAGAACGGGCCGACAATGTATAGAGGGCTCGACGAAGGGGAGTGCCTGGGCGTTCGGCAAGAAGAGGTGGTAACTCAAACCGAAACAATCACAATGCTTTGGATCAGCAAAGAAAGTGTTATTAGCCTGCCCGTCGTTTGGGTGCGATCTCTTCCAGGAAGCCATCGCGCCAACTGGACCAATGGGGATGCCAGCTAAGTTCGCGTTTAGCTTTTGTGTTCGACGCGCCCCGTACTTCTGTCATGAGAACAATGCCGGGTTCACCTACAGCAAGCCGCGCGAGAAATCGTGGAACGTGCCGTGGTGGTGGGGCGGCGAGCGCTTCGGCAAGATACGGCAGCCATTCGGATACGCGCGCCGGCTGGTCATCGGTGATGTTGTAGATGCCCGATAGGTCGCGCTCGACCGCCGCAAGTGTCGCTTGCGCTGCATCATCGATATGAACAAACGACCAAACTCCGCCTCCACCATCAACGACAGGGAAGCGGCGCCGGCGGATATCCTCAAAAACAGAGCCGCCCAGTCCGAATGAAGTTCCCGGCCCTAGAACGCTCCATACCGCAGAACAATGCCTTTCATGCCCTGCGCGCCGAGTACAGCCACTTCCAGGTGAACGATGGCTTCCAACGTCTTGCGCATCGCGGCGGGTGGATGCGGATCGAGAGGATCACTTTCCGACTTGATCGGTCCACCTACTCTTGTATAAGGCCATGCCGCGTAACTCTGCGCGACGAAGCGGCTTGTTCCTGCTGCCTGCGCGGCGACAATGAGATTGTCGGTCCCTTGTGTTCTCAAACGGTTAGTCAGCTCGAACTCCCGATCGAATTGGCGGACGTTGAGGCGCTCGGGGATAGCGGTGAGCTCGTGCACGACCACATCAGGGTTCGCTTTGCGAAGTGCAGCCATCACTGCGTTCGCATCGAGAACGTCGAGCACCTCGGCTTCCGCGCCCATCAACCGCAGCCCTTGCGACTTGGCGAGCGTTCGCGTTATTCCGATTACCTCATGGCCGGCCTGCACGAGAAGTGGAACAAGTCGCCGTCCGATAACTCCCGTTGCTCCTGCTACAAGAATCCTCATAACAACTCCTAATTGGCGGGTTCGCATAGCAACACGTCCTGATGACCCGTCTGAGGCACACGCTTTTTTTCCAGCCAAAAAGCGACTCCTGCGAGCGCGAAGTAAAGGACGAGGGCGGCTGGTCAGAATGAAAATTTGGAGGTAGTGTCGATTGACCGGTACGGTACGGTCGACAGGTGTCGAACGTTTACGACACCTGTCGAGCGGAGACGTTGATGCCCAGCTTCTTCATGCGCGAAATCAGCGTTGTGCGTTTTAGCCCAAGGCGGGTGGCCGCGCCGTCGGGACCGCCGACGCGCCCATTGGCCTCTCTCAGTATGCGCACGATTTCGTCACGTTCACTGGAGCTGCTCTTGATAACCAACAGTGGATGAGCAGCACCGTTCTTCAACTCTTCGATTGGGAACTGAAGAGTTGTGCCCCGCGTGAGAATCACTGCCCGTTCCACGAAGTTTTCAAGCTCACGGATGTTGCCCGGCCAGTGCCATTCCGTCAGTTTCGCCATGGCTGTTACTGGAACCCCGTCGATCTGCTTCTCCATCCGACGCGCGTGCTTTTGCGTGAAATAGTGGACGAGCAGCGGAATGTCTTCGGGGCGCTCACGTAAGGGTGGAATGCGGATCGGAAACACATTGAGGCGGTAGAAAAGATCGCTCCGAAACTGCTTTTCTTCCACCATCTTCTGCAAATCGCGGTTTGTGGCAGCGACAAGCCGAACATCGACACGTTTGGTGTGCGTGCTGCCCAGGCGCTCGAACTCGCGCTCCTGCAAGGCGCGCAACAGCTTCGGCTGAATCTCGGAAGGAATATCCCCCACCTCATCGAGGAACAGCGTGCCGCGGTCGGCAAGCTCCAGGCGTCCGATCTTCTGCGAGATGGCGCCAGTGAACGCTCCTCGTTCGTGACCAAAGAGCTCGCTTTCGAGAAGTCCCGTCGGAATCGCTGCGCAATTCATTTTCACAAGCGTGCGGTCTTTCCGCCGACTACGGTCGTGGATGGCGCGAGCAATCAACTCCTTCCCGGTTCCAGTCTCGCCCAACAGCAAAACCGTCGAGTCACTGCCTGCCACGGTTTCGACCATCTGTAAAACATGTCGGAGCGCGGAACTCTGGCCCACGATCCCTTCGAAATCCATCTCTCCGCGGATTTCGTCTTCGAGGTATAGCTTCTCCTGCGCGAGCTTCTCTTTCAGTTCTGCGATCTCTTTGTATGCGAGCGCGTTTTCAATAGCGATAGCGACCTGCCGCACGATCTGCTCGAGGAAATCAACATCGTCTTGGGAGAATGGCTCTTCTGCGAATCGCGACAGCGCCAATACTCCTAGCACCCGGTCTTTACTGATGAGAGGCAGGAAACAACCCGACCGCAAGCCCTCGCGCAAAGCCGAGGCGGAGCAAGCTTCGGGACAATCTGCCTGGATCTGCGATTTGCTTCGCAGTTCCACCTTCCCAGAACGAAATGCGGCGCCGAGCGGCGAGCCTTCCACCGGGATTCGGGTGTCCTCCGTCAGGAATCCCTTGCTGTCCGGGAAATCCAATGCATAGACGCCGAAGCAATCGCCATCCGGCTCAGGTAGCGCGACTGCTGCGGCATCGCATTTCATCACCCGGCGGACATTACCGGAGACTTCCCGGAGCAGTTCGCGAAGCTCCAGATTTGACACCAGTCGGTTCGTCAGGTCGAGCACGAGCTCCAAGCGATCATTCTTATCTTTAAGCTCTGCCTCCGCCTGCCGTGAGGATTCGAGATTCAACGCGTTATCAAGTGCGAGAGCGAGATGATTGGCCACTGAAGAGAGAAACTCGACTTCCTCTGCCGAGTACGCGGCTGGACGCGACACTCCAATTGCGAACACTCCGAGGCGTCGGTGTACGGTCGTGAGAGGCAGGACGCACGACGAACGGATATCGTATTGCTTGAAGTACTCCCGCATCCGCGGGTACCGCGTCTCGCGATGCCAATCGTGGATGACAATCGGCACCTGGTTCGCATACACCCATCCAGTAGGTGTTTCGTGCGGCTGGAAGTCCGGAACGTGCACTTCCTCATTCCTGCCAGGCGCGTGGAACATGCGCCACTGTACCGCCTGCGTGGCCGGGTCCAGCAGGATCACAAGCACATAGTCGAAGGCAATGAAGCGCTGTAATTCCTCAGCAAACCGCTCGCGAAAAGTTTGAATGTCGCGATATCCGGCAATCGCCGTGGTGGCCCGAAGCAGATCCTCGTAACGGCGCACCGGTACGTCTGGGGACAGTTGGACTGCTTGCGCGTCGGTAACCATGGTCGGGACGCCCACCCCTCTTGGCAAACTTCTCCGTCGTCTGCGTTAGATTGAAAGGGGCCGACACAGGATTCGCATATTTTCTGCAGCGCATTTCACACTGCCAATCTTCGTCTCAGGCTGTCAATGGTTCGCCTGCCCTTTGGGGCATGAACTGTTCGAGCAAAGACTTGAAATGGGTGCTCAATTGCAGCGCTTCGCTCTCCTGCTCAAACAATGTGCGAGGGTCAGCAGAGCTCTTGAGCGCATAACGTAGATACGACAGCCGCATGAGCCAGAGCGCGTGCTTGAGGTCTTGATCGCTCTTAACGCGAAACGTCACCCAGCCTGAGCCGGGTACCCAGTGGTGCTTCTCGGCGAGACTCTCTGCCAGGAGCGCATCGTGGATCGATCGCGGAAACGGAATGTCCACGACACCGCCTGCGTGGACGTGCCCAACTTCTGCGCTCCCGAAGCGGAACTCTCGGCCTCCGAAACGATGCGGGTCAACGGATATCTGCGGCCATTCGGAGATTTCTTTTGTGAGCCTTTCCAGATCTTTCATTTCGATCACATCTCCTCTCCCTCACTTTGGATACCTTGATTTGACACTTCGATTCAATCTGCTCGCATCGCTGCACTTGGGTTCGCTACCAAAGTTCTGATTGGTAGCTCGTTCGCCTCGCCGAAATCGGCGTATATGATCGGGCGGATCTGATTGTCGATGGTGGAATGGAGACGTCTGAATTAGACGGCAATTACTTCATCTCGAGAATTCTGAGGTCGGCGATTCGAAACACACAATGGCGGTTCGGCAGAAGGGGGCGGTGGCCTAACTGGCAGCCAAGTAGGCGGATGATACTTCAACTAAATATTGAAGAGTCAAACTGGAGTGGCGGTCGGACGGCATTGATTCGAAAGGGGAGTTCCTCCGGACCTAACGAATTACGGAGCGGCCAAAGGTTCTAGGATGCCTTTTTCTCAGCGGCTTCGATAACGTACTTGCTTGCTTCCCGCCGCACATTTCTGATCCGCATCTCTTTTTCATGCAGCAGACAGTCGATTTCAGAGATTAATTCGAGCAAGCGTTTCGAGTCCTGCCCGTCAGCCGCTTCCACGCAGAGCCGCATCCAATGCTCTCGCTTTTCGCCTTCCATTTTGCCCTCCGCCGTTCGCTGGCAACAGCGCAGAGCAAACCGTTCGGACGCCCATTGTTAGCGGCTTTTGTTCCGATCCAGCATGGCAGCCCTCCACTTCCTGAAGAATGCACATTTAACGCGGTATTATACGCTGGGCCGCCATTTCGGATAGAAAAGGAGGGTTGCTGGCATCACGACCCAACCCGTAAAACCCTACTACCGTGTCATATCATTCACGTTATAACGCCAGAGTCAAATCGGGTATTTACTGTAGATGAGCACCCCTATCCGATTCCGAGCTTGAAACCCTTCCGCGACGAGATCGTTGGTGCGGCACGTGAACAGGCGGGAAATTCAGGCGTTCACCTGTCCCTAGCTGTGGCAGCAGTTTGAGGACTTCATCCAAAGCCTTTTCAACGATTCCGAAAGTCAGCAGTGTGGCTCTTACTTGCTCAGAAGAGCGATAAATTCTGGAAGCCTCTAAGTTTTCACGCCGTGTAGCTCTTTGCACGAGCATAGGGCAGGCCTGTCATCAACTGTGACATGCCTGCATAGGCGTATACTGGCATCAACCGTGACATTGAACAATCTAACGACGCAAGAACTTCTGAAGCATGCCGAAGACATGATGCGAGAGGATCAGGAATTCTTAAAGGATTTCAACGCTGCCGTAGACCAACTTCAGAAAAAGCAGGAAAGGTTCCAGGCTGAACATCCCTTTCGGGCTATTCATAGCTCAACTAGCCGCCCACTGCTTCTGAACAGCTCATCCCTGCCACATGATTTTGATAATCTCTGCCTGTGAAGTTGGTTCTTGTGATCCTGGCTGTACTGGTGCTCGTGGGCGTGGCAGCCGGACTCATATTGTCGGGTGCTGGCACGCCCCGCAGACGACGGCACCGGAAGTGACAAACCATAACGCTTCCTGCGGCGTGGAGGCCGAATCTTCCACTGAACGTCAAACAAAGGACTTGGCAGCGCACGGAAAGCAATCTTAGTCCTTGTAAGTACATGAGAAATCAGAAAACAGATTTGCACGGATTTGCGAGTAATGAATTTTGACCGTAGGACGTGAATGGGCCGTCACTCTAAATCTAGGCAAGCCGGAGTAATTGGTGAAGGAGAGCATCAGCGATTCCAGAGAGCCGTTGTGATAGATACGGCTGGGAGCTTTAGCCGCACCAGTCGACCATGCCACGAGACGTTTACATCGATATCTTCTTTCCGGCTGTTCATGATCTCGAGCACCATCCCCCCGTCCGGACGTTTGAACGCCATTGCCCGAATGCCATCCTGCGATCCCGAGGTCTTCACCCGAACTGCTCCCGGACGCACAAATCTGCTGAAGTGGGCCAGGTAGTAGTACAGGCCGGTGTATGTGACCTTTTTTGTCTGACGATCAATAATCACAACCGGATGCTGAATATTTGGGTCGGGATTGCCGTGAACGTAGGATACTGACCACGGTCCGCCTTTCTCATCCAGGACCATGTTCCAGTAAATCCACGCAGAGGCGTGCGCCTCAAGATCATTGAAGATTTGAGTGCCCCAGAAGTCTCCGTCCTCAAATTCATAACGCGGAAGGGACATTGATTTTGGAGTCCCCGCCTCATAGGCATAACAAACTTCTGTCATCCAGAGAGGAATGTCGGGGTACTTTTCGTGGAGCTTTGCGATCTTGGCATAGTCCTTGAAGTCATAACCATGGTAAGGCGCAACCGCAACATACTTACGCGCAGCAGGGTCGTCCAGAACTATTGGATAGTTTTGGTAGGCTTCATCGCGTTCCGGAGCTTCACTCAGCATGATTTTGGTGTGCAAACCTGAGTGCTCCAGCAGCGGGCCGACATGGTCGCGCAGCAGGTCTCGAATATGGTTGTATGGAATCTTGGTGTAAACACCGGGCTCGTTGAATAGGCTCAGATAATCAATGCTGATTCCGTTCTTCTCATACTCCTGAAGGTAACGCAAGTAGTAGCGCGCAAGGGCATCGTAGTATTTCGGATTGACGTCCTGATTTGTGTCCACGTCGAAGAGCATCCAATCGGGCGGATAATCCATTGGCGCCTGAAGCACGAACTTGCCGTAGCGGCGAGCACGTTTAATGAACGTGATCAGCCCGTTGGGTTGCAGATCGCGAGCTATGGAGAAGTGGTTCATCTCCACGTCCCCGGGAACGGGATCGTAGGTGTAGAAAGGGCCGGCGGACATGAAATCCGTGGAGGCGAGCACGGTCTTCATCGCTGTAAACCCCGCGCCCTCCTTGGGATCGAACAAGGCGCGCAGGACGGACTCCTGATCCGCCGGTGGCAGGTCATTCAGAATGATCAGGCCCGCTTCGAGCATCGAGGCTCCAAAGCCGTCCATCCTTTGAAACGCGACGCTGTCATCGATTTCGAAGCCCGTGGATCCAGAACCGGTGCGCTGTTCAAAGTGAAGCTCTGGCTTGGATGTGAAGCGGTCGCCAGCTTTGGAGGACACATAGATCTGGACGTCTTGGGCCGCGGCCGGCAAGCACGTAAGGAGAACGATTACAGCTTGTAGTAAGAAGGCAGTGCGATTCCCCAAAACAGCCAATGGGTTCTGATTTCGCATAAGTTTGTGCTCCCTATTTCCGGATAGTCTGCTTTTTGGACATTAATACTGAACAAATCCGGTGGCATAGCGGAAGGCTTCAACGTAATGGCCATCCTTCCGCGGCTGCTCACTTCGCATCTCTGACTTCGCCTTGGCCAGATCGGCAGGCTCCCAGTCAGGGCGATACTTATTCACAGCCGGCTCAAACTGGCTGACCTGCTTGGCGGCAGCGTCGAACTTGAGTTCGGCAACGTCATCAATATTTACGAAGTAGTTGGCTTCCTGAGGCGAAGGATAGAAGAAGTACATTTCTGGCACTTTATACGGCTGCAAACCCTGTTGCAGACGCTGATTAGGAAAGTAGAGCCAGAACTCAGCCGCGCGCACGGCGTCAATGGTATTGAATGCAGCCATGCGATGGTCTGTCTTGTGCCAGCGTTCATACCACTCACCGGGATCTACGCTGAGCAGCACATCGGGACGCACACGACGGATGATCGCAGTGGCTTCTTCCACGAGCTTCGGCTGCGCCGCGTACTCCAGCATGCCGTCGTCATAGCCCAGCCATGTGATGTTCTCTTTTGGTGTTCCAATGAGACCCTCTGACACTTCTTCCTCGTGTTTTCTGATCTCAGCCAACCGCTGTGAACTCATCGCGGGATCGTAGGAGCCCTTGTCATCGTTGGTGTAAATGACGATATAGACCTTGTTCTGATTACGGTTGAGCAGGGCGATCGTGCCGCCGGCGCCGAACACATCATCGTCAGGATGAGGCGTAAAAAGCAGAATGGTTTTCCCGTGCAGATTCTCCAGACGGGTATTCTGCGCTTGCGCAACGATACAGGTGAAGATCAAACCCATCAGAGCTGCCAGCTTCATGATCGTATGCTCCCTCATTTACCTGCCGTCGAAATGGAGGCCTCAAGCTCGGTGGAGAGCTCGACGGCCGCATCAAGTTTGATCGCATGGCGCTGCTCGATCGCCCGCTGCAGCATGGGGAACAACGACGAGTGAGGTTCGAGCGCCAGATTGTAGGTAGTCCCGAACCACGGATACCCAAAAGCACCACGCGTCACTTGCCAGTACCAGAGATATGGGAAGACTTTACTCTGCCAGACAAGATGGAAACTTAGACCAGACCTGGAATTTGTGATCGAATACCGTCCTTGTCCCATGCCCCGCAGAAAGGCGAGATCGTGTGCCTTCGTTTCCGGTCCCGGCATCTGCGACAGGTCCACGATTGTTCCGTTCTTCCCTTTCACACGCGGCCACTCGCCTTGCTGCTCCACTAGGCGAGACGTGGCTGGCGTTTCCGATCCCAAGACCACGACCTCACAGGGCGGCAGATCGATTTGACAGCCCTCCTCCAGAAATGGCCACCCGAAAGCTGGATGATGCGCCCACATGAACTCCATGGGTTCATCGCCCTCGTTCCTCAGCGTTTCCTGGATTCGAAGCGCAGGTTCACCATCTTCGACAATCATCGTGCGATCCAGATGAAAAGGTGTTCGGGTTGTGTTCACTGAAAATGTGACTGAAATCCGCTCCGGATTATCCTCATTAATGCGATAGGACCAGGGAAGCAGGGCCACCTCACCATGCTGTCCGAACTGTGCTCCCTTAGACTCGCTGGGAAAATCTCCGGCGACGGGGAGCAGTTCCTGCCATCCCCCTTCATAAAAATCCGAAAAAGAACCTTCTCGCAGATTGATCGTAGGCAAGGTGGGAGGCTGCCTGCGCAGGCCCAATGGAGTGCGCAGCAGAAACTCAGTGTCGGTTGGTTTATGAAGGAACTCGTAGATGTCCGCGCCCTTATCGGCGACCACGGAAATGCGAATGAGCTGATTTTCGAGCGTTACACAGCGAAGCCCGCGAAAAACGCTTTCGGTAATCCGGCAAGCGTAGTTCCGTTCGCGTATGTAAGGAAGGTAGCGCTGGCGTTGTGGGAGTCCCATGCAGCTGTTCAGGCGGTCTCCCGGACCGGCACAGATGCGGTCCCCAAATCACCCGCATGGTTCTGGATCTTCTTCAACGCCGTGGCAATTTCATGCATGTCCTGCTCGTCTCCAAGTAAGACCGGCTGCGGGATCCAGACCGTTTCCCAAGCCGCGCGATGAGTTTCAGGAAAATCTCTCTTCAAAAATGGGTGTGGCTCTTCGGCCTGCCTGCCGGTCAGCTTCCTGCGGTACTCGCCGCTCTTGAACACGTCCAGGGCGTGCAACGGAGGATAGCTTGCCTGATTGGGGATTCCCTCAGCATTCATGGCGGCGATGAACTTTTCGGTGCTGATGCCCCCGAAAGCGCTGCGATCCACGTGAAAGATGTAGGCGTACTGTCCATTGCGCGTGCACTGAGAAGCCAGTTTCTGCGGTGTAATGCCTGCGATTGCTCCCAGAAGACGGTCCAGCAGCCGTGCGTTCTTGTGGCGATGCGCGGTTTGCTCATCCAGGCGCGTGAGCTGCGCGCTAAGGACGGCACCCTGCCATTCGCTGAGCCGGTAATTGGAACCATAGATGAAATGGCTATAGAACCACTCGCCGGGCATTCGGCCGCAATCGTGGACAGAGCGGGCGAGCCGTTCGATTGAATCATCGTTTGTGAGGATAATTCCTCCTTCGCCGGCCGTGATCAGCTTGCTCGACTGGAAACTGAAAGTTGCTGCGCTGCCAAACGTGCCAATTCGCTCTCCCCGCCATTCGCTGGCGTGAGCATGCGAACTGTCCTCCACCAGGGCAATACCGCGGTCGCGAGCGATTTTGCTCAGACGATCGAGATCGGCTGGGTGTCCGCCCATATGTACCGCAATGATGGCTTTTGTCCGTTGGGTAATGCCGGCTTCAACCAAGTCGGAATCGATGCAGTACGTATCCGGCAGGACATCTACCATGACCGGGAGAGCTCCGGCGAACAGGACGGCGCTGGCCGTCGCGATAAAGGTGAAGTCGGGAACGATGACTTCATCGCCGGGGCCAACATTGAGAGCGGCCATCACGACTTCAAGCGCGGCAGTGCCGTTAGTGACCGCAATGCCATGCCGGGCGCCGTGGAACGCGGCAAACGCCCGCTCAAATTCCAAAGTCTTGGTTCCCGGGGTTCGCCACCAGACCCGGCTCTCCAGGACTTCCGTCAGTGCACGACGTTCCTTCTCGTCGTACATGGGCCAGTGGGGAAACGGTTTGGTTTTCGCTTTGCGGCCTCCCAGTAACGCCAGCTCCGGCATTGAGTCCTCCTTACTGGCAAAGCACTTTAGCTGCACACCACGCGATGGTCAACAAAAATGCTTCAGTCCGAGGAGGCGGAAACACTGCATGGAGCAATGTTGAGCTTGACTTAGTGCGTGCTCCAGGAGTATTAAGGGCAAACAGTTCGACTCCACTCTCCGGGCCACACGAGGGGGCACTATGGAGGCATCTTCCGCTGTCAGTCGTGCTTTGAGGTTGGCCTTTGCTTTCGTCGTAATCAGCTGCTCTTCCACCCTGATCGCGCAAGTTGATCGCGGCAATATCGTGGGCACAGTCAGCGATCCCAGCGGTGCGAATGTGGAGGGAGCAAAGGTTGTGATAAGGAATCTGGCGACCGATCAATCGGTTGAGGTCACAACCGACAGCTCCGGCGCATATGCCGCCAATTTGCTGCGTATCGGCACGTACTCCGTCACGGTCGAACGGCAGGGTTTCAAGAAGGCGGTAGAACCCAATGTGGAGGTGGGCGTCAATCAGGTTGTGCGAGTGAACCTGCGCTTGCAGGTAGGAGTTGCAACCGAATTGGTGGAAGTGACCGGAGCTGCACCGTTGCTGCAAACGGAGACCTCGTCGCTTGGAACTATAGAAACGGAGAGGCGGATTTCCGACCTTCCCCTGAACGGCCGCAATTTTATTCAACTCGCGTACCTCGGGCCGGGCGCCAACAGTGGCCAGACAGGATCGAACGTTTCCGGGGGCGTTTTTGAAAACGAAAGGGCAAACGAAGCGCTATCGGTAAACGGGCTGCGAGTCTCAAACAACAACTTTCTTCTGAACGGTGTTGACAACAACGAATTCGGGCTTGGTGGCGTTGTGGTGCTTCCTCCGCCCGATGCGATTCAGGAATTCCGCACCGAAGAGAACTCCATGAGCGCAGAATTCGGGCGCGGTGGAGCTGCCGTGAACGTGGTTCTCAAGTCCGGCACGAATAGGGTTCACGGCGGGGCGTATGAGTTTATTCGCAATGACAAATTGGACGCAAGGAATTACTTCGCCTCACCGCCACCTTCGCCAAAACCAGGATTTAAGCGGAATCAATTCGGCTTTTTTCTCGGTGGACCGATAAAAAAGGACAAGACATTCATCTTTGGCGACTACGAGGGAAGCCGCGTACGCGAGGCCTTGAGTTATGTCTCCACTGTGCCGAATGCCGCAGAACGCGCAGGCGATTTTAGCGATCGGTTAACAGGCGATACTTTTTCGCCATGTCCCAATCCCACCCCCAGCGAGATATTCGACATAGGCACGATTTTTGACCCCTTTACTCCCCATGCATGCGCGAATGGAGGCACTGCCGCTGTAATCCGCGATCCCATCAGCTTCAACGGCCAACTGAACGTAATCCCGCCAAACATGCTCAATGCCACGGGTGTGAATATTGCCAACCTGTATCCACTGCCCAATGTCGCGGATGTGGTTAACAACTATCTATCTAATCCAAACCGGGTGAACGACCAGGATTCCTTCGATATTCGCTTCGATCATCATTTCCGCGAACAGGACCAGATTTTCGTTGGCTACAGTTTTGGTGATATCCGCAGCTTCCGGCCGGGGCCGCTGGGTGACTTGGGCGGGGCCGACTGCTGTCCGAGTCGCGACAAGACACGATCACAGCACACCAGCCTTGGCTGGACCCACACTTTTTCAGGACACCTTCTTAATGATGCTCATGGCGGATTCTTCCGCTTTGCTGTGAACGCGCTGCCCCTTCTTTTTGGCAAGAACCTATCAGAGCAGGTCGGAATTCCGTTTGCCAATCGTGGCGATGTGAACTCTTCGGGATTGTCCTTCATTGATGTTTCGGGTTTCACCTCTCTCGGCGATTCCCTGTGGACACCCGAGCACGCCTTCGAGAACATTTATCAAATTGCGGACACGGTCACATGGGTCCGCAACAAACATTCGTTCAAATTTGGCGTTGATTTCCGCCGCCAGCAGCGCAATTTCTTCCAGCTCACGGCATCTCGCGGGCAATTCAGCTTCCCAGGCACGTACACGAATGACATTACAAGTAACAATGGCGGGAGTGGATTAGCCGAGTTGCTGCTGGGTGTACCAGCTTCATCAGCGCAGGATTTCCTAACCGGAATGTATCCAACCCGCTATTGGGATCTCGCGGAGTTCGTGCAGGATGACTACCACATTCGGCCAAACCTTACTTTAAACATCGGCCTGCGGTATGAAGTGACCTCCCCCGCCAATGGGCGGGTCGGGAACTTCGACCTGGATCGCGCGGTTGTGGTGAATTCGTATGGATCGAAGGCAGTGCCCCATGCCGGCGTTAAGTTCGATAAAAGCGACTGGGCGCCGCGAGTCGGTTTGGCATGGTCGCCGCTAAAGAACACGGTGGTCCACAGCGCTTTCGGCATCTTCTACTCGAGCGAGGGAAACATTTTCGATGACTTGGGCCTGAACCCGCCCCAGCTGGCGTTTTCGTCCCGCACCTTCAATGTGGGTCTGCCTCCTACGCCGAATCAATTGATATCCGCCGGATTTTCACCCAATATTCCTTTTGCTGACCCCAATCACCCCAGCGGCGTGGTGCGAACCACAGGCCCAGTGCGTCGCATGCCGCGGATTATGGAATGGAATCTGGGGGTTCAGCATCAATTTGCGCAAAACTGGGTGGCAGAAATCGGATACGTCGGCACACGTGCGTACCACCTGTGGAACCACGAAGTCAGCGATCTGAACCAGCCTTTTGCGCCTCTGGATTCCAACTTCTCTGATGCTACGGGCAATCAAGGCCGTCCATACTTCGGCGTCTTGCCGGATTTGAGCAGCATAGAGCCGTTGGACTTTCCACAGCTTCAGATGTTCTACAACGCTTTTCAGACCTCACTTAACAAGCGCTTTTCAAACGGATTCAATTTCCTCGCCTCGTACACGCTTGCCCACAATCTGGGAAATGCCGATGGAAACGTAGGCGCCCAAATCCAGGACGCGCACCATCCCGAGAGGGAGTACGGCCCAGTGTTGCCTGATCTTCGGCACCGGTTCGTGGTGAGCTACATCTATGAGTTGCCAGTTGGCCGTGGGCGGCAGTTCCTTGCTGACCTGGGAGGTGTTGCCGATGCAATCATTGGCGGATGGCAAATCGGCGGCATTACCAGCGCACAGAGCGGTGAGGCATTTACCGCCGGAATGTCCGGCGATTTCAGCAACACAGGCAGCGGTAGTTACCGGCCCAACCAGATCGGTAATCCGTACGACTTCTCCATTGACCCGGCTGGGCAGGCAAGTCTGGGTTGTGATCCGGGCCATCAGACGCTGGCTTGCTGGTATAACCCGGCAGTATTTGTCACGCCGCCTGTGGTTCCGGGACAAGGGGTCGCGCATGTATTCGGCGACTCACGGATTGGCAATCTGCGGGGTCCGAAGCTCGTGAACGTTGATCTCGTGCTGCAGAAGAGCTTCAAGATAAGGGAATCTCAGCAGATCGAGTTTCGATCGGAGTTCTTCAACGCGCTAAACCACCCCAACTTTGGCTTGTCCGGAAGCACCGTGGACGAAGAAGGGGGCGCCAGCATCACAAGCACGTCCACTGACAACCGGCAGATTGAGTTTGCCTTGAAGTATACGTTCTAGAGTTTATTTGCGCGAAACTGTCACGTGGACGATGTTCGAATAGGCGGACTCACCCTCATCGTTGTATGCGCGCACTCGATAAGCCGCGCCCTCCCCTTTCGCCACACCCGAATCGGTATATTCCGTCGCGCCATTTTCGACTTTTGCAATTTGCTTCCACGGTGAACGGGTTCCCGGAAGCCCTTCGATCCGGCGTTCCACCACGGCGCCTTTCGGGTCGCCGCCGTGCAGGGCCCATTTCAGTCTTGGAGAGTTTCCGCTCAGGGTTACCATCAGTGAACTGGGGGCTTCGGGAAGCACGGCCCAGTCAAAGTATCTTTCATCTGTTATTGCCATCACGCCGTCTTTGAGAGGCAAAGATTCCAATGTGTCCGTTGTCCCTTTCTTCCACTCAATTGGCTTGATCTCTCCAGACGTGACGTCCACCAACACCGGATGGGTTATGCCCGTATTCTTCAATGAGAGATCCGCGTACAAGGGTGGAAACACGCCTCCCGGGAGACTGTGGGCGGCCAGCCAGTACGCCACGATCGCTTTCCCCGATCGCGAGCGGAAGCCGAAGGACACAAAAGGGAATCCCGTCTGACGACGAAGCGCGGGCAGGTCCGGACCTTTGATTTCGATCGCCGGATCGAAGTGCGAGTCGGAGAATAGCGCATTGGTGTTTTGAAGTGCGAAAAACACCGGCCGGGGTGTGAAATCCACGTCCTGGAATGTCAGCCCGTGAATCAGTCCGAAGTCGTCATACTCGTTTCCATCAGTTCCTGCAGCTAAGAGCCACACGAACGTTTTGACCCCTGCCGCCAGGTTGTACACCAGGCCGCGTGGAACGTATTTGGCCTGAACCGATTCGTCCGATCCTTTCCAAGATGGAATCGAGTTGAATTCATCGTCGAAGAACTGAATATCAGACCGTACTCCGGGGTAATTACGGACCAATTCCCGCAAGAGCCTGGGCGATTCTGTCAGGTAAGCTCCGTAGTCCATAGCCTCTGGATTCAGATTTTGACCGTAACCGGGGTAGGTGTGATACGCATAAACATCAATTCCCGAGGCACACTCGCAGCGATCAAGCGCACGCTTGGTGAAATCCCGTGAAGGGTCTGCCTGCCCGCCGTATATAACTTTGGCGCTGTCATCTGACTGACGCACAACGTGCACAAATGACTTGAGAAGCGTTCCATAGTCTTCGGGACTGGGCGCAGGGTTCCAATAATTAATGTCCTCCTCGTTCCACAACGCCCAGTAGTGGATGCGATCGCGGAAGTGATCGACCATCCATTTCACGTAGCGGTTGAATGCCGCAATCTGCTCGGGTGTTTTCGGAGGCCAGAAAACTGAATAAAGACTCCGGTCAGCATTATGAAACGAGCCTGGTTCAGGAGTGATCTTATCGGGCAGCTTGCCGGCTGCGGCCGTGTACATGGGATTCCCGTAGAGCAACTGCAGTTGAATGTTTACGCCGTTATCGACGAGCGAATCTACGGCATCCTCCAACTCCGGAGAGCTTGAGTACACGCCGCGTTGCTGTTCAATCCAGTCCCAACTAGTGCGGTCCGAGCTGTTCTCGTACTGACCAATGCGGATCCACTTGAAACCTGCGTCGAACATCCGTGTCCACCACCAGCGGTTCCAGGGCAGATATGGTCCGCGTGGAAGATCCGAGTTAATGCCGAAACCATCCTGAATTTGCGAGGAACGCTTGGGAGGAACGTGATCGGGAAGCGGTTTTCTCGCGTCCTCCGCTCTCAGCGAGCCCGGAGCAGAAATGCAAATCGCAAGAAGAACCACGAAACCGTGCCAGCCGCTGCATTTCAAGGCGATTCTATTCATTGGCTTCTCCAGCCTACTTTTGCGGATTCAATGCGACAGAGCTTTGTAAAGCAACCTCCGGTACTTATTGCCGCTTACTTTCTACGGCAGCAGTATCGGCGGTGGGTTTTGCCAGCACAAATTGCCTGATCGTACTTCGGGTTTGCGCCATTTGATCGCGATGATTCCGCGACAATTTCTGATAGAGGCTCAATTCTTGCCCAGCCAATTCCAAATTGTTCATGTTTCGATAAATCTGCGCCAGCTTATAGTGGGCCATTTCGGAGTTCGGATCCAAACGGATTGCTTCTCGAAACCTGGCAATCGCATTACTGTCCTGCTTGCGTTCAGCGTAGAGATTGCCTAATTCGAGGTGCGCTAAAGCGAGCCGAGGGTTCAGACGGACGGCTTTCTCGAGAAGCGATTGCGCACCATCGAGACTGTCTGCCCGACCCGAAGTCATGGCTTCATGCAAGAGTGCCGCGCCGTAACAAAGCACAATTTGGGAATTCTCTGGATAACGCTCTGCCAAACGTTGCAGTCGGGGCTGTATCTTCCCCCATTCCGCGGCTGGCACAAACTGTGGTAAGTCATTCCACGCGAGAAAAGCATCAGGCGATGACGGGTCAGTTTCCAGTGCACTCAGAAATGCGTCAGCCGCGTCAGCGTACTGCCGAAGGGCGAAGTGGGCCAGCCCCCTCCCCACATATAGCCGCGCAAATGCTGGAAATTTCTGCGAGCCAAGCCGAAAGGCTTCAATTGCTGCATCGAACGTGAGATGAAGAAGGTACTCCGCACCGAGGTCGAAATAATATTGTTCTTTCGTGGAGTCCAATTCCACAGCCCGCTGGTAGTGGCGGACGGCTTGCACATAGAGCCCTGCCTCCTCTTCCAGTGATGCCAGCAGGTCACAGAGTTCAGCGTTCGGCTGTACTTCGACCTTGCGCTGGAGCAGGTCGAGCGCTGCCTGTGGATTACCTGCTCCTTTATAGGCCAAGGCCAGGTTGTAGATCGCTGAATTGCTTGTTGGTTCGAGCTGTAGCGTTCTCTCAAAATGCGAGACCGCCATGGGATAAGCGCCGGCAGACGCAAACATCAATCCGAGAGCGAAGTGCTGCTCCGCCGAGAGGCTTGTGGGCGCGACAGCCAGTTCTGTCCACGACGTGTCTCGTTTCGCGAGGGTGCTGCGCGCGAGAGCTAAGTAGATCTCGAATGATTGCGGACTCAGCTCGTACGCACGACGATAATTGCCGGTTGCACCTTGATTATCCCCGAGCTCTTCAGCGACTCTGGCCGAGAGGACGTAAAACTTTGCTGCCGTCGCATCATCTTGAGGAACTGTTAACTTCGTGAGAATGTTATGAGCTTCAAACGGCCGTTTCAGCTCGCTCAGGCTTCGGGCCAACTCATAGCCGGCTTGGAAATCCCCGGGACGACTCGACCATGCTCTTTGGAGGTACGGCACAGCCTTTTCGTACTCTCGGGTCTCCGACAGAATGGTACCCAGTCCTACTGAGGCCGTGAAGTTGTGTGGCTCCTGCTGGATGGCCTGACGGAACAGGCTGGCAGCTTCCCCGTTGTTCCCGTGTTCCCAAAGCAGCGCGGCAAGATTGTTGTAGCCCATCGCCGCATGAGGCAGCAGGCGAATAACTTTCCTGAAACTGGCTTCGGCTTCGGCCTTACGGCCGAGCTGAGCGGTAACGAGTCCTCGCAGATTGTTCAATGCGGGATCATCCGGTTCGGTGGTCAAGGCGGTGTCCAATTCCGCCAGTGCATCGTTAGGTTTTCCGGCCTGCAGTAGATCGAAGGCTCTATCGTACGGCTTTGGCGCGCTGGGCAGCTTTCCTTGGCTTGCAACCTGGGCACACGGAGCTGTCGCGAGTAATACATCAAGAACAACGACCAGAACAACTCGACAAAACCAGTTCAAAACTTTTCCTGCTCAACAATCCCTTTTCCTTCTTGGATCACAACTAGACGATTGGCAGGCACCCGTTCCAATGTCTCCTGCCCACCGCCCAACCATTTGACTGTCACGCGAGACGCTTCGCGCGCACGGCCGAGGCCGAAATGCAACCGCAAATCACTCTGTGAGCAAAAGCTTCCACCGCTGCGCACCTCTTGAATTTGCTGCCGGCCTTCGGCTTCCAGAACTACTCTCGATCCGACCGCGGCGCGATTGGTGTGCGTTCCGACTAGTCTCACAAGCAGCCATGAGTTCACCGAAGGCGACAGGTTCCGAAGCAAAGTCGGAGGATCATTCAAATTATTGATTACTACATCAATTTGGCCGGTACGGAAGATATCACCAAAGGCGGCCCCCCGGCTACAACGTGGAAGCAGCAACCCAGCTCCGCTCCCTTCAGAGATGTCCTCAAAGCGGCCGTTTCCGATGTTACGGTACAGAATCTTCTTGCCTTCTTCCTCTTTCGCCTTCGGGCGTTTCCCACTCAGGCCCGGAGGATAAATCCCACCTGTGGCAATGAAAATATCGGGTTGACCGTCATTGTCGAAATCAACAAAAGCGGTACCCCACTTTACCGATGAAGTCTGCCCGCTCAAGCCGGCTTGGAAGGTACGATCGTTAAAAAAGCCATTCCCACGGTTGTGGTAGAGGGACGTTGTCTGATCGGAAAAGTTGGTCTTTAGTATGTCGAGAAGGCCATCGCCGTCATAGTCGCCCGCATCCACACCCATCCCGCCCTGCATTCCTCCGTTTTCGTCAACTGCCACCCCCGCGAGCAGTCCTACTTCAGTAAAAGTCCCGTTGTGATTGTTTTTGAACAGCAAACTCGGTGTCGAATCATTCGCGACGTAAACATCGGGCCAGCCATCGTTGTCATAGTCGGCAACGCAAGGGGTAAAACCATAAGTAGGCTCGCAATTCGCAATTCCCGCGGCCTTGGATATATCAGTGAAGGTCCCGTCGCCATCGTTGTGATAGAGAATGTTCTTGGAACCTTGTAATCCTTTTGGCCCGTACAACACAGGCGATTGCACGCCTACCAGGGACGGATCTGATTCGTACAATGCTAGACCGGAATCGTAGCCGACATAATTACTGACAATGAGATCCAGGTGCCCGTCGCGATCGTAATCGAGAAAGGCGGCGCCTGAGTTCCAGTGATCCTCGGCTTGGAGCAGTCCCGATCCGCGGGTCACATCCGTGAAAGTTCCGTCTCCGTTGTTGCGATACAGCACGTTCTTGCCGTAGTAGGTGACAAACAAATCCATAAAGCCATCGTTGTTGTAGTCGCCAACGCATACGCCTTGCCCCCAGCCAGAGCGCACAAGATTGGCTTTTGCAGTCACGTCCGTGAATGTGCCGTCACGATTGTTTTTGTAGAGGTGATTTATCGGCTCCTTATCCTTTGGGAAACCGCTGAATCCCCAGCTATTGACAACGAATATGTCGAGCCATCCGTCATTGTCATAGTCGAAAAGGGCGATTCCGCCACCAGTAGTAGAGACAAGAAAGTCCTTGCTCTCGTGGCCCGCAACAACTGTTTTCGCGGTTAGGCCCGCCAGGCTTGCAACGTCAACATAGTTTGGAAAGTACGCATTCTCCTTGCCAGTACCTGCGTTCAGCAGAACAGGAAAGGGCGACAAGGAACAAAGCCCCAGTCGGAAAAGAACCTGGAGGTTTTTCCGGCGGTTCACGCCGCACATTCTAGCATGTGGCCTAGGCCTCCACGCCAAAGCGTTTCAGCTTTGTGCTCTCTTCCGCGCGGAGGAGAAAGTAGATTCGCCTGCCGCTGCCACTCGGCTCAGGAGACGCTTGATCATTCTGTGGCAATCCACATCGCGAGACAGTAATATTGTTCGGCCAAATAGGTGTGCGATGCCCAACAGCCGAAGTTCTCGCCGGTTAAAAACTGGATGTTTCCTCTTAGGTACAGTGCTCGCCTCAAGCGCGGCTTGCTGGAGTGTGGCGCTCCGGGCAGCAGTGTCGAAGGTTGACATTACTCCTGCACACGGCGCTAATTTGTGGGGCTACAGCAATCGTGAGAACCCGGCAACCGGTACCCTCGACCCGCTCTATGCACGTGTTCTGGTTCTTGAAGCGGGCAGTCGAAGCCTCGCGCTGGTCAATCTTGATCTTGGCAGGCCGTTCGGACCGGCTTCACTTCAGTGGCTCCGCAATGCAACTCAAAAGGAGGTCTCTTTTTTGATTCTCACTGCAACGCACACCCATTCCGGACCTGTAATTCAGGACGATTATCCTAGGGGGAAGCCGGCATGGGAAACTGCCGCTCTTGAGAAAATTGCAAATGCTGTAGCCGAAGCCCGCAGGAACCTGAGCGATGCTCAGATCGGGGTTGGGTACGGAGTCGCATTCATCGGTCATAACCGGCTCCGCGTCAACCCGGATGGAACAGTAACTTGGTTTGAGCGCAATCTCACTGAAATTCCCACGGCGCCAGTGGATGGAACGGTTTCAGTCTTGCGGATCGACAGGACTGATGGCCAGCCGCTGGCGATCTTGGTGAATTATGCCTGCCATCCCGTGATATTCGGCAGCGATAACCTTCAGTATTCGGCCGATTTTCCGGGAGCCACGGCTCGAACTGTCGAGCAAGCATTTGCTGGCAAACCTCTCTGCTTCTTCCTGCAAGGCGCGCCGGGGGACATAAATCCATATTTCGCCGTTACGCCGCTTGAGCAGGACGCCATTGTCATGCGGGACCAAGCCGGTCGCATGCTAGGTCGAGAAGCCGCGAAGATCGCTGAGGAGATTCACACAAAACCAGATTCCAATGCCGACTTACAATTCTCGGAAGATTTGGTCAGCGTTGGCATGCGTTGGGATCCACAGAAGTGGCGCGACGCCACGATTGCCGTGTTCGGCGCCACAAGTTCGGATCCATTTGCACCGAAGTTAGACAACATTCAGCTTTCGGTAACAACCGTCCTCATTAATAGGGGAATCGCGATTCTCTCCATGCCCGGTGAACCTTTCGTCGAATATCAAATCGCCTGGCGGCAGCGATCTCCGGTGCGTGATGCATTGCTGATCGGATATGCGAATGGCTATAACGGTTACTTTCCCACTATCCGTAGTGCCACTTTAGGCGGGTATGGGGCAGCTAACCCTGCCACTTGGGTTGAGGTTGGAGCCGGAGACCGAATGATCGACACCGGCATCACCCGGCTTAACTGGATGCTCGGCCGCCTACACGAGCTGCCCGAGGATTTCGCGAAGTGAAGGAATTTGGCGAGACTTGTCTGACAACACGTGAGGATATCCCGCGAAGAGCCATAGATGCTTTTTCTATCCTAGTGCACGCGGTGGTTATCGTGTTACTACTGGGAATGAATACGCTCGAGTGTGAGGCTGCTGCATTAAGGGCTGGGGTGGCCAAGGCCGATATCAGTCCTCCTCCTGGCCTGCCGATGTATGGGTTTCTCGACCGCATCAACGACAACAAGCTTTCTACAGGGACCCTTGATCCTCTTTATGCGCGCGTGTTAGTACTGGACGCTGGTGAAAAGCGCCTTGCCTTGGTGACTCTTGATCTGGGCAGGACGTTCCGCGAATCTGAACTCGCTCAATTACGCCAGCAGCTTAAGGCCTCCGCCGGAGTCTCGTTTCTCGTTCTGACGGCATCGCACACGCATTCCGGACCTAACGTCCTCGATCAAGAAGCCGGCGGCGAACTGCAAGCGTGGGAGAACATCGCAATCAAAAAAATCTCAGCTGCCGTTGTTGAGGCCAGCCGCCATTTGGTTAACGCTCGCCTTGGCACCGGGCGAGGCGAAGTCTATATCGGATACAACCGTCGCCAAGTGCAACCCGACGGTGCGGTGAAGATGCTGTGGACAAACCCCGGCAAGCAGCCCACCGCGCCCCTCGATCCTACGATTTCCGTCTTGCGAGTTGACGACGCGGAAGGAAAACCCCTGGCGATACTTGTAAATTACGCCTGTCACCCTGTCGTGCTTGGGTCCGACAATATTAATTACTCTGCGGATTTCGTTGCGGTCATGACAGAGACGGTGGAGAAAGCATTCGACCGGGCGCCCCTCTGTTTCTTTCTTCAAGGGGCTGATGGCGATATTAATCCTTACTACGCCACGACGCTTCTTTCCGATGATGCCATCGCTAAGCGTGATTGGACCGGGCGCCAACTCGGCGAAGAAACTGTACGGGTTGCGAAGGGGATCCACACTGATTCAGCTGCTGATCCAGCAATTGGGTTTGCAGACGATGTAATGCGTTTCCAGCTACGCTGGCCTGCAAAGAAATTTCGCGAAGGCCTCTTGAAGACGTATGGCCCGCATGTCTTCGAAGATCATGCTGACCTCATCGGCCAAGACCCCCCACCCGATCATTTGGATCTTCACGTTACGACCGTGTTGCTCAACAGTCGGATTGCGCTGATAGGAATGCCGGGTGAGCCTTTCGTCAACTTTCAGATCAACTGGAAAGACCGTTGTCCGGTGCCGGAGGCCTTCTTCCTCGGCTACACCAATGGCTACTTCGACTATTTTCCGACAATTGAGGCGGCGGCTCAGGGTGGATATGGCGCCGGAGATTCGAACACTTATGTGGAAGTTGGAGCTGGCGAGCGGATGCTAAGACAGGCGTTGGTCCGCGTTTACCAAATGCTTGGCAAGCTCAGAGATGCGCCGGATATGAATTAGTTGACGCCGAAGCAGAAGGTTGTACATGGTCCAAAGTTTACTCTGGGAGGGAGATCTGATGCCAGAATCTCAGGCCAGTTCCATGAGTGCTTTGCGCGATCGCAATCCCCAGCCTGAAGTCGCGACACGTCTCAAAAGACTATTAACGCTGCTTCTAGTCCTGACCGCACTAATTTTTCCAGGCAGTATTCGCACGGAGTCAAATCCCATTTACCTCGATCCACAGCAGCCCATCGAGCGTCGCGTGGAGGACCTGCTAAGCGGGATGACCTTGGAAGAAAAAGTTGGCCAGCTCAATCTGCCCTGCGTGTATGTGGACCAGTTGGGAAAAACCATTCCCGAAAAAATGCAGGCGTGCAAGCGCTTCGCGGCGGGAACTTACACCAATGAAATCGGTCCCGGTGCTGGTTTCTTTACTCTTGCGGACACGATTCTCCACGAAGGAGCTGAGCAGCAAGCCGAGTACTTCAATGAGCTTCAAAAAATCGCGCTTACTAAGACGCGGTTGAAGATTCCTCTTTTGGAAGATGAAGAAGGCACCCACGGCGGCATGTTTTCCGGAGCGACAGTTTTCCCCGAGGGACTTGCCATTGGCAGCAGTTTCGATATGCCGCTCGTGGAGCAGATCTATGCGGCTGCTGCACGTGAGTCGCGGGCTGTCGGCATTCATGTGCTTTCGACTTTGGTTCTCGAACTGGATCGTGATCCAAGGATGGGGCGCAATGAAGAAGGCTACACAGAAGATACTTATCTTATGTCTCGCATCGCCGAAGCTATTGTCCGGGGCACGCAAGGCAAGGACATCAGCGCGCCTGATAAGGCCGTCGCACTGCTTACCGATTTTCCAACTCAGAGCGAACCTCTAAGCGGCCTAGAACGCGGCGCGGTTACCCTGTCGGATCGAATGCTTCGGCGAGACATACTTCCTCCATGGGCGGCAGGCATCACGAAGAATGACGCGCTTGGGGTGATGGCCGGATACCCCGAAATTGAAGATATGCCGGCCCACGGATCGAAGAAGTGGATGAACGACGTCTTGCGCGACGAACTCGGCTTTAGGGGAATTGTCGTCAGTGAGGGCGAGGGCTTCGGCACGCTTATCTATGAAGGTATCGTGCCCACGCAAAAAGAAGCGGGTGCTCTGGCCCTCAAAGCCGGAGTAGATATCAACATCACTTATGAACCTGCGTACATGAGGCCGCTCATCGAGAATGTCAAAGAGGGCCGGGTTCCGATGGAGCTCATTGATCGCGCCGTGCGGCGCATGCTGGAACTCAAATTCCGTCTTGGATTATTCGAGCACCCGTATGTTGACGTGGCTCACGCGAAGCAAATCGTTCATTCGAAGGAACACCAACAGCTAGCCCTGAACGCTGCTCGCGAAGGAATCGTGCTTCTCAAGAATGAGAATAATGTTCTTCCGCTTAAAAAGGACGTGAAATCGATCGCTGTTATCGGTCCAAATGCGAACAGTGCTTCGAATCTGTTCGGCGACTACTCCGCCCAGGTCGTTCTTCAACACGTGGACTCGGTTCTGGACGGAATTAAAGCGAAGGTCTCGCCGGCGACCCGCGTGTTTTACGCGGGAGGATGCGCCGTGAACGACCAGAACAAAAGCGGTTTTGAGAAAGCGGTGCAGGCAGCGAAAAACACGGATGTAGCTATCGTGGTCCTCGGCGAACAGTCCAGAAGAGAAGGCGACGAAGCAAAACATCGGCCTGCGCCTACCGACGGTGAAGGCTACGATGTCGCCAGCCTCGATTTAACAGGGGTGCAAGAGGACCTCCTCAAAGCTATCCGGGCGACCGGCACGCCAACAGTGCTGATACTAATCAATGGCCGCCCTCTCTCAATCCGTTGGGCTTCAGAACATGTCCCGGCGATCGTTGAGGCTTGGCAGCCCGGCGAGCGTGGAGCAGAAGCGATTGCTGATGTCCTCTTTGGCGACTACAACCCAAGCGGACGTCTGGCGATCACCATTCCTCGCAGCGTCGGCCAGCTGCCCGTTTACTATAGTTATCCGTTGTCGAAGGCGTACTGGATCAAAGGCGGCTGGACTAACACAAGAGGTTATGTAGACATGCGTGCAACGCCTCTACATCCGTTCGGCTACGGCTTGAGTTATACAAGTTTTCGGTATAGCAATTTGCGCACAGAGCCATCGGCAATCAACAGTGATGGGAAAATACAGGTCAGCGTTGATGTTGAGAACACGGGCAAGCGCGCTGGAATCGAAACTGTTCAGCTGTACCTTCGCGAGCGCTTTACGCCGGTAGCAACTCCAGTGAAACAATTACGCGGATTTGAAAGAGTCCAGCTCGACCCCGGCCAGAAGAAAACTGTGAACTTTACTCTGGGACCGGAAGAGCTCCAACTGCTCGACCAGGACTTGCAGTGGAAGGTCGTTCCCGGCACTTTCGACGTTATGATTGGGACGTCTTCGGCCGACGTCGCGCTAAAAGGAAGCTTTGAGGTACGAAGTTCCAATCCAGCATCGAGTGCGTGGGGAACCGGAAGATATCGGTTCGGTCGTCGGGCTTAGTACCGACAAACGCTTTTGTGACCACGAACCAAGCCATCCTTGCAAATGGTCGGCATCCGGCTGTCGCGGGTTTAGGCGCGCCAGTCAGATAACGACGAGTAAAGACGTCTTGTAACTACAGAGCAGATTTGCGAGCCTCCGTAAACCTTGAGGTGAAACCCGATTCTCAGTGATCGATCTGGAGTGGATTTGCGAGTGCGGTAAGTGCTTTACATGCTGGGGTGGGAGACGGGAATCGAACCTATACATGCTGGGGTGGGAGACGGGAATCGAACCTAGCCCCAAACGTCAAACAAAGGACTTGGCTGGGCACGGTAAGCAACGATAGTCCTTGGAAGTCTCTGGTAATAAAACAACTGATTTTTCGTGATTTGCGAAGGCGACACTTTCTGGCGGTAGACCAGCTCAAAACTTGTTCGTAAAAGGAGTTCTGATGTTCAACCTTCCCCTATGTTTGTGGAACGATGATAGCGGTCAGGATATCGCTGAATATGCGGTGATGCTGGCGGTGATTCTAGTGATTGTTGTCGGCACGATTCGTCTGGTCGGCAGTAACGCAAATAACGTCTTTTCTTCGGTAGCGAGTTCCGTGCAGTAAACTCGCCAACAGGTTTTCATTCGGAATACCCAATGAGACCTGTTTGTGCTTTCGGAGGGGCATTTTTACAGGTTGAAGCCACGCAACAATAACTCAT
>WNGL01001469.1_pt1 | contig 32971 bp, 24 predicted proteins | sample 5400591 | NCBI WGS metagenome assembly WNGL01 (sample SAMN13153377, study PRJNA577476) | soil metagenome | isolation source: 80 cm soil or saprolite under Garry oak tree replicate 1 | place: USA:California | collected 2016-06-15
GATCATATCCGCGGTCCGCGCCTGGGGCAGCGCGGCGGTGACCCCGGCCGCGAGTTGCGACGGCAGGAAGCGCAGGCCGGCAATGCCGACGGAATTTGCCGAGCGAACGTTCGTGCTGAATTGGCTCGCGACTCCCTCGACGACATCGCCGGTTCCAACGACGCGCGCCTTGGGGCAGCGTTCGGCCGCCCGCTCGGCGTCCCAATGCGGCGTGACGAACAGGTCGGACGTGCCGTCGGGGCGGAGAAGCACGGCCGCCGGGCCGACCGACTTGAAGCCGCTCAAAACCATCACCGGGTTCGGCTTCTCGATGAAATGCGCGCCATCATGCAGGCCGACGAGATCGCCCATGCCCGCGCCGCCGCGCGCATCGCCGAGCGGGGCTATGAGCGGCTGATCGAGATCGCGCGTTGCGGAATGAGCGAGGATGAGCTTGCGGTCGAGCTCAAATGGTACATGAAGACGCTCGGCGCCGAGGACAATTTCCTCATGCTCTGCGCCGGCCCGCACAATCGCGCCGTGGCGCCCTCGACCGGCCGCAGGCTCGAGATGGGCGACATCATCCTGGCCGAGATCACGCCGAGCTGTCGTGGCCAGCTCGCGCAGATTTGCCGGACCGTGGTGATCGGCCGCCCGTCCGCGGAGCTCGCGCGCAAATACGAGCTGGTGGTGCGCTCGATGAATCATGGCATCGCCGCCGCCGTCCCCGGCGCCGCCATGTCGGACGTCTGCCACGCCATCAACGCCGTGCTCGACGCCGAGGGTTATGGCGAATTCTGCCATCCGCCGCACATTCGGCGCCGCGGGCATGGCCTCGGCTTCGGATCGGTGCGCCCAGGCGATGTCAGCCTCGACAATCCGACCGTGCTCGAGCCCGACATGGTCTTCATGATCCATCCCAACCAGTATCTGCCCGAGACCGGATACCTGTTGTGCGGAGAGCCGGTCGTGATGACGCCGCGGGGCGCACAGCCGTTGACCGAGCAACAGGCGGCGCTGGCCATGGTCGAGAATTAGCGCGCGTTCCGGTGGGTTTGATTCAGCCGTTGCAAACCGAGATGCGTCACCCCCGGCTTGACGCGGGGGTCCATCTTCTTCGCAAGAAGTTTTGCGAATAAGATGGATTGCCGGGTCAAGCCCGGCAATGACGACCAAATGCTGCGTCAAGACAAACGGAAAACGCTCTGCGCGCAGCGTTGGGGATTGCGATCGTGCTCACCGTCCATCCGACCTTGCTGATTGGACCTTCCGACTGGCAGCCCGAGCGCATGCCGAAAGAGGAGTTTGCCCGGCGGATCGAGGCGCTGTGGCAAGCTCATCCGGCGGCGTCGCGCGCGATCGTCCATGGCGACAGCGCGCATCACGCCGAGCTCGCCTATCTGACCAACCTCGTCCCCAAGCTTGAACCGGCGGTGGCGCTCATCTCGCGCACGGGCGCGCGGCGGCTGTTCGTCGGCGGTGGTCCGAACATGCTCGGCGCCTCCCGGCCCCTGACCTGGATCAGCGATATCTTCCCACTCAAGGAGCTGGGCCAGGCCATTGCCGCGCCGGCGACCGCAGCCGCTGACGGTCGCGCCGAAAAGTCGAACACGCTGCTGATCGGCCTGGGCAACATGTCCACCACGCTTCGCAACACCATCATGGAGGCGATCGGCCGGGCCGATGCCACGCAGGATGCGACGCCAAAATTGTGGGCGCTGATGCGGCCAAAATCCTCCTGCGGGCTCGCCGCCATCCGCGAGAGCTGCGCTGTTCTCGGCGCTGCGATGGGGGCGATCGGCGAGGCCAAGCGCGCGGGCGCGGGAGCGACTTCGGCTGTCCTGGCAGGCGAACGCGCGGCCAATGCCGGCGGCGCGCAGGATGTGCGCACGTTGTTCAGCATGAACGGCGGCCGCACGCTGCAGCCGTTCGAGGCATTGATCGACCGGACCGTCGACCCGCTGCAGGTCTACGTCGCCGTGAGGCGGCTTAACTACTGGGCCGAGGGCTTCGCCCTCCTGTCGGAGCGGCCCACTAGCGCAGCGGACAAGGCGGCCGAGCTCTTGCGCCTCGCGCTCACTGCGACCAAGGCCGGCGCGGTCGCTGCGGAGGTGACGGCGCTGGTCGCGGCCGCGATGCCGCCCTACTCCTGCCACCTGGTCACGGAAGGATCGCTCGCCAATTCCATCGGGCTCGCGCTTGAAGAGCCGCCTCATACCGACCTTGGCGCGACCTGGCCCTCCGCTGTCATTGCCCGCGAAGGCGGGCAATCCAGTAATCACCGAACGTCGTTTGATGCATGGTCGTGCACCCTCGCGGGTCCGGTTACTGGATGCCCCGCCTTCGCGGGGCATGACAGCGCTGGTACCTTCGAAGAAGGCGACGTCTGTTCGCTGAAGGTCGGCATCACCGACGGTGCCGGAGAGCACGCCATCGTCTCGGCGATGGCTGCGGTGCGCGGCGGCGGCAACGAGCTGCTCTGGTCAGGGCACGGCTGAGATCGACAACACCCGAACGAAAGAGGACCTCTCATGACCTCCGGCGCAACCGCGGCCAAACCCCACCGCATCGATGTCCATCATCACATCGCCCCGCCCCGCTATATCGAGGAGATGAAATCGCTGCTGCAGCCGCCGACCTTGGCCTGGACGCCTGAACGATCGATCGAGGACATGGATAAAGCCGGGGTCGCGACCTCGATCACATCGATCACGACGCCCGGGGTGTGGATCGGCGACCATCCGCAGGGGCGCAGGGTCGCGCGCGACTGCAATGATTACGCGGCGAAGCTCGTCGCCGATCATCCCGGCCGCTTCGGCATGTTCGCGGCGCTGCCGCTGCCCGACACCGAGGGCAGCCTGCGCGAGATCGAATACGGGCTCGACGTGCTCAAGGCCGACGGCATCGGCCTGTTCACGAGCTACCGCGACAAGTGGCTCGGCGATCCGGCCTTCGAGCCGGTGATGGCCGAGCTCAACCGGCGCAAGGCGCTGGTCTACACCCATCCGGAAGCGCCGCTGTGCTGCCGCGGCCTCATTCCCGGCATCAACGAAGCCGTGATCGAATACGGCACCGACACCACGCGCGCGATCGCGCGCATCCTGTTCACCGGCACCGCCACGCGCTATCCCGACATCCGATGGATCTTCTCGCATGGCGGCGGCACGCTGCCGATGCTGGCCGAGCGCCTGGTCAGGGCCGGCCTGCTCAAGCACCTCGCGCCCCACGTGCCGAACGGGGTGATGGCCGAGCTGATGCGATTTCATTACGACGTCGCCCAGATCGCCCACTCGATGGGGCTCTCCGCGCTGACCGAGCTGGTGCCGCTCTCGCAAATCCTGTGGGGCACCGACTTCCCGTTCCGGCTGGGCACGGAATATCTGCAGCCGCTCGCCGAATTCTTCAGCGCCGGCGACCTGCGCAAGGTCGAGCGCGAGAACGCGCTCGACCTGCTGCCGCGATGGAAGTAGGGCGGGTCAGATTAGCCGAAGGCGTAACCCGCCGCTCTTCCGAGCGATGGCGGATTGCGCTTCGCCAATCCGCGCTACGTGCTACGGAGGTGTTGGGCAGCCGCGCGAAATTCTGCTATTCTCCCATCCAACCAATGCACGGCGACAGCCACGAATAGCGGAGATCGACCCATGAAGACGCTGGTCTTGGAAACCACTTCCCCGTTCCAGGGGCTGCCGGAATTGGTGGCCTATGCCGAAGGCCTGTTCGAGAACGAAGGCCTCACCATCGAATGGGCCGAACGGGACGAGGCCGGGGTCAAAGTCGCCGACACGTCGCTGACCGATGTGAAGGGCGCCGATCCCTTCGTCAGCCATGGCTCGCTGCTCGAAGTGGGCAAGGCCGACATGTACAATGCCTGCGAATGGGGGAACTACTGCCGTGTCGGAGCGACCGGCATCGGCAGCCGCCAGGTCGGCCGCCGCGGCATCGTCACCTACGGCGCCATCGCGGTGCGGCCGGATTCCCCGGTCTACACCCCCCAGCAGCTCGCAGGCCGCAGGGTCGGAGTGCCGTTCTATGCCGGCACCCATTATCTCGCGCTGCATATGCTCGAGGGCTTCCTGCCGCGCGATCTCATCCAGGTCTGCCGCGCCCCGACCGGCTCGCGCAACCGGTTCAATCTCATGATGCAGGGCGAGATCGAGGCCACTACGCTGACCGAGCCCTACATCACGCTGGCGGAGAAGAAAGGCTGCCGGATCATCTGCTCGGCCTTCTATCACGGGACCGAGGTCGCCTCCGACAGGGTCGACGCCGAGACCTACCGCGCCTTCAACCGGGCGGTGCGCGAGGCGGTACGCCGCATCAATGCCGACAAGCGCGGTTACCTCCACTATTTCATCGACTATCACAAGGCCAAGGACCCGGAGATCGGAACGCTGAAGCCCGAGGATCTTCGTGAAAGCCGCATCGTGGTCTGCGATCCGGCGCCGATTCCCGCCGACGAGCTGCAGCGCACCTACGAGTGGGTGAAGAGCTGGGGCATGCTGGAGGAAACGGAGTCGCCCTCCCAGCTCGTCAACATGAATGTGCAGACCCACGCGCATGTGGCGGCCGAATAGGCCATCACAAGAGACTGATGGAACCGGCAGAGCAGCAGGAGCCAAAGGTCATCGGCGCTTCGGTTCCGCGTCTCGAGGATGATCCCCTCGTCCTCGGACGCGGATTGTTTGCGGCAGATGTGTCGTTTCCCTTGCAGCTTCACATGCGCGTCGTGCGTTCCCCGCTCGCGCATGGGCGCATCCTCGCCGTCGATGTCGCCAAAGCCTTGTCATGCGCAGGGGTCGTCGCGGCCTGGACCGGCGACGATCTTGCCGATCTTCCTCCCATCGACTTCCGCGACGACCGCGTGGAAAAACTCGTTCCCTATCGGCAGCCGCTCTTGGCGCGCGGTCGCGTGCGCTATGTCGGCGAGCCGGTCGCGGTTGTCTTCGCGCTGGACCCCTACCAGGCCGAGGACGCCGCCGAAGAGGTCAAGATCGAGCTCGATGCCTTGGCGCCGGTGATGGCGGCCGACGACGAGCCGGGCGAATTCGAGCCTGGCCTTTCGACCGCGCCGATGATCATCGAAAAGAATTACGGCGACATCGATGCCGCGTTCCAGTCCGCGCACGCGATCGTCGAGCTCGATCTTTCGGTCGGACGCCATTCGGCGGTCCCGCTCGAGACCCGCGGCGCGATCGCGCGTTACGATCCCGCCCGCGATATTCTGGAGCTTCATGGCGCCGCCAAGGTCCCCCACCGCAACCGCGAGCAGATCGCCCGCATCCTGTCACGGCCGCTTTCGTCCGTGCATCTCTTCGAAGGGCACGTCGGGGGTGGCTTCGGGGTGCGAGGCGAACTCTATCCCGAGGACGTGCTGGTTTGCCTCGGGGCCTTGCGGCTGGGCCGGCCGGTCAAGTGGATCGAGGACCGCCAGGAACATTTCGTGGCGGCCAACCACTCCCGCCAGCAGCGGCACAAGATCCGCGCCGCGGTCGATGCGCAGGGGCGCATTCTCGGCATCGAAGACGCGTTCTTCCACGATCAAGGCGCCTATGTGCGCACTCACGGCGCGCGCGTGGTCGATCTCACCGCCGCAATGCTGCCCGGTCCCTACCGGGTCCCGGCCTACAAGGCCGCCGGCCATTATCGCCTGACCAACAAGACTCCCGCCGCGACCTATCGCTCGCCCGGGCGATACGAAGGCACCTTCATCCGCGAACGGCTCGTCGATGCGATTGCCGAGCGCATGGGGATCGACCGCGTCGAGGTGCGGCGCCGAAATCTGATCGACAAATCCGAAATGCCTTTCGAGCGGCCGCTCGCCGCGCTCGGCGACGACGTGGTCCTCGATTCCGGCGATTATGCCGGGCTCCTCGACAAGACTCTCGACCGTCTCGAATGGGCCAGGCTTCAGGCGGGACTGGCGCAGCGCCGCAGCGCTGGCGAAGCGGTCGGCATCGGCCTCGCCATGTTCGTCGAGAAAAGCGGCTTGGGTCCGAGCGACGGGGTGAAGATCGCGGTCGAGCCGACCGGCGACGTGGAAGTCGTCACCGGAGGCGCCTCGCTCGGCCAGGGTTTCGAGACCGTGATTGCGCAAATCTGCGCCGAGACCCTCGGCGTCGACTATCGCCGCGTTCGCGTCGTGCATGGCCGGACCGACCGCATCGAGCATGGCCTCGGCGCGCATGCGACCCGGGCGACGGTCATGACCGGCTCGGCCACGTATGTCGCGGCCATGAAGGTGCGGACCTTGGCGCTCGACATCGGATCGCAGCTGTTGCAGATGCGCGCCGATGAGCTGACGGTCTCCGCCGGCCGGGTCATGCGCAAAACCATGCCAGCGGGTCCGTCGCTTGAATTAGGCGAGATCGCAAGCAAGCTCGGCCCCGGCTCCGAGCTCTTGAACGGCCGCGCGCCAGGACTTGCGGCCGAGGGCTGGTTCCACACCGAGCACATGACCTACCCCTATGGCGTGCACGTCGCCATCGTCTCGGTCGACACCGAAACGGGCGCGGCCAAGGTCGAACGTTATCTGATCGCCTATGACGTGGGCCGCGCGGTCAATCCGATGCTGGTCGAGGGCCAGCTCGTCGGTGGCTTCGCGCAAGGCCTGGGCGGCGCCCTGTCCGAGGAATTCGTCTACGACTCGCGCGGCGAGCCGCTGTCGACCACATTCGCCGACTATCTGGTCCCGACCGCGGGCGAAGTCCCGCCCGTGGATGTGCTCATCACCGAAGACGCGCCGAGCCCGCGCAATCCGCTCGGCCTCAAGGGCGCCGGCGAAGGGGGCATCAATGCGGTCGGCGCCGCCATCGCCTCGGCCATCGATGACGCCCTCGGACGGCCAGGCGCGATCTGCCGTCTTCACGTGACCCCCGCGCGGCTGCGGGAGCTCATCCGTGGGCGCTCGTAGGTCGTAGGATGGGTTGAGCGGAGCGAAACCCATCATCTCTCGGCAACACGAAAGCGATGGGTTTCGCTAGCGCTCAACCCATCCTACGGTCTCTTCCGCATGCACGGGCAAGGGGTGTAGCTTGTCGAAAAGCTCACGGGGAGGAAGGTCATGCTTTACCGAAGCTCGATCGGTGCAATCGCGCTCGCAGCGGCGTTGGGCGCGACACTTGCCGGCGCCCAGGCGTGGGATGACGCGAAGTATCCCGACTTCAAGGGCCAGTGGCGTGTGATCGGCGGCCCGATGCGATATGACGGGAGCAAGCCTTGGGGTCCGGGACAACAAGCTCCGCTGACGGCGGAGTATCAGGCCATCTTCGAGGCCAACCTCGCGGATCAAGCTGCCGGCGGCCAAGGACTCGATCGGGACTATGTTTGCAATTCGCCCGGCATGCCGCGGGTGACAAACGGATATGGCCAGATGGAAATCATCGTCACGCCCGACACGACCTATATCTTGATCCAACACATCCACGACGATCGCCGAATCTTCACCGACGGGCGCGATTGGCCGGCGGAGATCGAGCCGACCTACTTGGGCTATTCCATCGGCAAATGGCTCGATACAGACGGGGACGGCCGCTACGACCTGCTCGAAGTCGAGACCCGCCATTTCAAAGGCCCGCGTGCCTATGACACCAGCGGAATTCCGTTGCACCGGGACAACGCGACCATCGTCAAGGAGCGGATTTACCTCGACAAAGCCGATCCCGATATTTTCCACGACGAAGTCACGGTGTTCGACCATGCGTTGACGCGTCCTTGGACGGTGACCAAGAGCTATCGCCGCGAACCCGATCCTCGACCGTACTGGCGCGAGGTCAACTGCGCCGAGAACAACAACCACGTCGAAATCGGCAAGGAGAACTATATGCTGAGCGCAGATGGCCTCTTGATGCCGACCAAGAAGGACCAGCCGCCGCCGGATCTGCGATATTTCAATCGGGCGGGAAAATAACCACCGGGTCGGCACGCCCTCCCTGTCGTTGCCCGCGAAGGCGGGCAACCCAGTAATCACTGAACGTCGTTTGACACACGGTCGTGCATGATCGCGGGGCCGGTGGTTTACTGGATGCCCCGCCTTCGCGGGGCATGACGTTGGGAGCGACGAGCTTGAACCCGCAACCCGATTCGGGTTGGATAGCCCCCCGACACGATGTCCCGCGCCCTGGTCGATGCGCGTCCCCCTTCGCGCAACGCCCAAGGAGCGCCCCATCGAGGAGACCAGAATGCCATCGCTCGTTGCCGAGGCCCCTTCCGAACATCAGGTCGGCTACCGCGGCCTGCGCGGCTGGCTCGACGAGGTCAACCGGATGGGGGAGCTCCTTCACGTCAACGGCGCCCACTGGGACGTCGAGATGGGCGCCATCACCCATATGCTGACCGAGAAGTCGAGCGGCACGGCGCCAGCGATCCTGTTCGACGAGATTCCGGGCCATCCCAAGGGATTCCGCACCCTCTATGGCCATTTCTCGTCGATCCGCCGGGTCGCGCTCACGCTCGGGCTTCCGCTCAGGCAGGAGCGCAAGGTGGACATCGTGCAGCGCTACCACGAGCGGATGGCCAGCCTGAAGCCGCTGCCGCCGCGCTTCGTCAACGACGGGCCGATCCTGCAGAACGTGATCGAAGGCGACGCGGTCGACGTGCTCAAGTTTCCAGTGCCGCGCCACCACGAGCTTGATAAGGCGCGGTTCATCGGCACCGCGGACTGCGTGATGACGCTGGACCCGGACGACGGCTGGTTCAACCTCGGCGCCTACCGCGCCCAGGTCTATGACGGCAAGACGGTCGGCTGCCAGATCACCGAGGGCAAGCACGGCCGCATCCACCGGGACAAATATTTCGAGCGCGGGCAGCCGATGAAGGTCGTGATCCTGTGCGGCCAGGACCCGCTCTTGTTCCTGCTGGCCTCGAGCCCGCTGCCCGAGGTCAGCGAGATCGAGATCGCCGGCGGCCTGCGCGGCGAGCCGATCGACGTGATCCGCGGCCCCTATACCGGCTTCCCGATTCCCGCCGATTGCGAGATCGCACTTGAAGGCGAGACGGTTCCGGGCCAGGTGAGGCCCGAGGGGCCGTTCGGCGAGTGGATGGGCTACTATTCCGACGACACGGTCCCGCGGCCCTATGTCACCGTGAAGACCATCCTCTATCGCAACGACCCGATCCTCTGCTGCGCGCCGCAGCACAAGCCGGTCGACGAGACCGGCCTGCTCAAGGGCATCGCCGGCGCCGCCCAGATCTGGCGCGCGCTCGATGCCTGCGGGGTGCCGGAAGTGCTCGGGGTCTGGAACCACGAGGCCGGGCCGGCGACCCGCTTCACCGTGATCCAAATTCGTCAACGCTACCCCGGCCACGCCCGGCAGGCGCTCCATGTCGCCGCTTCCTGTCAGGGCGGCGCCTATGCCGGCAAATGGACCGTGGTGGTCGACGAGGACGTGGATGCCGGCGAGCTCGACCAGGTGCTGTGGGCGATGTGCACCCGCTTCGACCCGAAGACCGACATCGACCTGATCCAGAAGGCCTGGGCGTCCAAGCGCGATCCGCTCTATCTGCCCGGCAATTTCAACAACCGCATCCTGATCGACGCCTGCATCCCCTATGACAAGAAGCTTGCGGGCACCTTCCCGATGGTCGTCGACGTAAGCGGCGACCTGCGCGCGAAGCTCAAGGCCAAGTTCCCGCACATTTTTCCGCCGATGTGAGAAACACGGAATAACATTCATGGACCTTCGCAGTCTTTCCCGGATGCAAATTGCCGCCGCTGCGGCCATCGGTCTCGTCCTTGCCGCCGCGGTATCTGCACGTGCCCAAAGCGTGGAGGAATTCTACAAGGGCAAGACGATCAACGTCGTGATCGGATACGGCGTCGGCGGCGGCTATGACCTGTATGGGCGGCTCTTGGCCCGCCACCTCGGCAAGCACATCCCCGGGCGGCCGTCGCTCGTGGCTCAGAACATGATCGGGGCCGGCAGCCTGCGGGCGGCGCAATACATCTATTCGGTGGCGCCGAAGGACGGGACCGCGATCGGGACTTTCGGGCGCACGATCGCGACCACGCCATTGTTGACGCCGGCGGGCGCCCAGTTCGACGGCACCAAGTTCACCTGGCTCGGCAGCATCACCAACGAGGTCACCACCTGCGCGACTTGGCACACCTCGCCGGTCAAGACCTGGAAGGACCTGCTCGAGAAAGAGGTCACCATGGGCGGAGAGGGGCCCGGCGCCGATCCGGATGTCTATGCGCTCCTCTACAGGAACGTGTTCGGCGCCAAGATAAAGCTCGTCACCGGCTACCATGGGACCAACGACACCATGCTCGCCGTCGAGCGCGGCGAGGTCGACGGGCTTTGCGGCCTGTCGTGGAGCACGTTGAAGAGCCGGCACCTGCAATCGATGACCGAGAAGAAGCTCAACATCCTGATCCAGGCCGCCCTCATGAAGCAGCCCGAGCTCGCCGATGTCCCGCTGGTGACGGAGGTGACGAAGACTCGCGAGCAGCTTCAGATCGTGAAGCTCTTCCTGACCAGCCAGGAAATGGCACGGCCATTCGCCGCCCCGCCCGACATCCCGGCGGACCGCAAGGCGGCCCTGATCGCGGCATTCGACCGGACGATGAAGGACCCGGAGTTTCTCGCCGAGGCGCGGAAGCTGAACATGGATGTCAACCCGCTGAGCGCCCAGACCATGGACGAACTCATCGCCGAGCTCTACGCGACCCCCAAAAGCGTGCTCGAAAAAGCCGCGCAGGCGATCGCGAAGTAGGGCCATCGGCGTGCCGCTCACCGTCTGACACGCTCGATGAGAAAGGCAGCGGATGCGACCGCTGATCGGATCGCGCATTCCCCGTCTCGAGGACGACGCGCTGCTGCGCGGGCAGGGCCGCTTTGTCGATGACATCGTGGTGCCCGATGTGCTCCATGCCGGATTCGTGCGCAGCCCGCATGCCCATGCCGCGATCGGCGGCATTTCGAAGGCTGCGGCGCTCGCCCTTCCGGGCGTCCGCGCGGTTCTCACCCTCGATGATCTCGCTCCGGTCATGCCGAAGCGCCGCATGTCGCGGCACTCGAATTCAGGCACGCCGCTCGACCGGCTCTGGTCGTTTGCGCTCGCCGACGGCGAGACCTCCTACGTGGGCGAAACCGTCGCCCTCGTCATTGCCGACGACCGTTACCTCGCCGAGGACGCAGCCGCCCTGGTCGAGGTCGATTACCACGTGCTGCCCGCGATTTCCGATTGCCGCAAGGCGGTCGTGCCCGGCGCGCCGACGGTCCGGCGCGAGCTCAACTCGAACGTGGTCGCCAACTACAAGGTCGCTTATGGCGATGCCGATTTGGCCTTCAAGAGCGCCGCCCATGTTTTCCACGAGGATCTGTGGATCCATCGCGGCGCCGGCCATTCCATCGAGGGCCGCGGCATCCTGGCGGAGTTCCGCGCCAGCGACGACGCCATCACGGTGTGGGCATCGACGCAGAAGGCGCATGATCTGCGCCAGTCGCTGACCACGTTGCTGGACATCGACGAGAGCCGGCTGCGGGTGGCGGCGCCCGACATCGGCGGCGGCTTCGGGCCAAAGCTCTGCGTCTATTCCGAAGATGTCGCCGTGGTGGCGGCGGCGAGGCTACTGCGGCGCTCGATCAAATGGATCGAGGATCGGCGCGAGCATTTCACCAATGCCGCGCAGGAGCGCGACCAATATTGGTCGATCGAGATCGCGGTCGGCGCCGAGGCGAGAATCCTCGGGGTGCGCGGCCGCATCCTCCATGATCTCGGCGCCTACGCGCTGCAGGATGTGAACCTTCCCTACAACTCCGCCTCCACGTTGACCGGCCCTTATGTCGTTTCCGCGCTGTCCATGGAGGTGACCGTGGCGGCCACCAACAAGACGCCGGTGTCCTCGGTGCGCGGCGCGGGCTATCCGCAGGCGGCCTTCGCCATGGAGCGGCTCCTCGACCGGGTGGCGCGGGAACTCGCTCTCGACCGCGCCGAGCTGCGGCGGCGCAATCTCATTCCGCCGGAGAAAATGCCGTACAAGAAGCCGCTCAAGACCCGCGCCGGGGCGAATGTCCAATACGACAGCGGCGATTATCCAGCCTGCCAGGCCGAGGTGCTCGAGGCGGCGCAATGGGACGACTTCCCGCGCCGGCAGGCCGAGGCCCGCGCGCAGGGCCGCTACATCGGCATCGGCCTCGCGCACGGGCTCAAGGGCACCGGCCGCGGCCCGTTCGAATCCGGCCTGGTGCGGGTATCGCCGACCGGCCGGGTGTCGGTCTTCACCGGCGCCGCCGCCATCGGCCAGGGCCTGCGGACCGCGCTCGCGCAGATTTGCGCTGGCGAGCTCGGCCTGCGCGCGCAGGATGTGACCGTGGTCCCCGGCGACACCTCCGCGGTGTCGCTCGGGCTCGGCGCCTTCGCCAGCCGCCAGACCGTGACCGCGGGTTCGTCGGTGCTGCTCGCCGCGCGCGCGGTGGCGGACAAGGCGAAGAAGCTCGCGAGCCATCTCCTCGAAGCGGCCGAGCATGACCTGGAGGTCATCGACGGCGAGGTGCGCGTGGTCGGCGCGCCCCAGCTCGCGGTCAAGCTCGGCGAGCTGTCGCGCATCCTGCGCGGCGCGCCGGGATATGGCTTCCCCCCTGATGTCGATCCGGGGCTCGAGGCCGAGATGCAGTTCCGGATCGACGACCTCGCCTATGCCAACGGCTGCCACGTCGCCGAGGTCGAGGTGGACGTCGAGACCGGGAGCGTGTGCATCTTGCGTTATTGCGCGCTCCAGGATTCGGGCAAGCTGATCAATCCGCTGATCGTCGACGGCCAGATCCATGGCGGCATCGCCCATGGGATCGGCAACGCGCTGTTCGAATGGATGGGATATGACGACGCCGGACAGCCGGTGACCACGAATTTTGCCGACTACCTCATGCCGACTGCAACCGAACTACCGACGATGTCGACGCTCTACAAGCAAACGCCGTCGCCGCTCAATCCGCTCGGCGCCAAGGGCGTGGGCGAGGTGGGCACGATCCCGGCGGCGGCGGCCATCGTCTCCGCGGTCGAGCACGCGCTGGCACCCTTCGGCGTGCGCATTGCCCAGGTCCCGATCACCCCGCAGAAACTCCTGGAATTGATTTCCGCCGCGTAGGTTGGGTCGAGCACTTCGCGAGACCCAACACTTCGCGGCGGAACAATGCCATACAGGCTTCACGATCGTCACCGAGCGGGGCGATATAGGAACCCTACATCGCCATGGGCGTTCGCAGTTGTTGGGTCTCGTGAAGAACTCGACCCAACCTACGTTTCTACGTTTCCGCGAAAGCACGCTCAGAACACGCCGAGATGCTGGCGGAGGTCGACGCTGTCGCGCCGCAGCTCCCCGGCGGTCGAAACCACTGCGACCCGGCCGCCGTTGAGGATCACGATGTCGTCGGCGATATCGAAGACGAGCTTGGGGCTTTGCTCGACCAGGACGATCGACAGGCCGCTCTGCTTGAGGTCGCGAATGGTCGCCATGACCTCGGCGAGGACCTGCGGCGCGAGACCTTCCGACGGCTCGTCCATCAAGAGCACGCGCGGATTTGCCATCAGCGCGCGGCCGATCGCCAGCATCTGCTGCTCGCCGCCGGAGAGATGCGCGGCGAGCTGCGATGGCCGCTCCCGCAAGCGCGGGAACATGCCGAACACGCTCTCGATCGTCCAGGCGGCCTTGCTGCCATTCGCGGGCGAGCGGAAAGCGACCGCGAGGTTCTCGCGCACGGTGAGGCTCTTGAAAATGCGGCGGCCTTGCGGGACGAGCGCGACCCCGCGCGCCGCGATCAGCTCCGGCGCCAATCCGGTGACATCGCTCCCGAAAACCTCGACCGCGCCTGCGCGCGCCGGCACGAGGCCGACGGCGACATTCATGCAGGTCGATTTGCCCGCGCCGTTGCGGCCGAGGAGCCCGAGCAGATGCCCCTCCCCGAGCACGAAAGACACCTTCCGCAGGATGTGGCTGTCGCCGTAGAAGGCGTCGATATCATTGAGCGTCAGCGCGCTAGTCGCCAAGATAGACCTCTCTGGTGCGCGGGTCGGCGACCACTTGCGCCCTGGTGCCTTCCACGACCACCTCGCCGAAATGCAACAGCGTGATCCGCTCGGCGAATTCGAGCGCCACGTCCATGTCGTGCTCGATCATGACGATCGTGACCTCGCGCGGGATGCCCTGCAAGAGCTCCCGGACGTCGCGCCGCTCATCGATCGAAAGGCCTGCGAATGGTTCATCGAGCAGCAGGATTCTCGGATTCTGCGCCAGCGCCATCGCGATCTCGACCCGCCGCCGCTCGCCGTAGGAGGTCTGGGCGAGCGGACGGTCGGCGATATGGTCGAGGCCGACGCGTCCGAGCGCCGCGCGGGCCTGGGCGATGAGATCGCGCTGCGCGTCCAATTCGACCAGCGGGTTCCAGCGCAATCGCGACCGGCCGAGCAGCGCCAAGGTCACGTTGCGCAGGATCGTATCGCGCGCGAACAGGGTGATGATCTGGTAGGTCCGCGCCATGCCGAGATGCGCCCGCCGCCGCGCCGCAGCCCGCGTGATGTCGCGGCCGAACAGCAGGATCGATCCGCTGTCGGGCGCAAGCTCGCCGGTGATGAGGTTGAAGAGCGTGGTCTTGCCGGCGCCATTGGGACCGATGATCAGCCGCCGTTCGCCCGGCTCGACGGCAAGCGCGACGTCGCGGGTGACGCGCAATCCCCCGAACGACTTGCAAAGCGCATCGATGACGAGGGCGGTCATGAGCGGCGGCCTCCGAGCGGGCGTACCGGGGCGACGTTCAACTTCGCCCGCACCGCCTGCCACCCCATGCGCGCGAGCCGCACCGAGCCCGGCACCAGGCCTTCGGGCATGAAGGTGATGATGGCGACGAAGATGACGCCGAGCACCAGGTTCCAGCGCACGACATAGGCGCTGACCACGTTCTTCATGATGACCACGATGGCGGCGCCTGCGATCGGGCCGAGCAGGCTGCCCGCGCCGCCGGCGATCACCATCAACAGGACCTCCGCCGACGACTGCAGCGAGGCGACCTGCGGGCTGATGAACTGGTTGTAGTAGAGATAGAGGAGACCGGCGACGCCGGACCAGAATCCGGAAAAGAGGATCGCCAGGAATCGGGTGAGCCAGACATTGTAGCCGAGCGCGGTCATCCGCCGGGCCTGATCGCGCGTGCCGCGAACGCTGGCGCCGAACGGCGAGCGCACGAACAGCGACATCGACACGACCGCCAGCAGGAAAACGATCAGGGTCGCGTAATAGAACGAGGTGGCGCTGTCGATCCCGATGCCGAAGGCCATCGGCCGCGTGCTCGCCTTGATGCCGTTGTCCCCATTGGTCAGGCTGACCCACCGATAGGCGATCCCCCAGAGGATCTGGCCGAGCGCCAGCGTGATCATGAGGAAGCCGATGCCGGTCGAGCGCAGCGCCAGGACCGCGAACACCGCCGACATCGCGAGCGTCACCGCGAGCGCGGCGAGATCGGCGGCGAAATGGCCGTGGCCCGCATTGAGGAACAGCGCGGCGGCGTAGCCGGCGATGCCGAACAGGCCGGCATGACCGAGCGAGACCAAACCGGCATAGCCGACGAGCACATTGAGCGCGAGCGCGAAAACCGACCAGAACAGGATCTGGCTCGCGATGTTGGTATAGTAGGGATGATCGAGCCAGATCGGCAATGTGAGCAGCAGCACGAGAGCAACGGCGATCGCCGCGCGCCGGAGCCCCAATGTGCTCATGATACGACCCGGCCGAACAGGCCCTGCGGTCTGAGCACCAGGATCAGCAACATCGGCAGGAACAGGATGACATAGGCAAGATCGGGAAACAGCGCCTGGCCGAAATTGTACAGAATGCCGATCAGAAAGCTGCCGACCAGCGCGCCGAGCAGGCTGCCGGTGCCGCCGAGGATGACGACGATGAGCGCGAGCGGCAGCATCTCCGCATCGAGTCCGGGATAGACCGAGAGATAGGGCGAGCCCATGACCCCCGCGAAGGCGGCAAGCGCGGCGCCGAGGCAAAAGACCAGGGTGAAGAGCTGCGAGACCTTGATCCCGACCACGCGCGCAATCGGCGGATCGTCGACGCCAGCGCGGATCTTGGCGCCGAGCGTGGTCCAGTCGACCATCACCCAGAGCGCGATCGCGGTTGCGACCGCCACGGCGACAATCACCAGCCGGTAGATCGGAAAGAAGACGCCGAAGGCCTCGACCGCCCCCCGCAGATGCGGCGGCGTCGGCGGCTGGATCGGGTCCCCGGTCCACACCATCAGGCACAGGTCGGCGACGATGAAGGACAGTCCGAGCGTGAGCAGGACCTGCGGCAATTCCTGGCCGGCGAGACGGCGCAGCAGGAACCGCTCGATCAGCCCGCCGATAACCGCCATCGCCGCGCCGCTCAAGAGCGCGGCGACCCAGAAATTCTGCCCCCGGTCGAGAATGGTGACGCCGATATAGGCCCCCAGCATGAAGAAGGAGCCGTGCATCAGGTTGGGAATCCGCATCAGGCCGAAGATGAGCGAGAAGCCGGCGGAAAGGAGGAACAGGAGCCCCCCATAGGCAATACTGTTCACCGCCAAAAGGAGCCAAAAGCTCATGGGTCGTTATAGCCGGGTTTGCCGCTCTCTTAGCCTCTCCCTGAAGGGAGAGGACAGGCGCGCGAAGCGCGCCAGGTGAGGGTCCTATCTTTCCGTCGCACCGCGCTTGGGGAGAGAAGGACCCCCACCTGGTCGCCTTCGGCGACCGTCCTCCCCCTTTCAGGGGGAGGTTTAGAGACAAGCTCGGGCATGATGGTTCGGAATTTGCGCAGCTTCGTCCAACGCTATTCGAGATTTTTCGCCGGCGGGGAGTCGCGCGAATAGACCGGCTGCGCCAGGAACGCCTTCTCGTCATAAGTCCAGAACTGGCTGACATTGGGATAGGTCTTGATCACGGTATTGACGAGCTTGCCGCCCTTGCGCTCGCATTTGCGGATGAAAATATCGCCGACGACATTGCCGAGATGGTCGAACTTGACCGGCCCGCGCGGCGTGTCGGTCAGAGCCACCCCTCGCATCGCCTCCATGAAGGCCTTCTTGTCGCCGGCCTGGCCTCCCGCCTTGTGCATCGCCGCTTCCACGCATTGCCCGGCGATGTACATGCCAGCGGCATAGCCGCCCGGCACATTGTCGTAATCCTTCTGCATCGCGGCGACGAAGCGCTTGTTGCTCGCAGTCTCGGCATCGGCGGAATACCAGTGCGCCGAGAACACGCCGACGGCCTCGTCGCCAAGGCTCTTGAGGAGCGCATCGTCCATGGCGGTCCAGCCGCCGAGCAGCGGGATCCTCGCCTTCAGGCCGAGGTCCGCATAGGAGCGCATGAACTTCACCGGATTGGATCCCGCGAAGCCGTTGAAGACCCCGTCGACATTGCCGATCTGCGCAATGTAGGGCGTGTAGTCGGGGGTCACCAAAGGCGGCCACAGCTTCTTGACGATCTTGCCGCCATTGTCCTCGAACACGCGCAGGAAGCCCGACACCTGCTCGTAACCGAACGCGAAGTCTTCGGAGATGGTCGCCATCCGTTTGAGCTTGAGCTCCTTCGCCGCATAGTCGGCCATGGCATGGCAGGCCTGTGCCGAGGTCGCCGAGGGCCGCATGATCCACGGGTTCGGCGTGCGCTGGGTCACGTCCTCCGCCGCCGCGAGGCTCAGGAGCGGCGTCCCTTCGCTGCGGATGTAATCGGTGATGGCGAGCAGCTCGAATGCCGCCAGCGGCCCGAGAATGACATTGACCTTGTCGCGCTCGATCACCTCCTGCGCCTTGGTCTTCGCGCCCGCCGGGCTTCCGCCGGTGTCGGCCGAGATCAGCTCGACCTTGCGGCCCGCCAGGGCGTTGTTCTTCTCCTTCAGGAAAGTGAGGATGCCCTGCTCCATCTGGATGCCGCCCTGGGCGAGCGGCCCGGTCTTGACCGTGAGCAAGCCGATCTTGAACGGTGCCGCCTGCGCCAGCACCATGGGCGCCTTCAACGCCGCCAGGCCGACACCCGCTCCGGCCAGCCCCTTCAACACCTTTCGGCGATGCACTGTCATGGTCGTGTCCTCCAGTGGCCCACCCCCGTTCCGGGCTATTTTAGCTTACAGCTTGACGCGATTCTGCGCCCGCCGCCACCCCTCGCGCAAGCGAGCTCTTGTCACACGACCGGCGAGCGTCCGCCATCGACGTTGATGGCCGTGCCGGTGATGTAGGACCCCGCTTCGGACACGAGGAAACAGGCGAGGTTCGCGAACTCCTCGGCCCGCCCGGGACGGCCGAGCGGAATATCCTTGCTGCCCTGCGTCATGTAATCCTCGAGCTCGACGCCCGCCTTGGCGGCGGCGCGCGCATGCTGGTCGGCTTCGATGAACCCGATCAGCATCGCATTCACCAGCACGTTGAACGGCCCCCCTTCGCCGGCGAGCACTTTGGTCAGCGCCATGCCGGCGGCGCGGGTGACCGAGGTGGGGGCGCTGGCGGGGCGCGGCGCCTTGGCCCCGATGTTGAGCACGTTGATGATGCGTCCCCATCGCCGCTCTTTCATCTGCGGCCACGCGAGCCGCGTCAGCCTGATGGCGGCGAACAGCTTCTGATCGAAGTCCTCGCGCCAGATCTCCTCGGTCACCTGCTCGAACGGGGCGCGGCGCGACTCGCCGGCATTGTTCACGACGATGTCGATCTTGCCGAAGGCCCGCATGGTCTCGTCGTAGAGGCGCCGGATGTCCGCGACGACAGCGACGTCGCCTTGAACCGCGACCACCCGCCCGCGCGCCGTCGCGCCGATGATCTTCTTGGCCTGGTCGAGGCCTTCGCGCCCGCGGGCAATGATGGCGACATCAGCCCCCGACGCCGCAAACCTGGTCGCGACCGCGAGCCCGATGCCCTTGCTGCCGCCCGTGACCACCGCCGCGCGGCCCGCAAGACTGATCTCCATTCAACCCTCCCAAGAAATCATGCGGGCACCGCAGCGATAGATTACCATATACAGTCTCTGAGCGTAGATGACGTCGTGGCGACGCGGCATTGTCATCGCGGTCCATACTCGCCTGTCATCGCCCGCGAAGGCGGGCGATCCAGTAATCACCGAAATCGGTTATCGGGACGTGCAATCGCCGGCGCCTGAGATTACTGGATGCCCCGCCTTCGCGGGGCATGACGGTTGGCGGTGGGCCAAAGGAGAGGTCCAATGAAGCTGTATTCGTTCTGGCGGTCCCTGGCGACCTTCCGGGTGCGGATCGCGCTCAACATCAAGGGAATTCGGCCCGACGAAATCGTCGACATCGACCTCATGAAGGGCCGCCAGCGCGAAGCCGCCTTCCGCGCGGTCAACCCGCAGATGCTGATCCCGGCGCTGGTCGAGGACGATGGCACGGTCTTCTTCCAATCGCTGGCGATCATCGAATATCTCGATCAGATCCATCCCGATCCGCCGCTGCTGCCGCCCGATCCGCGCGGGCGGGCGCGCGTGCGCGGCCTGGCGCAGATCGTCGCCTGCGACGCCCATCCCCTGCTGGTGCCGCGGGTGCGCGACTATCTCGAACATCAGTTCAAGCTCGACGAGCCGTCGCGGATGGCGTGGTGCCGGCACTGGATCGCGGAGGCGCTCGCCGCGCTCGAGACGCATCTCAAGGGCAAGGAGACCGGGCGCTATTGCCATGGCGACGCGATCAGCATCGCCGACATCTGCCTCGTCAGCCACGCGGCCGGAGCGAAATTCTTCGGGGTCGACCTCGCACCCTTCCCTGCGGTCGCGCGCATCGTCGACACCTGCCTCGCGATCGACGCCTTCGCGCGCGCCCACCCCCTGCGGCAACCAGGCGCCCCGGCAGCGGTGACCTAATACCCGGGCCACAAGCCCGGCGTCGCCAGCTCGAGGAGATGCCCGTCCGGGTCGCGGAAGTAGATGCTTTCACCGCCCCGCGGCCATCTGGTCCGGCCTTCGATCTCCACCCCCGCATCGCGCAGGCGTGCCTCCCAGGCCGCCAGCGCATCGGCAGCAACCGAAAATGCCACATGCGCGGGGCCATGGCCGTCGTGGGGCGGGATCGTGCCTCCGGGGAGATGGACCGTCTGCAAGGATTCGCCGCGACGAAACAGCAGCAGCACGCCCCGCCCGCCGACATCGTAAGCCCGCAGGCGTTGATCGGTGTAAAGACCCTTGAGCGCGAGCACCTGCTCATAGAACGCACGCGCGCGATCGAGATCGTCCACATAGAGCACGGTCTCGAGCACGCCATCGAGGTGAGGGAGAGAGTCGCTCAATTCAGGCACCTCCACCGAATTGCTGCATCGCATCGAACCGACGAGACGGGCCGAAATCCGGCCTCGGCACCACCCCTTTCGAGTGCGCGGGAAATTGGTGTAGCTTCATCGCCGAGCCGCCAGTGGGACCTGCCGAAGTCCTGATTCCTAGCGGCAGCGCGCCATTGCCGTCGGCAGGCAAGCATTGTCGAGCGGGAGGGCCTCCATGTCCAGGACACCGTATTCGGGACTCGCATTCGCAGTCTGTCTTGCGCTGATCGGCGTTGGGTTCGCCGACGTGCCGTCCGCCCGCGCGCGAGTGACCCAGATTGTCATCACGGCGACGGAGCAGCCGGCCTTCGGCGGCAAGAGCTTCGGCCCGGTCGGGCCCTACGAGCGGATCAGCGGCTACGTCACCGGCGAGGTCGATCCGAAGCAGCCGCTAAATGCCATCATCGTCGACATCGGCCTCGCGCCGGTGAACGCCAAGGGCATGGTGGAATATTCCACCGACTTCCAAATCCTGCGGCCGGTTGCGCGCGGCAAGGGCAACCGGCGACTGCTCTATGAGATCACCAATCGCGGGTCGAGCAGCGTGCTGCAAACGCTCAACGACAGCAGGACCGGGATCGACGCCACCGCAACCGGTGATCCCGGCAATGGTTTCCTGATGCGCCAGGGATATGTGGTTCTGGAAAGCGGCTGGGACGTGACCGCGCCACGCAATGGCAAGCTGTTCACCGCGACCGTTCCGATCGCAAGGAATCCGGACGGGTCGACGATCATCGGTCCGGCGGTCGAGGAATTCGTCATCGACAAGGGAGCGACACCGGCGACCAGGCGGCTCACCTATCCGGCCGCGAGTCCCGACAAGTCCAAGGCGAGCCTCACGGTGCGCAAGAACTATGCCGATGCGCCGATACAGCTGTCGGCGGCGGACTGGGATTACGCGGATGCGAAGTTGGACGCTGTCAATCTAAGCGCGGGAAATTTCGGCGGGCCGGGCTCGTGCGGACCGACCGCGCTTTACGAATTCACCTATGTGGCGAAGGACCCGCTGGCGGTGGGGCTCGGCTTTGCCGCCATCCGCGACCTGGCAACCTTCCTGCGCAACGCCGAAACCGACGACCGGGGCACGCCCAATCCGCTCGCCGGCGACATCCAATTCATCTATTCGTATTGCAGCTCGCAGCCCTGCCGCACCATGCACGATTATGTGCAGCTCGGGTTCAATCAGCCCGAGCACGCCGCCGGCGCGGCGCCGAAAGTCTTCGATGGCGTGTTGAACTGGAAGGCCGGTGGCAGCGGGATATTCATGAACTACCGCTTCGCGCAGCCGGTGCGGACCCACCGGCAGCACATCGCGCGCTGGACGCCGGAATACCAGTTCCCGTTCGCCGACCAGAAGCTCACTGATCTGGTCACCGGCAAGACCGACTCCCGCCTGCGCCGCTGCGAGGAAAGCAACACCTGTCCAAAGACCTTCGAGGCGAACTCGTCGAACGAATACTGGGCGAAGGCGGCGTCGATGATGCAGACGGACAGCAAAGGGCGCGATATCGGCGGCGTCGACGGCGTGCGCTATTACCTCCTCGCCAGCCTCCCGCATGGCGCCGGAAACGGTCCCGGCATCTGCGCGCAACCGAGGAATACGCTGCGACCGAACCAGCTGCTCCGCGCGCTGCTGGTCGATCTCGACGCCTGGGTCACGGACGGGGTGGCGCCGCCTACCGACCGCATGCCGCGCGTGGCCGATGGCACTCTGGTTCCGCCGCTGCCCCAGGAGGGATATGGATTCCCTCGCATTCCAGGCGTCATCTACAACGGCGTCCATCACACCGGCGACCTGTTCGACTTCGGGCCCGACGTCGACAAGGGCTTTCTCTCGGTGCTGCCGCCCAAGCTCCTCGGCACGCCCTATCCGGTGCTGGTCCCCAAAGCCGATGCGGACGGCAACGACATCGCCGGGATCAGGCTCCCCGAAGTGACCGTACCGGTTGCGACCTATACCGGCTGGGCATTGCGGGCGGACGGGCTCGATGGCTGCGATGCCGCCGGGCAGAAGCTCGATTTCGCCAAGACCAAGGCCGCGCGGCTCGCGGCGGGCGATCCGCGGCCGTCGCTCGAGGAGCGCTATGCGGATCACGCCACCTATGTCGGTCTGGTGACGCAGGCCGCGCAGTCGCTCAGGGAGCAACGCTTTTTGCTCGACGAGGATGTGGAGCGCACCATCGCCGCCGCGCAGGCGGCGAGCGTGCCGTGATCACGACCGCGGTTTCAAGGAGGACAGCCATGCTTTACCGAAGCTCGATCGCTTCAATCGCGCTCGTGGCAGCGCTGCTGACGACATTTGCCGGCGCTGAAGCGTTCGATGAAACGAAATATCCCGACTGGAAGGGCCAGTGGGTAAGGATCGGCGCCGGCGGTCAATATGATCCGAGCAAACCGCCGATGCGGGGACAGGAACCTCCGCTGATCCCCGAGTACCAGGCCATCTGGGACGCGAACATCGCAGAAGCGCGCGCCGGCGGGCAGTACTACAACACCCAGGTCCGCTGCCTCCCAGCCGGCATGCCGCGGATGATGATGGCTTACGAGCCGATGGAAATCATCGTCCTGCCGGACACCACCTATATTCACATCACCTTCAACAACGAGTTTCGCCGCATCTTTACCGACGGGCGCGACTGGCCCGGGAATGAGGAGCCGACGTTCCCGGGCTACTCGATCGGCAAGTGGGTCGACGAGGACGGGGATGGCCGCTACGACGTGCTCGAAATCGAGACCCGGAACCTCAAGGGTCCGCGAGTGTTCGACCCCAGCGGCATTCCCTTGCACAAGGACAATGCGACCATCGTCAAGGAACGAATTTATTTGGATAAGAGCGATCCGAACATCCTGCGCGACCAGATCACCACCATCGACAACGCCCTGACCCGCCCCTGGACCGTCACGAGGAGCTACCGCCGCCTGCGCAACGCTCCCTTTGTGGAGCACATTTGTGCCGAGAACAACGAATATGTCTTCATCGGCAACGACACCTACACCATGAGCCCGGACGGCTACCTTATGCCGGCGAAGAAGGATCAGGCACCGCCGGATTTGCGATATTTCAATCCGGCCCGCAAGTGACGCGCACCTGCCAGCGATGTCTGCTTGACCGGGAAATTCGGCCGGCCGCCATGGGTCCTGGCGCTCACGCCGCGCTTGTGGTCAGAGCCTTGACCTTGCGAGCGTGACCGACGGCATCGCGCGCCGCCTGGTTCTGGGTGAACAGCTCGAGCTTCTCCACATCGTCGTCGGCGACCGGCGTCATGGCCTGGTCGGTATAGGCGAGGCCATTCGGGTCAGCCTTGACGCGCCGGTAGATGCGGTAGATGCGCCAAGCCTGAACCGCGACGCGCGCATGCTTGGCCAGGAAGTCCCACGCCAGCCGCGGGTAGAACCGCCATATGGGCTCGATCGGCAGGGTGGATCGGCGCTCAAAGCGGCTCTTCATGCGCAAAATGCCGCCCTGAAGCGGGTGGACCTTCTCGATCGCGAACGACTGGGAAAACCAGAGAATGATCTGCCCCAACCGGAAGATATTGATCCCGCACGCCTGCGCGCGGCGCAGGATGCGCTCGATGTGCGCCGGCGTGTAGTAGATCTCCCATGCCTCCCAATAGATCCCTTCCCACTCCTGCTTGCTCATCTTCGGATGGGCCGTCAGCACGTGCTCAAGATCGTATTTGTTGAGGTCCGGGTCCATCGCGACACCCTTGGACCAGAGCACCTTGTGGTCTTCCGAGCCCGGCAGCGGCGTCAGACAGAAGAATTCAAGCACGTCGAGCGGCAGTTCCTTCTTGACGATCTCGATATCGTGGCGGATCGATTCCGGCGTGTCGTTGGGGAATCCGAGGATGTATCCGGCATAGGTCCAGATCCCGACCGACTTCCAGGCCAGCAGCATCTTGCGATATTCGGTGATCTTGTTCTGCCGCTTCTTCGCGGCGATGAGGTTATCGGGATTGATGTTCTCGAGCCCGATGAAGATGCGGGTCACGCCGGCGCGCTTGGCCTTGGCGATGAAGTTCGGGATCTTGTGGCAGAGCGTGTCCACCTGGATCAGGAAGCGGACGTCCATCCCGTGCTGCTCGCGCAGTTCGATGATGCGGTCGAAGATCGCTTCCCAGTCCTTGTTGCGCGCGAAATTGTCGTCGGAGATGAAGTACCGGTCGATCCCATCCTTCCAGTTCGTGCGAATGATGTGCTCGACATCATCGGGCGTGCGCCGGCGCGATTTGCGCCCCTGGACGTTGATGATCGTGCAAAAGGAGCACTGGAACGGGCATCCGCGCCCGGCGTCGAAAGATGTGACATTGCCGATCGTCTTGCGCACCGTCAGGTCCGGCAGGAACGGCGTGACCGCGCCCTCGAGTGCCGGCAGATCATCGATGTAGTTGTAAATGGGCGCGAGCCGATTGGCCGCCGCGTCGCGGAGCACCTCGTCCATCCGCCCTTCGGCCTCGCCCGCGAACAGGGTCGCGCCCATGTCGAGCGCTTCCTTGAGATCAGGCATGAGCTCCGGGAACATGGCGAGCAGGCCGGAAACATGGAACCCGCCGATGACCACCTGGATGCCGGCCGCGCGGAGCGGGCGCGCCAGATCGAGGGCGCGTGGATACTGGTTCGACTGGACCCCGACGAGCCCGACGAACCCGAAATTGCCGCTGCGGCCGAAGTCGGCAATGATCTTGTCGATGCGGACGCGAGTATTCGTCTCGTCGATCGCGGCGATCTCCACAGCGATGTGCTCGCCGAGCACCTTGCGCGCGACCGAATCGGCGACCAGGCCATAGACGCTGGCCAGCGAGTTGGCCGGCATCGACGAGCGAAACCAGCGGATGACATAGCCATCGTCGTCGTAGTGCGACGGCTTGATCAGCACAATGCGAAAGCGCCGCGCTGCCGAGGCGGTCGCCGCGGTTTGCGCCCCAGGCGTCGCCGCCTGCCGAATCCATTGATGTTGGAAATACAAACCCTTGCTCCGGGGGCGTCCCCACCCCGACATTTCCCCCGATGACCAGCCATTGGGCCGGTCGATGGATGGTCGCCACATTCTTTCACGGCGCGTCTGATCGTCAAGTAGGCGGCGCCGAATATTCCTCAGCCCTCTGAACATGCCGAGCCACGAGTTTGCCGAAGCCGTCGGGCTGATGAGCCATATAAATATGAGATGCTTTTGCAAGAACGAGCAGGTCACGCCGAATCGACACCGACGGACGTCGACGTCACAACACTCGAATTGACTCGCGTGCGCCCCTACAGGTGTCGGGCTTACCTGACCGGCAACAGGCGCTCGTCCCTTACTGCATCTTGACGGCCGCGCTCGCCTCTCCCACCGAGATTCCTTCCTGTGTGGCGATGATAAAGATGCGGTTATCGGCCGGATCATAGAGAACAGACGAAAAATAACGATCGAACGATGAGAACGCAGGTCGGTGTCGGAACGCTGTAACGGGGGTTCCGGGGCAAGGCGTGCTGATGGCGGGTAGAGGTGGACCTGTAGCCCGTTCCGCGGCTGCTTGCGCCACCCGGCGCTTATTCCGGCAGGCCTGCCTGTCGCATGGCGTCGATGACGGTCCCGGTAATGTGAGGCGCAACGCCGACCGCTGCACACCAGCGGCTACTGCTGAAGCCGGGATGGAGCGCCAACAGGCGCGCGCTCGCAGCCTTGCCTCCTCAATCCGTCCGAGCCTCGCGAGCGGCGCCGCGAGCCACCCGTGCAAAAGGCTGAAGCCCGGGTTCAATTGGACCGCCCGCCGACCTGCAACCACCGCCTCCTCGTATCGGCCGAGCAGGAAATTGCCGAACCCAATGATGCCCTGGGGGATATAGTTCATCGCATCGAGCGGGCTGAGGCGGATCGCGCGCTCGCCCCAATCGATCGCACGCTCCGCGTCGCCGCCGAATGCCACTGGCGCGCATCCGAATGAATACACGAAGGCACAGGATGCGCTCAGGGCCAACGCCATCTCGAACGCCTCGACGGCCACCTTGCGGTCATGCGCCACCATGCCGATGGCAAAGCCGCTGAGCGCGAGCGCCATCGCGTCGCCGCGGCCGTGCTCGAGGGCCGCATGGGCATGGCGAATCGCGCCATCATGGTTCTCTGGACGCATGCCGCCGCGCACGTAGATGATTTCGTGCGCCCAGGCGGCAAAGCCGTGCGCGAGCGCGTAGGTCGGCTCGATGGCGAGCGCTTGCTCGAGGATCGGCAAGCCCTTGGCGGCGCCCTCCGGCATGCAGGTATAAACGCTCGGCAGCGCGCGGAGCAAAAGATCGTAGGCGTCGAGATTATCCGGCCGCTTGCGCCTGACGCGCTTGATCTCGGCTTGTCGCAGGTTGGGCTCGATGGCAGCCACCACGCTGATCGTAATTTCGTCCTGCAGCGCGAACACGTCCGTGAGGTCGCGGTCGTACCGCTCGGCCCAGAGATGCCGCCCATCCTCCGCCTCAACGAGCTGACCGGAGATACGGACGCGGCTCGCCACCTTGCGCACGCTGCCTTCGAGAACATAGCGCACACCCAGTTCGCGGCCGACCTGCTTCACGTCGACGGCGCGGCCCTTGTAGGCGAAGCTCGAATTGCGCGCGATGACGAAAAGCCATTTGACGCGCGAGAGGCCAGTGATGATGTCTTCTACCATCCCATCGGCAAAATATTCCTGCTCCGGATCGCCGCTCATGTTCACGAACGGCAGCACGGCGATCGACGGGCGGTCGGGCAGGCCCAATCCGGGTTTTGGCGGTTCAATCGCGGCAGTCGCCTCGGCGCCGGACTCCTCGCGGACGGCGCCTACGAACCGGATGCCCTTGCGCAGGATGGTGCGGATAAGGCGCTGCTCCTCGCCGCTGTCGTGTAGCGCGGCGCGGACGGCGTTGATGCGGCTGCTCAGCGTCGCCTCGGAAACGATGCGTCCTTGCCAAACCGCGGCAAGCAGGTCGTCTTTGCTAACGACGCGCTCGCAGTTGCGGATCAGGTACTGCAACAGGTCGAACATTGCCGTTCTTCGCCGCCGCGCCGGCGCGGGCTCTGGACGCGCGGACCTGGGTTTCAGGCACGGGCGATGACGGCAACCCCTGCAGCCGGACCGCGCCCTGCAAGACCTTCGCGACAGCCATCGCGAAAACGGCTTCGGGCGGCGAGATCAACTGCCTCGATCCCGGCAGCTTCGGCGGAGTGAACATCCGCAAGGCGATCACCATCTCGTGCGAAGCCGGGACGGCCGGCGTTCAGGGGACCCCCATCTCCGGCATCTTCGTCTTCGCGGGCGCGGGTGAAGTGGTGACCTTGCACGGTCTCGACATCGATGGGCAGGGTACCGGCGTAAGCGGAATTAGTATTTTAGCAGCCAAAGCGGTGCATGTCGAAAAGTGCACCATTCGCAATTTCCACGCGTTTGATGGCAGTGCAGCGGGCATATTCCTCGGAATCCCTAATCCTTCAACGCTGTTCTTGTTCGTCACCGACACCGTGATCAGCGACAATGACAACGGAGTCGCACTCGAGAGCTCGGGTGGCTTCAAAGTCGCTTCGCTGAAAAATGTGACCATCACCGGCTCGACGTCGAATGGCCTGTCACTCCCCGACAGCAACGTGTTCGTCAACGTCACCAAATCGATCATTTCGGGCAATCGCGGCAGCGCCATCAATCTTTTGGCGGCAAGCACGACCGTCAACATCGACCGCTCGACGATCGCAAATAATGCGGTGGCGCTGAATGCCGCTGCCAGCGGCTCGACCATCCGCATTTCCGGCAACAACATCTACAACAACACGACCGGCTTCGTCATCGCGAGCGGCGCGCAGATCCAGACCGACAGTAGGAACAACACCGGCGTCAGCAATGGAGGGGCGACGATTCCCAACGGAAGCCTTACCAAGAATTGACAACAACGGCGGGGGCAGGTGCCCAACACAAGCTTTGCTCTATACTGACGGACCGCCGCGACCGTCCGCCCAGTTTCTTCACTCCCGCGTCAGCCCCTGCTTCTTGTACATATTGTCGATGAATTTGATCGCCTCGGGCGGCGTATCCCCCAGCGTTGCGATGAGCTTTTCGATCTCATGATGGGTCATCGGCACGAATTCCTCGCTCATCTTGCGGCCACGGTCGAGGAAATCGGGCTCCTTGCTCATCTTGGCGAACGCCTCGCGGTAGGCATCGGCGACCGGCTCGGGCGCCCCGGGCGGCAGCGCGACCCATTTGTCGGTCGCCATCATGCCGAGGTAATGGTGGAATGCCTTCAGCATCGTGGGGTCCGTGATCTTGCCTTCCATCATGCTGACGAAGAAAGGTGCGTCGCCGAAGTCCTGGCGCAAGACGCCGCCGCTTCCGAACTTGGCCAGGATCTTGATCTTGCCGGTCTCCAGCAGCCTTTGGATCTGGCCGGCATCGCCGGTCGCGGTCATGTCGATCTCGCCGCGCTCGAGCGCGAGTCCGAGCCCGCTGGTGCCGGGATAACCCAGAATCCAGCGCACGTTCCAGCCGAGGAACTCGATCCCCCAGACCGTTCCTTCCATTGCCGCGCGCGGGACGGCACCCAGCGAGCCCATGGCGACGGGCGCGGCGCGCTTGTCGTAGAGCCGCTTCTCGGCCTCCTTGTTGATGAGGAGGAACGAGCCGCCCCGCCCGATTCCGCCGATGAAGAGGAATTTGGTGGGGTCGTATTTGGAGTGGGGCTGGCGGTATTGCAGCGGATCGGAGCTCGTCCCCGAGCCGACCGTGATCTTCGAGAAATATTCGGCGATCAGCCGGCCCGCCAGATCGGTTCCCCCGCCCGACGCATAGGGAACGATCATGGTAATCGTCTTGCCCTGGAACGAGATCCCGCCCTCCGCCGCAGCCTCGGCGCATCCGACGAGACAGGCGAAGAGGCCGAGGCCGATGCTTCTCATCCTTCAACCCCCGATCAATCCCTGCGCCGAGTGGACTATTGGATGCGCATCCCCTGCTTGCGCATCAGCCCCTTGGTATAGTCGACAGCCTCGGTCGTGGTATCCGCCAAGGCCCGCACGACGATCTCGACGTCGTGCGCGGCCATCGGAACGAAGCCATCGCTGATCTTCTCGCCTCGCTCGCGGAAATCGCGGTCAGCCGCGACTTTCTGGAACGCCTTGCGGTAGGCCTCGACGATGAGGTCCGGCGTGCCTGGCGCCAGCGCGAGCCACTTGTCGCCGGTATTCAACGCCGTCCAGTAGTCGAACGCCTTCTGCGCCGCCTTATCCTTGATCTTGCCTTGCATCAGCGCGGGAAAAAGCGGCGCATCGCCGAATTCCGCCCGCGGCACGATCTTGCCGCCTTCGACCGCGCCGGTCTGGACGATGATTTTCAGCTTCCCGCTGTTGAGCCGATCCTGGATTTGGAAAATGTTTCCGGTCGAGGTGATGTCGATCTCGCCGCGGTCGAAGGCCAGCATCGTCTCGTTGGTCCCGTGGTAACCGGTGACCCAGGCGGCGTTCCAGCCGAGGTATTCGATGCACCAGAGCGCGGGCTGCATCGCCGGGCGGGGCAGTCCCATGACCGACCCGATCACGGCGGGTCGTTCCGATTTGTCGTGCAATCGGGGTTCGGCCTCCCCTCTGATGAAAATGACCGAGCCGCCCCGTCCGATGCCGCCGGCGAAGCGAAATGTCGTCGGGTCGTATTGGGCGCTCGAATTGCGGTAGACCACCGGATCGATGGTCGAGATCGAACCCATCATGATGGTCAAGCCGTCCGGCTGGGTCCGGTGGGCGAAGTAGTTCAAGGCCGTGATGCCGCTCGCGCCTGGCAGGTTCTGCACCACGATATTGGGCTCGCCTGGCAGGTGCCGGCGCAGATAGGGCGCGATCAGCCGGCCTGACGCATCGGTCCCGCCGCCGGGGTCGGAGCCGACGATCATGGTGATGGTCTTGCCCTTGAAGGAGAGCGGAGCCCCCGCCTTCGCATCCGATGTTGCGATGCCGAACACGGCGAGGCTGATGAAAGCGACCCCGGCAATCCCTTTTTCGAGCATTCCCTGCCCCTGCGGACCTGTTTTTCTTAGACGCTCATTGCGGGAGCAAACCGATGCAATTTCCCAGCGAGGCCTTCTTTCGCCAATTCATCGACATTCATACGATAGTCGCGCGCCTTGGTCGAGGAGGGGCCGACCCATGTCCTGGCGGCCGCGTCGGGTGGGCAACACAGCGGCTTCGCCGTTTTGCCCACCCGCTCCTTGCGATTTCATTCTGCAAACCGGCGGCGGGTCTGCTTCTGCTTTTCCCCGGTCTCGTAGTGGCGCCCCTCGACCGCAAGCTCGGCCTCCTTCTCCTCTTCCTCGGTCCAATAGCCCAGTGAATAGCCCCACCAGGGTTCCTTGAGGCTGAGCGGGGGCAGCTGCAGATCGCGCCAGATTTCGAGCGCGCGCTCCATATATTTCCGCTTCGGCAGCGACAGCGGCGGGTATGGCCAGGGCATGGTGGCGTCGATGAGGAGCGCTGTCGACCGCGGCTGCTTCGCGCTCGTCAAGCCGCGCGGTTGCCCCGGAGGCGCAACCGACGGATCGAGCGCAAATAGCGGCGCGTCGACGATCTCCGCGTCCCGGTAAGGCTGCGAGCGGTAGGCGATCGCCCATAGAATATTCTCCGCGTCTCGGACATTGATGTCGTCGTCGACCGCGATCGCGATCTTGCCGATGAATCTCTTGGCAAGCAGGCGCAGCGCATTCTTGGCATCGTCGGCGCTTCGCTTTTTGAGCTTGACGACGACGATCGCGTTCGCGCCGGCGCATTCGAGATATTCGACCTCGCTGACATTGTCGAAGCCGGCATCGCGCAGGAGCTTGTGGGAGGCGGCGGCGCGGCCGATGTGGCGCATCTTGCTGCTCTCGCTCGGCGGGAGCTGGCTCAGGATCGCGAGATAGATCGGCTGCCTGCGCATCGTGATGGCGGTCAGCTCCATGAAGAAGCTGAAGTCGCGCTGCGCCATGTAGCCCGGAAACTCGCCGAACGCGCCCTCCATCTCGACGATATTGGTGGGCACCGTGCCTTCGATGACGATCTCGGCCTGCGCCGGCACCATGAGGTCCTGGGTGACGCAGCGCACGACCTCGAGCGGGTGCCCGCATAGCGCGCCGGCGACGTCGTATTCGCACATGTTGTTCGGGATCCGGGTCACCGCGGTATAGGTGACATGCGGCGGCGCGCCGATCACGATCGCCGCCGGCAGGCGCTCCGCCCCCTTCGCCCGCCAGCGGTCGATATGCTCGCGCATGCCGACGCCGAGCATGCCCGAGAGCACGCCGATGCGGTTTTCCGCCTTCACCATGCCGCGGTAGTTGCCGAGGTTGTGCAGGGCGGTCTCCGGATCCTTCGAGACCCAATGCGAGGCGGTCGTATAGGGCGCATTGTCGAACCCTGGAGTCGAGATCGGGATCGGCAGCCGGCCGAGTCCGCCGCCTTCGCGGCTGAGCGCATCGCCGGTGATGACGACCTCCTGGCATGGTGCTTCTCCGACTTCGATCGGAGCGAGCGGGCTTGCCAAGGCCTTGCGCCATACCTCCGCGATCTCCTCGATCGCGCAACCCATTCCAAGCGCGTAGATTTCCGCCGAGCCGGCCATGGCGCCAACCAGGACCGGGATGGAGTAGCTGCGGCCGCGGCTGTCCACCACGTTCTCGAACAGGAACGCCTTGCGCGCAGTCTCGGGCAAGCCGCGAAATTGCAGCCGCACCAGCGGATGAAGCTCGGTATCCTTGTTGACCGGCGTGGTCACGCGAACGAGCTTGCCCGCCTGTTCGAGCCCCGCAACATAGCTGCCCAGCGTCGGCCAATACGAGGCCATCGGGTTCTCCGGCATTCGTTAAGTCCACGCCTCAATGCGCCGCGTTGATCCTGCGGACCAGCTCGACGACCGCCGGCGGCGTGGCATGGAGCCGGTCGACAATCTCCTGCATCTCGGCGCCGCTGACCAGGTCGACGTCGAGGTTCTGCCTCGACGCCTCCGCCTTGAGCTCAGGGTCCTTCATCATGGCGTCGAAGCCGGCGCGCAGCTCGGCCAGGCGTTCCGCCGCCAGGTCGGGCGGCGCCATGAGCGGCCAGGCCAGGACCGAATCGGCCGCGAGGACATCGATCGCCTGCCGCCCGGCTTGTGTCGGCACTAGCTCGCTCGCGAGCGGCACATTCGGCAATGGCGTTTTCGACAGCGTGAACTGGGCGAGCGGCCTGATCTTGCCGTCGCGCAGCCAGTCGGGGGCGCGGGTCATGATGCTGCCGAGCGCCCAGCCGCAATAGCCCTCGACCTCGCCGCGCTCGAGCGCGAGCGTGATCTCGTTGCCTCCGGGATAGCCGGTCACCACCTTGAACCTGGTGCCGATCAGCTCGTTGAGGGCCTTCGGGTAAGTCAGCGTGCGCGAGCCGGGGCCGGTCGCGCCGACGACGGTCTCCCGCGTCACCACGTTCTGCATCGTCCTGACCGGCACCGTGTGCCAGACCGCGCAGAGGAAGTTGTCGCGCGAGCGCCCGCCGATCCAGCCGAAGCGCCTCGGATCGTATTTCGCCTGCGGGTTGCCGAGCAAAGGCTCGAGCACCGTGCCGCCGCCGACCACGCCGAGCGTGGTGCCGTCCTTGGGCGCGGCGTTATAGAGGTGGAGCGCCGCGACCAGGCTGCCGGAGCCAGGCATGTTGCGCACGATCACCGACGGATTGCCCGCCAGATGCCGGCCCAGATAGCGCGAGAACAGGCGCGCGGTCTGGTCATAGGTGC
>WNGL01010572.1_pt1 | contig 32943 bp, 27 predicted proteins | sample 5400591 | NCBI WGS metagenome assembly WNGL01 (sample SAMN13153377, study PRJNA577476) | soil metagenome | isolation source: 80 cm soil or saprolite under Garry oak tree replicate 1 | place: USA:California | collected 2016-06-15
ACGGTCATGAGCTTCGGCCGGAGACGATGCACGGCGCCTTCGATTACCGCATCCTGAATCGCTTCATTCGTGAGCAGCTGGCCTGAAGCGATTCGTTTTTCCAACGCTTCTTGCAGATAGACGACCATGACGACCCCAGTTTCTACGGCGATGCCGAACAAGGCGATATACCCCACCCAAACTGCGACGCTGAAATTGTAACCGAGTAACCATTGCAGAAGCAGACCTCCGCTGATTGCATAGAAAGTGGGAAAAATCAGAACCAGGGTTTCGGCGACCGAGCGAAATACTAGATAAAGCAAAACAAAGATCGCCAGGAAGACCACAGGGAGAATCAGTTTTAGGCGTTCCTTGGCTCGCAACTGAAATTCGTATTCTCCGGACCACTGATAGGTGAAACCGACCGGCAACTTCAATTCCTGGGATAACAGTTGGCTTGCGCGATCCACAAAGCGGCCGTAGTCGCTGGTCTTCAGATCAATGTACACATACCCGGTGAGCTGTCCCTCTTCGTCACGGATCATTGCTGGACCGCGCGAAAACGAGATATGCGCAACCGAACCGAGAGGCATCTGCGTCCCGGTACGAGTTTCCACCAGCACACGCGCCAGTTCCTCAGGCGTGTCCCGGAAATCGCGCTGGTAACGCACGTTGATGGGATATCGCTCCCGGCCCTCGACGTTCTCCGCGATATCTTCGCCGCCGATGCCGGACTGCACGGCGCGCTGCACGTCCTGGACGGTCATACCGTAACGGGCAGCTTCCAGGCGATCAACTTCAATATTGAGATAGAAGCCCTGCGAAACGCGTTCGGCAAAAACCGCGCGCACATCGGGCAGGCCGGCCAGCAATTGCTCGATGCGAGCTCCGGCAGCCTGAATTCCTTCCACGTCGGTTCCTTGAATCTTCATGCCGACTGGTGTCTTGATGCCAGTAAGTTGCATGTCGAGGCGGTTTTCGACCGGCATCGTCCAAGTGTTCGACAGCCCTGGAAACTGCAACTTCGCATCCATCTCCGCGATCAACCTGTCGTAGGTCATGCCGTGACGCCACTTCTCGCGCGGCTTCAACATGATCGTGGTGTCATACATGTCGAGCGGAGCATTGTCGGTTGGGCTATCAGAACGGCCAACCACTCCGAAGACGCTGTCAACTTCTGGAAAGGTGCGGATGATTCGATCTTGCTCCTGCAGGAGTTGGGTCGCCTGGGTAATGCCGATTCCGGGGAGCGAAGTCGGCATGTAGAGCGAGGAACCCTCGAAGAGCGGCGGCATGAATTGACTGCCGAGACGGAAAGCGAGCGGAATCGTCGCCGCAAGAAAAATCAGATTGAGGACGATTGTCAGCCACGGACGTCGCAAGGCGAAGCGGAGAACTGGCAAATACAGCGCCTGGGTAAATCGCGAAACCGGGTTTTTCGATTCCGGTCTGAGCTTCCCCCGGATGAACATGACCATCAAGGCAGGAACAACTGTGATGGCAAGGATGGACGAGAATGCTACGGACAGAGTTTTGGTCCAGGCCAGCGGGCGAAACATGCGGCCCTCCTGCGCTTCCAGGAGGAAGACCGGCAGGAATGAAACCACGATGATCAGCAGCGAGAAGAATAGAGCTGGGCCAACTTGTTTAGCGGCATCAATGAGAATCGGCCGCCGCTCTCCTTCGGCAACGGGGCCAGCTTCAGAAAGATGGCGATAGCCGTTTTCGACAATCACGATGGCAGCGTCGATCAGTACCCCAATCGCCAGCGCGAAGCCACCCAGCGACATAATGTTGCTGCTGATGTGGAGGAGATACATCGGTACGAACGCGCCGAGCAGAGCGACCGGCAAAGTGAGAATGGGGATCAGCGCCGAGCGGAAGTGGAAAAGAAAAACAATTGTGACAAGGCTTACGATCGCGCACTCGGCGAGGAGATCGCGTTTCAAAGTGTGGATGGATTCCTCGATCAGGCCCGAGCGGTCATAGCCGGCGTGGATCTCGACGCCCGGAGGAAGGGAGGGCGCAATCTCGGCGACTTTCTTCTTGATTCCGTTGATTACGTTCAATGCGTTCTCGCCGTAGCGCATCACCACAATCCCGCCCACGGCTTCGCCTTCGCCTTGCCACTCGGCGACGCCTTCGCGGATTTCAGGTCCAAGTACGACCGTCCCCAAATCGCGCAAGAGTACAGGTGTGCCGTTTTTGGCGGTGACTGGCACGTTTTCCAAATCACTGAGCGAGCGCAAGTATCCCAGTCCGCGCACCATGTAGCGCGCGCCATTCATCTCCAGCACACGGCCGCCAACTTCGTTGGTACTGGCGCGCACACGGTCAATCACAGTTGAGAGCGGAATGCCATAAGCGAGCAGCCGATTAGGATCGAGCTGCACCTGATACTGCTTCACGAAGCCGCCGATGGTCGCAACTTCGGCGACTCCAGGCACCGTTTCAAGCTGGTAACGTACGTGCCAATCCTGAAGCGAGCGCAGATCGGCCAAGCTGTGCTGGTGTGTGCGGTCGATCAAGACATATTCGAACACCCAGCCCACGCCGCTTGCGTCGGGACCGATCATTGGCGCCGCGCCCGCGGGCAAGCGTCCGCTGATTTGCTGGATGTATTCGAGAACCCGCGAGCGGGCCCAGTAGATGTCGGTGCCGTCCTGAAAAACAACGTAAACGTAGGAGTCGCCGAACATGGTCGTGGCCCGTACGGCCTTTACGTGGGGCGCCGCTAGCAAAGTCGTAACAATGGGATAGGTGACCTGGTCTTCAATGAGGTTCGGAGGCTGCCCCGGCCAGGCGGTGTGCACAATGACTTGCACGTCAGAGATGTCCGGCAAGGCATCGAGCGGAACTCTTTGCAGGGACCAGATACCGGCCATCACCAGAAAAAGCACAGCAATGAAAACCAGGAAACGGTTTCGCGCACACCAGTCAATCACACGAGAGATCATGAGTTACATACCTCCCGTCGCAGCCAGATTCACGCGCTTCGTCAAAACTGTTTTTCCGCCTTGCTCTGCAATAATCGTGCCCTGCCACGTGCCTCCCGAGCCGAGTTCCACTTCGCCCGTATGAGTTCCATTGCCCTGATCACTGAGCTGAACGGTCACATTCATCTCTGCCATGCCCATCTCAGGCATGCCCGCCATGAAGAAGCGAACGGTTACCCTTGCGCCAGAAAGCGGCTTGCCGTCGGACGCGGTGAGCTTCACCTGCAGACGGTTCTTGCCTTTGTGGGGAGGCGACGGATCCGTAGTTAGTTCGACCGAGACCTGCTGCCCCGGTCCATTCATCGCGGCGGCTGCTCCCGCGCCAGGGGGTGGAGGAGTGTAGGCTCCAGCAGCAGCTTGGAGCTGACTTTCGGAATCAATGAGGAAGTTGGCGGAGGTTGAAACCATATCGCCAACCTGCAGTCCTTTGAGGACAACAAAGCCTTGTTCGGTACGCGTCCCGAGTTGGACTTCACGCGGCTCGAACGATCCCTGGCCTCGCGACAGGAAGACAACTTGACGGCTTCCTGTCTGCACCACGGCTGAGCTGGGGACAACCAGTTGACGTCCGAGCGGAGCACGCAGAAGGACATTCACGAACATGCCAGGTTTCAGCGCAAGACTCGGGTTAGACATGGTTAGTCTTACGCGTAGAGTGCGGGTGGTTGGATCAATTTGCGGAAGGACCTGTTCGACTCGCGCATGAAACACGCGGCCGGGATACGCATCCACTGTGATGTCTGCGGAATCTTGCGGCTTCAATTTGCCGGCGTTCTCCTGAAACACCTGTGCGTTCACCCATACCGATGAGAGGTCCGCAATGGAGTACAAGCGCATGTCGGGCTGCACATAAGCGTTCGGCAGCGGCATGCGTTCAATCACGTAGCCAGAAACTGGAGAAGCAAAGGTGAAATCCGTCAGCGGTTTTCCGCTGGCCTCTAGTTTCGCAATGTCTTGCTCCGATAGATTCCATTGCAGGAGCCGTTCGCGCGCCGAACGAAGCAGCGTATCCGCGCCGGAAGACACGCCTTCGACCGGACTTTGACGAAGATGGCCGGCATTGGTTTTTGCGAGCAGATATTCCTGCTCACTGGCCACGAGTTCGGGGCTGTAGATGGTGAAAAGCGGCTCGCCCTTTCTCACGTATTGATAGCTTGCGTTTACGAAAACGTCTTTCACCCAGCCTGGGTAGCGGGTCTGAACGTAGGCCAATCGCCGCTCGTCCACATCTACAGTTCCGGTAGCGCGGATTTCAGAATCAATCGTCTTGTATTCGACACGTCCAGTGCGCACGCCAATCCTCTGCATGCGCTCTGGTGTTAGCTCGATCGGGGCCAGCGTTACTCGAGGAGTGTCCACAGGAGCCGGAGTAAAACCCTCCATCGCGGGATGCTCCGCGGCAGCGTTCTCCGCCGGTTTTGCGCCCGACGAGGCAAGATTGAGCACAACTGCGACCACAAAAAGTTTGCGATAGTTCATTGCAGTTCCTCCCCGATGAGGCGCTCGATCTGCGCGACAGCGGCCTCGTGCTCGGCCAGAGTGCGCTCGCGATCCATCGCCAAGCGAAGCGTGTCGTTGTACGAACCAAGCAAGCCCTGATAATCCTGCTTGCCCGCGCGATATCCAGCCAGGCCAGCGTTCAGCGCCGACTCGCTCTGTGGTATCAGCCCTTGTTCATAGACCGTGAGTTGCTGTTCGGAAGTTTGAACAACCGCGAGTTGTTCCCCCAAATCGCTTTCCAGTTGCTTCAGGCGGTATTCCTTTTCAGCTTCAGACTCAGTGAGCTTGGCCCGCGACTCAGCTTCGGCGGCACGCACCCGCGAACGGTTTGGCAGTTTGATGGAAAACGTGCCCATGTAATAGTCACGGAAGTTGTCCGCGTTGTGTTGCCACATGTATTGCACGCCGAAATCGGGTTTTTGTTCGCGTTTGGCGAGGACCGCGGCGGCCTGTCCTTGGGAAACTTGCTCCGTGCTTACCTGCAACTCTGGATTACTTTGCCGGAGCTTTGCGAAGAGCGGGGCAGCTTCGGGAACGTGGCGGGACGAAAGCGGCTCGGGCACAAGGTCAGTTGATTCGGGTGAGCGACTGAGCAGTGTTTTCAGTACCACCTGGGCCTGGGCGCTCGCGCGGCGCTGCATGGAAATCTCGTTCAGAAGCTTGGTGCGCTCCAGTTGGGCTCGGAGTACGTCCTGCTGAGTTCCTTGTCCCACGCGATAACGGATTTCTGCCGCTTGCTCGATCTCGTCCGCGACTTGCCGATTCTTTTCGAGTACCGCGATCAGTTGTTGAGACGCCGCGAGCTGAAAGTACGCCAGCTTGAGGCGCGTGAGCACCTGCCATGTGATCGAATCTTTCTCTGCCCGTGAAATTGCAATCTCATGCTGCGCGACACTCGCCCGCAGCGCGCGCTTGCCCGGATAGGGCAACTCCTGCGAAGCGCCAAATCCAATGTAGGCAAAGTCACTGTTGCTGTAACCGGCAAACGGTCGCGGACTGCCTACGGTAAAGCTCTGGACCATCACTTCCGTATCTGGCAGCGCCGACGCCTGTTTGGGCATGTATTCAGAGGCCTGAATGGCCCGTTCTGCGGCCTTGACTGTGGCGTTGCTCTGCCGGGCTTCTGCGATAAGCAACTGCAAACTGGTTGGCGCGTTCTGGCCGAACGCCGACGCAGTCCAAAAGACAAACAGAAAGAGTTTGATGATCTTCGTTATTGTCATTTCTCCTCGCACACGTTTGGGACATGGAGACATACGAAGACACAAGGGCGTCCTCGCAAGGCATGTGCGACAAAGAAATCAGATTCTAAGTACGTTGATTATTTGCGGAGGGCTTTCTGGCGGGGACTCGAACAAGATGATGCTGCTATGGGTGATAATTCGCGGCAGGGACGAAGCGAATCCCCCCATCACCGGAACGGCGGAACCAAAATCGTTTCTCTGAATTCTCGCAACAGTCGCCGTGCCCTGCGAGACCGGATGCTGGCAGCACGAGTGCGAACTCGGCATCACAGATGTCTCGCAGCGGCCGGCCATCTTTTGACAGCATTCTCGCTGTTCGACGCTCATCTTTGCGGTCGACGCCAGACACACTGAGAGCGGCAACGCCACGATGATAACCGCCAACGCGACTGCAACGATTTGTGCCAATCTCTGCAACATAACCATTCTACCGCTACCCGCAAATTGTGGGCGCCTGATTTCGCGCGGTTTCGCAACGTAAGGCTTTATTTTTTGGTCCGCCTCTGACACTTCTAGTGTGCCTGCACGCTCAACAGGCCGTACATGGCTACGATGCGGTATGCGACCACGAGTCCAAAACCTAAGCTGAGCAGGCCTGATGCGAGGGCTAGCCGCCGAAAAAAATAGGCGCCTCCGCGCAGCATGTGAAACGAAGTAGCGATGCTCATAGTAATAAGCATCATGCCGGCGATTGTACCCGCCCCGAACACCAGCAGGTAGGCAACCGCCCAGCGAGGATCGCGAATCGTCGTCAAGACCAGCAGCGCCACCGCGGCCGAGCCCGCCAATCCGTGAACAATGCCAACTACCAGGGGTCGAAGCAGCCGGTATAGGCCGAACTTTGATAGCACGCGATCGGCGCGCGCCAGTGGAGTCCGATCGAGCGAGTGAGGGTGTGCTTCCGGTTCATGTCCGTGCGCATGGGAGTGGACGTAGTCTCCGTGACTGTGGGGGTGCGAATGATCCAGTTGCGACAATCCTCCGGTTGGCGCGCTGAAGAAGCTCAGAACATTCGCGGCCCCGAGCACAATCAGCATCAGGCCGACCGCAAATTCCATGCTCAAGCCGAGTCGAGGAGGAATCACTAGGTCGAAGAGGATGATGCCGGCGCCGACCGCGAAAATCGTTACTGCATGCCCGATGCCCCAGGCAATGCCGATCCAGGCAGATTTCGAGATTTGGCGCTCGCGGCTGACGATTGTTGTGACCGCAATCACGTGGTCAGGATCCGTCGCGTGGCGCATCCCCAGGAAAAAACCGAGGGCGATAATGGAAAGAAAGTTAATCAAATTATCACTTCCACCTACCAGTTACTTTCCCGCAAATAATCGAATGCTTCTTCGGGGGTCCTCACTACTTTCAGCTTCGGGCGAGTTTCTTCTGCGACGACTTGGAACATGCGAGCCAACCGAAAGATGAGTCCGGGTGCTGCAATCACTACGTGCTTGGATTCGCGATGAAAAAGACTTTCCTCTCCGGCGACACGCCTCAATGTCTCGGTTGAGGCCCGCAACTCGGTCACGCCTCTTAAGTCAACAATTTCGGAAAAACTTGGATCAAAATTTGGATGCGACCGAATGGTGTGGGCATGTTGCAAAAACTCCTCTTCCGAAACATCACCATGGAACGCGGAATAAACCAGCCTGCGGCCAGGATGAATGGTGAGCGATACCGGCATGGTTTCGGCGCGAAAAATCTGAAGACCACCTCGGAACGATGCGAAAATTATACGCTTGCTGAATTATTTGAACTTGAGTTGGGACGCGCGTTATCCATGACCGCCTGAGAGTTCCTTGACGATATTGCTTACGAACACCTTTGCGTCTCCAAACAGCATCAGTGTCTGGTCCATGTAGTAGAGAGGATTGTCAATTCCGGCAAATCCAGGATTCATGCTGCGCTTGATGACCATCACGGTGTGCGACCTTTCCACGTCGAGCACCGGCATACCGTAAATCGGGCTCGATTGGTCGGTCTTGGCGGCGGGATTAGTGACATCGTTCGCGCCAATAATGAGCGAGACATCGGTTTGCGGAAAGTCGCCGTTGATATCGTCCATTTCCATCAAGCGATCGTAAGGAACGTCGGCTTCGGCCAATAGTACATTCATGTGACCGGGCATGCGACCGGCAACGGGATGGATCGCGAAGCGCACATCAATTCCGCGCTTGGTTAATGAATCGTACAGTTCGCGGACTTTGTGCTGCGCCTGCGCTACTGCCATGCCATATCCCGGAACGATGACAACTTTGCTCGCCGCTGCGAGAATTCCTGCAGCTTCATCTGGACTCGCGCTCTTGACCGGCCTGGTTTCCTGAGCTCCCGCGGCTGCCGCTGCGACTTGCCCGAACGCTCCGAACAACACATTCGTAAACGACCGATTCATCGCCTTCGACATGATGACCGAAAGAATGAAACCGGAGGAGCCGTCGAGGGCGCCGGCGATAATCAGCAGCTTGTTATTCAACACAAATCCCATTGCTGCCGCTGAAAGGCCGGCGTAGGAATTCAGAAGCGAGATCACGGTCGGCATGTCGGCGCCACCGATTGGAATCACCAGCATGATGCCGAACACCAATGCGATACCGACCATCACGGGGTAGAGGTGAGTTGCTCCTGGATTATGTACAAGGTAAACGGCGATAACAATCGCGATGACTAGCATTGAAAGGTTAACAATGTTTTGTCCTTTGAATGTGATCGGGCGTTGCGGCAGTACCTCCTGCAATTTTCCCGCAGCCATCAAGCTTCCAGTCACTGTCAATCCGCCGAGTATGACCTCGCAACACAACACCGACATCATGAACGGCTGCACATTCGGCGTACGCAAATAAAACTCTGCGGTACCGACCAAGGTCACACAGAAAGCGCCAAATGCGTGGCTGAGAGCCGTTCGCTGTGGCACTGCCGTCATTTGGACTAGGCCGAGCGGAACGCCAATGCCCGAACCGATCACCAGCGCGACCAGAATCCACTTGTAGTCAATGATGCCGTGCTGCAGCAGCGTGCCACCGATGGCCAGCACCATGCCGATTTCGCCGGCCAGAATCCCTCGGCGCGCGGTCGCCGGCGTGTTCATCCATTTGAGCGCCAGAATGAACAGTGCGCTCGCCACAAGATAGATCAGTTCGATGATGTGCTGCTGATAGCCCGCGAAGTCGCTCATGATTTTGCCGGACGGCTGCTCTTGAACATTCTCAGCATTCGGTCGGTAATCAGAAATCCACCCACGATGTTGCTGGTTGTTTGCCGACGAGCACTATCGCGCCGACAACCGCGATCGCGTCTAGGGCATTGGTGATTGACATCAATGGCGTGTGAAGCAGGGGCGATATCCGTTTGATCACTTCAAAGCCAATGAAGGCCGCCAACATGAATACGAACAATCCATCAACAAGGGAGGAACCCATAGTTTCAGTCCAATCCTGCAAGTTGTCAGTCAGTTGTCAGTGGTCAGTTGATGGTGGCTAGTAAGCGCTCCAGTGAACACTGATACCACTACTGGCAACTGGCCACTATCTACTGATCGCCTATCACTGCGCCACCAGCGCGGGCAGTCCCAACAACTCCCTTACCCGCGCATTCACGACTTCCCCGCCCTGTGTCAACAAAGTATCTCGAATAATGTCGTCACTCTCCGCCGGACGCACTTTCCCATCTTTTACTAGATTCGCGAGAAACGCTGTCAAATTCCGCGCGTACATTTGGCTGGCGTGATGTGGGACCCCGGCTGCCAAGTTAATCGTTCCTATCAGTGTGACTCCATGCTCGACGACGATTTCACCTGGCCGCGTTAGCTCGCAGTTGCCGCCGCGCTCTGCCGCCAAATCCAGAATCACGGATCCAGGCGCCATGCCCTTAACCATTTCCGCTGTCACCAGCACCGGAGCCTTCTTTCCTGGCACCACCGCCGTCGTGATGACGGCGTCGCTCTCCGCCACGACGCGTCCGAGTAACTCGCGTTGCTTGGCGTAGAAAGCTTCATCCTGCGCCTTGGCATATCCGCGAGCATCCTGCGCATCCTGCGTTTCCAGCGGAAGCTCAACAAATCTCGCACCTAAACTCTGCACCTGCTCTTTGGCGACGGGGCGCACGTCGTAAGCCGAAATGACAGCCCCTAGGCGCTTCGCGGTCGCAATCGCCTGTAGTCCAGCAACACCCGCGCCAATCACTAGCACGCGCGATGGAGTAATCGTCCCTGCCGCGGTCGTCATCATGGGGAAAATTCGTGGCAGAGTATTCGCCACAACGAGTACGGCCTTGTATCCGGCAAGGGACGCCATGGACGAGAGTGCGTCCATGCTCTGCGCCCGCGTGGTGCGTGGCATTAGTTCTACTGCGAACGCAGTCACTCCCGTCTGTGCGACCTGCTGGACCATCTCCGCCGAGCTCAGCGGACGCAAGAATCCCACCAATACCTGTCCGCGCCGCATCAGCCCAAGATCGCTCGTTCCATTTTTGTCGTTAGCACCGTGGCACAACACCTGCGCAATGATGTCGCACTGCGAGAAGACGTCCGCGCGCCCAGTGAGAACCTTCGCGCCCTTTTCTTGATATTGCGCATCGAGATATCCCGCTTCCGCTCCGGCGCCAGCTTCAATAGCAACCTCAAGCCCTGCCTTGGCAAGCATGGGAACGACCACGGGCGTCAGCGCAACGCGCCGTTCTCCGGGATAAATTTCTTTGGGAACCCCAACGATCACTGCCAGTGGTCCTTTCAAGGAACAGGTATTGTATCCGGACTGCCGATGAAGGCAAAATGCCTCGGCTTGCCAGTCCATATTTCGAGTATTCGGTTAAAGACTCGCTTGGCGCAGCTGTACCACACTTGTATGCCAATTCCGGTACTTCGGCCAACAACCGCTTGAGTTTAAGTAAGAACTTAAAGACCTGTCGGAGGTCCGGCTGCGCCGCACAGGTTTGCAGTTAATGGCAACTTCGTTGCGCAGTTCATAAATACCTGTCATTTTCTTGTCTCTCACGTTTACAGGCCACGGAATGCTGGCGTATCTTGCTGGAAGCCCGTTTCGGCTGTTTTTGATAATGCGGAGATCGGCCACAGGCATGCGGTTTCAAAACATACTAACTCACGCTCATGTCCTGTGGGAGTTCGCAGCATCCGGGTTTTCCCAGGCACCCCAGGTCATCAAGGAGAGTATTGTATGATTCATCGCAAGTATGAAATTCGCTTCATCACGGTTTTAGCGCTCATTTTTTGTTTTGCGGCGAGCCCAGCGTTCGCGCAGAATCGCTCAGCCCTGCAGATCAAAGTAGCGGGAGTCACCAACTTATCCGCGCAACCCGGATCAGCGCCAACGGAAATAGGCAATGAGGTCTTCATCGGGCCAGAGGTAGATGAGCAATTTACTAAACCGCAGATCACCGGATCGATCTCGCCGTCGCGCGTGTCTTCGGCGCACGTTCCCACGCCGAGCGGGAGTGGGTTCGCGACGACCGCGGGAGACGTATTTTTAGGCTTCAACGCGATCTCGCATCGCGACCAGCGACTGTCTAACAACGGCAACCAGTTCAGCCTGGAGCCGCCCGACCAGGGGCTGGCGGCGGGCAATGGCTTTGTAGTAGAGGCGGTGAACGACGCCGTGCGGGTGTTCAACTACGCGGGAACGGCTCAGACCGGAACGGTTGCCTTGAGTAGTTTCCTAGGTCTGCCTCCGGAGATCGATCGCACCAAAACACCGGTTGTCTTCGGGCCTGAGCCCACGGATCCACGCGTATATTACGACGCGACCACGCAGCGATTCTTCCTGACCGCTCTAGTGCTCAGCCAAAAGTCAGACACCGGTGCGCTGATCCCGCCAGTGAATGTTTATATTGCGGTGAGCCAGACCAACGATCCCACGGGCAACTGGACAATCCTGACCCTGGATGTCACCAATGATGGTGGTCCTTTTGCGGCGTGTCCGTGCTTTGGAGACCAACCGCTGATCGGCGCGGATGCAAACGGCTTTTACGTCAGCACCAACGCGTTTTCGCTGTCCACCTTCCGCTTCAGCGGGGCGAACATCTATGCCTTCTCGAAGACAGCGCTGGAAACGGCAAGTGCGGGCGCGATTACCGGCGTCCGGTTCAGCAATTTGACGGAAGCCGGCCTGCCGTTCGCGTTTACGATTCAGCCGGCGACCGTCCCGCCTGGCGGTAGTTTCGCCACCAACACGGAGTACTTTGTCAGCGCGCTGGATTTCACCAACACGGTGGATAACCGCCTGGTGGTCTGGGCGCTGACCGGCACCGACACCTTGGGCACTGCGACTCCAACTCTGTCGCTGGTTAACGCGGTTGTGGATACGCAGTCCTATGGCGCTCCGCCACAGGCACAGCAGAAACCCGGGCCTTTCCCGCTGGGCACGCTGCTGAAGGACCATGAAGAACTGGTCTCTTCAAACGATGACCGCATGGAACAGGTCGTTTTTGCCGCCGGCAAGCTGTGGACGGCGCTCAGCACTTCGGCGAAAACGCTAAATGGCCCGGTGCGCACAGCGGCGGCGTGGTTCATCCTGTCGCCGGCGGTCAGTGGTGGAGCGGTGTCGGCCTCGGTGGTCAACCAGGGCTATATCGCAATCAACGACCCCAGCCAGCAGAGCGCGTTGTTTCCGTCCGTGGCGGTCAACAGCAGCGGCAAAGGCGTGGTGGCGTTCAGCGTAGTCGGACTGGACTTCTTCCCTAGCGCAGGGTACGTGCCTATTGATGTCAACGGCACGGGCGCAATCCGCATTTCCGGCGTCGGCGCATTGCCGGACGACGGATTCACCGGGTACGCGCAATTCGGCGCCAGCAACCGCGTCGGACGCTGGGGCGACTACTCCGCCGCCGTTTCCGATGAGAACGGCGCGATCTGGATGGGAAACGAGTACATCCCGAATGCGCCGCGAACGGTGAATGCCAACTGGGGCACGTTCATCGGCAGCTTCACCCCGCAGTAGTAGAAGTAAATTGTGTGAGAGCAGGGGCGTGAGAGCCCCTGCTTTTTTTTGCGAGCGGCGTTCTCTCGGAAAGAGTTCGCGAACACTCGACCCTGACTGCGTGAAATCAGGTCAGGAGGAGATTCCTTACTTTGTCCTTCCACCTTCTGTCTTCAGTTTGTCACTCGCGGCTGCCTGAGCTGCCGCCAATCGCGCGGTTAGCACCCTGAAGGGCGAGCAGGAAACATAGTTCAGTCCAGCCTGGTGGCAGAATTCCACCGACGACGGCTCTCCGCCGTGCTCGCCGCAGATTCCGACCTTGAGGTTAGAACGAGTTTTGCGCCCGCGCTCGGTTGCCATCTTGACCAATTGACCGACACCTTCGCGATCAAGGACAGCGAACGGATCTTGCTTCAGAATACCCTCGGCGATGTACGTGGGCAGGATCTTGTTCACATCGTCTCGCGAGAAGCCAAACGTTGTCTGCGTAAGGTCATTGGTGCCAAAGGAAAAGAACTCCGCTTCTTTGGCGATCTCGTCAGCCACGAGCGCCGCTCGCGGCAACTCGATCATGGTGCCGACCAGATATTCCACCTTGGTCTCTTTTTCTTTGAAAACCTCATCGGCCACGCGTCGCACGATCGCTGCCTGGTTCGCCATTTCTTTCAGTGTTGCGGTAAGTGGAATCATGACTTCCGGAAAGACTTTCACTCCATCCTTTGCTACCGCCACTGCAGCTTCGAAGATCGCGCGGGCTTGCATTTCCGTGATCTCGGGATAAGTAATGCCCAGTCGGCAACCGCGGTGTCCGAGCATCGGGTTGAATTCATGAAGTTCTTCCACCCGGCGCAGCAAAGTTGGCAGCACCTTTTTTAAGTCGTTGGCTCCCTTTGCGCCGAACCGGCCGTATTTTTCAATTAGTGATTTCTTCTCCTTCGCATCCGCGTATGGAAGGATGGCGATATCCACCATCAGTTCCTCGCGGCGCGGAAGGAATTCGTGCAGGGGAGGATCGAGGGTCCGAATGGTGACCGCGAAGCCGTCCATGGCACGAAATACGCCGATAAAATCCGAGCGTTGCATGGGCAACAACTTTTTCAGCGCAGCCCGGCGATCTTTCTCATTGTTCGCCAGGATCATTGCCTGCATGTGTGGGATTCGGTCCTCGGCGAAGAACATGTGCTCGGTACGACAGAGACCAATACCCTCTGCGCCAAATGCGCGCGCCTGAATCGCATCGCGAGGAATGTCGGCGTTGGCGCGAACGCGCAGTGTTCGGAACGGTTCAGCCCATCCCATAAACTTCAGCAGCTCGGGATCATCAGCTTTTGGAGGAATAGTGTTCAGTTTGCCTTTGATCACCCGGCCAGTTGTTCCATCCAAAGAAATCCAGTCGCCTGCCTTGAAGACCTGCCCTTTGGCATGCATCTCACGTCGCTTCTCATCCACGTGGATCTCACCAGCGCCAGCTACGCAGCATTTGCCCATGCCGCGCGTGACTACTGCCGCGTGACTGGTCATTCCTCCGCGCGAAGTCAAAATGCCGGCGGCGACTTCCATGCCATGAATATCTTCCGGAGTGGTTTCCGCCCGCACCAGAATCACGGGGTTCTTGGTCGCCCCATGCCCAGCCTTCTCCACCGCTTCGTCTGCAGTAAACACAATCTGCCCGACTGCCGCCCCGGGTGACGCCGGAAGCCCGGTCGCCAGCACTTCTACTTTGGCGTTCTTTTCATCCAATCTGGGGACCAGGAAATCGTAAAGCTGATTCGGTTCCACTCGGAAGATCGCTTCTTCCTTGGTGATCAGCCCCTCTTCCACCATCTGCAACGCTACTCGCACGGCCGCGATTCCCGTACGCTTTCCATTGCGCGTTTGCAGCATGTAGAGCTTGCCGTCCTGGATGGTGAACTCGAAATCCTGCATGTCGCGATAATGCTTTTCGAGCCGGGTCGTGATCTCCCGGAGTTGGTTATAAACGTGGGGCATCACCTTCTCCAGTTCAAGAATGTGCACTGGAGTGCGAATGCCGGCGACCACGTCCTCGCCCTGCGCATTCATAAGAAATTCGCCATAAAACTCTTTGGTGCCAATCGCAGGATTTCGCGTGAACCCTACGCCCGTGCCACTGGTGTCGCCGAGATTGCCGAAGACCATAGCTTGCACATTGACCGCGGTGCCCAGCATGTCATCAATGTTGTTAATTCGACGGTAATGCTTGGCGCGATCGTTCTGCCAGGAGCGAAACACCGCGTCGCGCGCCATCACGAGCTGAGCGTGCGGATCTTGCGGGAAATCATGCTTGGTGTGTTTTTTGACGACCTTCTTATATTCTGCGATGACTTCTTTCAGTGCCTTCGCGTCCAAGTCGGTATCGAGTTTCGCTTTCTTCTGCTTCTTTTTGGCGTCGAATACTTCTTCGAAGGCGTGCTTCTCGATATCCAGAACAACGCTGCCAAACATTTGAATCAATCGCCGGTAGGTTTCGCTAGCGATTCCACGCTCTGATCATTGAGTCCGAGATTGAGGATTGTATCCATCATGCCCGGCATGGAAAACTTTGCGCCCGAGCGAACGCTGACCAGCAAAGGATTTTCGCCCTTGCCGAGTTGCTGGCCCTGCAATTTTTCCAGCCGGCGCAGTGCATCTTCCATCTGGCGGTCCACTTCTTCAGAGACGCCACCCTTCCGCATGTACTCGCGACAAGCCTCGGTCTGAATGGTGAAACCCGGAGGCACGGGCAATCCGGCGTTGGTCATCTCGGCAAGTCCGGCGCCTTTGCCGCCGAGCTCGTCCTTCATCTTCCCGTGGCCGTCAGCTTTGCCATCGCCGAAAAAGTAAACGTACTTGGTCGCGCTTTTTGGGGCGGCCTTGGTGGTTTCTTGGATTTCAGTTTCTGGAAGCGTTGATGTCGCCATATGAGTGCGTTTCCTTTTCTATGTACGAGATTTCAGTCGACGATCATTTTTGAGCATGTCATTCCGAGGAGCGAATGCGACGAGGAACCTGCTGTTTCGTTTCGTACGACCTTGAAATCTGTGCCGTCCCTACGGGACTCAATCATGCTCTTGCTTACCCAGCGCTTACGCGCTGGGCTAACTTATGCCGCTCCTCCGGAGCTGGGTTTTCCTTCGGTAACGATCTCGGAAAAATCCGCGATTGTTGAAAACTCTTTCAACAAGGACTGAAGGAGCGCGAGACGATTGGCACGCAGCCGGTCGTCCTCGACCATCACCATTACTTTATCGAAAAAGGCGTCCACTGCGGGACGAATCCCGGAAATTTCTGCCAAAGCGCGTGAATAGTCCCGTTGCTGCCGAAAGAGGTTCGCGGTTATCGCAGTTTCCGGAATTTTCGCCCCAAGATCCATCTCTGCTTTTTCTCGGTACGCTGTTGGATCAGCCGCTGAGCCAATTCGCTTCCCGGCCTCATTCGCCTGACGAAGGATGTTCTTGATGCGCTTGAACGCCACTGAAATTGACTCAAAGTCGGCCGAGCCCCTCACTTTCGAGACGGCCTCAGCGCGCGCAACCGCGTCCACAACATCACCTGCACCGGCGGCCAAAACTGCGTTGACCACGTCGTACTTGTATCCGAGCTGATCTCGCAAATAAAACTCCAGCCGCTCGCGGAAGAACGCGCGAATTGAATCCTCATATTTGATTTCGCGCGCGAATTTCTTTTCCGCCGCCGAAGCCTTGTAGGTTTCGCGAGCGAGTTGGAACAATTGCGCGATCCCGATCGGCAACTTGTGCTCAGCAATGGTTCTCACAATGCCATTCGCCTGGCGGCGGAGGGCAAACGGATCCTTCGATCCCGTCGGTTGCAGAGCTAAAGCGAACATGCCAGCGATGGTTTCAGTTTTGTCGGAAATCGAGAGCACCGCGCCTTCAACCGTCGTCGGCACTGAATCTTCCGCTGATTCCGGCTTGTAGTGATCGTAGATGGTCTGGGCGATAAGCTGCCGAGTGGCATCAGGCATGCCGCGGTCCAACGCCTGCACGCGGGCATAGAGTCCGCCCACAATTCCCTGCAGCTCGGTAAACTCTTTCACTAATTCTGTCGTGAGATCGGTCTTTGCGAGACAGGCTGCCTTATGTACGACACCCGGTCGAACCTTAATTCCATCTTGTCGAATGTTTTCGCACACCCAACTGCACAAGCGCTGCACGCGCAGCGTCTTCTCATAGTAGCTGCCCAGATCTTTCTGGAAGGTGACGTTCTTCAACCAGGAAATGCGCTCACGCAGCGGATGCTTTTGGTCGGTCTGCCAGAAAAATCGCGCATCATTAAAGCGGGCGCGCAGCACACGTTCGTTGCCATGACGAATCAATCCTTGGGGATCGACGTCAGTATTCAGCCCCGCCAAAAAATGCGGCAGCAACTTGCCATTGGGGCCCTCAACCGCAAAATACTTTTGATGGTCGCGCATCACCGTGACCAGCACTTCTTCAGGAAGCTCTAGAAATTCACGATCGAAGCTGCCGAGAATCACCGATGGCCACTCGGTCAGATTGACGACTGTGTCCAGCAAAGTCTTGTCTTCGCGCCAGCGCGCGCCCGAAATGGCGCGAGTGGCAGCGTCGAGGGCTTTGCGAATCTGATGTTCACGCTCCGTCCGACTCAGGACCTTCGCCTGTTTCAAGGCTTCCACATAGGCCGCACCAGCTTTCGGTATAACAACCGGGCCCTCCGCCAAAATCCGGTGTCCGCGCGACTGATTGCCGGAGTGAATTCCGCCAAATTCCAGAGGAATAACTTGATCATCCAGCATGGCGACTAGCCAGCGCACCGGGCGAACAAACCGCTCACTCGACTTGCGCCAGTACATACTTTTCGACCAATAGATGGAAGCGATCTCCTTGGGGAGGGCCTCGGCAAGAATATCGGAAGCAGCCCGGCCTTTGATTGTGAACGTCACGTACTCACCTTTCGAAGTTGTCATTCTTCCAAGCTGCGAAACTTCTGCTCCAACCTTCTCCGCAAAAGCATGCGCGGCGGGCGTTGGCGCTCCGTCTTTATAAGCAACCTTCACTGGAGGGCCAAGTCCAGGCTTATCTGGTTGACGTTCGCAGACATCTGGACACAAGACAGCGATACGGCGAGGAGTCGAAATCGTTTGGCCGTAGGTGTTGAGGTCGATCTCCAGAGCCAATATGTCGAGGTGGCCAAGCAAATCCCTGACGCGTTTGCGCAACTCCTCCGACGCGCCCGCAATCATACGCGCGGGAATCTCTTCGCAACCGATTTCGAGTAAAAAATCAGGCATGCTTTATTCTGCTCTGCGAAGTTTGTGCCGTCCTTACACGACTCGCGCTTCTCCGAACTTACCCAGGACTTACGTCCTGGGCTAACTTATTCCGCCCCTTTCGCGGCTGGGCGGCGTGCTTAAGAGGCCGCCGGCGCAAGGTCGGCGACCGTTTTCCCAGCGACAGGTTCACTTTCCTCTTCAGAGGATTCAGCTTCAGCCGTCTGTTGATCCACCCAAGCCTTCGCAATGCCGACCGCTAGGGCTCGCACCCGCGCGATCACTCCGACTCTCTCCGTCACGGAAATTGCTCCGCGCGCATCGAGAATGTTGAAGAGATGTGAGCACTTGAGACAAAGCTCGTACCCTCCGAGCAGCGGGAACCGCTTCTTCTCGGTCGCGGTTCCCTTTCTTCTGCTCAATTCGGAATATTGGTCGAGCAAACCTTTGCACTCCGCTTCGTACAATTCAAAATGTTTCCAGGCACTCGGGACGTCGGCTATCTCGAAGTTGTAAACCGAGAGTTGCAACTCATCCGCCAGCCGCACGTCGCCATAGGTTGTCACGGGACCGCTTTCCGGATCACGCGCCCACACGATGTCATAGATGGAATCCACATCCTGCAGAAAGGCGGCAATGCGTTCCAATCCGTAGGTCAATTCCGCCGAGATGGGGAACAAATCCACTCCTCCACACTGCTGGAAGTAGGTGAACTGCGTAATCTCCAAGCCATCGAGCATGACCTGCCAGCCGATGCCCCATGCGCCCAGCGTCGGCGCCTCCCAATTGTCCTCTTCGAACTTGATGTCGTGCTGGCGAAGATCAATTCCCATAGCGCCCAGCGATTCCAGGTAGAGTTCCTGCACATTCTCCGGTGGAGGCTTCAGAATCACCTGCAACTGGGTATGCTTGTAAAGCCGGTTAGGGTTCTCTCCATATCGCGCATCGGCCGGCCGCCGCGACGGCTGAACGTAAGCCACTTTGTACGGCTTCCGTCCCAGAACACGCAGAAATGTCTCGGGAGCCATGGTCCCTGCACCCACCTCGATGTCATACGGCTGCTGCAACACACATCCGCGCTCAGCCCAGAAGGTCTGGAGGCGCAGGATGAGTTCCTGGAAAGATGGCGGGTTGGGCTTCGATGGATTCATCTACTCTGAAGCTGCTAGCTACTAGTTGCTAGCTTCTAGCAAGCCTTGAAGCTTTCTTTAGAAGCTGGCTCTGGGTGCTATGCGAGCGGAGAAGGTTAATGCACGATTGTAATGGATGGGGAGGGCGGGCGTCAGCTAAGGCTCAGCGAATCCGTTCTCTTCGTCCTCTTCTACCGGAGGTGGAGGGTAAAGGTCAATTCCAAGAGGCACTCCGAATTTGGCAATTCGCGCGAGCATGACACCGTCAAGAACGAAACCGCCCTGTCCGTTCACCGACGCGAACCCGCAAAAGAAATCGATTTGGTATTTTTGGGAAAGGGAACGTACCTCCTCAAATTTTGGTTCCAGTTTGTCTAGGAGCCATCCCAAATGCTTGTCCAAACTATCGGATTTATTCAGCGGACTCTTAAGCGACCAGCGCGAATCACGGTATAAAACATTGGAGCGCGATCGCTGTCCTTTTAAGTGTGAATGCGTTGCCATAAGACCAAGCGCGGCGCCGATCTCCTCGGGATTAAGCGTCTCGCCCGAGATCCTGAACCATACCGCCGCCCACTTGGAATCCTCCGGAACAGACCGCTTGTTCATCGTGCCTGTCATAGCTAGATCGTAATCTTTTCCAGCATCACTCGCGTCACCAGCTTCTTCTCGATATGCCGCTCCAGTGTCTGCAACAGGAACTTCCTCAAATCCGCGCCGGATTTTTGCGAACTTGCCGCGTCAATTGTGGAAAGCGGCACCCTCAGCATCTGCGCCGCCAGCGTGCGCGACTCCGCTGATATTTCCGACGAGGCTAGGCGTTTGTGTTCGGGGCACATTAAGCCATCAGCTAGAGCGTGAAAATATGCACGACTGCCATTCAATCCGCGCCCGCAGGCGAGGCACTCAGTCAGTTCCGGGAGATATCCCATCAAGCGGACCATCCACAAGTCGAAGTACGTAATCGGCAGCCAGAGATCGCGGCTTCGAAGCTGCGCGAGTACGGAAAGCGCCAAGCGAAACACAGCGTCGTTGGCCTCGCGGTCGGGGAGCAGTTCATCCAGCAATTCCGCAACGTGGCCTAGGGCAACCGCGCGCGGATAGCTAACTTCAGAGGTTAGAGGGGATTCAATTACTTCGCAGGAGTCGAGCCGGGCCAGCTCCTGCCGCTCGCGATCTTCATAAGCCACTTTGATGTAGGTGAGCGGCTCCAGCGCTCCACCGAAGCGCCGTCGCGACTTCTTGGCCGCACGAGCGACTCCGCGCACCTTCCCTTCGAGCCGCGTAAAAAGTGTGACCAGCAGGTCGGACTCGCGCAAAGGATACGTGCGCAGCACGATCGCTTCCGATTCCTTTGGCGGCATGGAAGCAGGATACAGCAGCCGTCAGCCCAGGAGACCGAAAGGTCCTTCATCCAAAGCCGTTGAACTGCGGCTCTTCAAAAGTCCTGGTCTTTACACGGTAGATAATTCCCCAAAAAGCATGGCCGCCGTCACAGACTTGGACCGCTTGGCGTGCCTCATCAATGCTGAATTCGTCGCCCGCGGGATAAAAATTGCCGTAGATGTAGCGTTCGCCATTTCGAACGAATCCGACATATTGCCGATGATATTTGGTTCCCTTCGGAGGGATGGTCTTACCCGTCTTGTCGAGCTGGTCTAGGTACTTCCCAAGCGAGACCTCCAGATCATCGAGGTCCTTAGTGGAGGGATCCCACAGGTCTGACTTCGCGGATGGAGCAGAACGGGAGCACTGATGGAAAATCTGTCTTGCTGCTGGAGGGTGAAGAAGGAAGCGTCCAGATGGAGTGAATGTGGATGACTGCCCGGCAGCGAACAAACCAACCGCCAGCACCACAATCAACCAAGAGATTCGGCCGCGTGTCTGTCCAGGTTTCATCGTCGTGTAAAAGCAAAAGCGCGTGCTGCAGAGGCACGCGCCGGGCAGGCTGCCCATAGCTGAGAGCTTATACCTATCTTCCGAAGTACTTCGCATTTCGCTCGGCGTAGCTCTTCCACTTTTCCGGCAGATCATCTAAAGCAAAGATCGCCGAAACCGGGCAGACGGGAACGCAGGCGCCGCAATCGATGCATTCTACGGGATCAATATAAAGCATCTCTTCCGTGGCGAACTTCGGGTCTTCTTTCTTGGGATGAATGCAATCTACCGGGCAGGCGTCCACGCAAGCGCTGTCTTTGGTGCCGATGCACGGCTCTGCTATGACATAGGCCATGAGTACGTTTTCTCCTGAGATCGCTCCTAAATGAACGGAAGCTTAATTTTATCAAGAATCGCCGGAGCGGTACAGCCGTCGTCGTGCTCTTCAAGCCTGCACTAATCGATTGCAACCAGCGACACCTGAGTCTCCCTTTGAGTGGGTGGTTCGTGAAGCGCGCAACCTCCTTTATGGTACCCTCTTCCACTACATCTTCGACGCTTTCAGGAGGAAGTCGTGCGCAAAGACCGTCTTCTCGCAACTGTGCTTGTGGTTCTTGCTTTGACGTCTTTGGTTTTCGCTCTCGATCTAACCGGCAAATGGACAGGCAAATCAGGTGACGGCTACCAGATGGAGTTTACTCTCAAGTCGGACGGCGCTCAGGTCTCCGGCACCATGCTGGCCTCCGACGGCAAAACCCAGTACCCGCTCAAAGACCCCAAGCTGGATGGAGAAAATCTTTCGTTCACTGTTGATAGCGAATGGCAAGGCAATCCCGTGAAGCTGATTGGGAAGGCCAAAGTGGCTGCCGACCAGATTCAGCTTCATATGGAATCAGATAACGGTTATTGGAGCACGGACGTCAAGTTGGCCCGCGAAGCAAAATAATCCGAGACGGAACTTCAGGCCGAGACTAGTTCGCGCTCCTGGCTGGGTTCGTATTCAACGATATATCCGGCAACAGCGCTGGCGGCGACAGTTAGCGGGCTTGCCAAGTACATTTGCCCCGGACCGCTTCTGCCAGGAAAATTGCGGTTTTGGGCGCTGATCACGACCTGATCCGGACGCGTAGTCACGCCGGGGCCAGCGTTGATGCAGGCGCCGCAACTCGGCTCAATTATGTGTGCACCCGTCTTCTCAAAGGTTTTCAGATAGCCTTTTCTAATGCAGTACTCCCGCGTCTCCTGTGAGCCGAACTGGATGTAGAACTGGACTGAATCGGCAACGCGTTTACCCTGTCGAAGCGCATCGGCCAGCACCCGCGCATACATGTCCATGTCTTCGTTTTTGCCAGCTGTGCAGGTCCCGCCGTAGGCGAGTTCGACCGGGACTGGAGTGTTCAGCTCGCGTATGAACTTGCCGTTGCCGGGATCGCCGGGAGTGGCGATCATCGGCGTAATCTCGCTGGCATCGAGTTCGATGACCTGGGCATACTGCGCATCGGGATCGCTGTTCAGGCCTTCAATCATTAGTTGTGCCTGCTTGCGATCGATCCCGCGGCGCTCGACCAGAAATTCGACCGCCTTTTGATCGGGGGCAACGATTCCGGTGAAGCCTCCAATTTCGGCGGCCATGTTGGTCATGGTGGCGCGCTCGTCCACGCTAAGTTGTTCGATTGCCTCGCCGGAGTATTCGATCACCTTAGCGAGCGCTTTACCGCTGCGAACGTAATCGAGAGAGAGAATCTTCAGAATGAAATCTTTGGCAGCTACGTTCGGATGTTTCTTGCCACGGATGACGATCTTCACCGACTCTGGCACTCGAACCCGCACATCTTTCGTGATCCAGGAATTGAAAACATCAGTGGTGCCGATGCCGAAAGCAATGCAGCCGATCGCGCCCGAGTGCGGAGTATGCGAGTCGGAGCCGACCACCAGCTGTCCCGGCAGCGCGTAGCTTTCGAGCACAATGGAGTGGCAAATCCCCTCGGCCCCTTTGCGGTCCGTTAGCTCGCCGTGCAGGCGGATGCCCTTGCGTGATGCAAAGTCCCCTTGCTTCAACTTTAGTTGAGTTGCGAGATCCAGCAGGCCCATCTTGCGCTTCTGTTCGGAGAGCACCTCGTCCAGGAAAGTCAGATGGTCACGAAAGCAGAGAACAGAGTCGGGATCATTCACCGGAGCATCTCTGCCGACCAACCGGTCGAAAAAGATAGCTGCCATGGGGGTGACGTACTCGTGGCTGAACCGCAGGTCAGTACGCGCGAAGCCCGCATCGCCGGGTTTGACGGCATCCACTCCGACTTGAGAATTTTCCGAGCTACGCTCGGGCAGACAGCCGGGGGCCGCTGTCCCCACGTTGGATGTGGCCGTGCCCTCCCTGGAGACGATCATGTGCCGCGCAAAGATTTTTTCCGCAAGCGTCATGGCGCGTTTCGGAGTATCCATTGCTGGCAGGCTCACTTTTCCTTGCAAACGCGCGACATTGAATTGGAAGAGTCCGCCGTACTCGATAATTTGCCGCGTGATCTCGTCTTCGCCGGCCGTAAATTCCGCTAAGGACATTTCGGCGCCCGCGCGAATCCGATCTATGAGGGAGAAATCCGTAGAAGTCAGCACGCCCAGATTCTGGCAATTCTGCTTGTAAATCCGCTCAATGTTCTCAGCGATCACAATCTTGATGCCGGCGCAAAGTTCGGCGTAAGGGGATTGTTCGCGGCTCGATCCTTTGCCACGCCGCTTCCCGCTCACGGCTGCAACGAAGCCTCCGCGTTTCACATCTCCACGCTGAATTGGAAGTTCATTGCCGCACTTCAGGCCGGTGTAAGGAAATTCGCCGAGAGTTTCATCGAAGAAAAAACAGATGTGCGCGGGGGTGATTTCGTCCGTAGAAATATCGTCGCGCAGCTTGGGATTGTTCTGCGGATTTTTCGTGTCCCAGGGAAGGTCTTCCCCGGCGAGCTGACGCCTGATCAGCTCAGGGTCTTCGGTAAGAAATAGAATGCGGCCTTGAAGACGCACCGTCTCCGGCAGCTTGGCAATCTTTCTGTCCAGCAGGGCTTGAATCACTGAATCCGCCTCACTAGTCCCGTCACGCTCTATTTTACGCCGGAAGGCTGTGGCTAGTGGTCAGTGTTCAGTCGCTGAGGGTTAAGCTGATGGCTGAGAGCTGACAGCTGATAGCTCTCAATGATGTCCGTGCTTGCGATCGTACTTCTCGCCTGCGGGAATCGCTATTGCCAGTCTGTTTTCTTTCGGGGCCAGTGGACAGGTTGCATACGGAGTCACCGAGCAGGGCGGACTGTAAGCGCGATTGAAGTCCAGGACTACCTTTCCATCCACCACCGCGTCCGTGTCAAGGAACCTGCCACCAGGATACGTCTCCGTCTTGCTGGTGAGATCGCTGACCACGAAACTCAACCCCTGCTTGGCGTCGCCTTCATGCGCGGTAAGCGTAAGCTCGTGACCATTGAGTTTGAAGTGAACCTCGCCGACAATCGGAGTGGGAGTGACGTCGCCCAGCACGTTGGGGATGTCCACGGTTCTCTTTCCATCGGAAGGAATGAACGTTCCACTCACGCGATAATTCTCGTCTAGCGGGAAAAAGACAGGGCCAGCATAATTGCGTGCGGCTTGGCTTTCCAAGTCTTTGACCCGGATTCCGAGGCGCTCTCCACGCTTGATCACGTGCAGGCGAAGGCTGCCAAGTTCAATTCGTGTTGCACCGCCGCTCACGTCGGATTGCAGTTTTGCCTTGGTTTCGGATTTACCGTCAATTTGTGCCTCAGCTCCGGGCCGGAGTTCAACTGAAATCTCGTCTCCTTGCAGTTGAAAAACTCCCGCGTGAGCTGGTCCGGAGGGAAGCTGGATCGCATTGTCATTCGCGCTTCCGAACGTGTTTGCGCCTGGCTTCAACCAGAAGAGTCCTGCTAGTGGCAGCCAGTTCTGTTTGCGGTTGTCCACCAATTCGGCCTTCCATTTTTCGAATGATTGCAGATAGGCCGCATCGGGTGGCTGGATAGCGGCAGCAACCGAAACAGCGAGCGATACTAGTAGGATTGCAGGTGTCTTCATGTTCAATTTCGCACCAGTGATCGAGAACTAAGTTTTCTTGGCGTACTCTGTCGGATCGGGCAACGGCTCCAAGTCCCGTCCGGCAAAAATCTGCTCAAACTCATGCAGAAGTGCTTCGTGAATCAAACCATTCGTAGCCACTGTCTCGCGGCTGTTCAACTGAAACGATCCGCCGTGAAAATCAGTCACGCGTCCGCCGGCTTCTTCGACGATTAGCACTCCGGCGGCCGTGTCCCAAGGATTCAAGTTGAACTCCCAGAAGCCATCGAAGCGGCCACATGCGACTGAGCACAAATCCAGCGCAGCCGAACCCGCCCGGCGCACGCCGTGGGTTCTTAGCGTGATCTGATGATAAAAGTAAATGTTGGGATTCTTGTGGCGCTTGTGGCTGGGAAAGCCCGTGCCCAGGAGTGACTCCGCCAGTCTAGCGATTTTCGAGACATGAATCGGTTGGTCGTTTAAGTACGCACCCTTGCCCCGTTCCGCTGCGAATAGCTCATCACGAGTTGGGTCGTAGCAGAGTCCAGCGATGGTTTCATTCTTGTGTTGGAGCGCCATAGAAACGCAGAACACGGGAAATCCGTGGGCAAAATTCGTGGTGCCGTCGAGCGGGTCCACATACCAGCGATATTCGCTACCGGTGTCGCGCAAACCTTCTTCCTCGCCCAAAATATCGTGCCCGGGCCAGAGGCTGCGAATGCGCTCGCGGATCAGCGTCTCTGATTTGCGGTCGGCAGCCGTCACCAGATCGGCTTCGCCCGCTTCGCCCTTGTATTCGATCTTGAGGTTCTGGTCGAAGTACTCCATCAACAGCGCGCCCGCTTCGCGGCCGATGGAGGCCATGGCGGGCAAATAATCGAAATTGAGAGACGAGGAGGTGAAGTTCACGGAACCGTCAGTTTCGCAGATGCGGCGAATCAAAGCAAAGTTTCGAATCGGGAATGGCAGACGATTTACACCCGTTTTTCGTTGTGCGGCGCTTTAGCGCTGCACTAGGGTGGAGCAGGCCTTCCAGGCCTGCATTCACGGGTAGCCCTTGACTCGGCTTTAGCCGCTGAGGTACCTATGGCAATTCCGTACCGTGGAAGCACAGGCAATGGGACCTATTTCGTCACCGCATCAACTTTCGAAAAGAAATGCATACTGCAATCCGAAGGAATGGCGGCGCTTCTCATAAATGTCCTCTCTCACTACCAGCAACAAGGGAAGTATCACCTGCGTGAATTTGCCGTCATGCCCAATCACTTCCACTTGCTGATTACACCTATCTACCCAGTCACCCTGGAAAAGGCGGTTCAGTTTATCAAAGGAGGATTTTCCTACCGGGTAAAGAAGGAATTGAGCGTTGCAGGGGAATTTTGGCAGACCAGCTTCTATGATCGCCGGGTGAGGGATGCCGAAGAATATGGACGATTCCGCCACTATATCCATATGAATCCCGTGCGGCGCGGCTTAGTTCCTGTGCCGGAGGAGTTCCCTTACAGTTCGGCAAAGATGACATTGGATGGGGTACCTCAGTCGCTAAAGCCAGCCGCTTAGGCAGCTTGTAATGCAGGGCTGGAAGCCCTGCTCCACCCTTGTCTTGCTGAGCAAGGAATTGCGCCTCAGTCTGAGCGTGAGCACGGGTAATCGCAGTCCCGTGTGGAGCAGTCCTTCCAGGCGTGCCTAACAGGCAAGCAATGATGGGCTTCGGCCTCTGAAATATTTTTACTTTCTCACCTGTATCCCCAGTTCCTTCAACTGGGCCTCACCGACCGGAGTGGGTGCGTCCACCATCAAATCCACTGCGCGGGCGGTTTTGGGGAATGGGATCACCTCGCGCAGACTATCGGCTCCCGCCAGGATCATGACAATGCGGTCCAATCCCAACGCGATGCCGCCGTGCGGAGGGGTGCCATACTCCAGCGCCTCGAGGAAGAATCCGAACCGAGCGCGGGCTTCCTCGTCACTCATGCCGAGCGCTTGGAAAATCTTGCGCTGAATGTCCTGGCGATGAATACGGATGGAGCCTGATCCTAACTCCGTTCCGTTTAGCACTACGTCGTAGGCGAGCGCACGAATTTCGCCCAACGGCGACTTGGGATCATGCGCCGAATCTATGTTCGCCTCGAGCTTTGCCATGTCTTCTTCGTGCAGCGACGTGAAGGGGTGATGCGCCGGGTTCCAGCGCTTCTCGGCGTTGTCCCACTCGAACATGGGGAAGTCTGAGACCCATAGAAAACGGAAGTCTTTTTCGGGGTTGCCAGTCTTCTCGAAGGCGTTGTGCCGTGCCGCGTATTTTTGCGCCAAATCGAGCCGCAGGAAGCCGCACTTTTCGCAGAAGTGCTGCACGTTCTGGCCCATGACAGCAGGATTTTCCGGGCGGTTGACTGCACCCGCGAGCAGCCATAGGTCGTCCGGCTGAACCTTTGCGGAGCTGAGAATTTTTTCTGACAAACCTGGGAAGTCTTTCGCGAAGCGCTTAGGATCGGTCATCAACTGCACGAATGTCGGCCCCTGAACGTGCTGGTATGCACCATACGTGCCGATTGTCCGGCGTTCGGTGCCGGAAATGTCGCCCGCCTTCGGGATGCGAATCAGTTGAAGTGGGAAGTCCTTTCTGATCCTGAATCGCCCGGCCAGATCGTCCAATTCCTCCGCGGTCAGTGTTTCGCGTACGTCCATCATCCCTGGCAGGCGCATATCTGGCTTGTCGTTTCCGTAGAGGCGAATCGCTTCGTCATAGCTCATGCGAGGGAACGGTGCTTTGATTTCGTGTCCTGCAGCTTTGAATGCCGCCATCAAGAATCCTTCAACCACCTTCCACACCGACTCGGTCTGGGGATACGACATTTCCAGATCAATCTGGGTAAATTCCGCCTGACGGTCAGCGCGAAAGTCTTCATCGCGGAAGCAGCGCACAATCTGGAAATATTTATCGAATCCCGAGATCATCAGAATCTGCTTGAACATCTGCGGCGATTGCGGCAGAGCATAGAAACTTCCGGGTTGCACTCTGCTGGGCACGAGATAGTCGCGAGCACCTTCGGGCGTGGAGCGCGTCATGAACGGCGTTTCGATTTCGAAGAACCCGTGGTCGGAAAGATAGTCGCGAATCGCCTTCGAAACTTTGTGCCGCATTTCGATGTTGAACTGCATGGCGTCGCGGCGCAGATCAATGTAGCGGTACTTCAGCCGCATCTCTTCGTTAGGAAGTACAGCTTCTCCCGGCAAGAATGGCGGCTGCTTCGATTCGTTGAGCAGGCGGAGTTCCTCGACAACTAATTCGACTTCGCCGGTAGGAATGTTTTTATTGATGGTGTCTCTGTCGCGCTGCTTGACGGTCCCGACTACAGCAATCACAAACTCATTGCGCAGGAGCTCAGCTTTCCCGTGCGCCGCCGGGTTCAGCTCGCGGTTGAAGACGACTTGCATGACGCCGGTGCGATCGCGCAGATCAATAAAGATGAGGCTGCCGAGATCGCGGCGGCGGTTGACCCATCCCATGAGCACGGCCTTCTTCCCCGCGTCAGATGGACGGAGAGCGCCGCACATGTGGGTGCGCTGTAAGTCGCCTAAAAAGTCAAGCAAATTTTGCCTTTCAGGAAAAACAGCTGTCAGCCATAAGCCTTCAGCCTTCAGCTCTCAGCAAATCCACCGAATTTAATGCGTTGTGCTGCTGACGCTGAGTTGAATGTCGCGGGGCCGAATCAAAGATTATAAATGGTAGTTTTGCGAAGGAGGATTAATTCGACTTTTGTCTCTTCTGCAAGATAACCCGAAGGAAAACACAAACGTAGAAGACCAGCGCAGCTACCGACAGGTTGATTGCGACAGCGATTGCAAGCGCCCCTTCATACTGCCCGCGAGTCGTGACGTGTCGAGGCACCCAATCCCATATCACGGACATGCCTGGTTCTAACAGTATCAATCCGAAAAGTCTGACGGGATCATCCAGGTTGCCTCCAATAAAATCAAGCACGAACCCTAGGAGTTGGACGCCGCCAACACAGGACCAAAATAAGAGAGTGGCGCGTTTTGACATGAGAGCTGGAAGGTCGCGTTTTGCTTACCCAGCGTTTATCGCCATCTGCTAGTTGGTGGGGCGGACGAGTTCGTCCGCCCCTACGTGTTTAGACCGCTCTATTTCTTGGTGGCCTTGCCTTCCATTGCCGTTGTCCAGTCCTTGCCGTCAGGCGAGAGTTCAAATTTCATGGAGTACGACGTTGGGGAGAGTACCTTCATGCTGAAGCGGCCTTTCATGGTCGTGCCGCCGAAGTGCTCGTCGCTGAGCCAGGTCCAGGTATCACCGTCCACGGTGCCGGCAGAGCTCTCGGCCTCGCCCATGCTGTTGAAAGCCGTATAGGTGTAAACCTTGCGATCGGAATCGTAGCCCAGAACCGCCAGCTCTTTACCTTTGCCCATGGGGCCCAAGTCTAGATCACTGTGCTCGACCAGGAAGAAATTCCCGTCCATCCATTCTGCATGGCTAGTAATCGCGAACTTACCTCCGGGCATACCTGGCCCTGGACTCATCGTGCCATCGCTCTTCCAATCCCCTGCCATGAAATCTAGTTTCTTGAGCTCGGGTGCCGGCGTTTGCCCCATTTGCGCGTGGGCCGAGACAGCCATGAGTACCAACAATCCGTAACAGAGTGCCCCTATTAGACGCTTCATCTTCAATTCTCCTCTGCGGTGATGTTCCCCGGAGTGCCGATATTAGGCCGAGACCCCGCGCTTAGTCAATCAGCTCTGGATGACTTGAGCGAGCAAGGTTCGCGGGACGGCTTTCTGCTCGCCGGTGGCAAGGTTCTTGAGCGCGAGGACGCCGGTGCTGAGTTCGTTTTCACCGGCGATCAACGCATACTTCGCGCCCATCTTGCTTGCCGTCTCCAACGACTTCTTCAGACGAAAAGTCTCGTCGCCAAGTTCGACAAAAATATCGTGACGGCGCAACTCTCGGGCCAGGCGCGCGGCCTCCTTATTCATACCCGCTCCTAGCGGGGCGATGTAAACATCCGGCTTGCGATACACCGCTTCGGCGGATTCGCTCAGCGCCAACACTAACCGGTCTTCTCCGATGGCGAATCCGATCCCCGGAGCCGCCGGCCCGCCCAGGGCTTCGGAGAGCCCGTCGTAACGACCGCCGCCCAAAATCGCGTTCTGAGCGCCCAGTGCTCCGTGGGTGAACTCGAATGCGGTGCGTGTGTAGTAGTCGAGGCCGCGTACTAATCGGTCGTTTAATTGAAACTCGACACCGACGGATTTCAGGATTTCCTGGACTTGTTGGAAGTGCTGGCGACAGGGCTCGTCAAGAAACTGGCTGATGCGAGGCAGCTTTTCGATGATTGGCTGGTCTTCCGGAACTTTGCAATCGAAGACTCGCAACGGATTGGTTACGGCGCGGCGCTGGCAGTCGGGATCCATCTTATCTTTTACGGGATCGAGCGCCTTGCGCAGAGCTTCGTTGTACTTTGCTCGATCGTCGGCGCATCCGATGGAATTGAGCTGCAGCGTCCAATCTTTGATTCCGAGCCGGTCAAGCAGCGTGGCGAGGAGTTCCAGAATTTCCGCATCGCGCGCAGGGGACTCACTGCCGGCCGTCGCTGGACCGATGACCTCGGCGCCGATCTGATAGAACTGGCGGTAGCGGCCCTTCTGCGGCCGCTCCCGGCGGAACTGTGGCCCAATGTAGTAGAGCTTGTTGAGTCCGCGCTTCTGGAGGTCGTGCTCAATGTATGCACGAACAACCCCGGCCGTATTCTCGGGTCGAAGAGTAAGGGACTCCGGGGGCTCGTACTCCGCGAGTTGCAGAACTTCGACATCGACGCCATTTGAATCAGCCAAATGACGAACGAATTGCGAGGGCTCTTCGGCAAACACTAGCCGCAGCTTTGGGTCTGCCTGTTCGGGGAAAGCGGCCGCAAGCGACTTTCGATACTGCTTCATGTTCGCAATCGTCGCTTGGTTAACCGTCCGACGTTTAAATTCCACTACTAGTGTGCCGTTGGCCATCTGGACGACTAAATCGGGACCGCGCCTGTTTTCAAACACGCGTTGGTGGCTGGCCCTCCGGATTTCATCCTGGTGCGTGAGCATCCACTCGGAGACCATCTGTGTTTCAAACGTCGCGCCCTGGCCGTCGACCCAGGTGTACATCTCCTTTGAAACAATATCCGTCTCCTCACCCACACTGCGTGAGAACAGCTGAGTATTCTCAAAAATCGGCGTGCGAATTTCGTGGAAGTTGTAGGCGCGGAAAACGTCGCGCACCGCAGCCTCGACAAAGTTCCACAACGCCGTCTCCGGCGGAAGAAGATCGCGCGTTCCTCGAACGGCTTTTATCATCGGACCCAAACAACGTGGGGACAGCCGCCCTCGGCTGTCCGGTCGAGCAAAGCTCGACATTGCAAGAAGCACAAACCTGCGCGGCTGCGCCGCTGGACAGCCGAGGGCGGCTGTCCCCACATTCTGATAATAAAGGAATCGTTTAGTTCAGCGCTTGCGCTCCGCTAAATACGAATCTTTGTACTCCAAATAATTGTTCGCATAGCGCATGATGCTCTCTTGATCTTTTTCGGTCAGCATGCGGCGGAATTTGCCCGGCGAACCCATCCACAACGATCCCGCCTCAACCACCGTCTTCTCTGTAATCAGCGTTCCTGCTGCGATGATCGATCCGGCACCGATCCACGTGCCGTTCAGAATCACCGAGCCCATTCCTATCAGGCAGCGGTCGCCGATGGCGCAGCCATGTAGCGTGACCGAATGGCCGACCGTGACATATTCGCCGACGAAGACACCGTACTGTTCTTTCATCCCGTGCAACACGCTGCAATCCTGAATGTTTGAGTGTGCTCCCACGCGAATCGAATGTACATCACCGCGAAGAACGGCATTCATCCACACGCTGGCATGTTCGCCGAGGACCACATCGCCAATGATCTGGGCGGAAGCGTCCACATAGCAGGATGCGGGGATCGTGGGTGAAACGCCTTTGTAAGAGCGAATCATCTTTTCGAAGTGACGCCAACACCTGGCAAGATTTTAGTGACCGCGTTCCTCGGACAGCTCAGCTCTCAGACCAAGTGCAAGGGAATGTCTGATTACGTCCAAAAGTAGGTTTCTCGACTTCGCAAAACGCTCGTAAAGTCGCGGTTTTGCTTCGCTCGAAATGACAGAGATTTACTTAATCAGAGTTTCCCAAGTGCTAAATCCTAACAAATTTCCCGTTAAGGGAACCGAACGCAATTTTTTTAGCTTCGTCACTGACGTGCACGAGCACACGTGGTATATGAAAGAGGTCTCCCGTCGAGGCTGGACTCACTTTATTTCGGAGTGAATCCATGCGCCGTGTTCTGCTTTCCGTTTCGCTCTTTGTTTTCGCTTCTGCGTTGGCTTGTCTTGCCCAGGATGCATCCACCGGAGCGATCCGCGGTACGGTCTTTGATCCTTCAGGTAGCCGAATTACAGGCGCATCCATCGCCTTGGTGAATGATGCGACCGGCCTTCATTACGAGCAGACAAGCGACACGCAGGGACGATTCGCCTTCGGACTGCTGCCTGCGGGAGAGTATTCGGCGCGCGTAACTGCCGACAAAATGTCACCGCAGGTGAGCCCAGGCGTTCATGTGGACATTGGCAGCGCCATCGAGATCGCGTTTAGGCTGGCGATCGCCGGGACAGCAGAGAGCGTTACTGTCTCTGCAGAGCCGCGCTCTGTAGAGACCCAACCGCGCGGCCTCTCGGCCATCGTTGATGAACACGCGATTCTCAATCTACCGCTCAATGGACGGCGGTTTACCGATCTGTGTTTGCTGACACCGGGCGCAACCCAGGACCCCCGCGGCCAGAATTCGACTTCAAACGGCGATCTCTCATTCGGAGGAGTCCGCGGCTTCCACACCAGTTATCTGGTGGACGGTGCGGACAACAACAATGGGTTCTTTTCGCAGGCCCGCGGCCGATATCGCGCGTCCTATCAGTTCTCTAATGAAGTGA